>Ga0307516_10004867_pt1 | contig 16360 bp, 17 predicted proteins | sample 19_EM_MG_FD_203310 | JGI IMG/M metagenome (GOLD analysis project Ga0307516, IMG submission 203310) | Populus trichocarpa ectomycorrhiza microbial communities from riparian zone in the Pacific Northwest, United States - 19_EM | ecosystem: Host-associated > Plants > Roots > Unclassified | place...
ACTCGCTGACGCCCTGAACACACGGCCGGTGCTGGACACCGCCGTCTGCACCGGCACGATCTCCACCGAACACGCCACGACCATCGCGACCACGCTCACGGACCTACCGCCAGACCTAGGACGGGAGGTCACCGACAAAGCCGAGGCCATGCTGATCGACTGGGCCAACGACTTCGACCCGATCACGCTGGGCAAGCTCGGGGCACGGATCCTGGAGTATGTCGCCCCCGAGATCGCCGAGCAACGCGAAGCCGAGTTCCTGGCCCGCCAAGAAGCTAAGGCCCACCGCAAGCGCGGGTTCACCCTCAGCCCACTCGGCAACGGTCAGGTCCGACTCAGCGGCTACCTCGACACCACCGGCGCCGCCACCGTCACCGCCGCCCTCGACCCGCTCTGCCACCCCCGCCACGACCCCGCAGAAGAACGCACACCCGCACAACGACGCGCAGACGCCCTCATCGACATCTGCACCGACGCCCTACGCCACGACTCGGACCTGCCAGGACACGGCCACGACCCGGTCCAGGTCGTCGTCACCATCCCGTTCACCACCCTGACCGACCACCTCCAACCCACCGCACAGCCCCAACCCACCAAGCGAACCCGACCAGCCGAACGGCCCGGCCCAGCCGGCCAATCCGGCCAATCCGGCCCTGCCGAGCAGTCCACGCCTGTCGGGCAGTCCGGGCCGGCCGGGCAGTCCGGGCCGGCCGGGCAGTCCGGGCCGGCCGGGCAGTCCGGGCAGTCCGGGCCGGCCGGGCAGTCCGGGCCGGCCGGGCAGTCCGGGCAGTCCGGGCCGGCCGGGCAGTCCGGGCAGTCCGGGCCGGCCGGGCAGTCCGGGCCGGCCGAGCAGTCCACGCCGGCCGAGCAGTCCACGCCGGCCGAGCAGTCCGGCCCAGCCGAGCAGTCCGGCCCAGCCGAGCAGTCCGGCCCAGCCGAGCAGTCCGGCCCAGCCGAGCAGTCCGGCCCAGCCGAGCAGTCCGGCCCAGCCGAGCAGTCCGGCCCAGCCGAGCTGTCCACGCCTGTCGAGCAGTCCACGGCCGGGCAGTCTCGGGCTTCCCAGGCGGACACTCATGCCGGCACGCACACCAACACCAACGCCGGTGCCAGCGCGGGTGCCAGTACTGGTGGCGGGGTGGGCTGGCTGGACACCGGAGCCCCGATCAGCGCCGCCGAAGCCCGCCGCCTGGCCTGCGACGCCCAAGTCCTACCCGCCGTCCTCAACGGCGAAAGCCTGCCCCTTGACCTCGGTCGCGCCCGACGCCTGTTCACCGGCCCCATCCGCCGCGCCCTGATCCTGCGCGATGGCGGTTGTATTTTCCCGGGGTGCGATCGGCCTGCACGCTGGGCCGAGGGCCATCACCTCAGGCCCTGGGCCGACGGTGGCACCACCGCCCTCAGCAACGCCTGCCTGATCTGCCGCCGACACCACCGACTCCTGCACAACAACAGCGGATGGCAAGCCCACCTCGGCCCCGACGGCTACCCCGAATTCCTCCCACCGACGACGATCGACCCCGAACGCCGACCACAACGAAACACCTACCACCGCCGCCAATAGACCCACACGTTGCGCTGAGTCGCTCCCGGACATCCCGGACACGCCGGACCACCACTTCACCGCCAGAGCGGTAGCCGCGCTGTCCGGTCGATCCGCATCGCCGGCGCCCCCAACTGGTGGCGGCTTTCGCCATTGGCGACGGTGTGCGCCGCCGACAGCCGTAACCGATGGCCGCCCTCGTCATCGCGACGATTTGCGCCGCCAACAACCGCAACCAAACGACAACGACGCCCCGCCCGGCAGGGCCCGATCGGGTCGACGGTCAATCATGCCCGTCGCCTGACCAACACCTTCAACCATCAGAGCCGCCGCGACCTCAGAGCCCTCGCCTGCACAGGCCACGACGGCGACACCACTCGGCCGCGCCTGCCACGCGGTGCGCCCGAAACAGGTACGCCAGAACGTCGCCCGAACCTAGGAATCGATCATGAAGGACGCATACATGAACGCGTCGACCAGCGCCGGATTGCGGGTCCAGACGCCGTCGGGCCCTGGTAGTCCGGAATCCCGGAGTCGGTGGAGACGCCGGCGCTGGTCAGCACCGCCACCCGCGTCGCCCCGTCCGCCCAGCTCATGTTCATGGTCGCCGATGCTGGAAGTCGGCGGCCGACCCCGCGAGCCCATTACCGGTCCGTCAGGGTCTCCTGCCGGCCCTTCCCAGCCGGCAGCGCTCGCGACCCGCAGCACCTCCGACACGGCCGACCGCGGTAAACCCAGACCCGGGTACACCTGCGCCGAGGTTACGGGCAAGCGCGCTTTCGCTCAGATTCCTTCGTTCCGGTAGACAGTTGCTCGATGCGGGCGGCCGGCTGGGTTGTCCGCATACCGTGGGCGGGTGTCCCGAGCCCTGCGCGTCACCCGTACCAAAGCAGGGTTGGTCGGTCTGATCGCCTGTGTCGCTGCCGCGGCCGGCTTCCTCAGCAGCACCGAGGACCGCCCGGCGGCCGCACCGCGGCCCGCGCCTTCCCCCTCCCCCAGTGCCGCGCCTCGGACCCCGGAGCCAACCCTGCCGGCCGCGCCGGCCCCGCCCGGCCTGCCGGTGATCGACTATTGGACGGCACCGCGCGGCTTCCCGGCCGACCCGGCATCGTTGGCCCTCCGGACGCTCACCGAGGGCCTGCATCCCACCCGCTCGATCGCCGTCTACGACGCGCCCGGCGGCCGGCCGCGCGCCCGGCTCAAGCCCGAGATCAGCGGCATGCCGCTGGTCCTGCCGATCGCCGACCGGCGCTCCGGCTGGGTCGCGGTGCTGCTGCCCACCGTCAACCGCCGGATCGGCTGGCTGCCCGCGAAGGGCTGGTCGGCACGCCCGCTGCGCGACCATCTCATCGTCCAGCGACGAACCCACAAACTGACCTGGCGCCGCGACGGCGCCCGCCAGGCGGTCTGGACCATCACCACCGGTACGGCGGCGACGCCGACCCCGCTGGGCCGCAGCTTCGTGCTCGGCCGTACGCCGACGAGCGGCTCGGTCTTCGCGGGGCTGGACGCGCTCGCGCTGAGCTCGGTGCCGGACGACCGGCGGTCGCTGCCCGCGGCGCTGCGTGGTGCGCACACGGGGATCCACGGCTGGTTCAACGACGACGCCTTCGGCCGGAGCGCCTCCAACGGCTGCATCCGCATGCCGGCGGCTGCGCAACGCACCCTGCTCAAGCACATTGACCACGGCACGGTCGTCACCGTCGTCGACTAGCCCGGGAATCGCTGCGAGGACGGGTCGATGAAGTCGTTGCGGTCCTGGCCGAGCGCTGCGAAGTGTCCGTCGGGCACAACCCAGAGGTTCACGTTCCGGAACTTGCCCTGGGACGTGCAGCCGATGAACTGGGCCTCGTGGATGTGGTTCAGACGTGTCCCGGGCGAGACCGCACCGTCGCGCCGGTCAGTCGCAGCCGGCCAGCTGGCTTCGGTGCTTGTATTCGTAGCCGACCAGACTCTTCGTCTTGCCGTCGGGGATCCAGTGCGCTCCCCAGACGGCAGTAGTCTCACCGGTCTCACCGCGCGTGAAGGCCTGGAGGCCGGCGAAGGTCACGCACCCGGTCAGCAGGAGCCGCTGCGAGTGGTGCACGATCACCGCGAGCCGGGTCGGGTTGTCCCTCGGCGTGCCGCCCTTGAAGACTTCGAGCTGGCCAGGCTGGGTCCGCGAGCCGGCAGCCGGCTTGCAGCGCATGGTCACGAACTGGTCGGGGATCCGGTCCTGGTCGATGTCGTATTCGTCCACACCACCGAACACCTCGGCGGCGACACCAAAACAGTTCATGTCCCGGTTGGCGACCTTCACCCAGTCGGTGGGGGCCGGTTTCGCCGTTCCCGGCGGCTCGCAACCTGTGGTCGCGAGTGTCGCGATCAGCGCGGCGGCCAGGACAGTCGATCGATGACGCATGGGGCGCTCCTTCCGTACGGATTCCGGTTCCCGTCCCACAACATCAAGATCGGTCGATGTCCGAAACGTTGTCCAGCCTGGCCAACGCCGATGCAGCCAACTGTCCGTACCCCGACACAGCGGGCAGCGCCGCCGGGCGCGGGTTGTCTGATGGGGGTGTCCCGGCCCGCGCACGCCGAGCGGAGGCGACGCCATGCCCCGTCCCGAGCGCCCCGTCGACCCGTCCGCGGGTCCCGTCCAGCGGTTCGCCGCGGACCTGCGCAAGCTTCGCGGCGAGGCGGGCAACCCGCCCTACCGCGACATGGCGCGGACCGCCCACATCTCCAAGGCCAGCCTGTCGGCTGCCGCGAGCGGACACCGGCTGCCGACCTGGGAGGTCACCAAGGGGTACGTCCGTGCGTGCGGTGGGCCGGTCGACGAGTGGCACGGCCGCTGGCTCGCCGTCCGCGCCGAGGTGACGCCGGTGGCCGAACACCATCGGGTCCCGGTCGCGCCGCGACGCCGACGGTTCGCGCCGCTTGTGGGCATCGTCGCAGCCCTGATCCTGGCCGGGACGCTCACCGCGTGGGCTGTCGCGAACGACCCGGCGGACACCGACCGGACCGGCCGGGAGCAAGTGCTGCCATTCCCCGGCTCGCCGGCCGCGTCGGTCTCGCGGGAACCGACGGCCCGATTTCCCGGTTCGGGCGGCGAGGCGGTCCAGGACGACGCCGATCCGAAGAAGAGCGGCTGCGCCGACCACCCCGACACGATCCAGGAACTGGACCGGGTGCAGGTCAACACGTTGAACGAGAATCTGCTCGGGGTGGCGGTCCTCCGCCATTCCCCGGAGTGCCACGCGTCGTGGGGAAGGTTCGAGCCGAGTGCCCGGCTGACCTTCCTGTCCGGACCGGTGCGGGTGACGATCACCGCACACCGGCCGGCGACGGGCACGGTCGGCACGGCGTATTCAACGGCGTTCGACGGCCAACCCGTCTTCGGCAACATCCTGCTGGACACCGCCGGCTGCGTGGAGATCACCGTACGGGTCGAGGCGCCGCACGGTGGCGGTGAGGCCACCACGCACTGCAAGCGGTAGCCCGGACGTCCGGTTACCGGCGACCGGCTGACCTTCCGGGCGACCGGCCGATCGCCGCGGTGGCGACGACGACGGTGCCAAGCGCGACGCGTAGACCCGCGAAGCTGCTCAGTGCGGCGATCACCGCGGGCGCGGCGATGGACGCGCCAGGCATCTGGGCGACCTCCACGACCGAGACGCTCTCACTGGTGGTCAGATCCGGCCGGCTCCCGGCCAGGGTGTAGATGCTCGGGTTGACGGCGGCTACCCCGATGCTCAGGATGACAAATCCGGCGGTGGCCGCGACCGGGCCGTTGATCAGGAGACAGACACCGAGCCCTCCCGCGCCGACCAGCGCGGAGATCCGGGCAAGCCGGATCATGCCGACCCGCGTGGTCGCCTGGTTGACGAGCAGGAGCGCGGCGGTGACGGCGGTGACGGCGCACGTGTACGCGATTCCGCCGGCGACCGGACCGCCGGCCATGGTGTCCGCGACATAGAGCGGGCACCACAGCACCAACGGCCGCGGCCAAGCAAGCATCGAAGCTGCCCATGACCGGCCGCCGATATCGGCGTTGTTCGCGACGCCCCACAGAGCCTCGTCCGCTCCCGTCTGTCGGCGGATCTCGGGAACGCGGGCCGCCCAGCCGCCGATCGGCACGCTCATGATGAGATAGAGCAGCGCGGTCGACCAGTGTGCACGCCGCATTGCGCTCCTGCCGGTTTCGGGCATACGAAATCAACCTTCCAGCGCTATTTTGGAAAGCCGATGGCGCTAAAATACGAACGGACGGCAGGGATGCGAGAGGCGAGAGTGGATCTCGAAACAACGCTGCTCAACGTCGCGATCCTGCCGCCCAGGTCGACGGCAGCCGAGGTTGAACGATTGAGCGCCGCACTGCAAACCCAGGGTGGACTATTCCGGATAGACGGAAAGAAAAAACTTGCCCATCTAACCCTGTACATGGCGCGTTTCGCCAGCTCGGACATCGAGTCCGTGGTGACCGAGACGGCAAGGTTCGCGACAAGGCATGGCGCCTGCGCCCTCGACCACACCGGCTATTTCCTGACTCAAGGAAACTACTACGAGGTTTCCTATGCGCGAAGCGAAGGCATGATGAAATTTCAGCAAGGCATTTCGGATTCGTTGCTGCCGCTACGCTATTCGCCAGGCCATCCTCGGATCGAGGACTTCTTCGCGCCCTACTCGAAGCGCCAACGCGAGCAAGCAGAACGTTCGGGCTATGATTTGGCCGGCGATCTGTACCGCCCACATATAACCATGACGCGATTCGCCGAGCGCCCCACCCACGCTCTTCCGTCCCCGGGGATTGACCTGTCCTTCTCGGCCACCACCATCGGGTTGTTCAAGGCGGACAATCTTGGGGCCGTCACAGAAGCGCTGGGGACCTGGGGTCTGGGAGTCTGAACCGAACCGACTCAATGCCCGCCCACCCGCCGCAACTTGTTCCACCTGAACAGCTGCACCCGCCCGGACCGCCGCCCCGCATCCGGGAACCGCGCCCACCATGAGAGCGCGGCGCCCGACACGCGGGAGTGCGGCCACGAGCGGCGTCGCCCACTCGGCAGGTCCCGGGACTGTCGATCAACGATCCGAGCGCCATTCGTTCAGCTCGGGACGATGGACGCGGATCCACGCATCGACGTCCACTCCCAACCACACCCGCCCGTTTGCCAGGGCAGCGCAAGGACGCGGGAAGCCGCTGAGACGAGTCAACTGGTCGATGCGCTGCCGGCTCACACCCCCGAAACGCCGTTGCAGCTCACTGATCCCAAACAACATCACATTGGTCATACCCCACATAGTCGTACGACGCCTAGTCTCATGTAAAGGTACGCGGCGAGCGAAACTCCGCTGATCCGCCCGGGCCGGCAACCAAACTGGGCGTTGCCCTGCGGCGCGATGGACCCGGGCGAGTCGCTGACCGACGCCGCCAACAGGGAGATCCTTGCGCGCGGCCGGTCGGCGGCAAGCTTGTCCACAACCACAACATGGCCGAGGTTCGGCGCGGGTAGCGTGTCTCGCCATGGGTGACGACTATCCGGCGCGTTTTCCGCGGCGGTTGCGGGCGACGTTCGTCGTCGCCTCCGTGCTGGCGTCGATGCCCGTCGTGATCCTCGATCCAGTGGTGGCGCCGGCCGTGGGGTGGTCGCTCGCGGTGGCGCTGATCGCGGTGCAGGCCGCAGCCGTGTGGTGGCTCGGCGCCCGGCCCCTGCTGGGGGCCGCGGTGGTGCTGGTGGCGAGCGCCGCGCTGCAGGTGCTGTTCCCGGCGTTCGGCCCGGGGATCGCGTTCGTGGCGCTGTGCACGTGCGCCTGGCTGCGTCCCGCCGCCGAGACGTTGCGGATCCTGGCATTGGCCGTGTCGGCGGTGTCCGCTCCCGCCGCGGCCCGCGGTCGCTGGGATCTCGCCGCGCTCTGGCTGGGCGCGGCGCTGCTGGCCTGGAGCTGGGGGGCCTTGGCCCGGGCGCGCGGCGCGCGGCGGCTGGCGGAGCGGCGTCAGGCGGTGCTGGAGGAGCGGGCCCGGATCGCCCGCGAGCTGCATGACGTGTTGGCGCATACGGTGTCGGTCATGGTGGTGCAGGCGGCGGCCGCCGACGATGTCTTCGAGACGAATCCGCGGCAGGCCCGGGAGGCGCTGCGGCGCACCGAGCGGGCCGGGCGGCAGGCGCTGACGGAGCTTCGCTGGTTCCTGCGCGCGGTGCGTGCGGAGGAGGACGGCGAGGCGGCGCCGCAGCCCACGTTGGCCGATGTGGAGCGGCTCGCCGAGACGATGGGCGAGGCGGGCCTGCGGGTGACGGTGCGGCGCGAGGGCGGAGCCGAGGTTCCGCTGGGCGTGCAGTTGAGCGCGTACCGGATCATTCAGGAGGCGCTCACGAACACGCTGCGCCATGCCAGGGCGTCCCGGGCCGACGTGCTGCTTCAGATCGGGGAGTCGGAGGTGTATGTGCGGGTCCGGGATGACGGCACCGGCGGCGCTGCCGCGAGCCGGGGCGGGCAGGGCCTGCTCGGCATGCGGGAGCGGGCCGACCTGCTCGGTGGGAGCCTGCTCGCGGGGCCGGGGCCGGAGGGTGGGTTCGAGGTCGGCGCGCGGCTTCCGGTCCGGGAGCCGTCATGACGATCAAGGTGCTGATCGCGGACGATCAGGCGCTGGTCCGGTCCGGCTTCCGCATGATCCTGGAGGCTCGCGACGACCTCGTCGTGGTCGGCGAGGCGGGCGACGGCGAGCAAGCGGTCCGGCTGGCCGCCCAGACCCGGCCGGACGTCGTCCTGATGGACGTGCGGATGCCCGGCACCGGCGGGGTGGCGGCGACCGCGCGGCTGACCGGGGCCGCGGACGCCCCGAAGGTGATCATCCTGACGACGTACGACCTGGAGGAGCCGTTGTATGCGGCGCTGCGGGCCGGCGCGAGCGGCTTCCTGCTCAAGGACGTTCGTCCGGCGGATCTCGTCGAGGCGATCCGGGTGGTGGCCCGCGGCGACGCGCTGCTCGCGCCGACGGCGACGCGCCGGTTGCTGGACCGGTTCGTGGCGACCGACGTGACCCCGCCGCGGCCGGCCGGGAGCCTCGACCGGCTCACCGACCGCGAACGGGAGGTGCTGGCGCTGCTGGCCCGGGGGGCTTCCAACGCCGAGATCGCCGCCCGGCTGGTGGTCACCGAGGCCACCGTCAAGACCCACGTGTCGGCGATCCTGCGCAAGCTGGAGGTCCGCGACCGCGTCCAGGCCATCGTGCTCGCCTACGACCTCGGAGTGGTACGCCCGCGTCCGTCATCCTGAAGTCGTAGGCGCAACACCCGTCGGGCGCCGGAGGTGCCGTCCTCGCGGGATCCCTACCGTCGAAATATGATCACATCGCAGCAGCGCAGGGCGATCCACCTCGTCGTGATCCTGCTCGTCGCCAGCCTCACCGTCGGTGTTGCCTTCGCCGTCCTCACGCTCGTGTTCCGGTCCGACGTGCTGGCCTATCAACTGGCCCGGCAACCGGAGGCCGACCCGGACGCCCTGGCCGCCACGCTGTGGACCCGGCCGATCCTGGTCTTCGGGGTCGCGGCGCTGTACATCTGGGTGGCCCGGCAACTGCTGTCGGGGGCGCCGAGGGCGTACCGCCGGGTCCGCATCGTCTCGGCGCTCGGATTCGCCGCGGTCGGCTGGCTGTTCCTCTCGGCCGCGTACCCGGCGGGCCTGCGCATCGTGCAGGCCGTCCAACTCGGCTTGCTGGCGGCGCTGATCATCGCGGTCAACCGGCGACTGGTCCGTGCGGCGTTCCCCGCCGCGCCGGATCCGCGGCCGCGCAACCGGAGGGCCGCGCTGCTGCTGGCCGTGCTGGCACCGATCGTCGCGGAGGTCAGCCTCGGCAGCATTCCCCTCACCAAGTTCTGGGTGATACCGATCTTCGTGCCGATCTACGGCGCCGGCGCGCTCTTCATCCGGGAGGTGGTGCGCCGCACCGGCGGCGGGTTCGCCAACCTGCTGATCATGGGCGTCGCCTACGGCCTGGTCGAGGAAGGCCTGGCCCTGCAGAGCCTGACAAGCCCACACCTGTACGGCGCCGCCGAGTGGGCGCCGCGGGTGTTCGGCGTCAACACCGCCTACACGCAGTTGAATCTCGTGTACCACGCGGTCTTCAGCGTCGCCGTCCCGATCGCCCTCGTCGAGTTCGCCTTCGCCCGGCACGGAACGGCTCCCTACCTGCGTCGCGGCGGCGTGATCGCGGCCGGTGTCACCACCGTGCTCGGTGCCGCGCTGCTGCGGGTCAGCGTCCCGCCGACAGAGGACCTGGGCTACACCATGCCGCTGCCGGCCGTGCTGATCATCGCCGCCGTGGCCGCCGTCGTCACCGCCATCGCGCTGCGGGTCCGCATCGGTCAGCCGCGCCCCGCCGAGCCGCCGAGTGCGCCGATGCTCGCCGGCGTCGCCGCCGCCACCACCTTCGGGTTCCTCGCCATGCTCTGGCCGTTCGCCGGCGCCCGGCAGCCGCTGTTCACCCACGGCGTCTGGGCGCTGCTGCCCATGACCGGCGCCGGCCTGATCGTCGCCGCGGCGATCTATGCCCTGATCCGCTGGAGCGCCGCGCCGCACTGGACCCGCCGGGAACTGCTCGCGACGTGCGTCGGCGCGCTGGTCGGCCACACCACCTTCGGCCTCGTCGGCGCGGCCGACACCACGGCCGACCGCGTGTTCCTGCTCGGTGTCGCGACCCTCACCACAACCATCGGCTTGGTCGCGCTGCGCAAGAGCGCCGCGGCCGGCGTCATTGCCGGTACGCCCGTTCCGATCGGCAGCAACGCAGTCGAATAGCCAGGCGCGACGGGCGGCCCGTTGATAAGTGCCGGGCGGATGCCAGCGACCGCGTGGTTTCCCGGGTCGTGCTACCGCCCAGTGCTGGTGGCTGCGGCGATGAGTCGTTCTGGGTTCAGCACCACGACGACGCCCGGCTCGATACGGATGGCGCCTGCCTCGGCGAGGACACGCAGAGCGCGGTTGACCGTGACCCGCGACAGGCCGATCTCCTCACCGAGTCCCTGCTGCGCCCCGGGTAGCGTGATCCGGCTTCCTTGGGTACGCATGGATTCAGCAATCCAGTCTGCGATATGGACGACCGGCTGCGGCGACGCGCGGCGTACCCGAGCGCGCCGGTCACGGTTCACCTGCTCCGACAGGTGGCGCATGATGTGGTCGCGTAGCGGCGGCACCTCGTCGATGAGATCCCGGAGGAGATCCGCGGGCAGGAAGCGAACCCGGCAGGTGGCCGATGCTGTCCAGGTCGCCGTGTGCGTCCCGCCGCCCAGCACCGCGGCTTTGTCGATCACGCAGGGTCCCGTTGCTGTCGCGAAGCGGACCCTTGAGCCGTAGCTGGTGTCATAGCCGGCGGACAGAGTCCCCCGCTCAAGAATGACGAGGTGCCGGGCCGGGTCACCGGCGTGGGCGATTGTGGCGCCTTCGGGCAGGTCTCGCGGCGGGCACCGCTCGGCGAGCCACTCGAGGCGCACCTCCTCAAGCATCGAGAACAGCGGCACCGCCGCAAGTTTCTTGTCCACGTCGCGGAGAGTATCTCGCGATACAGCCGCGCGGGTGATGAGCCAATACGGTGATCCGCGTTGAGCAGTCCTTCACCAACGACGCGTCGGAATCAAGACAATCCAACGAACGTCTCCAAGGGACGCCACCGCACCCGAGATCCGAGGAGAATGAATGCGACGCACAATGAGAGCGGTGCTCGCCACGGCCGCAGCTCTGATCATATCGACGGCTCTCGCCCCGGCACCGTCGTCAGCGGCAGGAAATCCGCACGCGCCTTCCGAGACGTATCGCGAATACCGAAACTGGGCCACCGGTATGTGCCTGGGGACGGACAACGGACGCACCGACAACGGAACGCCCATCATCGTCTGGGACTGCAACGGAAACCCGGATCAGCAGTGGTCCGCCATCCCGCAGGACAACGATGTGTACTACCGGCTCCACAACCTGGCGAACCCGTCGAAGTGCCTCGGCATCTGGCAGGCCTCGGGCGAGGCCGGCGCCCCACTGACCCTCTGGGACTGCAACAGCAACCCCGACCAGTTCTGGACCGCCTGGGGATACGGCAATCAGATCGTGCTCATCAATCACCAGACGAACCAGGTCATGGCGATGCTGAACGGCGACACCGCTCGGGGTACCCCGGTCATCCAATGGCTTTGGAACGGAAACGTCGACCAGCGCTGGTACTGACCCTCAGGAGTCAGCGGTCGCAGACGAGCTCGGCGGCGGTCTCCTGGTCGGTGATCAGGACGCTCAGCCGGCCGCCGAGCAACGCCGCGCGGATCGCGCCCCACTTGCCGCCGTAGTCGCGCAACCCGCAATAGGGCGGGCTGGTCACCACGGCGTTGACCGAGTCGGACGGCAGCGAGCGCAGCACGGTGAGCGCGTCACCCTGGTGAAGCGTCAGCTGGTCACCGACGTAGAACGGCCGGCCGGCGCTCATGCGCCGTCACCAGCGGGGAGGTGACGGTGGAGGGCGGGGCGGCTGACGCCGAACGCGGCCGCGACCTGGTCGACGTGCTGGCCGGCGGCGACGGCGGCCCGGGCCGCCGCGATTTGAGCCGGGGACAGCTTGCGGGGTCGGCCGGCACGCTTGCCCTTGGACGTGGCCACGGCGCGGGCGTGCGCGGCCCGCTCGCGCATGAAAACGCGCTCCATGTACGCGAACAGGACCAACAGCGCGACTGCGAGTTCGGCCATCGGTGGGTTGTCGGTGGTGTCGACCGGGATCGGATACTCAGGGTCTTGATCTTCGCTCGCGACCCCACACGAGACACCCAACCCCCGCTGTCGACGTGGCGAAGGTCGTGACGTCTGCGAGCCGGCTCGCCGAGCCGCCCCAGCACCTTGAATTCGCACAGGGAATTCGCGAGGAGGACCAGGGCATGGCTCGGCCGGCTTCTGCCGCGGCCGACTCCCGCCGAGGCGTCCTGCCGGGCATGCCGGGCATGGATCAATGGCAGCTGGGACCCGGCCGGCCTGGTCCGTACCGGCCGGTTGGGCGATCGGTCGGGCAGTCAGGCAGTCAGGCGGGCGGGCGGCGGGCGGCGGGCGGCGTATCGACGTGGATCGGTATCGGCGGCACAATGGGCTATGTGCGCAGGAGTGTCGCGGCGGCCGGTAGCGCGGTCTTCTTCGCCCTCGCTCCGGGCACCGTCGCCGGCCTGGTGCCCTGGTGGCTGACCCGATGGCAGCCGGGCGCCGCATTCGGGCACTGGCTGCCGGCGCGGGTGCTCGGCATCCTGATCCTGCTGGCGGGAACGGCACTACTCGTCCACGCCTTCGCCCGTTTCGTTGTCGAGGGCATCGGCACGCCAGCCCCGATCGCGCCTCCTGCCCACCTGGTCGTGGGTGGTCTATACCGGTATGTTCGCAATCCGATCTACCTCGCGGTCAACGCGACCATCGTGGGCCAGGCTCTGCTGCTGTGGCGGCCGTTGCTGCTCGGATATGCCGCGATCGTCATCGCCGCCATGGTCGCGTTTGTCGTCGGTCACGAGCAGCCGGCCCTGACGCGAAAGTTCGGCAGCGAGTACACGACCTACCGTCGTGCCGTCCCGGGCTGGTGGCCCCGGCTGACCCCCTGGCGCGCCGAGCCCGGCGAGAGGCGGCGCTGACCGACGAGAGGCGGCGCTGACCGGCGCGCCCTCAGGCTGGCGAATTTTTGTCGGTGGGTGGCGCTAGCGTGCTTGTCATGGCTGACTTTCTTGGCGCAGACCTCCGTGACTCCCGGTTCGAGCGCGTCGATCTCACCGGTGCGCAGTTCAGCGGGGTCGACCTGGACCGTTCTCGGTTCCGCGGTGTCTCCCTGACCGGTGTCGTGATGCGCGGCGTCGAGCTGGTCGACGTTGACATCCACGGCGAGATCGAAAGACTGAGGATCAACGGGGTCGACATAGCGCCCCTAGTCGACGCCGAGCTCAACCGGCGCGATCCGGAGCGGGCCAAGATGCGGCCGACCGATCCGGCCGGCTTCCGCGAGGCCTGGAAGATTCTCGACCGACTGTGGCAGGGCACAGTCGATCGGGCCCGCCGGTTACGACCCGACCTGCTGCACGAGTCGGTCGACGGTGAGTGGTCGTTCATCGAGACTTTGCGGCACCTCGTGTTCGCCACCGACTCGTGGATCAACCGGGCAATCCTCGGCGAGCCGGCGCCGTGGCACCCGCTGGCCCTGCCATGGGACGAGATGCCCGACATGGCGGGGGTGCCCCGCGACCGCCAGGCCCGACCGTCCCTCGATGAGGTGCTCGAGCTGCGCCGCGACCGGATGGCCACGATGCGCCGGGTCATCGCCGAGCTGACCGACGAGTCGCTGGCCGGCGACACGGTGCCCGTGGACGCGCCCGGCTGGCCGGAGCACCGGAGCTACCCGGTCCGCGAATGCCTGCTGATCATCCTGAACGAGGAATGGGAGCATCGCCGCTACGCCGAGCGCGACCTGAACGCCTTGGAGGCGCGCTGACCAACAACACCTACCGGGTTTGACGCTGCTCCGGCTGGTGTGATCGCCATGCCTCTGAGCACCACGCGTGGGCCTGCCAGCGCACCGTCAGGCGGACAACGCGCGCTACGGCCTGGCGGCCATCAAGCCTGCACCGTCAGTCGGACAACGCGCACGCTACGGCCGGGCCGGCCATCAAGCCTGCACCGTCAGTCGGACAACGCGCACGCTACGGCCGGGCCGGCCATCAAGCCTGCACCGTCAGTCGGACAACACGCACGCTACGGCCGGGCCAGCCATCAAGCCTGCACCGTCAGGCGGACAACACGCACGCTACGGCCGAGCGGCCATCAAGCCTGCGCGGTCGGGCGGACGACGATCTCGCTTGTCTCGACGTCGGCCGGCTGCTCGATCGCGAACGCGATGGCCCGGGCGATCGCGTCCGGAGAGATCGCGATCCGGTCGCGCATCCCAGCGATCTGCTCCCGGACCGACGAATTGGAGGACGCGTCGGCGAAGGCGGTGTCGACCGGGCCGGGCGAGACAGTGGTTACCCGCAACGAGTCGCCGGCCTCCTGGCGCAGGCCCTCACAGATCGCGCGGACAGCGTGTTTCGTTCCCGCGTAGACGGCCATCGCCGGCACGATCCGGAACGCGGCCGTGGACGCGATGGTGACGAAGTGTCCGCTACCTTGCGCCCGGAAAACCGGCAGCGCGGCCCAGATCCCGTGCAACAGGCCCTTGACGTTCACGTCCACCATCCGGACCCACTCGTCGATGCGCAGATCGTCCAGTGGCGAGATCGTCCCGTCCCCGGCGTTGCCGACCAGGACGTCGAGCCGGCCGAACCGTTCACGGGCGAGCGCGACCAGCGCCGACATGTCCTCCCTGCGCGTGACGTCCGTGCGGATCGCGACGGCCTCGCCGCCCTCCTTCTCGATCCGGTCCACCAGATCCGTGAGCCGGTCGGTGCGCCGCGCCCCGAGAACGAGCTGCGCGCCCTGCCCGGCGAGGTGCAGCGCCGTCGCCTCCCCGATCCCGCTGCTCGCGCCCGTGATCGCCACGACCTTGCCATCGATTCCCACCATGGTGTCTGCCTGCTCTTTCGCGTTGAGGTGCTGCGGTCACCACCATTCTGTGTCGGGCTCAGCCTGGTATCCGGATGGCGTTTATGCTGGTACTGGAGGTGTCACCGTCGATGCCGGAGCAGTCCGCACAGCGTCGTGAGCTGGGGGCGTTCCTTCGCGCCCGCCGCGAGCGGATCACGCCCGCCGAGGCCGGGCTGCCGTCCACCGGCCGCCGCCGAACCCCGGGTCTGCGCCGCGAGGAACTGGCCGTGCTCGCCGGCATGAGCGCCACCTGGTACACGTTTCTGGAGCAGGGCCGCGACGTCCACCCCTCCGATCAGGTGCTGGGCGCGCTCGCCGCCGCGCTGCGCCTGGGCCGGGCGGAACGCGACCACCTGTTCCACCTGGCCGGAAACACCCCGACCACCCCGACAGGGGCGACCGCACACCTCGCCGCCGAGGCCGCCGCCGTGCCGCTGCTGCTCCAGCCGCACCCGGCGTACATCATCGGCCGCGGCTACGACGTGCTCAGCCACAATCCGGCCGCCGAAGCGCTGTTCCCGGGCCTGATCGAGGCACCCGCCCCGAACTTCGCCCGCTGGGTGTTCACCACGCCGGCCGCCCGCGAGGTGGTGGTCGACTGGCAGCCCGAGGCACACGGTCTGCTCGCCCGGCTCCGCACGCTTACCGCCCGGCACCCCACCGACGCGGCCCTCTCCGCGCTGGTTACCGAGCTGCACGAGGCCAGCCCCGAGGTACGGGACTGGTGGCCCCGCTACGACGTGCAGGAACGGCACAGCGGACGCAAGCGGCTACGCACCCCGGACGGCCGGCCAACGGACTACGCCTACACCGCATTCCATCTGGCCGAGCAACCCGACCAGACCCTGGTGATCTACACCCGCACCGACTCCTGCTGAGCGAACGAGACCCGCCGCCCACTGATCGCAGCAGCCACCACCGTCAGACGGCCCGCGAGGGGGACGAGGGAAAAGCTGGCTATGAGCTGTCGGACCGCCTGCGCGAACGACCGCAGGGCGAGAACGGTGGTCTCAGAGATCGGCAACCCACCGAGATCCACCCCCACGACGGCGATGACGAAAATGGCAGCTATGACCCGTCGACCACCACCAGCGCGAACGACCGCAGGGCATGAACGGTGCTCTCAGAGATCGGCAACCCACCGAGATCCGCCCCGCGAGGGATGACGGAAATGGTAGCTATGACCTGTCGACGACCGCCTGCGCAGACGATCGCCGGACGGTGGTCTCAGAGATCGGCAGCCCACCGAGATCCGCCCGCGAG
>Ga0307516_10004868_pt1 | contig 16360 bp, 25 predicted proteins | sample 19_EM_MG_FD_203310 | JGI IMG/M metagenome (GOLD analysis project Ga0307516, IMG submission 203310) | Populus trichocarpa ectomycorrhiza microbial communities from riparian zone in the Pacific Northwest, United States - 19_EM | ecosystem: Host-associated > Plants > Roots > Unclassified | place...
GATAAGACGGTCCGCACCGTCACCAACACATGGTGCCCGCACAGTCCCGGTACTACGCCACGTATATCCCATTCCGTGTGCGTTTCGTTCGTGGGGAATTTGTATCCTTCCCGATCAATCGATCAACGCTTGGCTCTGCCTGTTAACCTCACTCATCCGGCGAAACTTCCCCGCATTATAGTCCGCTTTCCTCCCCCCCCTTCGGTTTGGCCTCTGCTCTGCCAGTTTGATTCCACAGCGGGCTAGGGCTCACCTTTGCCACGGTCAAGGGGAAGGACTCGAACCTCGAGCCTGGGGGTCGGTGATAAGATTTGACACCAGTAGTTCGGATTTCGCCACGGGCAACAGTCCACGGATGGATATTTGGATTTGGCGGCGGGGTCTTCCGGGGATCAACCAACACCGTTGAGTGCATGGTAAATACCCGATGCCCAAATGGAGGGCGGAGCACCATCGGAGCGTAATGCATCGTTTTTTTTCTTCGTGCAGCGGTCATTCCCCTCCTCCAAGTTCAATCCATTTTAAGACCAATACACGGGGGTTTTACGCATCTCCACATTTCACCAGTTCACTCACACCGAACCTCACTGGTCAATTACCCCAAACCACTAAGACGACTATATATGACCGTCATTCTGATCCATGGTTCTCCCTTCTTCCTAAGCTGCGGAAGTCATGTCTACCGAGTTGGGATTGGACCCTTTCCTCCGGATTTCGTCTATTGTCGTTGCTGGCTATGAGTCTGTCGCCTCTTCGCATTGACAATTTGTTTCTTTGCTCACGGGTTTCCCAGCTTCCTGATCACTCTCCCGGTGGAATGGAGGATGTACCGTTCATCTGGTGCACTCGAGTTTAGGTGAACCTATCGACCGTGCCGAGGATTGTGGTTCTCTGATATCACACATATTACAGGTGGTCCGTCAGCCAAGTGCTGTTCATCCTGATACGGTACTTGCCTGGCCAACCCACGCAGAGGCGAACATGTGCTTATCACCCTCATGCAGATATGTCAGCATAATCTTGCTGACAGTCAGCAACCTCGGATATTTCTACCATGGGTTCTCAACCGAAGTTTGCTCAACGTACTACTTGGTATCCCCGGCATTCAAAGGTGAGTCGTTGACGATCCCCGCGTATGCCATACCCTCACGCGTTGCCCAGTCATCCAGATTATGATCTCCCAGACAATCGTCGGTTACCGGACCTGGAACATCGCCCAGAGGTCAAGAGACATCGGAATTTTCCTCCTTGGTTTCGGATTCATGATCACTACCCTTGAGTGGTACGCCGATTTTGGCTCTCGTATACCATTACAAAAGGGTGGGAAGTGAGCATTCGCACCCGCTTGGGAGTACTCGGCCGCTTGACTGACCCGATACCGGACAGCTGCTCGCCAGGGGAGCTCAAGGCATCGGTGCCCCAATGGGTATTCTACCTCCTGGCTATGGTTTTCGACTCCACCACAGTCTCCCTTTCTTCGTTCTTCTTGATCAGGTCAGCTCCTTATAGCCGGTGCGTCCCCGTCTACCTAATCACGACGCCGACAAGACTCACCAATCTTGTAGAATACCCTCAATCCTCAGGATGTGAGACCGGCGTTTGGCCGCTGATATCTAGCTCTCATACCATTATTTGGTTTCAAGGCTGCTTTGTGATGGGTTGGGATACGTTGTCATCCTCACTGGTACGCAGGAGGCGCTACATACTCCCTCTCCCCGTCCGAAAGAAGACGCCGCTTCCCAGGAGTTAACACCGTGAACTTGATCTTGTATCGGAACAGCGTCGGGCGTGACGTACAGGTATTCCTTCCCCTCCCTTGGGCTAGTAGCTGACGTCTGACCGCCTCGTTTGCAGGCCTCTGGTGCTTCGCTCGGATATGCTATCGTTTGGATCATGAGTCAGGGTATTCTCATTCACACTTACGGTGAGCGGTTCGCGTGGGTAGCACAATCTTTGGTGTTAACGGGGATACCCCGCAAACTCGCAGAGGCCGCCGAGGCTCGCGCGAACCAGGAGTTTTTCCTAAGTGCCACCGGTCGCGGTATGGTGCACAACGTCAGGGTTGGTCCGGCCCACGATGGGACTGGTTGTATGGGACTGGATGTCCAGGTAAAGGTCGAGCAGTCAGTCATGGCGGACTACTCTCCGAGGGTTCTTCGGAAACAACGGTCACTTTGGGAAAGGACACAGCGCGATACAACCACAAACGGGGAGACATCGTACGTCGACGAGTGGGAACTTTCGAGCGCCAGGGAGGAAGGTATTGCGTACTGAACTGTAGAAGTATCTGGGACATATGTATTTGTTACACTTACTGCGACTTGATGAACGTACTGAAGATAACGTCCGAGTCGGATGTAATGAGCCCCCCACCTCAACCATCGAACGGTTACCTCTGCCCTCGATTACCGAGGAACCTGTAGATCCTCAAGAAAGACCACCGGGGGTTGGCTGCTTCGTATATGTGGTGGTCGAATTATGTGGTAGTCTAATCACGAACCTGGAATGGGGGGGACACCGAAGGCCGACTCCTACCCGAGATTTAGTATTGTTTAGCCTTGGACAATCCGGTCGTCATCTAAGATTTCATGCCACAGCCTAGTTGCCTCAACTCTCTTGAGATTGGAGCAGAGCACCCGACTTTCCAGCAAACACGTCCGGATCAACTCGAAGCTCAACTCAATGGTTGTGTCTACAAATATAGGGTATCTGCGTGAACTGTTCGGAGTTAGGGTATGAAGTTATACGGTATTAATGGTGGCGGTTCGGTTGGGATTTCAGCCGCTTCGAGCAGGAGTGCTTCCACCTCCTCAAACCCCTCTCGTACACCACTTTCTCCCAATGATTTCCCCACCGTCCTGACGAACTCCTTCAACGAGTCCGCTGGATTACCAGCTTCCGGTTTGCGAGTAGGCGGCTTTTGGATGAATTTCTTGGCCATCCCCCGGCATCTCTGGACAGGAACCCTCGTTTGTTGGGGCATATGGAACTCGCCCCAGTACTGTATAACCCGTCGGATGGTGTCAAAGTAGCGGAAGTAACCACGAGAGACCCCTTGACTGGAACCATAGAACCAGTGAAAGAGTCGCTTCGACATAACATGTGCTTTGCGATCTGTGAGGTAGTCATCCTTGAACCAGGCTTCAGCCTCCCCCAGGGGAGAGATCGAGATAGTGCCATCCTTGTACTCGATGTCGGCGACAGTGACGTAGGCGAGTACCCAGATGAAAGACTCCTGTCGTGCCGATACAATCGGGGGATGAGATCGTCAAGCCCACCCTCGAGAAGATCGATCGCCATGAACGGGATGGTGCCCGTGCAGTCATTTTTTATGGTTGAATGGTTGACCCAGGTGGCAAGGTCAAAGTCATTGAGAATCCCTACGGGGTTGCTGGTCCCCCCTCCAGGAAATCGTACATCAGGTTGTTGAGACTGATATCACCATGGTGAATCCCATTCACCCAGAGCCGGTGGTCACCTGTGAGGACGTGCGGGACATGTCAGCGATGGCCGTTGGACTCGCTAAAGAACACATACATGCAAAACACTGCCAAAACGCATCCCAGAACTCTTTTCCATCCAGGTCGTAATTCGGCCGCAGCCGATTCATCGCGATCAGCCGTAGGGTCAGAGTTCCTAGACCCTTATCTGTAAGGAGACCAAGAAAGTCCCGGATATACTGAGTGGAGTAACGGTCGAGGTCGCGTGCGTACTTGACCACCGGGATGTGGCCCTCGATGAACTTGTCGTTCTTGCCCAGAGTCCGAGCGTGCCCGATGACCTTCCACTCTGTCGGCCTCGACATTTCTGGCCAGGATATCTTCAGCACCAGATTGCGTGCTTTGGTGGTTTTGTTGAAGGTTTCTCGATAGGTGTTGCGAGTTTGGTAAAAAACGTGCCATGCCTCGTCATCGTCTGGGTCGTTCGTAGTACCACTGGGGTCACGTCGATCAGTGCCACCAGTGCCATCTCCACCTTCGACGATCCCAGCTTCTCCCTGGGTCTGCTGAGCGACTTCCAAGTCGTTCCAGGGAATGTCTTTAACAGGAGCACCCACAACCCCACCCAGACCTTCAACACCTCCACTACCCCCCTCCCTGCTCGCGCCAACGACGGTTGTCGCCCTACCCAGGAGAGACCGACTGGAATGGATCTCGTCCTCTGCGTAGAATTTGACCCCAATCTCCTCCTCATCCAGAGTCCCGTCAACACCCATGGGGTGCAACAAAACAGTCTGGTTCTCCCCAGCGAGTTCCGAGATATACCCCCACTGGCGGCGCCCAAACCGCTGGAGAATAAGGAGGAGGACGAGAGCGAGATCCTTGAAGAAGCTGAAGCCCGATGAGAAGATGGCACCCTCCCTATCGACCCAAGAGATCCACAGGAGGTCATCTGGAAACCCATGTCAGTTGGTGGAGCCATTTGCGAACATACTGGTTCTCACCCATAACATGCAGGTTAAGTATGTGACTGACCGAAAACGAACCAGAAAACTTCTTGGCCACGTGCGCGTTGGCTTGGAAGGTAAGGGATTGTGTGGTTGTCTCGGTGGCGTCCTTCTCTACGCGTTGCCTCTTACTCCCCGGGGATCCAGCGCTAGCCTCCACCCCCGCGACACTTGCAGACCGTTTGGAGGATGCCAAAGTCGCCGACGAAACCGCTGTCCGGCTCATGTCAATGAACATTCGTACAGAAATACATTAATCTCACGCGATGTGGGCTTAGAGGTGTCCGGTTCCCCGCCTAACCACTGATCTGTGTCCCGCATGACACTGACTTGTCCGTTCCGGTACTCGAACGCTTCCAGTGGAGGCCAACCCGAGGGACCCTCCTTCCATTCAATTTCAATCACCGAAAGCACAGCCTTCCAGTTGGCGAAGCAGGAGGGGGTCCCCTTGGTCTCGTCGATGAACTGAGAGACTTTTCGTTGGTCGAGTTTATCGAGATTGTGAAGTTTGCACGCATCCTCGAGTAACATCACAGCAACGTTGAATCTGAGTGAAGTTTCCGGGGAGTCGTCGTCGCCTTCGTCAGATGATACGTCGTTGTTACATGGCACGAACGCGATGTGAGCCTTGAACCCCGGCAGCCCGTTTACTTGGATGTTTGCCAACTGTTCGAGCGCATGATTCAGTGCGTCTGCAAATGGTGGACACGCCTTCAACCCACGAGACGATGATTTGCTGTCAAACGCGGTCACAACGTGGAGGGAGCAAGGTGGGGTCGGAGCACGCACTAGCCATTCAACTTCCCTCGCACCTCTCTAGAGTTGGCGACTGGTATCACCCCCTTCAAACAGTCTTCAAAGCGTTCACCTAAAACGCTGTCACGAGAGATGGGAGTCGTCGAGGAGTCGTCCTGGCAGCAAAGAGCAAGGAGGAATCGGATCATGTCCTCTGGGTCGCAGTCCCCTCGTTGTTGCATGGCGGCCACGATCCCAGGTATGGCGGATTCTCCCCTGGGCAAATAAGGTTAGCGGTGTGGGGACCTTGGGATCGTTGTAAACGGACCGTATTCTCAATCGGAGTTGACCAGGGACACTCAAGCCTCTGTTACGGGCTTCACCCGTTCGGGGTCCTGGGGAGGAGCCGCCTGTTCGCCTTGGGCCGATATTTGAGGGACAATGGGGAGGTGTGCTTACCTCCGGTTTTATGCGGGTCGGGATGGTGGACGCGTGTGGGAGGGTGGCGATCAGGTTCAGTGCCTGCACACTCCGATCGTAGTACTATGCACTGGCGTGCGGCCGAGAAACACTATCGACGCGACTCCGTTGTCGCCCACTCGTTTTTCGACTTATGACGCGTCGCATCGTGTATTATGATACATTTCTACAAACTGGTGGAGCACGCTATTTATTTTATTACCTACATATATCAGAGGAGATATGAAGTAACCCGAGGCGCGCGGACCCCCAAACTCGTGGCATGGGATGCACGCAAACCTTCATTTAATCCTTGGCCTTCCGCGTAGTAGGTGGAGCGTCCACGAATTTCTGTCCGTTTTGCCGTTTTGGGAGCATTGCTGGAGGCGGTGGGGAATCCGGCTGCGGGGTCTAAATTGGCCACAGGTTGCCAGTCCCACACATCAAGAGGTGGAACGCGTGGGAATGTCCGGTGAGTAGGAGGGAGAAGTGAGCAGACCGGGTGGTCCTGGGTATGGAGGGGGCGTGATAACGGTGCCACATCTAAAAGTTGCGAATGACCAAAACGCGAACATGGGTGTGGACACGTGGAGAAACAGGCTGAGGCGACGGGTGAGTGAGCAGGAACAAGTGAAAGGCACACAGGAAGAAGGGAATGCCCGGGCGCCGTCAGCCCATGGTAACCTATGTCCGGCCGCGGTTTAAATGGTTGCAAAATTTTGAGCAGATTCAATACGCGACGTACCGTGAGGTAACTAGACGGAACGCGGATACAGAAGGCATCCCCGGTGTGGTCATTCACATCGTTGTCCTCATCCCAACCGCTGGGCATTTTCCACTGATGCTTGGAACCATCATCGGGGCAGACCAGAAAGTAGTTAACTGTGATGCGAGGGCTGTTCTCCCCCGAGTGCTTCAAGAGCTCGCGCACGCGGTCCATAATTTTACGGATGAGGAGGTAGCCATCAGCTGACTCACCATGCTTTGGGGAGGTCGTAATCTGGCAAATAGAAATTACTGCAGTGCGTTGGCGGGCATTGAGAGCAACAGTAGATGAGTCAAAGAGGGGGTTGGTGGCTGAGGCTGGGATGTAGTATCTGTTACTGTCGGACATCACCTCACTGAGATCACGGAGGTCGACGATCGTAACAGTCCTGGCCCTGTCACGTGGTGATGTGGGAGGTGGCCGGGTATTTGTAGCAGAGAAGGTGGGAGGAATACTCTTGTCAGAGATCATGGAGGTAGACTGCGGCACGTCTTTGCCAGAGAGCACACGATGGGCGATTGCTTCGAAAATCCGTCCCGCCATACCAGAGGTCTGTGGAACATTGTGGAGGAGGTCGTACATACCTCGAAGGCGCTCGGTCGCTAGCAACAGCATCGATAGCACCACTGCTTTTGCGATCTGGCTGGATTTGAAGTCGATTGTCCAACCGTCGTTGCGAACTGAAGCTCTGACGGGGGAGACGGCGATTATGCGGTGTGAGTACTCGTCGAGTTCGCAGTCCATGTGGAACGCCTTGGAGAGGGTCACTAGCTTGGGATAGTCAACTTCCCGCAGCGCCTCGTTATGTTTCCCCTTCGTGGAACGGGAAAAAAAGATGCCCTCGTACACGTCGTGGGGGGCGAAGCCAAACTCTCCGGCAGCGTTGCACACCAAAATCTTGAGTAGATTATCCACTGGGGCCGGCGGTTGAGTTCCTCCGCCGACCACCGTCGCCTCGGTGCTACCCCTGTGGCGCTCCGTCGCCACCGCCTTCTTCCACTCCTCGTCCACCTGGAGAACCTCCTGAAGAGCGTCAATCGATTCCTGGTGCTCGCAGGGGGCCGCGGAATCGTCGAGGAGCCGGCTCTGCAGTTCGCTTCGAAACCCGTTGTACCTGCGCTGAATACGGAAGCTGCAAAGGCGAAGGACAGTCAGTGACAAACCTCTGTTGAACGACGTGGCCGGAGTCGGCGGTGAGGAGGGGGAACAAGGCAAAGACATACCCATGTATCAGTTCCTCCATGCTCCATAGGGTCATCCCCAGCACAGCGACCTGGTTCTGCTTTTTCCACGCCTTCCATCGATCGGGTCTTGGAGACGACGCTTGGATTGGCCAGATGTTTGAAAAATGCGTGATAGGCGGCGTCCGGTTTCCGCAGCCCATATTGATCATCGCCCATACGGGACAATACGATGCGTCCCGGACCTCAGGAAGTCCTTTGAAGCCGGACGCCGTTGGTCGAGTGTACACTTTACCGCAGTAGAAAAGGTAGACATTGGTGGTGTCACAGTAGAGCACGACCTGGTGAGCTGAAATCAACCGCGCGAGCATGAAGGTTAGGAAGGTGGTTTTCCCTGGAGAAGGGATCCACCGGTGAGTCGCGCATGGGGTGGAGATCTGGTTGTAGTGATGCACCGGTGCCCGGCTGTCCGGTGATCACCGCCCCCCTGGCGTCTCCCCACTTGTCTCGTTCGCGGAGATCTAGTAGGCGGTGGAGCATAATATCGAACTCCTTGGTGACGAGAATCAGATTTCCCGAGGGTGATACGAAGTTCGAGTCTGGCACCCCGAACGATAACTCATAGGGGTGGTCGTTTGGGAAATCGAGGACAGGTTCGGAGTTGTACCAGTGATGGCAGAAAACACTGAGCCACCCCATCCACTCTTTCCACCCCCCCTGTCCTTGTTCGGCCAGTGCCATTCGGTATCTGGAAGACGTGATTAACACTGATGAATTCGACAAAGCCGATGTGTCTTTACCCCGTGGGGGTAAGCGCATTTTACCAGGAGTGGAACTCGATATGGCGGAGTGAACACTATGTGGGTAGAGTAGGTAAGGATAAAACGATGGGGGTCGATAAAGATGAACGTTGGGTGATAAGGGGTGCGGGCAACGCGCGGCCCTGGCCCGCTGTCCGTGGCCACCAATCGTTCTCCAACCTCATATCATCCCCGCCAATGTGACCTGCTCCTCATCATCCTCTTCGTCCTCATCGGCCATCTCCCCATTGAGCTGTGCTGTTTCCCTGGAACCTCCCAAAAAATCTCCTCATCCGTTCTTGCTTTACCTCCTCGTCCTCTTCCTCACCATCCAACTCCATGAACTCATGCGGTGTCAACGCGTCCCGGAAAAGTCGATTGCGTTTCCCCAACGCTTTGGTGGAACAGTGGAAGGTGTGGCAAACGTTGGTTAACAAGTCTATAGGGCCGGCAGGCGGCATAGCCCGGGACTGGCAGAGGCCGAGTCTTAGGCAGAGCGGATAGAGTGGACACGGGTTTCTCCCACCAAATTATGCAAAGGTATTCTATTTACGAAGCCTCATATCCAATGTGTTTAAAAGCAACTTCTCTACTCGGATATTCTAACAACTTGTGCCTCCCCTGGGAAAGCGCGGTGAAAGGATGGACTGGATATCGACCGCTGGCGTCTTCGTCTGAGATCGGAGTACGCCAACTGTGAAGTCAACACCGACCGTCATGACCAGTCCTTTCCAGTCAGCTCCGTTGGAGGTCATACTCTTGGCCTAGCCAATCCAGAGACCATCTCAGACGTCGTGTTGTCTCCACGCCTGTGTTCAGGGCAACGTCTCTCTCTGGAAGTCTATTTTGGCGGAGTACTCCGACCTCCCCAAGGAACACCACCAACCAATCAACTGGAGATCCCAGGTTTAGTCCCGCGTTCAAGCTAAACACGACATTCTTGTAGTTGGAACGGGATCCATCTACAGCGGATTAGCGTACCGTGATGTCGCGATAAAACTCATCTTTGTTCGGTCAGGTTCCAGCGGTAGCTGTCCGGCAAGGACGCGATTGTAGGCTGTGGCGGATCAAGTAAGCCGGGACCGTCGTCAGCCAAAGCGATCAAAGAGGGGGGATGAGTCCGAGCCAGCAAACAGCAGAAAGTTTGACTGTTGACCTGGCGGTCATCAGCTGGACCGCCACGGACACGATGGGAGAGCCGATGAGGCCGCCTAGGAGGATGTCGGTTTGCATCCTGTACGCTGCTGCTGCAAGGCGAAGACGCACCGGGTCCGTTGTCACGGCCTACTCTCGGTTTGTGGCTTTGCCCAAGGGGTCGACCCTGACGATTCCAGTACAGGCGGGGGTCCGGCTGGGTTTCAGACGGGCTGGATAACTGCTGCACTCAGGGTTGGGCGATAGTGACGAGAGATTCTTTATATTGGCTGCGCACGCTTCGTGCAGTTGAGAAACCTAATCGCCAGTCTCATGCCACTCACGCGCATCCTCGGTAGGTTGCCAAGGGCCATCAGCTCCTCTACACTGCGAGAGATTACTTCCAGTTCGCGACGAACTTCTTCGAGGCCATCGATGTCTCCGCCACCCATGTTTACCACTCTGCCCTTGAACTATCCCCTCTGTCATCGGTCGTCCGAAAACTGCACCATTCCAACTGGCCCCATCCCTTGTTAAGGATGGTCATCGGAGTCCCGGCCTCGTGGGACCCAAGGGCAGCCGTTCCCACCAAACATTCCTATTGCCTATCCTTCACTTGGTTGCCGTGTGGCCAGTTGAGGAAGCTGTGGAGGCATGGGACGCACTCACCCTCAAACTCCTCTTCACCCTCCAGCAACAGAAGGTCACGACCAGGTTCAGGCGCGGACTCGCTTATTCGCAAGACGGGTGCTCCCTGGCACGCTGTTCCGACACTGCCATCTTCATCTGGGATGCGGAAATGGGTGGACTGGTCAAAGCAATCGAATGTAAGGCCACTGCCAGTGGGTTGGAACTTGTGCGGTCGTTGGACGGAAAGACAATCCGAATTGTTTTGTCCCATGTTTTGGAAACCATCACCGTCCCTACGTACGACGTCACCTCAGGTGCGACACTGTGCCCCGATACGCCCCAGTCCAGAGACGAGCCGTGCCTGTGGGCCCGCGACAAACCCTTTCGGATCGCAACTACGACAGCGTCGGACCGTAAGGGGTGGACGATTGACGTCTTTGAGGTCGGGTCCACCATTACCAAGACCGAACCATCCCTTTCCCCCGTCAATCTTTCCACAGAATCCGCCCTTACCGCACTCGGCCGACCGCTGGATGCCTTCTCACCTGATGGCACCCACATCGCAACCGCGCAATAGCGGAGAAAGTGCCGTCGCGATCACCGACCTCTGTTCGGAAATCCCTTCCCAGCCCATTGACACCGGTTTTGGGATACCGGCGATCGTCCTCACCGGGAAAGTTCTCTCAGCGAAGGGTCCAGACACAGTTGTGGCGTGGCTGCTAACGGAAGACGGGGTGGTAGATGGGACCTTTGGGAACACACGGGCGAACAGTCTTTGGGAGCTATCGCCGCGGGAAAGAGGAGTGCTGGTCACCAATCTGGGTTCTGGGGTGGGTATGAGTGGAGGCGGTACGTGACGGCCACAGGGAGTTGAGGTGCGAGCTCCAGTAGCTCCGTGGTCGGCTACGTTCCGACTGAACGCAACTATTGCAACTCGAGGTGAAGGCAGATCCTGCACGCATTGGGATTGGTGACTTCGGGAAATCCCGACGTCTTCATCCGCGATCACCATTACGGTTCGGTCGAGGAAACCGGGCGACGAACCTTCTCTGGAAGGAGACTGAACATGTTCAAATGGGTGCTGGCGAACTTCTGCGTGGCCCCCGTACGAGATGACCCGCACGACCGGACCAGCTTCCATTCACCTTCCTGACGGGGGGAATGTTACAGGGACGCCGGTCATCTCCCCCGCTCGGTGCGCCGAGGTGGGTGGGAACAGAATTGCGCCCGATGCAGTCGGATTTTACTTGGTCCCGGGTGCGTGCCAATCATGATATCTGAAGGGCGGGTATCCCACCTGCCTCGGTCACAGAGTGGGACGTCTTAACTTGTCCAGCTTGCTCGCAGCCACGCAGTAGGGAAGGCCAACAGCCCCTCCGCGTATCAGTCTTGCTCTGCGAGGGGGCGTTTTGCGCGGGCGGAGATGCATCATCAACTGCTTTGGGACTCCTACGCCCGTTTAGACTCAATGCAATGCCCGCTTCTCGCGCGTTCCGCTCCGAACAGCCGTCGGCGGTTCTGCAGTATGGATGGCACCCATTGTTGGCCGCTCAGATCATTCTTCTAGGGAGACAGGCACTGAATAGGGTGAGCGTCGACCATCTTCCTTATCCAGGGTCTTACCCTTGGATTGAAGTAAAAGGGTCTGGTCAAACATAGGATGATCGATGGCTTGGCCCTGTCCATCATCATTGCTCATCATACTTTAGGTCCGTTTGAGACCCTCATTAACCCTCCTCCCCTCCCTTTCCTCCTCTACCCCGCCTCTCTGCTTCTCCTACAGTCATTTCCCCCTGGCCTAGGTAGCGCTGCGAACATCTCCTCCCCCGTGACACGGCGCAGCCAAAGATATGGGCGATGTAGATGCGGAGCTCTTGGAAATAATCGAGGTCATTCGGGAGGGTGCCCCTTCGTTGGTGGCGATGAGGTACATTATAGGCAAGTGAGCGTCGCTACTCCACTCGTGCACATTGCCCAACTTGTGAACCCCCCAAACAGTTGTCACCGTCACCCTCGCGTTATACGATCACATCCTCACATTCCACGATGAGATCGAGTACATCTGGGGTGCCCGCAAGTGGATGAACAAACTCATATTCGTCGTGAATCGGTATATCGTCGAAGCGGCGCTTGTTGGGTCGGCATATGGTTCGTGACCGTTCACGCACCTTTGAAGCTCGATTACATGGCTGAAGATTCCGTGACGCAGTGATAGTGGAGCTGCGGCCACAGTTATCTGACAGTGTGAGCATCTCATTTCAATCAAGAGATTTCGGGGCACGCGCTAACTCACCAGATCTTGAACTAGGGGTAGGTCACCTATTTAAGCAGTCGTAACAACGGCAATGTCTGAACTGGCCCCAGCTGCAAGGCGTACATGATACCGGGGATATCGGCAATGATCATTTGCATGGCTGTCTCTCATCGTGCGTATCCTCCCTCTATCGCCTTCTGGAAGAACGGTCTGATCCGGGGATTTGTGCAGTCATGATTACGTTGCGGGTAGACGCTCTGTGGGATTCCAACAAAAAAATAACATACACGATGCTTGGTGGCTTCTTTGTCACGTACAGCGCTACGGTCATATTCCTCATTCTCGCCGCAATCGACCTCTGGGGTGCGTACAACCCAATTCCCCCCGTATACCAGAGACTAATGGTAGTTTAGAGGGGGTATTCTTCTTCCCACCTATTAATTCGTGTGCGCTAACGCGCCTGCCTCGACTGTTAAACGGGGTCTGGGTTTCAATGGTGAGATACCTGTGATCCGGACGAACAGGGTTACCGAATTACGTGTGCCTGCTAGGTGTTATTTGACGTGCTTGTGTTCGGGTTGGTGTTAACGAACGCGTTGGATCGACCCTATCGCGGAACTTCTGAAGTGGTGTCGAACCTTAAAAAAGACGGAATCATCTTCTTCCTGGTACGAGCTGTCCTCCTTTGTCCCTGCGCTCTTTGACCTCTTACCTCTCACCGAAACTTACAGACCATCCTGGGTGTGTAATCCTACGACTTTGCCCTCACTTCTCGGTTCTGAAAGGTGGTTAGTGATCCGGACTTTTAACCTGATCTTCTCACTGAGCACCGGGGTATGTATCTCCCGTATCCGACGGTTTCGCGTGGAAGCTGAAACTCCCTCTTCTCTCAGCGTTCCGAAGTTTTCCTGGTTGTCTAGTGAGTTAAACCTCCCGCCTCATCTCCTGGTTGAAGCCAGTTCTGAGACCGTGGATCAAGTTTTATGTGGGTAACTATTGCGATTGCTATCTGCAGACTCATCCTTCGAATCGAGGCAACGGAGGTCAAAGCAGCTCGCTTGGTTCAGGCAGAAGCGTGGTGGCTCGACACCGGACTTGAACTGAAGAGCACAGATGAACGTTCGGATGGAGATGTTTAATGTGTTTTACCATAGCCTAGACATAATGCCCCGGCGGCCCGGTATTACCTCGCCAGCCTTTGGAGTCGCTACCCTTGCATAGACGGGCGTGTTTTGGGTGTAATTCTTTTCTTGCGTGTAGCATCTTCTCGTTTCTTGTGCTCGCAAGTCGTAACACTACCCATGTCGTCACTGTACTGGTCAGCTAATCCGAGAGTATTGGGCCGGTCCTACCTCCCTCCACCTCGCTATCGACTGGGCTTCTCCGTCACCCGTACAGGCGATGAGAAACTCACTTCGGCATTCGAAGCGCTTCACTGAGGCCGAGGGTCTCGTGGCGTTGAACCCCATCCTTCGTGCTCAGCTGGGCCTTCTTCCGACGGACCAGATCTTGGCAACACCAGACACGGCCGGTAATTCCATTCTTCACAACAGCGTAGTCATGAACCGTAACCGCGATGCCAACGCATGGAGTTGCCTGCGTTCGTTCATGTTACCTGAACCGATAGGCGGACACGCGCCAAACCTCGGCTGCGGTCTCTTGTTCCTGTGGACAGATCCGATGGGATCCCGGTTCGCCCACGGAAGTTCCCTTTGCCAGAGGGGGCTTGAAATGCGAGCTGAAATGGTTGCTCGTGCGACAGGTTTCCGAAGACTCAGCGTGAGATCGGCTTCGCTGTGAGGCTCGGGTACCTGAACCGAAATGTTGTAGAGTACTACCTCGACCACACGTCGGGTATGCAGGTATATTTTCCGAGTCGTTTCTACTGTTGTTTGCTCGGACTGTTGTAACCCGAGCGGTATATATTGGCGCCCGCTTGCCATGTGGGTCCGTCCGCCACTTCTTGACTGAGCCCCAGCGCTCGCCAGCACGATGAGCTACTCGTTCGAAAAGAAAGTCAAGAAACAATACAAATCCCCGCAGCAGTACGAAGGACGAAATCTTGACCCCCGGCATTGTGGATCATGGTGCTGCCAACGTCCGACCTTGAAAACCTTAAACCACGCTTCACTGAGCCCTTTTTACTCATAAAAATGAAAGGTCGCCGTCTTACCTGGTGAGCAGACCCGCCCCTGGAGCCCTGACATTGGACTCTCATGCAGGAGGGGTCCCACGAAAACAGCTGGGTCTGTTCCGCCACACGCGGACGTGCAGCACGTCCGCTCGTCCGCAAGGTGCCTGTGCGCACAGGTATTGGACGTCCAGAGAGAGTATATAAGGAGCTCGGGTGCTGGCTCGAAAACCGCATCCACGCCCCACAACGTCCCTGCTTTCACACAAGTGTTCCTCCCCCTTCCGTCCCAGTGTATTTTCCGTCTCAGCGACTGATTACTCTGGGCGAGTAAATTGTTATACGAGCCATTCCGTTTGGTTTGCTCAATTCTAGCTGTGCAGAGAGGGATCGGAAATGTCCCGACCCTTCATCAATGACTTGCCAGCGGAACTGCTGGGAAAGATTTTCAGACTCGTTCTCTTCGTCGATCCGGATGAACACCCAGTTAAGCTGGATCGCAGCCCCCGCGACGAGGGATTCGATAGTACTAACCCTTACGACGTCATCCTCGTCTCGCGTCATTGGAGGGACGTTGCCTACGCTACCCCTCAATCATGGGAAGATATTATCAAACGGTCCAAAACCCTGCCATTGCTCCTCGATTGGCATGGAGTGCGTCCAGAAGGGGGTCAACCTTGGCCTCTCAAGGTCTTGGAGGGCTGTTGTGGACGTTTACGGTGGTTGGAGTTCGAATTTTTTTGTCACGAACTGAAGGGCTTCCTGAAAGCCATTCCTTTGGCAAATTCGCTTCAGGACGTGTACTTGGGGGCCTGGGAGTTCACCGTGTGGGATGACCCCGCGGAGTTTCTAACCTTTATCCAAGGCCTCCCACAAATGACCTCCCTTGGGTTGGTAGGAGGTTCCATTCCGAGGATGGCCCCAAACGGTACCGCCCTCGTGCCACACGCACAGTTGAACCACCAGAACCTGCGTTGTTTGTACTTGAAGTCTCGGTCGTGGAGGGTGTTCCAGTTCCTCAAATCCGTCCCACTCCAATCACTGAAGGAGCTGAAGCTCCAAGCCCACTGTGAACAAGACGTCGCCGAGATTTCTGGTCAGGGACCGCAGAGGGTCTTCCAGGAGTTTTGGGAGGGTCGGGAGGAGGTACCGCGATCGCTCACGGTTACCATGTCCAGGGACATCAAGGCGTCCAAGAATGTCCTGGAGATTGTTTCCCGCCAATGCCGACCCCCTGGCCACGAACCTAATGATGACGTTAATGGGCCACTTCTCAAGCTCATAGCGAGCGGGTTCGAGGAAACTGTGCAGACGGCTTGGAAGAAATTGGCCAAGGCCCTGCCCTTGGAGGACACCGAGAAAGCGATCGTCGTTCAGAACGTCCCGGCGTAGGAGCCTGATGGAAAGACCACAAGTCGGTTCCCCAAACACGATAGATTGTTCCACAGATTCACATACAAACATTTAGTGCCGTCGGGGCTCACCGGCCCGAGGGAGTCGTCACACCAGGCGAGTGGCGGAGAAAGGCTTGGGGTTTTGGTGGGCTTGGTCCATCCGAGGTAGCGGGTCTACCCTCCATGGTCGGTGGTCTGGACTTTGAAGGCGAAGTTGGTATAGGTACTAGAAAGGACAGTGATGGTGCGATATTCGAATACTTGTCCCAGAGTTGGTTACGTATATGTAGTGGTGACCGCAGTTATTGAACCGGGCATATAGATAGAATGCTCTAGCAGAAATGAATAGATTCTCGTTATAAGTATATCGCGGTGACCACAGATAAACGGACACGTAGATACAGGATCCACGAATACGCTAGCAGAAAC
>Ga0307516_10004869_pt1 | contig 16357 bp, 14 predicted proteins | sample 19_EM_MG_FD_203310 | JGI IMG/M metagenome (GOLD analysis project Ga0307516, IMG submission 203310) | Populus trichocarpa ectomycorrhiza microbial communities from riparian zone in the Pacific Northwest, United States - 19_EM | ecosystem: Host-associated > Plants > Roots > Unclassified | place...
CGTCGGCCAGGTGATCTTTGCCGGCGGCAACGCCACGACCTTGGGCAAGAACGCGATGCGTATCGTCGGCGTGGCGGCGGACGTCCGGCTCGAGCACGCGCGCGAGGCCGCGCGGCCCCATGTGTTCGTGATCAGCGGCAAGCCGCAGGCCGTCCTGACGCTGCGCGGTCCGCGCATGGAGCTGCTGCAGCAGGCCGTGGCGCGGGTGTGGCCGCGCTTCTACCCGGACGACATTCTTGACCCGACGACCGTGAGTGAGGCCATTGCGCTGCCATACCTGAGCGAACAGCGTTTCGCCCAGGTCGCGCTCGCCACGACCGCCATCGCGTTGCTGCTGTCGGCGTTCGGCGTCTACGCGCTGGCCGCCTACACGGTGCGCCGCAGCGCGCGCGAGATCGTGATACGCAAGCTCCACGGTGCCGGCCGCGGCCGCATCGCCCGCCTCATGGCACGCGAGTTCGCCCCGTTGCTCGCCGGGGCCGCGGTGGTCGGCCTGCCGTTGGCAGCCTGGCTGGGGCAAGCCTGGCTCGAGAACTTCACCGAACGCTCGCCCGGCATCCTGTGGGTGCTGCCTGCGGCGCTGCTCACCGTGGTGGCGATGACGACGCTGGCCGCACTGCGCCACGGCCTCATCGCGATGCGCATGCGCCCGACGCTGGCGCTGCGCGATTGACGCGCGCTCAGGCCCCGACCAGCAGCCCCCGCTGCTCGATGAACGCGATGACCTCGGCCAGGCCGGCCTTGGTCTTCAGGTTGGTCATCACGTGCGGCCGGTTCGGGCGCATGCGGCGCGTGTCGGCTTCCATGACGGCGAGGTCCGCGCCGACGTGGGGCGCGAGGTCGGTCTTGTTGATCACGAAGAGGTCGCTCTTGGTGATGCCGGGGCCGCCCTTGCGCGGGATCTTCTCGCCGGCGGCGACGTCGATGACGTAGATGGTGAGGTCGCTCAGCTCGGGGCTGAAGGTGGCGGCGAGGTTGTCGCCGCCGGACTCGATGAAGACGATGTCGGCCTCGGGAAACTTCTCGAGCATGCGGTCGATGGCCTCGAGGTTGACCGACGCGTCCTCGCGGATCGCGGTGTGCGGGCAGCCGCCCGTCTCGACGCCCATGATGCGTTCGGGCGCCAGCGCGCCGGCCACGGTCAGCAGGCGCTGGTCTTCCTTGGTGTAGATGTCGTTGGTGACGACGACGAGATCCCACTTGTCGCGCATCGCCTTGCACAACATCTCCACCAGTGTTGTCTTTCCGGAACCCACCGGGCCGCCGACGCCCACGCGCAGCGGCGGCAGGCGCTTGCTGCGGTTGGCGATGTGGTGCAGCGGGGTGGAACGGGACGCGGGGGCGGAGGCGAAGTCTGTCATGACGGGTCTCGTTGGATTCTCACGAACGGAACAGGCGCGAATACTGGATCTCGTGGCGCGCGCTGGCAATGCCCAGCATCGGCGCGAACGACTGGATGTCGTCGTCGGCCATCTGAAGCGCCGACTCGATCAGCGCCGGCATCTGCTCGACCAGTGCCTGCAGGATGCGCTGGCCGGCCAGCTGGCCCAGCGGCACGGCCTTCAGCGCCGCCTGCACCATGTTCTCGGCCCAGCCGAACAGCGACGCATGCAAGGCCTGTGCCGCGCTGGCCCTGGCGCGCGCAGTGGCGAGGCCGAACGCGATCGGCCAGGTGGGCGAGGGCGCGAGCGCGGCCAGGTGTTGCAGGCGCTCGTCGCTGGCGCCGTTGCTGCCGGTCTGGTTGCGCAGCCACTCCACCAGCGAGCGGCCCATCTGTTCGCTTTGCAGGCGCAGTTCGCGCGTCTCGCGCGTGCGGCCGATGAAGTCGTTGAGCCAGGTCACGCGCGCGAGGTCGTGGCGCTGCCACGCCAGGTGCGCCTGCGCGAGCACCGGCAGGTCGGCACGCGCGGGCGCGAGCGCCATCTGGTTGGAGAGCCACGCGGCGGCACTGGCCTCGCCGGTGACGCGGCCGTCGTCGACGGCGGCTTCCAGCGCTTCCGAATAGCTGAAGCCGCCCACCGGCAACGCCGGAGAGGCGAGCCACATCAACTGCAGCAGCACGGCGTCGCTGGCGGGCGAGTCACGCATCAGTGGCCGTGTTTCTTGTGGCCGTGGTCGTGCGCGTGACCATGGTCGTGCCCGTGGTTGCAGTCCGGGCCGTGCACGTGCGGCGCGGCCTGGCCCACGACGGGGATGCCGATCGCCTTGCCGGACGACTTGGGTTTGTCCTGGGCGTGATCATGGCCGTGGTCGTGCTTGGCGTGTGCATGATCGGGCTTGTGGTCATGCGCATGATCGTGGCCGGTGTCGTGGTGGCCGTGGTCGTGCTCGGGCTCATGCCCGTGGGCGTGCGTGTGCCCATGCGCGTGACCCGCGTGCGCGCCCCCGCCCGCGCCGTACGCGCCGCCCTCGGGCTCGAACGCGCTGGACGTCGCCGTGACGATCAGGTGCTGCATGCGCAGCATGTCGGCCAGCACGTGGTCGGGCTCCAGCAGCAGGCGGTCGGGCTGCAGCTCCAGCGGCACGTGGCGGTTGCCCAGGTGGTAGGCGGCGCGCAGCAGGTCGAACGGCGCGCCATGGTCGGCGCAGTGCGTGACGACCAGCACCGGTTGCGGCGCGGCCTTCACGCGCACCAGCGAGCCGTCCTCGCACACCAGCACGTCGCCGCCGCGCAGCACGGTGCCGCGCGGCAGGAACACGTTGAGGGCCCGGCCGAGCGAGTCGGTCGCCTCGATCCGGCTCTTCTGGCGCACGTCCCAGTCCAGCTCCACCTCGCTCGCGCGGCGCAGCAGCACCGAGCTGAGGCCCGTGCCGCCGGCGATGCGCTTGCCGACCTGGAGGGCGGCGCCTTGCTTTTCAGTCATCTTGAATTCCTTGCGCTGCAAACGAAGCGGGCCGCTCGAGGGCGGCCCGTCATAAAGTACCCCTGCCAGGCCGCGGCGAACCGCGACCGTAACCTTACATCACCACACGTGGCAACGTTGCACCGGGGCCATCGGCTGGCCCGGCTTGCACGAGAACGCCTGCTCGAATTCCTTGAAGTTCGCGACCAGGCCGTTCACGCGGTACTGGTTGGGCGAGTGCGGATTGGTGGCGGCCTGCAGGCGCTGCTGTTCGGGGCGGTCGTTGGAGCAGGCCCATTGCGCCATGCCGATGAAAAAGCGCTGGTCGGGCGTGAAGCCGTCGATGGACTGCGGCGCCGGATGCTGCGCGACCTCGGCCTTGTACGCGATGATGGCCAGCACCAGCCCGCCGAAATCGGCGAGGTCTTCGCCCAGCGTCAGCTTGGAGTTGATGTGGATGTCGTCGACGACGATGTACTTGCCGTACTGGTCGGTGAGGCAGGTGGTGCGCTTGTCGAACTCGGCGGCGTCCTTCTTGGTCCACCAGTTCTTCAGGTTGCCGGTGGCGTCGAACTGGCGGCCTTCGTCGTCGAAGCCGTGCGTCAATTCGTGGCCGATCGTGCTGCCGGTGTTGCCGTAGTTCGGCGCGTCGTCGAGCCGGGCGTCGAACAGCGGCGGCTGCAGCACGCCGGCGGGGAAGTTGATGTCGTTCATCTGCCCGTCGTAGTACGCGTTGACGGTCGGCGGCGTCATGCCCCATTCGCTGTGATCCACTGGCTTGCCGATCTTGGCGAGCTGGCGGCGCGCCTCGAACGCGTCGCCGCGCTGCACGTTGCCGAGCAGGTCGTCGCGCTTGATCTCGAGCGACGCGTAGTCACGCCACTTGTCCGGATACCCGATCTTGTTGACGATGCCGTGCAGCTTCTCGATCGCCTTGGCCTTGGTCTGCGGGCCCATCCAGTCGAGGTTCTTGATCTCGCCTTCCATCGCCGCCTGGATCTGCTGGGTCATGTGCAGCGTCTTGGCCTTCAGCTCGGGGCTGAAGTTCTCCTTGACGAATTCCTGGCCCAGCGCCTCGCCGATCTGGTTGTCGACCAGCACCACGCAGCGCTGCCACACCGGCGCCACCTGGGTGACGCCGCGCAGCGTCTTGCGGAAGTAGTCGAAGTTCTCGTCGACGAAGGGCTGCGAGAGGAACGGCGCAGACACGTGCGCCACGTGCCAGCGCAGGTAGGTCTTGATCTCCTCGAGGCTGCGCATGCGCAACTGGAAGTCGAGCGTCTGGAAGAACTTCGGCTGGCTGACGTTGAAGCGGTCGTTGCCGGCCACGCCCATGCCGACGAGGTAGGACTTCCAGTCGAACATGGGCGTCAGGGACTGCAGCTTGCGTTCGTTGGCCGGGTGGAACATGTTGTGCGGGTCGCGCTGGTCGACCAGCGTCATCGAGCCCTTGGCCAGTGCCGTCTCCAGGGACATCACCGTGTCGGCGTGCGTCTTCGCGTCGCCGGCGTTCTCGCCCATCAGCACGAACATGCGGGCGACGTGCGCGACGTACTTGTCGCGCAACTCCTTGGAGCGGGCGTCCGTCTTGAGGTAGTAGTCGCGGTCGGGCATGCCCAGCCCGCCCTGGCTCGCGAAGGCGATCACGCGCGTCGAGTTGGCGTAGTCCTGCGACGAGCCGAAGTTGAAGAACAGGCCGTCGTCGCCGGAGTTCAGCTGCAGCGCCGCCAGCACGGACGGCAAGTCCCGCTTGGACTTCATGCCGTCGATCAGGTCGAGCGCCGGCTTCATCGGGCGCGCGCCCAGCGACTGCGTCAGGCTCTCGTTGGTGCAGGCGGCGAAGGCGTCGCCGATCTTCTGCTGCGACACGGTGCGGCCCGCGGTCTGCGTGGCCAGCTTGTCGAGGATGCCCCACAGGACGCGGCGGTTGTCCTGCGTCATCTTCGCGTAGACGTCCCAGCGGTCCTGGTCGGCCGGGATCGGATTGTTCTTTTTCCAGCCGCCGCAGCTGTACTGGTAGAAGTCGACGCACGGGTCGGTCGTGGTGTCCATGGCGGTGGTGTCGAGCACCGGCGTATAGGGCAGCTTGCTCAATGGCGTCACGGCCGGAGCCGAGGGCGCGCTGGCCTGTGCGAATGCCGACGCGCCGAGCACGCTGGCGACGCCGGCGGCCACGAGGGCGGCCAGCAGCTTCTTCTGGATGGGATGCATGGGCAGTGGGGGAGTGGTTGTCGTTTTGACGGCAGGTAGTCCGGTCGATCAGGAAACCTGCACGCCCTTCCAGAACGAGACGCGGCCCTTGATGTTGGCGGCGGCTTCAGTCGGCTCGGGGTAGTACCAGACGGCCTCGGGATTCATTTCCCCGTTGACGAACAGCGTGTAGTAGTACGCCTGGCCCTTCCACGGGCAGCTCGTGCGGTGGTTGCTGAACGTGATGTAGTCGCGGTTCAGGCTGGCTTCGGGAAAGTAATGGTTGCCCTCGACGGTGACGATGTCGTCGCTCTCGGCCAGGACGGCCCCGTTCCAGGTGGCTTTCATGCGGATCTCCAGCGTGTGCCGCGGCGAAGGCGCGCGTGCGAAAGACGCATTTTCGCAGGTGTGGAGAGTGGCTGTGCTTCGGGGCTTCCCGCGCCGGAGTACGTTGTATAGGGGAGGGAAGCTCCGCCTTGACGTTCCCGCGGAACGTCGTGTCGCCGTTGGATGCTCCGAAGGAGGGAGCCGGCGTATCGACCGGGCGATGCCGATCGTGAGGTCAGGCTTGGCGTCCGGAAGAAGGTCCGGGCCTCGCCTTGGGTCGCCCTGCGCGAACTACTTCGGCAGCGGCAGGTTGGTGCGCAGTTGGCCTTGGCGGTTGGTCTCGATGCACGGGGCATGAGGCAACGGCTGCCACTCGGGCTGCGCGGGCGGCTGGCGCGTGACGCGCTCGCCCAGCGGTTGCCATGGTGCAGGTTCGGTCTCTCCAGCGACTTTCATATGCCCTCCTTGTTGGCATGTGAGCCATTTGTCACTAGCAATCGGCGAGCCAGGGATCGCCATTTCGGTGAAAACGAGGGGGCGAACCTGACGCGTTTGCAAGCGCTTGTTCTTTCAACGCTTCAGTGTGCATCGCCGTGCACATCGGTGGGCGCATTTACACAGTCGTTTGTCGACTCTTCGACGCTTCTTCCCCAGTCTTGGGGAGAGCCGCCGGCGATTTCATTGCCGGGCTGTCGAGCGTGCAGGCGCGAGCCCGGATCGGCCTGCCCGCCTTCTTCGGGCATTCGGCATGCGCGGCCCTGGCGGCCGCGCTCGACGAGCGCTCAGAACAGGAAATAGCGCTGCGCCATCGGCAGTTCGGTGGCAGGCTCGCAGGTGAGCAACTGGCCGTCGGCGCGTACCTCGTAGGTCTGCGCGTCGATCTCCATCTTCGGCAGCCAGTCGTTGTGGATCATGTCGCGCTTGGTGACGGTGCGCGTGCCCTTGACCGTAGCGATGGTCTTGTGCAGGCCCGCGCGCGCCGGCACGCCGGCGGCGATGCCGGCCTGCGACACGAAAGTGAGCGACCCCTGCGTCAGCGCCCCGCCGTAGCTGCCGAACATCGGCCGGTAGTGCACCGGCTGCGGCGTCGGGATGGAGGCGTTGGCGTCGCCCATCGCCGCCATCGCGATGAAGCCACCCTTGAGGATCAGCGCCGGCTTGACGCCGAAGAACGCCGGTTGCCACAGCACCAGGTCGGCCCACTTGCCGACCTCGATCGAGCCGACCTCGTGCGCGATGCCGTGCGACAACGCGGGATTGATGCCCAGTTTCGCGATGTAGCGCTTGACGCGATGGTTGTCGTTGCGCTCGCTGTCGCCGGCCAGCGCGCCGCGCTGCGCCTTCATCTTGTGCGCACTTTGCCAGCAGCGCAGGATCACCTCGCCCACGCGGCCCATGGCCTGCGAGTCGGAGCTGAACATGCTGATGGCGCCCAGGTCGTGCAGGACGTCCTCGGCGGCGATCGTCTCGCGCCGGATGCGGCTTTCGGCGAAGGCCAGGTCTTCGGCGATGCCGGCGTCCAGGTGATGGCACACCATCAGCATGTCGAGGTGCTCGTCCATGGTGTTGACCGTGAACGGCATCGTCGGCGTGGTCGACGACGGCAGGAAGTTGGCCTCGCCCACCACGCGCATGATGTCGGGCGCGTGGCCGCCGCCGGCGCCTTCGGTGTGGAATGCGCACAGCGTGCGGCCCTTCGTGGCGGCGATGGTGTTCTCCACGAAGCCCGATTCGTTGAGCGTGTCGCTGTGGATCGACACCTGCGTGTCCGTCTCGTCGGCCACCTTCAGGCAGTTGTCGATCGCGGAGGGCGTCGTGCCCCAGTCCTCGTGCAGCTTCAGGCCGATCGCGCCCGCCTCGATCTGCTGGCGCAGCGCCTCCGGGCGGCTCGCATTGCCCTTGCCGAGGAAGCCCAGGTTCATCGGGAAGGCGTCGGCCGCGCGCAGCATGCGCTCGATGTTGGCCGGGCCGGGCGTGCACGTGGTCGCGAAGGTGCCCGTGGCCGGGCCGGTGCCGCCACCCATCATCGTGGTGATGCCGCTGGACAGCGCCTCCTCGATCTGCTGCGGACAGATGAAGTGGATGTGGGTGTCGATGCCGCCGGCCGTGACGATCATGCCCTCGGCCGCGATGATCTCGGTGCCCGGGCCGATGACGATGTCCACGCCGGGCTGCACGTCCGGGTTGCCGGCCTTGCCGATGGCCGCGATGCGGCAGCCGCGCAGGCCGATGTCGGCCTTGACGATGCCCCAGTGGTCGATGATCAGCGCGTTGGTGATCACGCAGTCCACGGCCTCGGCCGCGCCCGGACCGTTGACGGCCTGGCTCTGGCCCATGCCGTCGCGGATCGTCTTGCCACCGCCGAATTTCACCTCTTCGCCGTAGCCTCCGGCGGCGAGCGTGTAGTCCTTCTCGACCTCGATGATGAGGTTGGTGTCGGCCAGCCGCACGCGGTCGCCGGTGGTGGGGCCGAACATCTCCGCATAGGCGCGCTTGCTGATCATGGGCATCAGAGCGCTCCCTGCACGAGGCCGCGGAAGCCGTAGATGGTGCGCGTGCCGGCGAAATCGACCAGCGCCACGGTGCGCTGCTGGCCGGGCTCGAAGCGGACGGCGGTGCCTGACGCGATGTCCAGCCGCATGCCGCGCGCGGCCTCGCGGTCGAAGCGCAGCGCGCCGTTGGTCTCGGCGAAGTGGTAGTGCGAGCCGACCTGGATCGGGCGGTCGCCGGCGTTCTCGACGACCAGTGCCAGGCGGCGCCGGCCCGGGTTGAGGTCGATGTCGCCATCGTCGGTGAGCAGTTCGCCGGGAATCATCGCTTCCTTCAGACGCTGGAAAGGGGACGGGCAGGAGTGCACCTCGAACGTGCGTTGTCCGCCCTGATCAAGTGATTGGCTGGTGGATGGTCACCAACTTGGTGCCATCCGGGAACGTGGCTTCGACCTGGATCTCCGGAATCATCTCCGCGATGCCATCCATCACGTCGGCCCGCGTGAGCACGTGGCGGCCTTCGCTCATCAGCTCGGCGACGCTGCGCCCATCGCGCGCGCCTTCCATGATGGCGGCGCTGATCAGGGCGATCGCCTCGGGATAGTTGAGTTTCAGTCCTCGCGCCTTGCGCCGCTCGGCGAGCAGCGAGGCCGTGAAGAGCAGGAGCTTGTCCTTTTCGCGTGGAGTCAGGTTCATCTTCCGGAGGTTATTGCACGAACGGTGCCATGCGCAAGACCGGACGGCACGAGTCTTGAGTGCATGACGCCCGCCCATGACCGACGCCGCCCTCGATCCCGTCCCGACCGCCGCCCCCGCGCCCCAGCGCGTCGTGAAGGTGCGCCGCGACTACAACAGCTGGGTCGCGCAGGAATCGCTGGAGGACTACGCGCTGCGCTACACCCCGCAGTCGTTTCGCAAGTGGTCGGAGATGCGGGTGGCCAACACGGCGTTCGGCGCGGCGTCGTTCCTGGTGCTGGAGGCGGTCGGCGCCACGCTGCTGGTGCAGTACGGGTTCGTCAACGCGTTCTGGGCGATCCTGGCCACCGGGCTGGTCATCGCCCTGGCCGGTTGGCCCATCGCCGTCTACGCCGCCCGCCACGGCCTGGACATGGACCTGCTGACCCGCGGCGCCGGCTTCGGCTACCTGGGCTCGACAATCACCTCGCTGATCTACGCGAGCTTCACCTTCATCTTCTTCGCGCTGGAGGCCGCGGTGATGGCCTACGCGCTCGAACTCGCGTTCGACATCCCGCCGGCCTGGGGTTACCTCGTGTGCGCGGTGGCGGTGCTGCCGCTGGTCACGCACGGCGTGACCGCCATCGGCCGCCTGCAGGTGTGGACGCAGCCGCTGTGGATCGCGATGCTGGTGCTGCCCTACGTGTTCGTGTTCCGCGCGCATCCGCACGCGCTGGCGGGACTGTGGGCGTACGCGGGCGAGGACGGCCGCGGCGGGGTGTTCGACGTGCTGAAGTTCGGCAGCGCGATGACGGTGGGCATCGCGTTGATGACGCAGATGGGCGAGCAGGCCGACTACCTGCGCTTCATGCCGGCGCGCACGGCGGCCAATCGCAAGCGCTGGTGGGCCGGCGTGGCGATCGGCGGCCCGGGTTGGGTGCTGCCGGGTGTGCTCAAGATGCTGGGTGGCGCGCTGCTGGCGTGGCTCGCGATCGGCCAGTCGGTGCCGCTGGATCGGGCGGTCGACCCGAACCAGATGTACCTCGCGGCCTGGGACACCGTCTTCAGCCGGCCCGGCATGGCCGTGGCGGCGACGGCGGCGTTCGTGGTGCTGTCGCAGTTGAAGATCAACGTCACCAACGCCTACGCCGGCTCGCTGGCGTGGTCGAACTTCTTCGCACGGCTCACGCACAGCCATCCGGGCCGCGTCGTCTGGGTCGCGTTCAACACCGCCATCGCGCTGATGCTGATGGAGCTCGACGTGTTCACGGTGCTGGGCAAGGTGCTGGGGCTGTACGCCAACCTGGCCATCTCGTGGCTCATGGCGGTGGTCGCCGACCTGGTCGTCAACAAGCCGCTGGGGCTGTCGCCGCGCGGCATCGAGTTTCGCCGCGCCTACCTGTACGACGTCAATCCGGTGGGCGTCGGCGCGATGGGGGCGGCGTCGGTACTGAGCATCGCCGCCCACCTGGGCGCGTTCGGCGCGGCGGCGCAGGCGTTCTCGGCGTTGATCGCGCTCGTGACCGCATTCGTCGCGTCGCCGCTGATCGCGTGGGCGACGAAGGGCCGCTACTACGTCGCGCGGCGCGACCCCGAGACGCCGGTGCGGTTCTTCGAGGCCGGCCGGGCGACGGCGGGCGGCGCGGCGCCGCGCATGCAGCTCCTGCGCTGCTCGATCTGCGAGCGCGACTACGAAGGCCCGGACATGGCGCAATGCCCGGCCTACCAAGGGCCGATCTGCTCGCTGTGCTGCTCGCTGGACGCACGCTGCGGCGACCTGTGCAAGCCCGACGCGCGGCTCGCCACCCAGGCGCGCGACGCGGTGCACGCGCTGCTGCCGCGCCGCGCATGGCCGGCCGTCGACGGCGGGCTGGGCGCGTGGCTGGCGACGATGGCGCCGGTGTCGCTGCTGCTGGCGGGCGTGTGCGCCTTGCTGTACCAGCAGGAGTTGCGCGCGCTGGGCGACGCGTCGACGGCGATGTCGGTCGCCGCGCTGCGCCAGTCGTGCGTCGGCGTGTTCGCCATGCTGCTGCTGGCCAGCGGCATCGTCGCCTGGTGGGCCGTGCTCACGCGCCAGAGCCGGCGCGTGGCGCAGGAGGAGAGCAATCGCCAGACGCAGGCCCTCGGCGAGCAGACAGTGCGTTTGACGCAGGAGATCGCCTCGCACCGCCGCACCGACGCCGAACTGCAGCGCGCCAAGGCGGCCGCCGACGCTGCCAACCAGGCCAAGAGCCGCTACATCTCCACGCTGAGCCACGAGCTGCGCACGCCGCTCAACAGCGTGATCGGGTACGCGCAACTGCTCGACGACGATCCGGCGCTGCCGGCGCACCGGCGCCAGGCCGTGAGCGTGATCCGGCGCGGCGGCGAGCACCTGCTGTCGCTGATCGAGGGCACGCTGGACCTGGCGCGCATCGAGAGCGGCAAGGTGTCGCTGGCGGTGACGACCATGCACTTCCGCGAGGCCGTCGACCAGCTCGCCGATCTGTTCGAGCTCCAGGCCAGCGCCAAGGGCCTGCGCTTCGTGCGCGAGTTCGACACTGCGCTGCCGCAATGGGTGCGCGCCGACGAGCGCCGCCTGCGCCAGATCCTGATCAACGTGATCGGCAACGCGGTCAAGTTCACCGACCGCGGCTCCGTGCTGCTGCGCATCCGCCACGAACGCGAGATGGCGTACTTCGACATCGAGGACACCGGCCCGGGCATCGCCGAGCGCGACCTCGAGCGCATCTTCGAGCCGTTCGCGCGCGGTGCCGTCCCCGGCAGCCTGGTGCGCGACGGCGCGCAGGACGGCGGCGGCACGGGCCTGGGCCTGACGATCGCCAAGATGCTCACCGACCTGATGGGCGGCGAGATGACGGTGCACAGCACGGTGGGCGCCGGCACGCGCTTTCGCATCGTGCTGTTCCTGGCGGAGCAGCGCGCCGGGGCCACCGTCGCCATGCCGGTCGCCAGGCGGCGCACCGGCTACCACGGTGCGCGCCGCCGCGTGCTGGTGGTCGACAACGAGGAGGTGGATCGCGAGCTGCTGCGCCAGTTGCTGGAGCCCACGGGCTTTGTCGTGCAGCAGGCCGCGTCCGGCGAGGAGGCGCTGGCGCTGCTGCGGGCGTGCGACGGCCGCGCGCCGCCCGACGCGATCCTCATGGATCTAGCCATGCCCGGCATCGATGGTTGGGAGACGATCCGCCGCCTGCGCGCCGAACGGCTCAGCGACGCGCCGGTGGCCATCGTCTCGGCCAACGCGTTCGACCGCCGGCTCGACAACGATGGGGGCATCGGCGCCGACGACTACGTGCTCAAGCCCGTGCGCGGCGAGGAGTTGCTCGATTGGCTGGGCCGCAGCTTGGCGCTGGATTGGCGCAGCGAACCGGCGCCCGCGACGCCGGCCGTCGCGCTGCCGGCACCCCTGCCCGCCGCACCGGCTGCAAGGAGCGCCGCGGCGACTGGCGCCGTGCCCGACCGCACGTCGCTGCACGCCCTTGCCGAGCAGGTGCGCGTGGGCTACCCGCGCGGCATCCACCGCTGGCTGGACCACATCGACGCCACCGAGCCGGCCTGCGGCGAGTTCACGCAGCGCCTGCGCGGGCTCGCGAGCCGCTTCCAGCTCGACGCGATGGCCACGGACATCGCGCACGCGCTGCACCTGCGCGAGGTGCCGCATGGCTGAGTGGATGCAGGCACCGCCGGGCGGCGCGCTCGACGCCGTCGTGCCGGGCACGCGCCGCGCGACGGCCGGCGAGGGCGCGGGCGTGGTGCTGATCGTCGACGACATCCCCGACAACCTGGCCGTGCTGCACGACGCGCTGGACGAGTCCGGCTACACGGTGCTGGTGGCCACCGACGGCGCCAGCGCGATCGCGCGCGCCGCGCAGGCGCTGCCCGACATCGTGCTGCTGGACGCGCTGATGCCGGGCATGGACGGCTTCGAGGTGGCGCGCCGCCTGAAGGCCGACCAGGCGACGGCGCCGATTCCCATCGTCTTCATGACGGCGCTGACCGACACCGAGCACGTACTCGCCGCGTTCGCGGCCGGCGGCGTCGACTATGTCTCCAAGCCGGTGCGTCCGCGCGAGGTCGTCGCGCGCATCGCGGCGCACCTGCAGAGCGCCCGCCACGCCAGGCAGGCGCGCAACGCGCTGGACGCCTTCGGCCACGCGTCGATCGCGTTGCGCCCGGCCGACGGCCGCGTGCTGTGGCAGACGCCGCTGGCGCGCGATCTCATGAAGCGGCATTTCGGCGCGGGCGCCGCTGCGGCCCCGATCGGTGCGGCGGCGAGCGGCGTCGTCGCGCCCCTGCACGCGCCCGCGAGCCTGTGCGACTGGGTGCGCGAACGCGTCTCGCCCTCGGGCGCGTCCGCGCCCGAGGGCGCCGACACCTGGACCTGCGTCACCGGTACCCAGCGCCTGCACTGCAGCCTGCATCCGGCCAGCGCCGAGGACGAGTGGCTGCTGGTGCTGACCGAGAGCAACAACGGCGCGGCCATCGAGGCGTTGTCGCTGCAGTTCCGCCTCACCGCGCGCGAGGCGGAGGTGTTGTACTGGGTGGCCCATGGCAAGACCAACCGCGACATCGGCGACATCCTGGGCACGCGGCCCAAGACGATCACCAAGCACCTGGAGCACGTGTTCGAGAAGCTGGGCGTCGAGACCCGCACCGCCGCCGCGGCGCGCGTGCTGGGCACGTTGCCGGAGTTGATGCGCAGGAAGTGAGCGGCGCGCGGTGGTGGCTCCCGCGCGTGCGGACTCCACACGCGAGCCACGCGATACAAGGGAGATCCAAATGATCAGCAGCAATCCGTACCTGGACGCACTCACGGCCTGGAGCGTCGCGCCCGGCTTCTCGCAGCCCATCCTGCCGGGCTGGACGATCAACGTGAACAGCAACAACTCGACATCGCCGCGCACCGAGGGCCTGGTCGTCTCGAAGTTCAGCTACGGGCACCAGCTGGGCCAGATCAGCGACGCCCTGGCCGCGATCGTCGCGACGCTGCCCGAGAAGACGCAGAAGGACCCGGCGGTCGCGAGATTCCTGAAGTTGAAGGCCGCCATCGACGTGCTGAAGGCCGCCGTCTAGCCATGTCATTCCGCGCGAAGTCGCGGAATCCACCCTTTGCCGCAGCGTCATTCGGCGGCGTGGATCCTGCGACTTCGCGCAGGATGACTTCGTTGGTGGGGCGAGAAACCTTGCCGGTCTAGCGTCCCTGCCGGCTCGCCTGGAAGTCGAGGAACCGGATCGCCGAATCGCGCACGCTGGCGGCGGCCTTCGGATGCGACGTCACCACGGTGAGACGTTTCACCCATGCGGCGCGCTCATCGAGCGGCAGTCTCGAATTCAGCAGGCGGTTGGCCATCCACGCCGTGAGTTCGGTGGGCTGGCGCTCGAGCGAGTCGGCCAGCAGCCGCGGGTAGTCGGGCTGGGTCTCCAGCGCATGCACCAGCGGGCCGGGTGTGCCGAAGTCGGCGTGGTGGTGGCGCTCCAGCAAGGCCAGCAGCGCCGGCGCGACGCGTTCGCAGCCGGGCAAGGCCGCGAAACCGGCCAGCAGTTCATTGAGACGATGCACGTTGTCCGCGCCGTCGCCGGTCGGTGCGAAGGCCTGCAATTCGGAGAGAAGTTCGTCGACGGAACGGGTCATGGGGAGAACGCGCTTGCAGGCCTGGAAGACCCAAGCGTAGCCGTTCGAGGGCAAAGCACGGGCGGCGCCACACAAGCCACCTCGCGTGGCGTGGATAGTGCCGGCGGCGGGCGCCTGGCGATGCTTTCTGCTACGCGCGGGCCGGCGTCGGGCGCGCCGGAGTACGGCATGTGTCGTATTCCGCCGTCCTGCCGCGCTGCCTATCCTTCGTGCATCGTCCCCGGAAGAGCCGGGGACTTCATCAGGAGCGTTTCCCCAATGACCACTTCCCGCCGCAGCTTCAGCCTGACGTTGGGTGCGCTAGCCGCATTCGCCTCGTTGACCTCGATGACGCCGGCGCAGGCCGCCGACACCATCAAGGTCGGTGTCCTGCACTCGCTGTCGGGAACGATGGCGATCTCCGAGACGGTGTTGAAGGACACCGTGCTGATGACGATCGCCGAGATCAACGCCAAGGGCGGCGTGCTGGGCAAGCAGCTCGAGCCGGTGGTGGTCGACCCGGCGTCCAACTGGCCGCTGTTCGCCGAGAAGGCACGCCAGCTGATCACCCAGGACAAGGTGGCCGTGACCTTCGGCTGCTGGACCAGCGTGTCGCGCAAGTCGGTGCTGCCGGTGTACGAGGAACTGAACAGCCTGTTGTTCTACCCCGTGCAGTACGAAGGCGAGGAGCTGAGCAAGAACGTGTTCTACACGGGCGCGGCGCCGAACCAGCAGGCCATTCCGGCCGTCGAATACCTGATGTCCAAGGACGGCGGCGCCGCCAAGCGCTTCGTGCTGCTGGGCACCGACTACGTGTACCCGCGCACGACCAACAAGATCCTGCGCTCGTTCCTGCATTCCAAGGGCATCGCCGACGCCGACATCATGGAGGAGTACACGCCGTTCGGCCACTCCGACTACCAGTCGATCATCGCCAAGATCAAGAAGTTCTCGAGCGAAGGCAAGAAGACCGCCGTCGTCTCGACGATCAACGGCGACTCCAACGTGCCGTTCTACAAGGAACTGGGCAACCAGGGCATCAAGGCGACGGACGTGCCGGTCGTCGCGTTCTCGGTCGGCGAGGAAGAACTGCGCGGCGTCGACACGAAGCCGCTGGTGGGCAACCTGGCGGCGTGGAACTACTTCATGTCGATCAAGAACCCGACCAACACGGCGTTCATCAAGGCGTGGTCGGACTACGCCAAGAAGAACAACATCCCGGGCCACAAGGACAAGCCCTTGACCAACGACCCGATGGAGGCCACCTACATCGGCATCCACATGTGGGCGCAGGCGGTCGAGAAGGCCAAGTCCACTGACACCGACAAGGTGATCGCGGCGATGGCCGGCCAGACCTTCAAGGCGCCGGGCGGCTTCATGTCGACGATGGATCCGAAGAACCACCACCTGCACAAGCCCGTCTTCATCGGCGAGATCAAGGCGGACGGCCAGTTCAACGTGGTCTGGAAGACGCCGGGCCCGGTCAAGGCCCAGCCGTGGAGTCCGTACATTCCCGAAGACAAGGGCAAGAAGGACGAGCCCGAGAAGAAGTGAGGACGTGATGCGGCGACTCACACTTCGCAGTGCCCTCATCGCGCTGGTCGCGGTGCTCGGCACGGTCGCCGCTCCCGCCTGGGCGCTCGACGCGGCCCAGGCGCGCGCGATCGCCGTCGGTGACGGCGACGCGCGCATCGCGGCCCTGCAGGACGCGGTGACGCGGGCCGACCCCGGCCTGGCCATGTTCGCGCAGGCGCTGCTCGACGACTCGGTGAAGACGACGGCCGCCGGCGTCTTCATCGTGCACGACGACAAGGCCGTCGACGCCGTCACCGGGCAAGCGGTGAAGCTGCCCGACGACGCCGAGGACGTCTCCAACAACAACCGCATGCGCGGCGCGCTCGAGACGGCGTTGAGCGGCCTGCGCCTGCTGTCGCCCGACACCGCGACGCGCCGCAAGGCGATCGCCGACCTGTCCGGCGCCGCCGCGGATCCGGCGCTGCTGCCGGTGGTCGAGAAGGCGCTCGCCGCCGAATCCGACGCGACGCTCAAGGCGCAGCTCGGACGGCTGCGCGCGGCCGTGCAGATCGCGTCGCCGGACCGCGCGCGGCGCCTGCAGGCGATCGACGATCTCTCGCGCAGCGGCGAGCCCACGGTGCGCGCGCTGCTGCAGTCGCGACTCGCGGCCGACGCCGAGACCGACCCCGAACTGCGCAGCGCGCTGA
>Ga0307516_10004870_pt1 | contig 16355 bp, 17 predicted proteins | sample 19_EM_MG_FD_203310 | JGI IMG/M metagenome (GOLD analysis project Ga0307516, IMG submission 203310) | Populus trichocarpa ectomycorrhiza microbial communities from riparian zone in the Pacific Northwest, United States - 19_EM | ecosystem: Host-associated > Plants > Roots > Unclassified | place...
AAGCGTTCCTTTTCTTGTTCTTGTGGATTAATTCTGTAAATTAACAGGCGTCTGCGCCTGGCCAATAGTCCCCGCCCGTCCAAACTTTGTAAACCGGGTCCCATTTACGGCAACCGACTGGAACCACGGTCACCGAATTATCCTCCCAGCAGCCTCTTATAACATAACCATCGAGGTATGCCCACACAGTGGAACGTCCTTGCTTTGATGGGTACCATCTTGCACCGCTAATTTCGCGTGGTGGTTCCTCATCTCCATCCAACAACGGCGAATCGAGAACGATATCCACAGTAGATGGCTCCAGACGGGTAGCTAGAAGGCCATTCGATGCATACCAAACATACTTGCTCTGATCACTGTGAGTGGTCATCACAGTTCGACGATCAGTCAAGAAGGATATCGAAATGATGGGTGGCAATTCTATCAGAATTACTGAGCCCCAGCGAACGAATTCCCGGGTTGCCACATCCCAAAGGTAAACACCTTTCATATCGCATACGACAGCGGCGAGAGCGTTGTCGGATGAGAATGCAATGTGCTGCAGGTGTCCCAAAAGCCGCCGGCCCACGGAAAATTCCCTCTGTGGATCCCATAACTCTACCGTACCATCCATGAAGGCATAGACAACGAGGTTGCCATAGGGTGAAAGGGTGGTGGATGAAATCCCAGCTTTGGGCAGATCACATACTCGGATTTTATCCCCTTCGCCAAAAGCTACCCGTGAATGGTCGTACGAGGATGTGGTGTGAGAACGTGATACCGGAAGCCGCTGTCCATCGTAGGGGATTGATCTGTGTTTCTGGAGATCATAGAAATAGGGCGCGGCGGACGTGTGGAGCACCACAAGGGATTTATCAACAGATGCGAATGCGACGGAAGACGCGTCCACACCTAGAGGTGGCATTTCATCAGGGCTGAGGGCCCCACCGCGCGTCGCCCATGATGAGAGGCCGCCTTCTCCGAAGGCTCCAACGAGTCGCCCACTCGGGGAGATCGTAAGAGAAAAAATGCAACCTATATGAGCTGCCCCCAGCACTTTGATAAGCTGAAGAGTGGAACTAACCCAAAGGCGAATGGTCCCATCGTTAGATCCAGATATAATCCGCCGTCCATCCGGCGTGAAGACAAGAGTGGACACAAGCCCGATATGGCTTGAGGACAATGACGATGCAATCTCCTTATCGGAATCCTTACTCCGAACACGAACGGTCCCGTCACTCGCTCCCGAGCCGATGCTCATTCCATCACGAGAATATGCAATGGAAACCGTGTCATTTCTGTGATGAAAAACCGCGATTGGTAGGAAAGTCGTAGAACTCCAAACAAGTATCGTGCAGTCCTTGGCACCAGAGGCGATATGATCGCCTATAGGTGAAAAAGCGACTGCCAATACTTCGGCAGAGTGACCTGTAAGAGTACCGAGGCAAAGGCCTGTGTGCAAGTCCCATGCTTTAAGAGTTTGGTCCGACGATCCAGAGACAAGTCGTTTGCCATCGGGCGAGAAGGCCAGGCAGTTGACTAAATCTTGGTGGCCCGTAAGGATTGTATGAAGCTTATTACCAGTCGTCATGTCCCAGCGACTGCTATAGTCAGGTGATGATGTTGATAATTTGGATTGGTCGGACGAAAGCGACAGAGTAAGGGGATTAGCTTTCCCACTCTTTGACGACGCATTAAGGAGTGTTCGCACATACGAATGATTCATGCTCGCGTCCTCGATTATGGCACTAAATGCCGGCTGTCCCTGCGACACATGACGGATATGGGAGGACCAAAATCGGGAAGCATACCGTAGCTGCCCCGGAAGGGATAAATATTGCTGTGCCTCGGGTGGCCCAACTAATTTATCATATGAAAGACGGAATTGGCGTAAGCATCGTAATGCGATTTGAGCTTCGGCAAGTTCCGGATCCACATGAAAACGACCATCAACGTAGGGATGGCCATCCTTGGCGGCAAAAACATCAGGACTAGTGATGAACTCGAAGAATGATTTATGAAGCCGAGGAACCGTCGTGGCGTCGACCGTACCTGCACCAGCAACCAGGACAGTCCGAAGTCGTCGCACAAAGTTTACAAGATCCACAGAGCGGCTTGATGAAGTCTGACGGAGATCCAGCAGCTCTACGAGGTCTTCCAGACACAATGGTTCCCGCAGGACGATGATGGCACCAACAATCCGACGGAACTTCTCAAAATCCCAATCGGTTGCGTTCTTGTGAGTGATACGTAAGATAAGACCGTAGAGTGCATTGATATCTTCTAGGGCCTCGCCCGTAAGGGCATTCAGAACCTCGTCCAGACATTCAGTCCCGTATTCTTCAAGTTGCTCCTGGAGGAACTTAACAGCGGTGACGGCCCAGATGAAGAGGCCTGATGCGCGCGAACCTAACGAAGCCATCCCATCCTCACCTGGCCATTCTCCCCAGTTCAAATCATGGTCCGTGACGATCTGTAAAACCTTTCTTCTCAAGAATAACGAGACGTCCTCGATAGAGGTGGCAGTGTCAAGGTGGACTTGTTTCACATGTTTCTTGTTCATGCTCTGAGTGAATGGCTTCTGTATGTCATTCTCGGTTCGGCTCGACATGAACACCTTGACGTTCGGATAGTTTGACAGTCCCTCGAATAGGTGTGAGAAGATAACAGCGGTCTCTTTTAACCGCTTTCTATCGGTTTCATCCAAGGCATCAATAGTGACCACGACGGGTCTGTCGGGGTCGAGCCTGGAGGCAACACGGAGTGTATCAACGAACAGTGCGGCTGCCTGATCTGAGGAGATGCAATCCACGAGTGCACGCTTCTGCTTCAATCTATCGTGGACAGCACGCTCTACGTCAGGGTGGCGGTCCGCGAGCTGTCGAGCGATAGACGGGAAGTATGAGTTCGGATCGGTGGTTTCGACATTGTTACGATTGATAAAGAACTGTGCCCATAGTATATCCTTATTCTTGCAATCCCTTGCGAGTGACGCAGTGACAGCAGACTTCCCAGAACCCGGATCTCCCGTGAGCCACAGAAAATTCTGAGAACCGGGAGAAATGGAATAAAGCCACTTTGTGATATCTTTTAGCACCTCTATCCTTGTTCCCTCGTCACAAGGAAGTTTGCCTTGCTCGTCGTAAGTAGGATAGGCAACCACCCGGCGGTCGAGTGTCCCTTCCAAAAAGGCACGTCGAGCTTCCATTTGCTTTCTCATTTCCATTTCATTGACAAGATAAGTCTGCGCAGGTATAAGCCTTGTGAGAATGCTTTTTTATGATAACCACCTCTTACCAAATGCTCCCGCTGCAGTCGCTTGATCTTCTGAATCTCGCGCATGATATTATCCTGGCGTAGTAAAATCGATTTGACCGCCGCCAGTATCGCACTTACACCCCCAGAAAGATTGATCAATGTGAGGTCCTGGAGGCAAGCGTCGTGTGGGATGAGTCAACAAGTTTATCAGGACAATCGCTTCCAGAAGCTCACCACGAAAAGCTTCTTCGCCTCGGCAACACGAGCTTTGAATTCGTCGATCTCCTTGCCTATAATAAGTCCGTTGCGAATTTGAGACCACCGGCCATCGTTCTTTATGTGTAATGAGTCGTGTATCCGAGATGGATCTTGTAGAGTACAAACACGCACGAGTCTCGCCTGAGCCCACAAGCATATTTCTTCGACCACATTCCTACAAGAAGGTCATTGGGGTGAGTTCACGGGCTGCAGGCGGTAAAGGTCAAGTACGCACCGCATCTTCCTGAGGTTTCGCCATACTATCCATGTAAAGTCGTCCCTCCGTGTGGATTCGAAGGCCGATTTAACGTCGTTGACCCAGGATACCACCTCCCTTGCAAATTCGTAAACGCTTGCTTTTACCCTGCTGATCGTCTGAATTGTATAGATAAGAATGAATGTGTGATAGTGAGGCAACCACGACTCCAAGAGCCCACTTACGACCCCAAGTTTGACAAGGCAAGCTAGAGCTTTGAAGAGACTACAAGCAGGGAATGGTTGATTCGGGATGACCTCGATGAGCTCTTTGCCGGCTTCTAGATGGAGACAAATCTTGTCCAAGACGCGACTGAGTGTTGTGTCGGGATGTTGAAGGCAATATCCTGAGAGTGATTTCAGGAACTCGTCATCAAGATCCCAGTTCTCCCATGGTGGGTACGGCGGGTTTTTCGTCTATATTCTCTTGTTGAGCGCCCTAGGACTGTAACGAAACGAAGGAGATGCACCAGCGTCGACTTGCTCCAAAAGCCTCTGGGTGACGACATGACGTGTGTTCAGAGAATGCACTGCCCTGTCATAAGTAGTCGATGGCCAGCCATGGGAGTTGTCTTGACGCAGAATGCACAGCATGCTAGCCCTGTCAAGCTGCCCAAGTGTTTCCTTTACACTCCCTCTTTCAAATTACATGCCGGTCTCAATTATCCAGAGTCTGTGTTCCGACATCCCCGTCTGACTTAGATGATTCACGCGATGGACAACGTTAACGCGGAATGTAAGGATCGCTGTTCAGTTCAGCTCTGGCTGTGTTCAGCAGGTGTTAACTCATCAGTGCTCAGCATCTACGTCGTACGAGATCGAAACGCTGATGGTTGTCAAAGGCTAAATACGACGAAGTCCGATTAAGCTGGAAGAGGCCCGTAGCACTGCACGGAAGGACAACTGGGCTGCCAAGCACCTCAAGCCACCGTGATTCTTCGCTGCAGATTGCGAAGGTCACCGCACCAAGGATTTCGTTCTGCTTTGACCGAACTGTTTCGTATCGAGTTGCTCTTTCGCCATGTACTATCCAATGAACACAACCATATCCAGAGTGTGATACAACTCGATAGATAGAGGAGGCAAGAGACATCTCAGAACTTAGAAGTGGCACTCATTGCAGGCATTGGCTAGCAGGGAGCAGGCGCGACTCCTTTCTCAACGCGACGTAGATGTTGCTCATGAGTGGCAAAGGACACACGTTATTCTTGGTCGGTCCAGAGTCGTTTCAAATGTAGTGACACATCATTTCTTCTGATGAATCCTATCATACAGAAGAATTCGGCGTGATGGCAAATCGATGAGGGTAATGAGTACGGAGACAGGATAAACACCAAGGGAGATCTAAAGCCGGACTGGGCGGGGAGGGGTAGACGATAGCTACAAGGTATCGCGCAGAGAATGAGTCAACAGGGTTGAAAAGTATACAAGAGAACAAAAGTTGCGGTCGCACCCGAGAAGAAGGTATCGCAATAAAGATAGATCAAAGGGAAGAAGTCGACAATAAAAGGGTGAACCCGTGGGCTCCTCGTCCTAGGAAGAGAAAGCGATCGCGGGTGCAAGCAAGAAGGTAAAGAGTACCGGCAATGGCCTGACGCCTGAGGCACTGTTCAGAGGTTTGGCAGTTGATGATGCCGAGGATTTGGTTCCCGTGGCTGTTCCAGTCCCAGAGGAAGGCGTCGAAGTGGAGGGTATTGTCGACGTGGTGATTCTCGAAGAGAATGTAGGCGGCGTAACGGGAACAGTACTAGTAATTGAGCCAGAGGGAGGCAAAGAGGTGGAGAGTGTGCCAACAGTATTCGTCGACAACACTGTTGCCGACTGGTTTCCCGCGGAGTAGAGGCTAGAGGGTATGGGTTGAGTTGATGTCGCTGCTGGGAGAGGTGTCGCAAAAGAGCCAGTCATTTGATCAATCCTGGTCGGAGTGTGAGTAGAACGGCTATGCAACAACGAGATTGACGAACTTGAAGAAGGGAGAAAAGGCAGCGGAAGGAGTGTTGTTATTGCCTTTGTGTGAGCCGGAGATTATACTGATATAACTTTTTATTGAATCGTTAGCAGGACGTATATGAGGGAAGGTATAATACTTACTATGCGTCCGAATTTGGACCGGCAGCAGCATTGGGCTACGAAACGATAGGTGGTCAAGATCTAACTTGAAGAAATAACATGATCAGACTCACCACGAAAGACACAGAAAGTGTACGGGACACATCCACGGCTGGGATAGACTGCACAAGCCTCTGCATGCAACACTCAGCCTTGTTATCCAAAGTAGCGGGAGGCCAAAATACCTGATTCCCATGAAAGAGTCCAAATGTGCAAATCCCCATAGCAGGAAGCAAAGGCTCAGAGCCATCGTCTAACCAATCAATGGTGCATTTGCGGCCAGCGTGACAAGTCGAGTTGACAGCTGGCTTTACTACCTGGGGACCGGCAACAAGGAAGTTTGGACAACACTTTTTCTAGATGTTGAGACACGCACGTATAAACCGGCATCGACCAACAAGGGCATATTCAAAAGGCAGAATGCTGAGACGAGGAATAGTATAGTCGAGAGCATCGTCTGGGGCATGGAAAAGAGCGTCGAAGAGGGTAAAGATCGTGGGCAGAGAATTGGTTGATTAACAGGGGCGTTGCGGATAACTAGATGAGAACGTGAAACCCGGGGTCGTCGTTGTCGTCGAAACTCGGAAACGTTCAATACATAAAGAGTTGTTCAACCAAGCACGTGCCTTACTGTACTGTCGAGTCTTGGCGGTAGCCTCGGCTTGTGTCCTCAATAAACATTTTTGCGGCCTTCATTGACAAAAATCTCAATGCTGATTGCAAGAGTATGAAGAGTCATGCTAGGCTGCTGAAATCTGCATATGTAGGAGGTTGATAAGATAAGATCCAGTTGGTGGTTGTTGACGTGTCCGAGTTCAATGTCAGACTGCAACTGAACTCCAATTACCCACACCCACATATGTTCTAGATATTCGGCGAAAAATCAAGAGTTTTTCACGACCATAGAACGCTCTCGAAAGGCCCCCCCTTCCAGCAAATAGGATGAGGTGTCTTCCTTTCCTTGCAATCTACCTCGCGGTGCTGGGCAACGCTGCAAGCCCTCCAGTAAACGTCTCCTTGAGAACGTCATGGCCAGCGCCACCATTTCTAATAGAAGCCCTGTACGTGCTCGTAAATTTCGTGGCACTTGCAATTGATTTTGGTTCCCTCAGCGAGACAGTGGCCCTTGAGAACCCAGACGCGTTTTTCCCTCTCCTCGATCGTCTGACGGATCCGAAGGTCTTTTCCTCTCTAGAAGAGCTGTCTCCAGAGGCGCTATATCGAGCTGTGCTGGAGATTTCGACCGGCAATGGGGTTTTCAACGTTGCAACACTTGAGATGAACCTCGCACTTCATGCGGCTACTCCCAAGATTGAGGCGTTTTATAACTATTATGAAGACCACCACAGCGGGAGTCGCGGTGTCGAGTGTGGGTCGTGGGTCGATTGGCATGGGCAGGTGATATGTGATATCGGCACCCTCGTTCGCGTTGCTGGTCTCGACACGAGTGAACCTGTCGTGAATAGCATGCAAGTCCCCTCCGACTCACGCATCATCTATTTTATAACCAATCTATAGGGCCTTCCATGTTCCAAGACTCCTCACATTCGATCATACGTATCCTCCTCTCGGCCGTGTATTAGACCGTCCCCCAAGAACGGCTATTCTTTACGCATCCCCCTCCTCTCCAAACTTCCGAGCACTCCATTCCTACTTATTATCACTCGCCGAGGAGCCAGACCCCAAGATATTGTACGTCCTGCGACATGTTCCCCCCAAGACCCGTGACGGCGGGCCGCGAAGCTACCTTTCGGGTTACGGTGTGGCATTGAACTTGAAGAAGACGGATTATCTCGCGGTTGACGACCGAAATGCACAGGCCACTAGTATGATCCCCTTTTGTCAAAAATAGACAATGACTCAAGAGCTTCATTCTTAGGCGCAAGCAAGGCAACGACAACCTCAGAGGAAGATACAAAAGCGAGAATTGACCCCGTGTTAGACTTGATCGAGAATTTCCCGGAAGAAGAAACACAGCCAACTACTAAAACACCACTAAACGAAGCTGAGCTACACGGTGGGTTCTCGGGCGACTCTTTTTTATTCCGTTCTCGCTCTCATCACGCACTTTGAACCAGACCTCGGTTCGAAAGCCATTCAACTGATTGCTAACTCCTCGACGCCGCTTACCACCCTAATTCACCTGTCTCAAAACTTTCCCAGATATGCCTCCCTTCTGGGGCGCCGCGTCGTCGTCAATTCCAGTGTCGAGTCCGAGATCCACATGAATTCCATCAGGGCCGAACCTGGCGCACATGTGTTCTGGCTCAATGGCGCCGCAATTCCCGACAAGGACATCAATCCATTCGGGCTATTGGGACATCTGAAAAAAGAGCGTGCGACGATGTCAACGCTTACCAGCCTAGGAATGACGCACAAGGAGGCTTTGGAGGTGTTGACGCATGCAAGTGTCACTCAAGCACAACAAGTTGGCGTGTTGGATGGGCTATTTGACGCGAGCGATCGAATCGAAGGTGGAGAGGTTGTGATTTATTGGAATAATATTGAGAAGGACAAAAGGTGAGCATTGAAAGCCTTGTTTTTCCAGCGCTTACACAGTTGGCTGCGGACGGTATCAGATATGCAAGATGGCACAAGTCTCTATTTGTTGCAAGTTGTGCTTTCATTCTTGCCCAAGTTGCTCTCAACGTCCTCCGCAGCTTTTACAACGGACCTTTGGTGGCTTGCCAAGTATTCGATTTAACTTGTTCAACCTTATCCTCGCTCTGGACCTATCCCAACCTAAGAGTATCGCTTTCATAGCGGGTCCGATGGCTAACATGATCAATGGGAATATTCCTCTTCGATTCGGCCTTGTCCCTATCCTTGAGACGGAGGATGGTAAGGAATGTTTCCCTTTTGGAGCACCCTATATTAATTGTCCCCCTTCTTTATCCAGGCATAAAGATGGCTCGACTCTTATACTACCTGATCGAAAGACGCGGTCGCAAAACGGCCTTGACATTCTTCCAAGAAGTCTGTACACAAGTTTTGAGCGAAATGTGATCTTCATCTGACGACGTCATTCGGATCAATCTTAGGTGTCCAGCTCACAACCTCTTGAGCAACCTTTAGTCAATTGGGACTCGATCCGGGAACGGTACGATATTCTTGTAGGCCAGGTGCAGGCGGACGAGGATGGGCAGGACCAAAAGATGGCAAGTTTGGAAGACATCTTTGCTGGGGATGAGAATGCAACAGCTACATCTTTCGCATCATGGGAGGAAAAGGTGAAAGAATATGCCGGACGGCTAGGCACCACCTTGGCATCTTCCCGGACTGGGCATGCGCTTTTCAACGGAAGGCACTTTGATTTCGATGAAGTGAGTGGAATATACGTTTTTCAATTTCATTAATACTTCTCTTCGACGTTTGATTTAGGACTCCATGAGGCTTGTCCAAAGTGAATTGGGAGTCCATATCCAGCACTTGCAAGAAAAGGTATTGCTCACAGAAAAGCCCTCCGCCAACTCGCTAACTTAGGCGTTGATGTTAGATCTATACTGGTCAACTCAGGGATGAACACGCTGACACCATGTCTACATATTTCTATGACCTGCCCACTACAGCGCAAAGAAGAAATCGGTATATATACCCTGCAAAAACAACAGGCAGTTTGCGGATACACCACCTCCCTGATCTCTTCTCGCGTACTGGATTCCAGGCTGAGGCGACGTCGTTCGTATATCCTTGTACGTTTCCATTGTGTCTTGAAGTTCTTCTTTCGCTGACCTCAGGGCGTTTATAGCTGAGACGCCAATTGTATCACTCAGCTTGTACATTGTCGCTGATCTGGACAGTGCGGCTGGGTTGCACCTTGTCAAAGAGGCCCTATCCTCAGTTGTATGTATACTACCAGATATACTCCTGTTACTGTATTCACGGGCTTCAACCACATAGACTTCCACTTCTTGCTCCCGCGTCACGTTCATACACAACCCGTCCGGTCACTCTACCGAGATGCCCCAACGTCCGCGCGCGTCATGGCTTCTCGCACACCTCATTATATCGAACACTCTCATGAAGGCATCTCCTCAGCAGCTCCTCCAAGCTCTAGGACTCAACACAGCTTTACCCGCCGATGGCCCCCAAATCATCCTTTCCCAGGATGAAGCGCTCCGCGGCCTAACCGGTGATATCAAGATATCTGAACTGGATGCGGACCGTTACGCTGAGTACGTCAAGGCGTGTAGGTTAACAGCAAGGGAGGTCGGCGTTGCACCTGGAGGACAGGCGATTCTCGCCAACGGGCGTGTAAGATTGCTTCCACATTTCAAATGTGGATAAATTGGAATTGATTCTGTTTAGTATATTGGCCCATTGGAGCCAAATGACTTCAATGCAGCAGACTTTTCTCTGTTAGGGGCATATGAAGCAAAAAGGAGGGCTGATCCAGTGGTGAAGGCCTTAGAGGACGTGATTGGTGGTATTGCTGACTGGGATAGGTTAACGACTCCGCTCCTATGGTGTCATGTTTTCGCTAAAGATATACTCCTAACAGGGCGTTGTATGCGCACCTCGTCTCGATGACGGCCTCGGTCATCGCAGCCATTCAGGAGCCAGACCCTAGTGAGACTGGACTCTTTGATAAGCCACCGACCCCCAGATCAAAGGCGTACCACCTTTTGGAATCCGATTACACGTGGGTAGTTCCTATGTCTTTCGATGAGGCGCCAGGAATTGATTGCCGTTGTATGATATAGGATGTTCGAGATCGGAGACAATTCGACCGCCTTGTATAATGTAGCAGTAGTCATGGACCCGTTGAGCGAAACGGCTCAAAAGTGGTCAAGCTTGCTTCAGGTTGGTTTTGCTTCTGACTCCACTGCAGTTGCTGATGTGGCCTTTCTAGTGGCTGTCAAATGTTCCTGATACATTCATCGAAGTACATCTTAATCCGGTTCCGCTGCAGGAGGTAGGTGTCTTATCGTATATGGCGACCACGACAATCGACTCGTTAATTACAGATGCCCTTGAAAAGATTTTACCGATACAACCTTGCTCCCTCTCTATCGTTTGGTGAAAATGGGTATAGTTCCTTTTTATCTCGTCCGTATGCATCGTCTCAAGGCAACTTGCAGTCAGGAAGCTTCTGGTCGTGCAATCTTTGAGGACCTCCCTGTCGAACCAATATATACTTTAGCTATGGATGTCCCTTCTTCATGGCTGGTACGACCCCGCGAAGCGCTGTATGACCTCGACAACATCCAACTCGGTCACCTGCTTGCCGGAGACACAAGCGTTGATGCGGTGTTTGATCTCGACTATCTCGTCATTGAAGGCCATACACGGGAAGACCTTACCAACAGTCCTCCGCGCGGGCTTCAGCTAGAGTTGGTTCGGGGCGGTAATAAAGCTACTCCCATTGACGACACTCAGGTCGTGGCAAATTTGGGATACATTCAGTTCAAGGCAAGGCCTGGGGTGTTTGGACTAGACATTCGCAAAGGAAGGGGAAGAGACGTCTTCAGGATGGAGAGCGTTGGGAATGAAGGCTGGAACAGTAAAACTGTGGAGGAGGTTGGTAACGAGGTCACCGTCACGAGCTTCGGTGGTATCACCCTGTATCCACGATTAGCGAGGAAAAAAGGGATGGAGGATGTGGATGTATTGGCCGAGCAAGCGATGGAGAAGGGGATCTTTGGGGATCTTGCTTCAAAGTACGTTCAGTATCTTCGTTTAAGCATGTCTAATGTGGAATATCTCAGGGTAACATCGATTTTCAAGCCTAAAACCGCAGATATTGAGGAACAAGCAACGATCAATATCTTTACTGTCGCCTCAGGCTTGCTCTATGAAGTGCGTGTTACAGAATGTCACCGCATTCATATGCTTACCTTAGGGTTCAAACAGCGCTTCGCCTCCATCATGATATTGAGTGTTCTCCGCAATACCAAGAGCACTGTTAAGTTTTGGTTCATAGAAAATTTCCTCTCACCATCATTCTTGGTTTGTTCCTCGATTCATTCTCAAAATACTCCCTATCTGACTAGCAATGGGGCGATAGGAATTCATACCTCACATGGCCGAGAAGTATAACTTCAAGTACGAACTGGTGACTTACAAATGGCCATCTTGGCTACGGGAGCAAACCGAGAAACAACGAATCATTTGGGCCTATAAGATACTTTTTCTCGACGTCCTTTTTCCTATGGATCTCAAGAAAGTCATCTTTGTCGATGCAGACCAAATAGTCCGAGCCGATCTCAAGGAACTTGTTGACTTAGATCTTCATGGAGCGCCGTATGGTTATACCCCGATGGGTGATGATAATGAAGATCTGGAAGGATACCGTTTCTGGAAGACTGGATACTGGAAGGGATTCCTGGCGGGCAGGCCGTATCATATTAGGTGGGTTCAAGTGGACCCATTTCTTCTTCCAACCCTGGATGGCTGATGGGCGTTATCTGGAATGAAGTGCGTTGTATGTGGTTGACCTCGTCAGATTCCGACAAGTAAGCCAATTTGGTTCACAAGCTCTATGGCATACTCAATTTATTCGTATTCATAGATCGCTGCTGGGGTAAGATACCCAAATCTATCCTGTCATCCCCTTCCATTCAAATACCCTCAAAGGACATTCTCCGTGGTCAATACCAAGCACTTTCTGCCGACCCCAACTCTCTCGCAAACTTGGATCAAGGTAGGGTTTTTGTATCTTCCGACGCAATGAAGATTCTGACATTCTTGTATTGCAGACCTTCCCAACAATCTTCAGCGCGAGGTTCCAATTGTATGTGTGAAAATCCAATGGTATTGTAGGCGTGCTCATTATTAAACTGTTCTAGTACTCCTTGCACGAGGATTGGCTTTGGGTAACTCCGCTCTCCATCATTCTTAGGACGTCCATGATCTGACGAGCGACTCAATTTGTAGTGCGAAACCTGGTGTAGCAAGGACAGACTTCATCGAGCCAAAACGATCGATCTGTGTCAGAATCCGCTTACTGTATTACTTTTGCCTTTTTTTTTTAACTTGGACGCTCCTCATGAATGTTTCTCTCGTCGTACAGAAGGAGCCAAAGCTGGCACGGGCGCGTCAGATTCCAGAATGGGAAGAGTACGATGCGGAAATCGCTCAGTTTACGCGCAAACTTGCGGGGGATGGGCTTATTCACTCGGGCATGGCAGCTGCCGATACCAACGTATTGGCAAATGCTGGGACTGGGCCCATTGCAGATGGTTCACAAGTTGGGAAAGCCGATGAGGCCCACAGGGGTGAAGACGTTCAGCAACAGCCGAGGGATGAATTGTGAATATAGTCTGCATAAGCAAATTCAGGATATTATAGAAGGATATGTTTTGGTTATACTGTTTGATTATAAGTCGATGAAAAAGTTCCATAACTGCCATGGAACGAAGGCATCTAGATACTCAATCTTACTAGCCCCATGATTGTTGCTGTCATGGGTTACTGGAACCACAGTTACCGAATTATCCTCCCAGCAGCCTCTTAGAACATAACCGTCGAGGTATGCCCACAGAGTGGAACGTCCTTGCTTTGAGGGGTACCATCTTGCACCACTAATTTCGCGTGGCAGTTCCTCATGGCCATCGAATAACGGCGAGTCGAGAACGGTATCCACAGCCACCTGACGAGCAGCTAGAGGACCATCTATTGCATCCCAAGCATACTTACTCTGATCACTGAGTGGTCATCACAGTTCGACGATCAGCCAAGAAGGATATCGAAACGACGGGTGGGAGTTCCTCAGGAATTCCTGAGGCTGAGTGAAGGAGTTCCTGGGTTGCCACATTCCAAAGGTAAACATCCTTCTCGTCGCATACTCCAGCGATGAGAGCATTGTCGAATGAGAATGCCACGTGTTGCAGGTGCCCCCGAAGCCGATGGCCCATGAAAAATCCCCTTTGTGGATCCCATAACTCTACCGTGTTGTCCAGGAAGGTATAAACAATGACATTGCCGTAGGGTGAAAGGGTAGTAGCTGAAATTCCAGCTTCAGGTATACCACAAACTCGGATATTGTGCCCATCACCGAAAGTTACCCGTGAACCGTCGTGCGAGGATGTGGTGGGCGAAGGGGGGACTGGAAGGGGCCGTCCATCGTAAGGAAACGGTATCAATCTTTGTTCTAAGAGATCATAGAAATAAGGCGCGTTGGATGTGTGCAGCACAAGAGATTTCCCACCAGATGCAAATGCAACGGAGTAAGCGTCCACACCTATAGGTGGCATTTGATCGGGAATGAGATCCCCATTGCATATCATCCATGATAAGAGGCCACCTTCTCCAAATGCTGCAACGAGCTGCCGCCCACTCGGAGAGATTGTAAGAGAAAAGATGCAACCTGAAGGGGCTACGTCCACCAATTTGATAAGCGTAACAGTGAAACTATCCCAAAGGCGAAGCGTCCCGTCCCAAGAGCCGGATATAATCTGCCGTCCATCCGGTGTGAAGACAAGAGAAGACACAGACTTGGTATGGCGTGACGATGACGATACAATCTCCTGCTTATTCTGAACACAAACGAACCCATCCCTCGTTCCCGAGGCAACCCTCATTCCATCAGGAGAATATGCGATGCAAATCGGGGGATGGCTGTAAGGGAAAACCGTAATTGGTAGGAAAGTGGTGGAACTCCAAACACGTATAGTGCAGTCCGATCTCCGACAGGTGAAAACGCGACTGCCGATACATCGGCAGAGTGGCCCGAAAAGGTACCGAGGCATAAGCCTGTGTCCAAGTCCCATGCTTTAAGAGTTTGGTCGTCCGATCCAGAAACAAGTTGTTTTCCGTCGGACGAGAAGGTCAGGCAGTTGACTGAATCTTGATGGCTAGAGCCCGTTCGGATGCCACTGCACACAACGTTTTGCGGCTGTGCAATCTCACTTGCACGTCAGCTGGCCGTTGGAGTTTGAATGGGTGCCGAATGTGGCTGATATAGATTGTACAGATTGTATATAAAGTGGCAATCACATCACTAGACTCATCGGGTGCCTCTTGCACCACAAGCTCGCCAGCAGATTGTCCATATTGGCTTTCTCCTCATCAATATCATTATCCCAACTATATTGCAAATTATTCAGGCTCTTTATATCAAGGAGCCATACCACACCTCCATTCTTTCTGGGGAAGGCTGGGTTCAAGAATTATTGCATGGTCATCCAAAGCGCATTCGGTGTGAGTTTGGTGTTACCAAGGATGTTTTTGGACATCTGATCGCAGAACTGCATGCCATGGGATATACACATTCAAAGCATGTTTCTTTGGAGGAACAGCTTGAAATCTTTCTCTACATGTCTGTTACAGGATTGACTATCTGACATACTGGTGAATGATTCCAACTGTTAAGACACACTAAACCTATCACTAGGCTTTCGCAGGCTTACAAGAATCAAACAACAGAAATGTGAAGGGAGAAGTTTATATTGACCAGAAGTCCTCACACTAGGTTATAGTGGAGTTCTTAAGAGAATACAACTAGAGTTACAGGTTTTGGGCTACTCTATATATACTATACTAACTAAGACTTATCAACCAATAGGATATGGTCCAGATATCCTCCAATAGGATATGAGCCAGAGATAAGAAGATAAGGAGATAAGAGATAAGAGATAAGAGATAGAAGATAAGAGATAGCCAAACAAAAACAAACAAAGATAAAATGAAATGAAGTCAGATTCATGTTGTTTGACCTTTTATAATATCGTCCACAAAGCCAAACAATAACAAACAAGGACAAAATGAAAAATAGTTGTTAAATAGCTGTTCCATAACACTATCCCCTCTTTAGGTCTCAACTTCCAGGCGAGAGACTGCACTGTTCTTTGGCTCGGTTAAATTATCATATGGACGGAATACAAGTCTAGCAAAGTCTTGTGCACAGAGTTTTCGGGGAGCAGAGGGGTTTGACTTGTAGAATTCCTTAATGATATCATGAGAATTCGCACAATTGGCTTCTGGTTCCCAGATGTTGTAGTCATCGGTATAACTGGACCACTTGACTAAAAACTTGAGCTTATCATGCTTAAGTCATGAATCCATGATTTCTTCTACTTCATACTCAGGGGTTCCTTCAACAGTGACAGGTTTGGGGGGGATTATAGATTGGCCAGCAACTGGTGGACAGTAGGGGCGGATACAGGATACATTAATAACATTGTGGATTTTGAATGAAGCAGGCAGCTTCAATTTTACAGCATTTGAGGAGATAATCTTAACAATTTCATAGGGTCCAAGTTGACACTCTGTAAGCTTGCATGATGGTTGGTCTACATTGAGGTTCTTGATGGATAACCAGATCTTGTTGCCAACTTTGTACTCTGGAGCTTGTCCTCTATGGAAATCTGCATAGCGTGTCATCTCATCATGTGCTTTAGATAATGCCGCCTGGGCCTCTTCATGAATAAGCTTCATTCACTCAGCGAATTCTTTTGCCGGTTCTGACTTTCCAGCCCTCCGAGGTTCTATCCCCATCCTTGGATTCATCCCATAGTTAGCAAAGAAAGGTGAGATGTGTGTTGCAGTATGGATTT
>Ga0307516_10004871_pt1 | contig 16350 bp, 16 predicted proteins | sample 19_EM_MG_FD_203310 | JGI IMG/M metagenome (GOLD analysis project Ga0307516, IMG submission 203310) | Populus trichocarpa ectomycorrhiza microbial communities from riparian zone in the Pacific Northwest, United States - 19_EM | ecosystem: Host-associated > Plants > Roots > Unclassified | place...
GCCGCAAATACCCTGGTGAAGAAGGCCGATGAGGTGCAAATCCTCAAGTACGCTTTGCAGAACGTGGCGCATGCGCACGGCAAGACGCTGACGTTCATGCCGAAGCCCATCGTCGGCGACAATGGCAACGGCATGCACGTGCACCAATCGCTGCAAAAGGAAGGCAAGGCGCTATTTGCAGGCGACAAGTACGGCGGCTTGTCGGATACCGCTCTCTACTATATTGGCGGCATCATCAAGCACGCGAGGGCCATCAATGCATTCACCAACGCCAGCACCAACAGCTACAAGCGCCTCGTGCCGGGCTTCGAAGCCCCGGTGAAGCTCGCGTACTCGGCGCGTAATCGGTCGGCGTCGATCCGCATCCCCTGGATTTCCAATCCCAAGGGTCGGCGTATCGAAGTACGTTTTCCGGACGCAACGGCGAATCCGTATTTCGCGTTTGCCTCGATGCTGCTGGCGGGAATCGACGGCATCCAGAACAAGATCCATCCCGGCGACCCTGCCGATAAGGATCTGTATGACCTGGAGCCGGAAGAGGACAAGAAGATCCCGACGGTTTGTCACTCCCTCGATATGGCGCTCGACTATCTGGACAAGGATCGCGGTTTCCTCAAGGCGGGCGGTGTATTCACCGACGACTTGATCGACGCCTATATCGACTTGAAGATGAAGGAAGTGACGCGCCTGCGGATGACCACCCATCCGATTGAAGTCGAGATGTACTACAGCCTCTAAGGCAACAATGTGCGCGGGCGGCTTGAAGTGACGGCGGCTTTCGCCGTCACTTCCGCCTCCGGCATTCAGAATCCCAGCCAGTCGCACACTCGCCCGTAGGCGACGCGCACCCTCACGCCGGTACGCCACATCCGATGAAACGGCACCTGCGGCACCCTCGTCACGGGGAGCGCAAGCGCCCCGAGAGCCGTGCCGGCCGCGGCATCCGCGAGCTGTGCGCCGAGCGCCGTGCCGAGCGCGACGCCGCGGCCACTGTAGCCGAGACCGATCAGGAGGTTTGGTGCGGGCGAATGCAGGCGCGGATAGTAGTCCGGGGTGAGCGCGAACTGACCGTTCCACCAATGCGTCCACTCGACCCCGGAAAGCGCCGGCCACAGCCGCAGCGCATGGCGCGACAGGTGTGCGTAATCTCGGCGCTCCTGCGCGCGCCGCTGTGCGCCGCGCCCGCCCATCAGCAGCCGGCCGTCGCGATCGAGCCGATAGTAAGTCGTCACGTCGCCGCTTTCGTAGACCACCTCGCCGCCCGGCAGGATCGATGCGGTGAGTTCCGGCGGCAACGGTTCCGTTGCCACGATCGAGCTGAAAATGGGAATGATGCTGGTCCTGAGCCCGCCCCAGAGGCCGTCGGTGTAGCCGTCGGTTGCGAGCACGACTCTATCGGCCCGCAGGGTTCCACCCCGGGTCACGACGCGCCAACCGTTGCCTTCGCGGTCGAGCCGGAGTGCGCGACTCTCGCCGCAGAGCCTGGCACCGGCAGCGATCGCTGCCGCAGCCAGGCCGCGCGCCAGCCCGAGCGGATTGACGGCGCCGCCACGCGGGTCGAAGGCCGCCGCGGCGTACTGCCCGGTCCCGGTCGCGGCGGCGACTTGTGCGGCGTCCCATAGCTCGAGGGCGGCTCCGCGGCGGCGCCATTGCTCAACGGAGTCGCGCAAGGTTGCGGCATGCCGCGGGTGGTGCGCCGCGCGCAGCGTACCCGACTGACGCGCCTCGCAGTCAATCCCGAGCCGCGCGATCAAGTCAAAAAGATAGCCGGGCGCCTCGCCGGCTAGCCGCACGAGCCGCGGTCCGTACACATTGCCGAGATCGCGCTCCACCTTGTCCGGCTCGTGCTTGAGTCCGGGATTGACCTGTCCGCCGTTGCGACCGGCCGCGCCCCAACCGGGCTCGTGAGCCTCGAGCAATGTCACCCCGACGCCGCGCTCAGCCAGGTGCAATGCGGTTGAAAGGCCGGTATACCCGGCACCGACGACCGCGACCTCCGTCCGCGCATCCGTACGCAGTGGCGGCGCCGACACGGCGGGCCGCGCTGTCGCCACGTACAAGCAGCGCGGTTCATCGCGCCCAAGCCGAGTCGGCGTGACATCCGGGCGCGGTGGCGCGCCCGGACCAACGCTCGCCGGTGTCATCTTAGAACCGGAATGTCAGATCGGCCCCGTAAGTCCTCGGTTCGCCGACGAGCCCATAATCGAAGCCCAGCGCACCGGTGTCCGGATCGTTCTGGTTCAGGCCGTAGGCCAGATACCTGCGATTGGCGATGTTCTTGATCCAGGCTCCGGCGCCAAAGCCGCGTTTCGCCGAGCTCTCGAACGACACTCGGGCGTTGGCGAGACCGTACGCTCCCTGCGCGATACGCTCTGTGTTGAACGCGTCGAAATACTGCTTGGCATACAAGTTGCCCTCCACCATCAACCGCAAATCGCCGGCCGCGAGGCGTGCGAACCGCCAGTCGACGCCCAGGCTCGCGTTGTAATCCGGCGCCTGGATGAGCTGGTTGCCCACGCAGCAGTGGCGGGTCGGCGTTGTCGCGTGCAACGTGAGCTCGACGTACTTGCTATGCATCAGGCCGAGCGCCGAGCGGATTTCGAGATCGTCGGTGGCCTTGGCGCGGAATTCGAATTCTGCGCCGTCGACGCGCGACTTCGGCGCGTTGACGGTGTGAAAGCCGCTGCCGGCACCGCCCGGCAGTGTGAACGCGTCGAGGAATTGTTGATTCTTGTAGTCGTAGTGGAAGATCGCGACGTTGAATTCCCCACGCCGGTTCCACAGGTCCGTCTTCAATCCGATTTCGATCGAATTGAGCTTTTCCGGAGATGCGAAGTTCGCCTCGGCCGGGAAGTTGAAGGCCTGCCCGTTGAACGCGGCGCCGCGGTAACCCTGGCTGAAATTCAGGTAGGCCAAAATATCGTCGCTCGGCTTCCAGTCGGCGCCGGCCCTGAAACTGACATTGGTGTTGTCTTCGTCACGGTTCAGGGTCGGTCCCTGCGGCGCCACTCCGGTCTGGTAGTTGGTGAACGTCGCGGGCAGCGCTCCGATGGTTTGCGTCCAGAACGCCGTGGTCAAACCGTCCGGCGTATTGCCCACGGGAGGCACGGCGGGCCCACCCTCGAGCGCATAGAAGTGACGGATGGCCACGTTGTCCTTGGTGAAGCGCGCACCCGCGTGCAGGGTGACGGTCGGAACCACTTCCAAGGTGGTGTTCAGAAAGACGGCCTTACTCTCCTTGATCTGATCGAAATTGTTGTACTCATCGAAACCATAGAGCGAGGTACCATCCGGCAGGATGAAGAAGCCGAGGTTGTAGCCGTCGAAGAAATGATACTCCACCGTCGCGTGGGTGCTCTCCCGCCCGAAGTACAGACCCGCCAGCCAGCCGAACGCGCCCGTGTCGTGCGAGGCGAGACGCAACTCTTGAGAAAAGTCGTTCGTGCTTGAGAAATATGTATTCGGGTCGTCGAGACGCACCGTGATCGGCAGCCCGCCGTCGTCGCTCTTGGTATACCAACGGCCGTAATCGAAGCCGGTGACGGAGGTTAGCGTGGCATGGTCGCTCACCTGCCAATCGATCTTGAGCGTTGCGTTGTCGTCGCGAATGTCCTTGTGGACGGCAAACTTGGCTCCGTTGTCGAACCAGCCGATGGTGCCGTTGAATCCGGTCGCGGCAGGGTCGTTGTTGAGTGCATGTGCGCCATACGGGGTGCCCCCGGAGCGGCTCATCGAGAGCTTGAGGTTGGCGGTGATGGTGTCGCTTGGCCGGTATAAGAACGTCACGCGGCCGGCAAGCGCATCGACGCCGTTGAGGGACTCGACGCCCGGAACGATGCTGTGTACCCAACCGTCCCGCTTCTCGTACAGGATTGCGGCGCGCACGCCGAGTTGGTCGCCGATGACGGGGCCGCCCGCCGCTGCGTTCACCGAGTAGGCGCTGTAGTTGCCGAAGCCGGCGGTGACGTACCCCTCCCCCTCGGTGAGGCTGGGGTTCTTCGAATAGAAGCTGACGGCGCCCCCGGTTGCGTTCTTGCCGTACAGCGTGCCCTGCGGTCCGCGGAGCACCTCGACACGGTCGAGGTCATAGACCTGCAGCGCCTGCACGGCGCCGACGGGTTTGTAGACCTCGTCCACGTACATCGCGATCGGGCTGCTCTGGTTCTGGCTGTAGTCCTGCGTCGTAACGCCACGCAAGGTAAAAGTCGGCTGCGCCTCGGGCCCGTACGGTGAGTTGAGCAGCATATTCGGAACGCCGGCGGTTATATCGCCGGCCTGCCGCACCCCCTTTTCGGCCAGGTCGGCGCCGGAGAGCGCTGAGATCGCGAGCGGAACGTCCTGCAGACGCTCGACCCGGCGCTGCGCCGTCACGACGATTTCATCCAGAGAGGCTTCGGCCTGCGCAGCGAACGGCACGAACGCGAAGCCCGCGAGGCTCAAAATGATGAATCGCATGGTGACATCTCCCTGGCGGCAGCGCTCTTTTGTTTTGGCGAACGGTTCGAAATAACGGTTCGTACAATCGATTATCGATACATCAAAATCGACTATAGAAACACTGTACGGGAGGCCGCTCGCTCCGTCAAACGCCCAGACCACCGTCGCCAGCAGGGGGAGCGCGCGCGCGCGAAGCCGCACGCAGGAGCTTTATCGCGCGTTTGCAAACCCGATAACAGTTCGCGGCCGCTTATGTCGCACCGCGTGCCGCATCGACGCTTTATGATTGCGGGGAGGCAAGTACGCCGCTTGACGGAAAGGTTTCACGCCATGTGCGATACGGTGAAGATTGAACGCCCCATGTGCTGCCGCCGCCACGAGGATCTCGGCGGCCGCGTCAAACACGATCCGCTGGGAAATACGATCAGGGTGAGAACCCGCACACACGACTCACAGGATGATTTTGCCCACTCGTGGCTCGAACTTAGGGCGAATTTGGAGAAAGACTCAGCGGGCTGATGCGCTCCTCGTCGCCCGGCTGACGGGATGTGCGCGCGCCGCCGGCCTTCCCGGCACGGCGCGGGTCCGCTGGGTCTCGACTGCTAGAGTCTCGGCGATTCGATACTTGTCCATCGCCTGGCTCAGATCCTGGGTGAGCGTCAGAAGTACCTTCGCCGCCGCCGCGTCCTGGTCGACGAGCACCGCGTTCTTGCCGGTCATTTCCTCGATTTTAGCGATCGCGCTATTGACCTCACCGATTCCGGAGGTTTGCTCGCGAGTCGCCGAAGCAATTTCCGCAACGACTTTGTTGACCTTCTGTACCGCGCCGACGATTTCCTGCAGCACGGCCCCCGATTGGTCGACCAACCGCGCCCCCTCCCCGACCTTGATCACGCTGTCATTGATCAGCGACTTGATCTCTTTGGCAGCCTCGGCCGACCGCCCCGCCAGGCTGCGAACCTCGGAAGCTACCACCGCAAATCCCCGACCCTGCTCGCCGGCGCGCGCCGCTTCCACGGCGGCATTCAAGGCAAGAAGATTGGTTTGAAACGCGATCTCGTCTATGACGCCGATGATGTCCGCAATCTTGCGGCTCGAGACATTGATCTGCTGCATGGCGGCGACGGCCGAGGACACCACACCGCCGCCCTTTTCGGCGTGATCGCGTGCCGCTGCGGCGAGTTGGTCCGCATGGGCCGCATTCTCCGCATTCTGACGCACGGTGGCAGTCATTTCTTCCATCGCCGATCCGGTCTCCTCCAGAGCTGAAGACTGAGTTTGCGTGCGCTCCGACAATTCCGCATTGCCCTTCGAGATCTCGTCCGCACTGGTACGAATCTCGACGACCGCGTTCTTGACGGTTCGGACCACCGTGGAGAGATTATCGAGCAGCTCGTTCAGGCCTCCCGCAAGGTTGGCGTGGAAGCCTTTCTTACCGTCCACCGGCAGGCGCGCCTCCAAATTGCCGCGCAACGCCTCTTCGACGACGGATTTCACTTCGTGCTCGACGGCGACTTCACGGGTACGATTGCGCCATTCGAGTACCGTGCCGAGCCTCCCGCCGGTACTGTCCAAGATGGGACTGGCGCTCAATACCAACGTATGTCCCCCAATGGCAAGGGTTTCGATGGACGTGCGGTGCAACCCGTCGAGCGCGACTCGATCCAAACAGGGCAGCGGTCTGAAGATATCGATCGAAGCGCCCACCAAAGGCGCCCCCGAGAATTGCGGTAGTTCGCGTTGAAAATCGGGCTGCAGTTGCGCGAACATGCTTTTGGCTGTCTCGTTGGCGTAGACGATCTCGTGCGTTTCGTCCACCACAACGACGACTGTGCCGGCATTGTCGAGCGCCTGACGAACGCGCGTGTTCTCGGCGAGCATACGGCGGTTGTCCGTCAACACCCGCTGATTCTCGGTGAGAACCGCACGATCCGCCTCGATGCGGTTACGCAAAGTCGTCTGCATCTTGTCCAACGAGCGAAGCACCTGACCCGGTTCGTCGGTGCTATCCACCGTGATTTCATTTTCGTATTGCCCCGCCTCGATGGCGGCAAACGTCGCAATCACGCGGCCCATCGAGCGCGTCAGGGCGCGGGTAAAGTACCCTGCCAACAGAATCGCTGCAATCACCATGGCGGCGACGAAAGACATCGCCAGATTCCGCTCCCAGCGCTCCGCCGACAGCCGGTTGGCCGAACGGGTGCGCACCTGATCCATCAACAGATCATGAAGCGTCGCCAGTTTGGTTTCGAACGAGGCGCTCTGTTCCATGACCTCTTGCGAGGCGACACCGACCGGACGGCGCGTCATGATGTTGGAGGCCACCCAATGTTGATAAGCTTCGAACGCCTCCTGGCTCGCGTGCAGGGCTTCGTTCGCTTGTGTCATCTGAGCGCCGAATTCGGTGTCCTTGGTAGACTCAGCCCGTTCGCGTAGCGAATCGAGCTTCCAATGCGCATCGTCCATCAAGAAGCGAATGTTCGCGGAATTCGCGTTGATTCTGGCCTCTTGATCCTGGGTTATCGACAACATCTGCGCGGCCACCGGCGCCGTGGCTGCGCGCATGGCTCCAAATTCAAAGGCCAGGCGCGGAATTTGCAGTACCGCCAAATCTTGCAGATAGAACTGAGCCAGGTCGCCATCGCGATCCAGGTGATGGGTTTCGCCGATGAGGCGCACGAGCTTGGTCAGCTTCGCGGAAAGGGCATCATGGCGTTGCTCGGAACTCTCCGGGGTAAGCTTCGGCCAATCTTGCCGCAGGCTCACCCAGTCGGTCTTGATTTCGTTCCACAGCGCACGCTCCGGCGAATCCGGTCTACCGTATTTATCCTCGGATTTGTCCTGCAAGTCGATACTGGTATTGAGACGTGTTGCAGCTTCCTGAATTTTCTTGTCGAAGTATGAAGAATTGGCTTCACCGGCCAAAACAGTGGCGGTGAACGATGCATGAGCCGCCAGCGCGCGACCCGCCTCTTTGAGACCTTCAAAGTAATGCAGCCCGTCTTCGGCCATCGCATGTTCGTTGATCCGCGACCAAAGTCCCACGGCGTACTCGACCGTGACGTAGCTCAATGCCAACAGCAGGACGATGACGATCGTCGCCAGCTTGTGTGCCATTTTCATTCGCGCCGCAATTCTCATCATGCCACTCCTTGCAAGCCTCTTAAAACCAATTGCATCTGGCGTGCACCAAACCAGGGCAAGCCGGTGCCGCAGCGCATTCGCCTCCCGATGGTGTCGGCCGAGAGCGGCGAAACCTGATCGGGCCCTGCGAATAAGGATGTACATCTACAGGGAACGGCTTGCAGGCCGCCGTGCGGGGCGGCAAGGAAGGCCGGGTGTGTGACATGCCTCACAAAGCGCATTTCGATGCGCTTGATCGCTAAATCTTGCGCTCATGACGCCGATAGCATTCAAGCGTGCATGTCGTACGCTCGATTTGCTTTTCGGAGGCCCTTATGCGTGGAATTGTTCCTTCATTGATACTTGCGGCGGTGGGAAGCCTGTATGCCACCACGGGCCTGGCCGACAACTGCCACGGGCCGAGTGCGCCGAGCAATTTTCCCGATCCCTCCACGGCGACTGATCAGGACATCCTCGCGGCACAGCAATCTGTAAAGCAATACCTGTCCGACATGGAATCGGCGCTCAAATGCATGGATTCCGCCCACAACGACAGTGCGCATAATGCCGCCGTCGACGACATGCAAAAGATTGCCACGAAGTTCAATACCGTGTTGCGCGCCTACAAGTCACGGCAGAAGGCATGATTTAGGATCGTCGCGTCGCCCGTGATTCCTCGCAGCGAGGATCGTGCCGCACCGCGCCTCCGCTCGTCATAACCTCTGGTGACTGCCGTCGCACAGCGGCGCATGGCCGCTATGCTTACATCCGCAGAAATAGACCGTCTTGGACTCGACGCAATCCCATTTCACCGGCACGAATTCCGATCCTTTGTGGCTGCCGTCGCAAAACGGCTGCTTGCTGCTCTTTCCGCAGGCGCACCAGAAATAGCTTTTGCCGCCCTCGACGGCTATTGGAAACGGGGATTTCTGAGCTATTGTAGGGCCGGTCATGGGGTCGCCTCCGCATTTGGCTGTTGCCCCGTCCATGGGGCATCAGACTGAAACATCACTCGAGGGCAAAGCCAAGGTCGACCGAAACCTGCCATTGAGCAATCTTTCCGTCCTTGATGTAGCCTCGGGTTTCCGTGACTTTGAACCATTTGAGATTGTGCACCGTGACGGCTGCTCTTTCCACCGCGATCCGCACGGCGTCATCGGCGCTCGAGGTCGACGTGCCGGTAACTTGAATGGTCTTGTAGACATGAGAATCCATGATGAATCTCCTTGTCCCGATAGGGGTGTGGCTTCACCGGATAGCCTACACCCCCATGCGCCGAAGTTATAGCGATACGAAGTGCCGGGCTGCGTCGCGTCGGCATCGAGTCAGAGCCACCGTCGAACCCGTTCCTGGTACTTCCTGTACTCTTCGCCAAACTTTGAGGTCAACACGCGCTCTTCCGGAATGATCTGAAACCGTGTGATGTAAAGCATGAATACCACCGGACCCGCCAACACGAAGGGCACCGCAATGCGCACCGCCCAACCCAGGAGCATGAGGGTGAGGCCGACATACATCGGATTTCGCGTGTATCGATATACCCCACCGGTAACAATGGAGGATGCCGCTCCAATTTTCACAGGATTGATGGTCGTCTTGGCCCGGCGAAACGCCAGCATGCCGAACACCATGACGAGTATGCCCAAACCGATCAAACCGCGCACCGTGGCTGCGCGCATGGGACTCTCACCCTGCGGAAGAGGCGACAAGCGGGCGACCGCCCACATCGCCGTACCGATCAGAAAGGCAACAATCGGTGGTGGTATTTTGTTGTCCAACGCGCTCATGGCGGAAGACCGAGATTGTAGGCTGCTTGAGGAACCCTTCCCATCGTCCTCGCGTCACTTCCGCGCACCGAGCCGCGCCAGCATCGACGAAAGCTCCTCCGGGCTGATATAAAAGTATTCACACACCCGCCCCCACAACATAGCCGTCGGTACGTTCCGACCGCCTCGTTCTTTCTGCGTCTCATGCAAAACGTACAAGACCACGCGCTCTTCGCGGGTCAACCCATCACGGACATCGGGCATTTTGTCGTAGCATCGAGGATCGGGGCCGTCATTGGCAATTTTCACAAATCCGCCCTACTTCGACAGATCAGTGAACAACGACAAGAAATAGGAGATCGACGGCGGAATATTCGCTATCGCTATGCGCTCGTTCAGTCCGTGGCTGAATCGGTCGGTGGCCTTGCTGAATAAAGGGCTTACACCGTAGCTTGGTACGTTCAAGTGACGAAACCACATGCTGTCGCTGGCGCCCGCCGCGATGGTGGGGAAAACCGGTACCCCCGGATAGCTTAGCCGGATGGCTTTGCCCACCGCGTTTACGAGATCTGGACGAATGGGCGAAGCCCCGGTAATCACGCTGCCTTGCGACACGTCCGTCAATTCGACCGCCGGCTCTGCGGCGACAGTCTTGAGTTCAGACATGATTTCCGCGAGTGTGTGACCCGGAAAGATCCGGCAATTGATGTTGGCAGTCGCGCGTTGCGGCAACGCGTTCAGCGCATGTCCGCCGTTGATCATGGTCGCGACACACGTCGTTCCGATTCGGCCGACCAGGGTCGGGTTGGATCGCAGGACGGCGATGGCCTGTTGGTCAGCCGGATTGGCAACGAAACCGCTCATCGCTGCGGCTACCTTGGGTTCCTCGTAGCGCGCCGCCTCGGTGAAGTAAGCACGGGTGATGTCGTTGAGCTCCGCTTTGAATTTGTAGTTGCCGATCCGAACCAAGGCCGCCGCGAGCTGATTGATTGCGTTCTCATCGCCTGGCGCCGAGCTGTGGCCTCCGGGATTGGTGACAGTCAGTTGAAAATCGGCGTAGGACTTTTCCGCTCCTTGCCAGGTCAAGTATTCGGCCTTGCCGTCCTTGTCGAGCAGCCCGCCGACCCCGTCAATATTGAGCACCAGCTCGGCGTTGGATAGTTTCTCGGCAATGATGGCGGAAGTCTTCATGGTCGTCTCCTCGTCGCCGGAGAATTCCAGGACCACATCGCGGCGCGGTCTGTAGCCTTGCCGCCTGAGTTCGATAAGGGCGGCAATCGCCAGGGCGTCGTCGAGCTTCATATCGCTGGCGCCACGGCCGAACAAGAAGCCGTTTTCAACGACCGGCGTGAACGGGTCGCGCTGCCAGTCGGCCGGCTTCGCCTCCACCACATCCATATGCCCCGAGATCACCAGTGGTTTGAGCTTTGGATCAGTGCCGGCCCAGCGCGCAATCAGATAGGCGGTGTCGTCCACCGAGGTAATCGTCACATCGCGGTCGGCAAAGCCGCCCGCGATCAATGCCGATTTGAACAGCGCCGCCACCTCCGGCGCCTGATTGCCGGGACCGCGCACAGAGCGCAGTGCGATCGCCTCTTTTGCGAGGTCAAGCGCCTGCTCCTCGGCCTGCGGATGATGCGCCGGTAATGCTGGGGTCGGGCCAGCCGACAACAATGCCACGCCCACGGATATCGCAATCAATTTACGCACACCAGCACTCCAAGGTTTCCGATGCACAACGATACCGCATCGAGCCCCGCCTTCAGTAGAGGAGCACCGCTTCGCGCTCGCTGCGCCAGCGGACCTCATCGGGAGCCGTCAACGCCTCCAGATCGGCCGGCGTCGCCGCCGGATCGTCGACCCAGCGGCGCAGCAGATCGCTCCCGTTGATCACGTCGATGGCGGGCCGGTCTTTCTCGTACTCGTAGGCAAAGTCACGCCAGATCCCGTACTCCGGCCGCAGCCGCCGCAGGGCTTTGAACGCGAGCGCGAACAATCGCCAGGGCCTGAATCCCTCGTGGTCATAGTACGCCGCGTCTTCCACATGCACCTGGACGCCGGCGCAGAGCTTTCCCGTGTGCTTATGAAACGTAGGCTCGAACCAGCAGGGCCGCAGTCGACAGCCGCTCATCCACGGCGACGCCAGCGAGTGCATCTCCGCCAGCAATGCCCGCACGTCCAGATCCGGCGCACCGAGCAATTCCAGCGGCCGCGTAGTCCCACGGCCCTCCGACAAGGTCGTGGCTTCGAGCATCACCGATCCCGGATAGCAGCGCGCCATCCACAGATTGGGCGCGTTGGGACTCGGGTTGACCCACGTCCGCTCGCCGAGCGGCCACCCATGGCCCGGCGCGGCGTCCGGCTCCCAACCCTCCATGGGCACGACGCGGCAATCGACGTCGAGACGGAGAGTCCCCACGAACCACCTTGCGAGCTCTCCGAGTGTCAGGCCGTGTCGCATCGGCATCGCGCCGGCGCCGACAAAGCTTTCGCAGCCTGCCTTGAGCGTCAGCCCTTCTATGGGCCGGCCCACGGGGTTCGGGCGATCCAGAACCCACACAGCCTTGTGCGTCTTCGCGGCCGCCTCGAGCACGTATCGCAAGGTGGTGACAAACGTGTAGATACGGCAGCCGACATCCTGCAAATCGACGAGCAGAACGTCAAAGGTATCCATCATTTCGGGGGTCGGCCGGCGTACTTCGCCGTAGAGGCTGAAAACCGGGATGCCGTGCACGGGGTCGGTGTAGTCCTGCGATTCGACCATGTTGTCCTGCTTGTCCCCGCGCAGCCCATGCTGAGGGCCGAACGCCGCGCTCAAATGTACGTCGTCGAGCGCCGCCAGCGCATCGAGGGAATGATCGAGGTTGCGTGTTACGGAGGCCGGGTGCGCCAGCAGCGCCACCCGCCGCCCCGCCAGCGGCTTGCGCAGCCCGGGGTTTTCGAGAAGTCGGTCGATTCCAAACCTCATGAGAGGGCAACTTCCATTGCGAATCCGTCGGGGTGGTGAAAATCGGGTTTGCCGGGCGGGTGCCGCAGCCCCCAGTACGAAAGTCTACCATTCTCGTCTTCAACCACCGCGGCTAGAGCGATCCGCACGTGACGAGCGTCACGCAAGTCGGCGAGATGACCTAAGCGCACAGCCGCCTGCAGCTCGAGCCGATCGTCGCCCCGGCGCACGGCGATCGACGGAGCGCGGCCGATCTCGGCGGGCGACATTCCCTCCCGGTAGGCGCCGAACCTGTAGACCGCCCAGTCGAGCGAGGGCGAGAAATTGAATTCGTAGTAGCCGGGCGCATCCGCAGGCGCGATGAACGCCTCGAAGCATGTGTGCTTCCACAGTTCGTCCGCCCGCTCACCCGCACCGGACAGGGGAACGCGTATGCGGGACATATCCGTGGTCAGTGAATACTGGAACACGAGAATGCCGGGTTCGTCCGCTCGCAGCTGCACTCCGAGCCCGCGCAGGGCACCGCTGGGGTTCGAAGGATGTGCAGTCAGCACGGCCTGTTGCGCTTCGATGGTCGACATGCAGCAATTGTATTCTTGCGCTACCCGCCGGTCACTTTCCTACCTCGCCTGAAGAGCTCGCCCGAGCTCCCCCGCCAGGCTGGCCACGAGTTCTGCCGCCGGTAGCTCCCGGGCGAGAGGAGCGCCCTGCCCGGCCCACTGCGCGCCGTATCCTGCGTCGTGCGCGGCCTTTGCTGCGGCATTGAGCGCCTTGCCCGCATCGTAAGCAATAGGGTAGGAGGGAATCTGCCGCGGCGAAAGGTCTTCGCCCAACTCGGTGAAGCGATTCCGGAGACAGCGCGCGGGGCGCCCGGAGATGGCGCGTGTCATGACGGTGTGCTCCGCCGCATTGCCGGTCAGGGCTTCACGGTAACCCGCGTCGGCATCCGACTCGGTGCAGGCGATGAAAGCCGTGCCGAGCTGCGCGGCACTTGCGCCGAGGCGTAGTACCGCAGCAATGCCGGCGCCGTCCATGATGCCGCCTGCGGCGATGACCGGAACGTCGAGTTGCACCACCAGCAGACGTGTGAGAGCCATGGTTCCGAGACAATCGTCTGCGGCATCGGGATCGAATACACCGCGATGACCGCCCGCTTCAAATCCTTGCGCCACGACCGCATGTACACCCGCGTTCACAACCGCGCGACCCTCCGCGATATTCGTCGCAGAGGCGAGCAGTACGATGCCCGCCTCGCGCAGCGCACGAATGCGCTCCGCGGGTGGCACTCCAAAATGAAAACTCACGACGCGCGGCTTGACCGCGAGCAGCGCTGCCAGCATCGCGTCATCTTCCACGAAACTGCGGTAGATCTCCTTCAGCCCCGAAGGAGGTTTGGCACCAGACCGCTCAAAGTGGGGACGCAGGCGCTCGAGCCAGGCCGCCTCGAGCGCGTCATCGACTGTTGCCGGCCGGTGGCAGAAGACATTCACATTGAGAGAGCGCTTGGAGCGCTCGCGGACCGCCGCAATCATTCCACGCGCGCCCTCTGCATCGGTCGCCCCGACGCCAATCGACCCCAGCGCACCGGCATTGGATACGGCCGCCGCCATCGCGGGCGAGGACACTCCAGCCATCGGAGCCTGAATGATCGGTAGATCGATGCCCAACGTCTCGAGTAGTGTCATCTGCCGACTCCGATCGAACCGCAACTCCAGGTGCCCGGGCGCCGCTAGTTCGGTAGCATCAGGACAAATCCGTCGTTTTCGTAGGCGTAGAATCGCCATTCACGAACGGTCTTCGGTGTTCCCAAAATGACGAGTTGCTGGCGCAGCGTGGCGACGTCATTGAACACGTCCGACGTCTTTATAAGGTTCTCGTACTTTCGCAGAAGGGATTCGGAAGCGGAACCCTCGGCGGCGTAGGTGATCAACACCTTCAGCGGCGCGTTGAAGGACTGAAGCTTGTTCATCTTTTCGTGGGCAAGGGAACTGTCGTTTTCATGTTCGATTGCCACGGAAATCCAATTCGCATAGGTGGCGTACTTCCCGGTTTCGTCCATGCCGCGCTTCTCGTACAGCATTCCGTCAAGCGTGTAGTACTCCTTGTTCCAGGACAGCAATCCCAGTTGCCTGGCCACTCTTGGATAAATGGTGGTTCGCATGAAGAAGTTATACGACTTGGTCTCGAAACCCACCGCCGTACGAAAGTTGTCATGCTCTGCCTGCATGACCGCAACGAAGGCATTTCGGAAGTCTCTGGGCGTAATCTTGTTCATCGGGTGCCTCAAGCCAAGTGTCGCCAGTATTGCTCATTGTGCACTTGGATTCGAGAGGCTTGACGTGATCGAAAGAGCGGCGCGGGCGCGCCGCGCCTCCCCACGGGTGGCGGTCCACGGGCAGATCCTTCTGCCCCCCGGTTCTCAGGGCCGGATATTCCTAGCGGTGGAGCGCACAGGCTCGCGCCGCCGCCCGGACCGCGTTGGGTGCGCCGATTTGCTCGGCCAAGAAGGTGTAGCTCGCGGTCGTTCCGGCGGGCACTTTCTGCAACGCATCCCATACACGCATCTGATAGTCGGTGCCGCGAATATCGAGAGGCAGGATCGACGCCTGGTCAGGACGATCAATCAAGTCCACTACTTTCGCCACCAGTCCGGCATGGTCGTTCTCGATGACCTTGATTGCATCGTTTGGAAACTGATTCTGCAACTCGCTCACAAGCATTTCCGGGTCATCCCCCACCATGATCGAGCGGATCAATTGCTCGGATACGGCGATGATGACGAAGCCCAGTGAACAGGGCGCGATGGCAAAGCTGATGGTCGCCGCTGCTCGGATCAGTGGGATGAGCACGTCGGCCGCTCCGGCCTGTGCAAGGTCTGCGTTTGGTGTCGATGTAAACATGTTCTCTCCTCGGGTCAATGGATGGCGGTCAAGTTAGCAACGTTCGTGCAACGTGACACTCCGAATCTTGCTGTCGCGGTCGATGCATGCGCTCAGGTGACGTTGAAGCGCTCGCCGACCAACTCTTCACTCTTGCGCCAGAGCGCCTGTGCGTGTTGCGGATCGAGGGCGTAAGGCTGCACGCCCCCACGCAGGCCTGGGGCTGAGGCGACCTCGGCGACGTGGCAGTCTTCGCAATAGCGACCGCCAATCGCCTCGGCATCGGCGACGCAGGCAGCCCACAGAGACGTTGCCGCGCCTTGGGGAATGCTCTTCCAGCTGAAGGGCGCAGCGCCCTTGGGCTGACTGGCATCCATCTCCGCGATCAATTTCGCCGTCACCTCGGGCGTCATGTATCGACCCAGTTCGGTTCGGATGCCCCCAGGATGCACGGCCGTCGCTCGCACCCCACTCGCCCTGTGACGGCGATCGAATTCGACTGCGAACAGCACATTGGCCGTCTTGGAGCGGCCATAGGCAGTGAACTCGGCATAGGGTGTGTGCTCAAAGTTCGGATCTTCCAGATCGACGTCCGAATATCGGTGGCCTGCCGAAGACAGGTTCACCAGTCGCGAACCGGGCCGCAGCAGCGAAGCGATGCGGTTCACCAGAACGAAGTGTCCGAGGTGATTGGTGCCGAATTGAGTCTCAAAGCCGTCGACAGTGGTGCCCTTGGGGCACGCCATGACGCCGGCGTTGGCGATGATTACGTCGAAAGATTTGCCTGCGGCGAGCAGACCGTCCGCGCAGCGGCGCACACTGTCGAGCGATGCCAGGTCGAGTTGCACCAGGTGAAGGGAGCCTCCCGCGGCGGCTTGCGCGCGGACCTGCTCTGTAGCGCGTTGCGCCTTGGAAAGATCGCGCGCGGCTCCGATGACTTCCGCCCCGTGGGCTGCCAATGCGCGTGCGGTCTCGACGCCCAGGCCCGCGGAAGCCCCGGTGACGAGTACCCGCTTTCCGCTCAAATTGACGCCTCGCAGCACCTCGTCAGTGGTCGATACGGCTCCAAAAGAATTGGTCATGGTCAAATCCTCGCTGTTTTCCGCCCGCCCCTACCGCTGCACCATGAAAAGATGGTCTAATTGGAAGTGGAGGGCACCTCCGCTTAATATACGGAGGCATCCTCCGTTTTGCAAGT
>Ga0307516_10004872_pt1 | contig 16350 bp, 22 predicted proteins | sample 19_EM_MG_FD_203310 | JGI IMG/M metagenome (GOLD analysis project Ga0307516, IMG submission 203310) | Populus trichocarpa ectomycorrhiza microbial communities from riparian zone in the Pacific Northwest, United States - 19_EM | ecosystem: Host-associated > Plants > Roots > Unclassified | place...
GGCAAGTATCTCTCTCGAGCCCCCTTCTCGTCAGCTCTTATCCAAGATTATATTCAATTATCAGGCTCACCTTACCCCCGAACAAATTCTTCCCGGCAAACTCGTACGCAGACTCTCATCTTCGTCCCGTGTATGACGAGAGAGCAAACTCAACCTCACCACGAAAGCACCACAGTCTGCAAGAGTTCAAGCGACTGGCTAAACAGGCCAAGGTGAACGAAACCCAGATCATCGTCAAAAAGCTCAAGTCTCTTCGGTCGTCGGATGGGAAGGCGGAAGATGACCCTGCGAGAGCTGTGCAGGACTTGGAAGCTCAGTTGACTGGTCTCAAGGTGTGTTTCGCTCGTTCTGGGGGAGTATCCGTTTTTTCACCGCGTCCAGGCTCTGAACCTAGCACACTTCGCGGCCGCCGCCCTTATCCAAAAGCTCAAGCACAACCGCACCCTCTCCGCGGACCAAACCGTGTCGAAATTCCTCTCCGCAGAGCTCCAGCCCTCCCTCCCTCTCACCTATTATGCAGTCGAGCCGAACACCGCCGAGGGGAAAATTAGGAACCGTCTGACGAGTTGCAAGTCCTTCTCCGGCAGAGCATCGGAACTGGAAACGGACCTCCAGGCTATCCTCGATCCTTCGGTCGCCAAATCCTCTAGCACCGCTGCTCACCCTACGGCCACTGCGGATGACGAAGAAGAAGGTTCTGAGAACCAGGTTGGGGATGGGGACGAAGAAGACGATTTCTTCGACCAGCTGAAATCTTCTGATGATCAGGTGGACGACGGAGGTTGGGAATCGGGTTCAATCCACTCGGGAGACGAGGACCTCCCCGATGGACCGCCTATACTATCGGTTGGCTCTAGCTCCGACTCCGGGTCCGAACCTGAGTCGGAATCGGAGTTGGACACCGGTTTACCGCACCGCTCAAACCCAAAGTCCAAGTCCAAGGTCAAGCTGAAGACTGGACCAATTTCTGGAGACGAAGACAAACCCGCATCGGATTCTGACTCCGACTCCGACACCTCCCTTTCCCCGTCGCGTTCTCAGAAGAAAGTGCCAAAGCCTTCCGGAGGAGCGGGGACTTCAACGTTCCTACCTTCTCTTTCAGTCGGGTATATCCCTGGGGCCGGAGACTCGGATCTAGAAGGCGAGCTGGAGGCCGTGGAGGGCAAAAATGGAACCAAGAACCGCAGGGGCCAACGAGCTTGAAGAGCGTAAGTACTGCCCACTTTTCGCATCCCCACACAAACCCGTCACAGTCTATTCTAGAATCTGGGAGAAGAAGTACGGAAAGGGCGCAAAACACGTCGTCAAGCAGCGGGAAGAGGAGGCAGAGAAGAAGAGGATAAAAGAGGAGAGACGTCGTCAGCGCGAAGTTGCAGCTAAACGTCCTCACTGGACCGCGAAGGTGTTTGAGCCCCCGAAGCGAACGGATTCGGGGTACGGAGGCCGGGTTGCCACAAAGTCCGGTGGAGGTGGAGGCGGGACAGCGGATGTGAGACCTCCGTCGAAGAAACCGCGACGAGAGGATAAACCCCTGCACCCGTCCTGGGAGGCGAAGAAGAAAATGGAGGAGAAGGAGTCTGCTGCGATTATACCCCCAGCGGGGAAGAAGATCGTGTTCTAGGTTTCTGACCCTAAGTTTCCCCATCCCTGTGTAACACCACGTCTGTAAAACCACATCCGTCGACCCGCATTGAAGGATACCGATTGACCATCAATATCAATTCCCGCCCCCAGCGATTTCCCCCCTCCAACTTCTCCACAGCCCGAGGAGATGGGGCTCCCCTTCACACCATCCCATCATTCCTCATCCACCTGCCCAGTGGAAATAGCTCCGGAGCCCGTTGCATCATTCCAAGCGCTCAGCGCTCAGTCTCGACCGGAAAACCCGACCGCCCTCGAAAACAAGCACTGACTGTGAACGATTTTCTGGAGCGCTCCCTGTTTCCTTGCTCTCTGGGCTTTATTCGGGGATGGCCGAGTCGGGTGCAAATCCGAATATGGTTTACTTTCGTCGGCGAATCACTCATTAGCCCTCAGGGACGAACATGAGGCCTTGAGAGAGACAAAAGACCTCAGGGACGCTCCTCGCCGGTGGGGTCCACAGAACCGCCGCCAGCGAAGGGCGTGATCCCCAGGTCCACGTCGGCGGTGCGACGGGTCGCGTCATTGGGTGACTCCGTAAGTTGTACTACTATGAATACATACTATCCCTTACGTCGGACCGTGGATGCAATCCCAGAACCCCCGCTTGGATTTCGCCCGAAACTTATTAGCCGACCTTCGAAACGGGAGGAATAAAACCCGCCCCGCCCCAACACTACCGCATCCAGCTGTGGCCTTGGCGCTCGATTGGTCGTTGAACCTTGGCAAGTAACGCCCAGATCCGACGAATGTGGTAAAATCTAGTGATAGTCACCCACTGGGGCATCCTTTGGCGGTGACCTTCTTTCCCCCCCACCAGCATCGATGTCGACTAAGGGGGCCTGCCTATCATGCAGGTGGGTACCTCCGCGCAGAAATTCGATTCGACAGGGTGTGGCTAATTTATTCCTGTTTCCAGGGCCAGGAAAGTTGTGAGTTCCGCTGGCCGATCCGTTTCCGTCCTGGTCGTCCGATCTGATCGCCACTCGCGGAACTGTTTTCAGAGATGTGTCTATGGTGATCCCCGCTGTGAGAGGTGCACGATAATGGGAATTGAAGATTGCGTCTACGACGGCATTAAGAAGAGAGGGATTGGGAAGACCCTCAGGATGGGTCAGGCGTGCTCGTACTGTCGGTGAGCTAGAACCGATATGGAAATCATGTGATCGAACGGAGGACCGACCCTCGAACCTTCTCCCCGTCTTTGCGACTCTTGTCAGAGCAAAAAAGAAGGCGAGTGGGTGATGTTCGTTTCCTCGTCACCGAATCGGCTCAACCCGTGGCCCTTGTGCAGAAATGCGACGCTGAGCGCCCATGCTCACCGTGTATCCTAGCAGAGAGGACCTCAGTGTGTGTCTACGATCAAGAGAACCCACAATCAGCGTGCACACGTTCCTCACATGGCGCCGATGACCGCCGGTCAGGGCAACACTTCGTAGGCGCGGTCCCACTCAAGATTCCTACAATCGTATCTATCGACTCGCCTGCCGACTCGGAGCTAAGCTCAACCGCCTCTACCTCTGATGTCACGCTGGCGGTGGCCCACGAACCAACTCTCCTCCGAACGTTTGAGGTTGATCGAGTTCAGCACGGCCATTCATCGGGACTCGCCCTTGTCCGCAGGAACTCACTTGAACAGGATATCCCGTGGGATTCAAACCCGTCTATTTCTATCTTCTCGTCCTTTCTACCCTCAACAATCCCTCCCGAGCCATGGATACGACTCTCATTTCTCGGAGGGGAAAGGCTACAGGTTCAGTTCTCTGAGAAGGACGTCACAGACCTGGACATGAGATCGTACGTACCGGAACGGGAGGCCATCGATCACAAACTCACTCACATTTTGGTATCAGCCGGTTGTGGGTTCTTCCTCGGCTTGTCAAGCTAGGGGTTCAGCTTACCCGCAAAAAAATGGAGGCATTCATACGTGGAGATCAGTCGGGTACGGTGCTGAATCGTGGCATCGTGAGTGGAGCTCACGTGCTTGGGATGCTGTTCTCTCCGGACATTAAGGATACGCCCACCATGGTCAAATTCTATGCTAGACGGACCCAAATAGCGTTGGAATGCCTTGCTGAGCTCCTCAAAGGCAAGGACTACAGGACCACCCTTCAATCTCTAACGATGACCACTTCGAGTTATCTCCTCATACACATGACGCAGACGGGCCAACTCTACATCCAGAAGACTTGCGATCTCATCGAAGCGGGGGGTTTGCGATTCGTTCCGACTTGTGGGCGCCCGCCGGAGTTCTCAGAGGAGCTCCATGAAACCCTGGTCGGCCTTTCCCAGACGATATATTGGGCAAACTACTTGTACTTGATGCGTGGCGGGCCAGAACCTCGTGCGACTGCAAAACTTGAGAGGGAATTTCGATACGAATTACCGGTTGGCGGGATCACCTCTATGTTCTCGTACACCGGGTTGATTTTCTACCACAGGAAGTTTATCCAATCCTCTTTAAGATCTGTCCCCTGACCATGCGGACGTGAGGCATCTTGCTTGTTAGGGACGCGATTCTGCTCCTCGCTGTCCTCCCTGCTGATGGTGAGCGTTACGCGTACATTTCCTCAGACGTCCCGGCTGGAGTATAATTTCCCTGGCTTTAGGTATCAAACTTGGGTTCTGGCTGCGGTCATGCGATCAGATTCTAGCGCCTCGAGGAGTTCTCTCAGAATCTGCTCGGTAGCGTAAAGAGGTTTCGTGAGTATGGGGACCAAAATGGGGCAGATGTTCTTAGCAGCAGCTGTATCGCTTGCTTGGCGCATCTCGCTATTCTCTACGAGGTTGTATGTCGGGTGGATCCTGTTGCTGGGGGGTTGTATGTTCCCTGCGATTCGGCATTGGAGAGGCTGGGGATGCTCACGTCTGAGCTTCAGCTCGACGAGTACACCTATCTCGATTTACTGCTCGGGGTGCGTCCGTCCTTACATTGGTTCCCGATGACAGTTGCTCATACGAGAGACTGGGATAGGACTCTTGGAGAAAATCATTACCGGTCTTCGACGCCCGCATAGATATTCTCCCCTTGGAAGAGAACGAATCACTACAGCGTTTCCGGAAGGTCGTCGAGGAAAGGTATTCAGACTTTCAGGCCAGGCTCCCCGGTTGTGAACCACCCGCATTGTTTTCCTTGGGTTTGTTGGGGGACGGTACGACGGAGGATTCGAAGTACCCGAACTTGATGTCGCCCGAGGTGAGGGTGGAGTATGGGTTATGAACGGGATTTGGGGATCCCGGTCTGCTTAATTGCTTTCACTTTGCGGTTTTGTTCGTATGCTGTCCGTCGTCGATTACGCTGTGTTTATTCGTATGCCCCTGCTTGATCCTGCTTGCATTGCAGCCTTTCATCCAATTTTTCTTGATGTGCACAGAAGCGGAACCTTCTTCTCCCGTCGCTCCCCCACTCCCCTCCCGGCTGCCTCCGTTACTTATATATTCGTCGTCGTGTATAGCAACCTCATAGGTATAAAATGATTATCTAGGCGCTTTCGATGTATTCAGGACGGCATATTGTACTCGCGCTGATCAGGCAGTGGCTTCGTGTCTGTTTCGACCTGGGTGGGTAACATACAGACATCATTTGAAACCATAAAACCCATCTCTGCGACCCCTGTAAACCCATCCCCGTTCGCAAGCCTTCGGTGTTCCCAGCCCCTAGCGTGGGGTATGATGCACATCTTCCATGTGGAGGGTCTCCACGCCCTCTCATACAATTAGTACGCGACGAGGGTGGTAGCTTAGGGTAGGGGTGGTAACAATGGGGGAGGCAGCGCATCCAAATTAAAGTTCGAAAAGAGGTCGGTCTGGCGGATCTCCTAACCCAGAGTGAAAACGTTGTCGCAGCGTATACACATAATAATCCCGATATCGAAAACCAAGACGAGGGAGAACCCGGACGGTACAAGACGAGAAACCGTGGGGACCCTATTGGAGCCTGTTGGGCGTCTGCAAAAGGACGCCTCGCGCCCATCTCTTATCGCACGACCATCTACGATCGCCGCACCGTTCACGCCGACCCAACACACACGACATGGACATACGAAATCCATTCTCCAAACTAAAGAAGAAACTTAAGCGCCTGGGTAACAAACTGAAACAGGGCAGAACAGGGGCTGACACCAATGGGGAGAGCGCCGGCTCAGTTAATCCGCTTCCACAGCCAGAGCCTCATGTCGTGGCGAATGACGGGGAAGTGAACGGAGCCGACGAAGGTGGGCAACAAGCCGGTCCAACGGATCAACCTCCACAGCTGGATGAGCCAGAGCTGTCACTAGCAAACGAAGGCGAAAATGACCAAGGAGTGGGAGAGGCATATATTGATGGAGGGGGGGTTGACCCGATGTATTCGCACCCTCATTCAGATGTTGGGATTGAGGTGGGAAGCAAACCCTGTCGAGGACAGAATGGGGATGATGAGGAAGAAGATAGGCAAATCTGTCCCCATCCACTTTTTCCACCGGTCCCACATGGTGGGGAACCCGATGGTGTGTCAACACCCTGACTCAAGTTCCTATGCTAATTGTTTATTCAGACAGCACAGATGCCACTGCTCCTGATTGTATACCAGAAGTTCCTCATCCTGACAAGATTACCCAAGCAATTTCTGTCATGGATGAGACCACATCAGGTGTGAGGTCTACTGCAGGTGCTATGGTTATGTTACTCCATGTGGCAAAAAGCCCTGCAAGTGACTTCGGTCCACTCAAGTCCATTGCTGAAGGGCTCTCCATTATCCTGGGAAATTGCAAGGTATGATCTCCCTCATGCAGGTTGGGCTCACAATCTTATGGCCATCCCAGCAAACAGAAGTGGATAAACAAGCTATAGAGTTGTTGGCACCCCAAATCAAAGCTCTCTTTGAATCATTCTGTACACCAATCCCTCTGGGTGATATTGATGAGAAAGAGAGAGAGATGGAACTGGAACAGTGAGCCTGAAATCTATGGAGTTGAATGTTGAATCTTACATGGGAACAACTAGGAAACTGGAAAATATTGGATTAATCCTACCAGCAGAACAAGGGGGTGTTGTGAGATTCCTGGCCAACACTGAGAATGCACAGAGGATCAACAGCCTGGTAGAGGATATTCATGAAGCATTGATGGAATATCAGGTTTGTGTGGCAGACCACTCATTTTCTACTATGCCTGACCTGGATGCTAGACTTCATTGCAACAAGATATCTACAACAAGAGCTGTCAGCGCATTGTGAGTCTCACTTCCTTGCTTTCCACTCTCACAAGTTAACCAACAGATAGGAGTCAGCAGACCTTGCCCTTCTCAAAGGAATGCCCCACACTGCAGGTGCTAGTTACCATAGTGGGAATAGACAGGGGTGCCTGAGAGGAACAAGGAAGGCTATTCTCTGGGAGATTGAGCATTGGTCAGCAGAAGAACATAAACAGCAGATTTTCTGGCTGAATGGTCTTGCTGGGACTGGAAAATCAACCATTGCTCAGACATTTGCTGAGAAGATGTTTGCAGATGGGAAGCTTGGGGCTAGCTTCTTCTGTTCCAGAGACTTTGCAGACAGGAGCAATCTTCAAGCTATCTTCCCAACACTTGCCTTCCAGCTTGCCTACCGGTATCAGTTATTCCGGGACAAGATGCTCCAGGTCCTAAAGGGATATCCTGATGTTTTATATGAGTCCCTCTGTTCACAGGCAGAGAAGTTCATTGTTGGTCCACTCAAAGCTGCCAACATTTCAACCCTCATAATCATTGATGCCCTTGATGAGTGCAAAGATGAGGAACCTGCATCAGCCATCCTCTCAATACTCTCCCGCCATGTAAATGAGATCCCCACTGTCAAATTCTTCATCACTGGACGGCCTGAGCCCAGAATTCGTGCTGGATTCCGCTTGAAGCCACTCCTCCCCATTACAGACATTCTCAAGCTCCATGAGGTCAAGCCTGAAACAGTGGACAATGACATTAAGCTCTACTTTCAAATACAGCTAACCAAACTTGCCAAAGATCGAAGTGACTGCAGCTTGGGAGAAGATTGGCCAAGTCCAACTGAGGTCAAAATTCTCTGTAAAAAGGCAGCAGGATTCTTTATCTATGCTTCAACAGCTGTCAAATTTATCATGTCCAAGAGCCACACACCCACCCAACAGCTCAATCGAATCACCTCACTTCCACAAAGCACATCTCATGAAGGGAGGTCTGGAATTGACATCCTTTACATCCAGGTTTTGAAGCAAACAATTGATGATGTGGATGCAGAGGATGATGAATTCCATTCCCATTTCAAGACTGTGGTTGGGGCAGTGATGCTTGTGTTCAATCCCCTTTCAGTGAGGGCACTCTCAGACCTCCTTAGGGTGTCTGGCATCCCCACTGCTCTTCGTTCACTCCACTCTCTCCTCCTTGTCCCAGCAAGCAAGGATGCTGCTGTTCAGATTTTCCACAAGTCACTTCCTGATTTCCTGATGGATTCAAAGCGATGCACAGACTACAGATTCTTTGTAGACCCTGCAATTCATCACAGAGAAATCTTACTCTCATGCCTCAGCTTTATGATGGAAAGGCTGAAGAGGAATATTTGTAAACTGGATGACTACACCATGCTCAGTGAAGTCAAGGATCTTCCTGATCGCCAGAAGGACCACATTGGAGATGCACTGGAATATGCATGTTGCTTCTGGACAAAGCACCTTCTGGGGACCCCAAAGAGTGGTTCAGGTATTGAGGAAGTACAGAAAGCAATTGATCAATTCTTCCCAACCTGTCTGCTGTTTTGGATTGAGGCCCTCATCCTGTTAGGAAAGCTTGACATTGGTGTTTATGCCCTCAATGATATACAGCAATGGTACACATTGGTAAGTTGCATGTGGAGGAACTGCTCAGCAAAACCATATTTACATCTGTTCAGACAGGAGATTCATGCAAGTGGTTGAGTGACAGCCAGCATCTTATCTTAGAGCACTTTGATACAATCTGCAACTCCCCTTCCCAGCTATACCATTCTGCCCTCCCATTCTGCCCATCCTCATCTTGGCTTCATGAGCACTATATTGTAGAGCTCTCACAGGAGGTTAGGGTAGTGAAGGGGCTTCCAGCTCAATGGGGAACATGTTCTCGTACAGTTAGATTATCTTCTGGTGCACAAGCTCTCACATGCTGGAAAGATACCATTGCAGTTGGTTTGGACACTAGGAAAATCATTATCCTTGATAGAATCATAGGCATCCAGACTGCCATTCTGTCTGGGCACACTGGTTGTGTGAGATCTCTTACCTTCTCTCCAGATGGGACATTACTTGTATCTGGGGGTGAAGATAAAACTATCAAGCTCTGGGATATGCAGACTGGTGGTGTTGTCAAGACCTTCCATGGCCACAATGACTGGGTTTGTTCTGTTTCCATCTCAGCAGACTGCACCACAATTGCTTCAGGGTCTGATGACAAGACAATCCGCTTGTGGGACATTCAGACAGAGAAGTGTCATCATGTCATAAAGCAACAGGATCAGGTGGATCATGTCATGTTCTCTCCAACAGACTCTCAACACCTCATATCTGTATCTGGCAATCAAGTCTGGCACTGGAACATCAATGGTCACCAAACTAACCCCCCACACACTGGTTCTTGTGTTACTTTCTCCCTGGATGGTGCTAAGCTTGTTTCATGTCATGGAAAGGACATTGTTGTTCAAAACACCAGTTCTTGGGAAATTGTAGCCAAATTCCATGTGGTTAATAGTAACATTTATAGTAACATTAATCACTGCTGCTTTTCCCCTGATGGTAGGCTCATAGCTAGTAGTTGTGGTCAAACTGTCCATGTATGGAACATCACTGGTCCACATCCCCACCCCATCAAAACCTTTGTTGGACATACTGTTTTCATCACCTCCCTTGCATTTTCTTCCCCCTCCTCCCTTATCTCATCATCTCTTGATTGCACAGTTAAGTTCTGGGAGATTGGTACCCTACAAGCAGACCCACTTGTGGCTGATCCAGAGTCCACATCCCTTTCTTCAGCTCGAATTGAGTCCATCACTCTGCAAACAGAAGATAATATAGCTATCTCAATTGATTCAGAGAGGGTGGTGAGAACCTGGGACATCTCAACTGGTCTCTGCAAAGCATCCATCCAAACCACAACTGAAGTCTCTGAGAAGCATGATGTCCGGTTGATCAATGGCAGGTTGATCTTTGTTTGGTATATAAAAAACAAAATTCATGTCTGGGATGTGGAGAAGGGAGAACTCCTCCAGACAGTAGATGCAACATTTGATGACCCTGATGTTGATGGTCATTCCAACATTGGAATAACCATTGTTGAGGGTTATTCCAACATTGAAGGTTATTCCAATGTTGAGGGTTATTCGAACATTGAGGGTTATTCCAATGTTGAGGATGATTCTGGTGTTGAGGATGATTCTGGTGTTGAGGATGATTCTGGTGTTGAGGATGAATTCAATGTTGAGGATGATTCCAATGTTGAGGATGATTCCAATGTTGAGGATGATTCTGATGTTGAGGATGGTTCTGGTATTGATGATTTCAGGATATCAGGGGATGGATCCAATGTTTTCCACCTGCACTCCCAATCCATCCAAGCTTGTTCTATGCAGACAGGAAATGTATGCAAGGTGGAACTTGGGTTTTGGGTGCCCTGGGGATCCCTTACTGTCAATGGTTCAAGAGTCTGGGTTCATTCCCCTGTATCAGAACCCCTGGGGTGGGACTTTGGGACCCCAGGCTCACACCCTGTTCAGTTATCAAACTCACCTTTACTCCCTTCCAACAATGCCAAGCTGTGGGACATTAAAAAATACAGGATCCATGATGCAGTCACTAGAAGGGTGGTTTTTCAGTTGGCTGGTAGATTTGTAAAGCCCATTAAGTCACAGTGGGATGGTCATTATTTGGTTGCTGGTTATCGGTCTGGAGAGGTGTTGATTCTGGACTTTAACCATGTTCATGCCTAGCAGAGATTTTCAGAGTGTGTAACTTTCTTACTCATGCCCTAAGTCTCAAGTACCAAATATATTGTTGTCACAGGCACAATGGTCCCAAACTATACAGTTAGTCAGAAAGGTATCTGGAAGTAGATTGCCCATACAGTATATGATATAATAGACAGAATACATGAGGGAAGATCTATGCATATGGTAATGTTCTGAGTGTCAGAGGACCTCAAGCAGAAATAAAATAGAAAATGGAATGAAAATACTCATGAAGCAGTGATGAAAATATGATATAAATGAGAAAGTGGGATCCACACAACCACATAGCCAATTGCCCAGCACCCCAAAGAGGCTGGCATAGCAGTGGCTTGCCCGTTGTGTGTTGGTTGCAAATGGTCAAGGGACAGATGAATGAACCTTTGGAAGTTAAAGTCACAATGGAAACAAGTGGAATGAGATGAGCAAAAAGCAGGGAACTTCCAAGCAGAACAAGCGGATGGTCTAAAAGTGGGCCCCAGTTGGTGTGGATGTCCTTGGAGTTTGCACTGAACAGGTGAGGGGGAGGGTGAAACTGGAAAAGTGGTGAAGTGGGAAAGACAGGGAGAGGAAGTGTTATGGGTGTTAGGTGTGGCTTACTGTTGGGATACCAGAGGAATAGTGTTAGGGTTATGGAGGGCGAAGGGGGGTGAGTTGGAAATGGAGGGCGGTGAGGGAGGCTGATCAGGGACCAAGGTGTAGTTAAAAGAAGGGGGAGATGGGGAGATGGGAGCAAAGTAAGATTGGCAGAACTCTTCTAGGAAGTGAAGGAAACCCACAGAGTTTTCTCCAAGATCTTCCTCCTGAAGGAAGAGCAGTTCTGCTAGAGTGATGGGAAGATGCTGAGGACAATCCCACCAGAGGATTTGGTAAGATGGGCACCCAAAAAGGAGGTGATTAGTTAGAATGCAGTGAGGGGTTTGGAACTGGAAGAGGGGGTTGATGCAAAAGTTGATGGTGAATATGGGGTACTGGTGGGAAGAGTTGTACCACTCAAAGTAGTGGTCTGCACCAATGAGGAAGGGGGGGGGGTAGGCAAAACCTTGATCTATGGTGGAAAAGGGTCTGTGGTAGGGGCGATGGACTAGATGATTGCTAGAGTGATTGGTCTGTAGACTTCTTCAAAGTCTATAGGCCCAGGTGTCTTGCCTTATGTCTGAGATTCTAACTGGAGCAATAGAAAGAGGAGAAGGATGGGGATTGGGGAGACCTGTTAACATACAGGGGACAGACTTCTGGTCTGTCAGCAGCTATCAGTTAAGGGAGTTTTGTCAGAGGATACGAATAGCCCCTTACTATGAAGGGATAGGATTGCAAGAATATGAGAGTGATTACAGAGAAGAGTGAGATGGGGAGTAAGGGCATGAGGAGTCCTGCCTATATACTCCTTAGCTCATGATCACATGCTGATCACATGCTCCTGTGTGGTACTATTTGGTTCTGGTATTTACTACTGTTTACCACATACTAGGTCATGTTTCCTATTCAGTCCTTTGCTCAGGATCTTTCTTTTGTGTTTCAGTCAGTGATGCGAATTGTTATAGGGGTTGGGCTGTGTTTACTGAATGCTGATGGGCTGCAGAAGGCGCTGTCACAAACTCAAGTCACACCCTATGATGTCATGCAGTTATGTAATGAGATTCGTGACATAAAGAAGGAATCACTCCATGATAGAAGCAAAGGCACAGTAAATAAATTAAAGATGCTATCCAGGCATCTTAACAGCACTCCTGACCTAGACCGGGACATACATGCAAGGGGTGGTCACAATGATGTCGTGACCGAATACAGTACACTATGTCCCTTCCCTCCCACCAACAGTCAGGACATCCAAACACGTCATGCACCAGCTCCTGACCCAAGTCTGCCAGGACCTTCTCAAACGCCTCCTGCACCAACACCAGACCATGTTCCGCCTGCTTCCTCCACCAGAACCTCCTCACCTCCATGTGAAGCCTCTGGACGGGATTCCGAGGAGTTGCCCTCTGCCGAGAGTATGGCTTCTGGTTCTCCTGATTCTCCTGACAAGATAAAGGCTTCCTCCCTGGCGAGGAAGTAATAGTCTTGAAAGTTAACACGATCCAACAAGTAATTAGACCAGTGAGGAGCACGACATAGATGAAAGTACTCACCACCAATCCCGGAAGACAAAGGTGTGGTGGGATATAAAAAGGGCTCCTCTGACAAGGAGGAGATGGACTCAAGATTGGGGATGGAGGGAGAGGTATGGAATGAAGCAGGGGGGACATCGGAGTAGTTGGTGGGGTTGAGCCTGAAGGCCCTGAGGTCGATGGGGATGGGAGAGACGGGAGGGGGATCGTTCACAGCCGAGGACTGCTCAGGCTGAGAAGGAAGAACACATCCTCCATAGGAACACTCGGCCGTGGACAAGTCAACCCTGGAGAGGACAGACAGGCTGGATATGACTCCAGCTGTGAATCACTGTAGAGGAATAAGATGATCATTAATCATGTGGTCATGCTCCTCCTTCAAGGAGTTAAATTGGACTAACAACTCATGGTGCTGACTCATCATCAAAGCGTGACGACCATCAGCCAAGTTATGAGCATTGTCTAATTCAATACGAAGGTGGTAAGCAAACTCGTAGAGCTGGTCGGTATTCTCATGAAGAAGAGAATCGACAGGATCTAAGAGCATACCAAATGACAAATGAATCAAAGGGGGAGGAACCACAAAGCGTGTGGCAGTTCCTCCAGGGCCATCAAACAAGATGGGGCACTCAGTACCATAGGAAGGCACTGAGGACGGAGGGCCTTCCAAGGGGAAGGCAGCCTGAGCCAAAGCCTGACCCAACTCAGGAGTAAGCTCCTGGTCAACACCAGCAAGGATCTAAAAAGGAAGATCTGGTTAGTCATTTCAAATGCGACTCAGCCAGATGTTCCTTACCTGGAAAGACGAAGACGACTAGAAGCCAGCACTCATCAATCATACCAAACATGATTAAGATGAGAGCTGTTATCGCACACGATTTTCATGACTATTTTACACTTTTTCTTTCTTCTCTTTTATTCTTTTTCCTTACTGACCTATCTTCTCAACTCATACATTCATTTATTTATTTCTTCTTATTCCTCTCAGATCGACAAATGAACACGAGCACTATTGGATTCACGGTACCATCTATGACACGCATCATCTACTGGTCTAGGTTACCGTCAAAGTCGAAGTCCTCCCCATGGTCTTCTCCCATCACCGCACCTGTACCAGGCTGGTACATCACAAGTACATCACAAGGAAATGGACAGTGTACCATGCATGTGCCCACCCTGTACATTACAAATATTTTCAGAATTTTCCCTGCTGGTTTCCCCATGATGCCCCCAGCCAGGAAATGGCCAGTACATTCACAGTATTCCAGGTCATGTGACCATGATGTCCCCATTAGGTAATACCTGAGAACATTTTGAATGTTCCTGGTTTTCCAGTTTCTCAGACATTTCCCTGCAGTCTTCCCAAAGTTTACCCAAATTTTGCTGAAGGTGGTACACTGTGGAGGTAATGCTGGGCACATTTTAAATGTGCCACTCCAGTTCATCTCCAGTACACCATTCTGGCGCATTTTGGGTTTTACTGGCTGGGAACACCATGGTTGCACCACTGGGGACACTGCAAAATACTCTTTGAACGAGCCACTCAGGAACATCACAGTTACTTTCTTTGGCAAACTCGGAGTTCACCCTATGTATTACCTAATGGGGACATCATGGTCACATGACCTGGAACACTGTGAATGTACTGGCCATTTCCTGGCTGGGGACATCATGGGGAAACCAGCAGGGAAAATTCTGAAAATATTTGTAATGTACAGGGTGGGCACATGCATGGTACACTGTCCATTTCCTTGCGAGGTGACTGGGGATGTCATGGTCACCATCTTCAACAGACAGGAGAAAATACACACAGAAGGGATTGTTGAGATCAGCCTTCTCAATGCCCGCCAATCCCGGACAGAGGTCCCAGTGCCAATGGGTGAGGTAAGGGGGGGACTGCTTGGGGTTGGGGCCACCTTCTTTGATCAGGAGCTCCCGCTTGTCAACCTGTCAGGAAAATGAGTAGGTGGATGGATCCTAAAGAATGGTATTGAGCTCACTTGTAAACACACCACGAGGGGGAAGAAGCAAGGGACTGGATCCCAAACTGGACAAGGGCGGGAAATATGTGAAACAATATGATACCTTATGTGTGTGACATTACACCCTTGGACACTGAACGAAGGCACTACCTCACCAAGGTACACTTTTTTGGTGTGAGTAGATTACATACATATGGGTGTATACACTCAAGCTTATCCGGGGGCTTAGTGGTCCTGGGATAAGTAAGGTTGGGGAGATTGGTGAAGGAGACTCTCGAGTCTCAGCGCTAGCTGAGTGCTGAGCACCAAGTGGACGTCACAGTATTACATATCACAGACTTGCATGGGAGAAGGCTTTTGGCAGATGGGAATGCAAAAAAAGTTGCTAAGACCCTGGACCATTAAGGTCCTGGGAATATGCTGATACAGGAGTTTTTTGGTCAATATGTTGTCTGAACAATTGGGTTAGGGTTTACCATTTATGGAAACCATCACCATCGCCTGACCCTGTCCATACAGAGTTTACCAGACATTCTGGATTTGATCAGTGCAGCTTTGGCTGGCATTTAAAACTCCGAATGGTTGGTTTGAGACTACCCCACTGTAGGAATTGAGTGAACCCATAAGTCAAGTATATCTAAACTCCAAGTTGTTCTCATGAATAATTGATAAACTAATAAGGACTGCTGCCCAGCCTAGAGCTCAATGAACAAGATTGGTATTTCCTCCTTTTAGATGAGGGTCAAGTTGGAGAATGAGAGGCAGGCTCTTGCTGTGTTTGTCTCCAAATTTGACACATGGGGACAGGTCAGGACTGCCCTCAATCCCCATTCCATCCCTATCCACTCTCATCCCCTCCACCCCACCCAAACCAACTCCAGGAGGTGTGAATGTGACCTTTGCCAAAAGGCAAAAAAACTGCCTTGTAGTTGGCCTACTGGAATCCCTCAAGATTACTGAAGCCAATGAACCCAGCATGAATGTGACCAAATCACTATTGTGTATATTCACTTGGGTGAGGGTAGATGGTCAACCCAGCCTACTTGAGGAGGGATGGGAAGGGGTTAGCGTGCATACATATGGGGGGTTTTGAACCCAAGACTATAATTACAAGCATTCCATTGGAGACAACAAAGTTCACCTCTGGGATATGGAGAAGGGGGAACACCTCCAGACAGTACATGCAACTTTGGATGATGATAATAAACTTGAGGATATCAGGAGATGGATCCAATGTTTTCTTCCTGTGCCAGGAATCCATCCAAGCTTGGTCTATACAGACAGGGGATGTAAGCAATGTAGAACTTGAGGTTTGTATGTTTGTAAGATCCCTTACTGTTGATAGCTCAAGAGTCTGGGTTCATTCCCCTGAGTCAGAACCCCAGGGGTGGGACTTTGGGGCCCCAGGCTCACAGTTGTCAAATCCACCTTTACTCCTTTCCAACAATTCCAAGCTGTGGAACAAGCATCAATCCAGGATCCATGATACAGTCACTGGAAGGGCAGTTTTTCAGTTGGCTGGGAGACTTGCAAAGCCCATTAAGTCACAGTGGGATGGTCATTATTTGGTTGCTGGTTATCGGTCTGGGGAGGTGTTGATTCTGGATTTTAACCATGTCCATGCCTAGCAGGGATTTTCAGAGTGTGTACCTTCCTT
>Ga0307516_10004873_pt1 | contig 16350 bp, 18 predicted proteins | sample 19_EM_MG_FD_203310 | JGI IMG/M metagenome (GOLD analysis project Ga0307516, IMG submission 203310) | Populus trichocarpa ectomycorrhiza microbial communities from riparian zone in the Pacific Northwest, United States - 19_EM | ecosystem: Host-associated > Plants > Roots > Unclassified | place...
GCTCAAGCAGGCGGCGGCCGCCGAGGACGCCGGGTCAGGTCCGTGGACGTGGTGGCCGCGCCCGAGAAAGACCCACGGCGCGCGCCCCTGACCGCGAGCGCGCTGCCCTTCTTCGACGGCGCGGCGGCGACCGGGCCCGCACTGACCCTGGCCTGGGGGGCCGCGCAGGGCCTGGGGGCCCTACTGCTCGGCAACGCGCTCAAGGCACGCGTGGAGGCCGCCGCGCCCACAACCGGGAGGGAACTGGCGCCCGTCGGCTGACCCCGCCGACCGCCCCGGTCGATCGTGCGTCCTCGCACCGGCGGACGGGGTGCACGCTCTCTGCGTTCATACGGGGCGTTCATACGGGGCGTTCATACGGGGCGTTCATACGGGGCGTTCATACGGGGCGTTCATGCCGGGCGTTCACACGGGCCCGGTCCCCCGGTGGTGTGCCGCGATACCGAACCGCTGCTGTTCGCGCGGAGCGGACGCGACCTCGCGGACGGTGGAGACCGCGCTGATCACCTGCTCCTCCGCGGGCTCCTGGAGTTCCTCCAGCCGTTCGAGGTCAGCGGCGGAGACCAGGGCGACAAGGGGTTTGCCGTGCCGTGTCACGACCACCCGCTCCCCGCCGTACACCACCCGGTTGATCAGGTCGGCGAGCTCAGCCCTGGCTTGCGTCACCGGAATCTCGTAGGCCATATCCCCATCATAACGTCACGTACATCCTGTACATTTTTTACAGACGCCGAAGGAGGGGTACCGATGACCCGACCGTCCGCCCGCCACGTCCTGCCCGACTTCCACGAACGCACCAGCTCCGGGCACCGGACGATGGATCCGTACTCGAAGCTCCTGGAGGAGCGGATCGTCTTTCTGGGGACGCCGATCGACGACATCTCGGCGAACGACGTGATGGCCCAGTTCATGTACCTCGAACACCAGGCCCCGGACCGGGACATCTCGCTGTACATCAACTCCCCCGGCGGCTCGTTCACCGCGATGTCGGCGATCTACGACACGCTGCAGTACGTCACCTGCGACGTGGAGACGATCTGCCTGGGCCAGGCCGGCTCGTCCGCCTCGGTACTGCTCGCCGCGGGCACGCCGGGCAAGCGGAACGCGCTGCCGGGCGCGCGGATGGTGATCCACCAGCCCGCCTTCACCGAGCCGATCGAGGGGCAGGCCAGCGACTTGGCCATCCAGGCCGAGGAGTTGACCCGGGTACGAAGCCGACTGGAGGAGATGCTCGTACGGCACACCGGGCGGGCGTCGGAGCAGGTGCACACGGACATCGAGCGGGACAAGATCCTCACCGCCCAGGATGCCGTGGAGTACGGCCTGGTGGACCGGCTCATCCCGAGCCGCAAGGCCTCACGTCCCGCACCCGGCGCGAGGTGAGCCCCGATGCTGCCCGATCTGCCACCACTGCCCGCCCTCACCAGCGCCGAGGGCGAGTTGATCGACCGTTACCTCGACGTGGTCGACCTGCTCGGCCGGATCAATCCGGCGCAGCACGGGGACACGTACCGAGGACTGCGTGCCGCGCAGGCACTGGTCGGCAAGGCGGCCGCGCTGCGGGACGCGCTGGAGCTGATGCACCGTCGGGGCGAGACCGAACTGCACGCCGACACGCTGGCGCGTGCGCTGCGCGTGCTGGACGGGGAGCGCCGCACGGCTCGCGTCACGGTGCCGCCGCGCTCCGACAGTTGACGCATCCCCAGCCGGTCCGGACGCGCCGACCCACTCCCGTGACGTCCGGGCCGGAGCCGAAACGGACCAAACGGGGTACCGCCAACCAGAGTAGACGTACCTCCTTTTTACGGCCCGACAAGGTTGCGCAACGCGCGTAGTCCGAGGACGAATCGGGGCGTTCCGCTGCTGGTCCAGGCGTCCTCGGGCCCCTCAACACCCCTTCGAACATGAGGGTGTCCACCCGAACGGGTGAGTGGTGAGTAACAACACAAACCCCCGGTTCCATTGGGTATTTCGGACATCCGTGAGCCAAGATCCCTGACTGACGACAAGACCCCGCCACAGCGGCGGGGCGATCCGGGCGGACGCCGAGTCCTGCCGCCGCCCGGATGACCGGTCGACAGAAGTGGATCGGCAGGAGTGGAGGACCCAAGCACGACGGGTCGCCGGAACGGTCACGCCATGACCGGGTCGAGCAGCCCTTGGGGTGAAGCCGCGTCAGCGGCCGGGCAACTTTGTCAGCCCGAATCCGACAGGTCATCCTTCACAGGCGGCTGACGAAGGGTTGCGCATGACTGCGCTCAATCGTGTCCCGTCGCTCATGGTCAGGGCCGGTACGGCCTCGGCCTTCGCCATCGCCGCCGTCGGCGGCTCGGTGGTGGTCCCGGGTGTCGCCTCCGACGCCGCGGCCGCCACACCGGCGACGAAGGCACTTCAGGTCGCGGCCTCCAAGAAGGGCTCCCCGTACAAGTACGGGGCGACCGGACCGAAGCGGTTCGACTGCTCCGGACTGACGCTGTACTCGTTCAAGAAGGCGGGCAAGAAACTGCCCCGCACGGCAGCCCAGCAGTACAACAAGACGCGCCACATCTCCTCCAAGAGCCGCAAGGCGGGAGACCTGGTGTTCTTCCACTCGGGCTCGAACGTGTACCACGTCGGCATCTACGCCGGGAAGGGCAAGCTCTGGCACTCGCCGAAGACCGGGGACGTCGTACGGCTGCAGAAGATCTGGACGAAGACCGTCTGGTACGGCCGGGTCAAGTGACCCTCCCGCGCGGGGTGACGGCGATCTGACACGCCGTCGCCCCCGTGGGGCCTTCATTCCTGGCCGCCTCGCGGCCTCCGGCGCGCCCACCGCTCCGCTACGGCTCCTGCTGCCCCGCCGCCGGTACCGGCTCGGCCGGGACGGACCACGGCAGTTCGATGGAGACCGTCTTGCCGCCCTCTCTGGTGGGCCTGACTCTCAGTTTGCCGCCGCACTCGGCGGTCAGCCAACGGATGATCACCATGCCCCGGCCGTTGTCCTGCTGGACGGCGGCCGGCAGTCGTTTGGGGAAGCGCGGGTGACTGTCGGTGACACCGATGCGCAGGTGTTCGTCACGGTCGAGCTCGATGTCCACTGTGAAGGTGGGTGACTGTCCGAGGGTGTGCTGTACGGCGTTGGTGGTGAGTTCGGAGACGATCAGCCGGATGGAGTCGGCGATGTCCGTGTCCGCCGCCAGCCCCCACTCCACCAGGGTGGTGAGCACATAGGCGCGGGCCGCGGAGACCGAGGCGGGAACGCTCGACAGAGTGACGGATGCTTCCAGATGGTCTGCCATGGCGACGTCGTCCCTTTCCCACGGGCCAGCAGTCCGACAAAGAGCGGATGGTTCGAGTACGGTCCCGGACTGGTGCTTCGTCGTCAGAGTGCCATTACCGCGACGGCCACGGGTGGCGATCCACCAAGATATGCATATATCTGTCGCTCGAAGCGGTGAACTCTACGACGGCAGACCGTATTTGGGTGCCTCGGTTGGAGTAAGGAGTAGCCCATGCAGAACGGTCCCGCGGTGCGCCGCCGGAAACTGGGCGCGGAACTGCGTTCCCTGCGTACCGGTACCGGGCTCACGAGTGGTGAGGCGGCCCGGTTGGTGGGCTGGCACCAGTCGAAGGTGAGCCGGATCGAGACCGGAGCCAGCGGGGTGAAACCGGCCGATGTGCGGTTACTGCTGGACGCCTACGGAGTGCGCGACTCCCAACTACGGGAGTTGCTGCTGGTGTTGGCGGGATCCGACGAAAGCGCCGGCCGGCATCACTGGTGGCACGCGTACCGCGGAGTACTTCCGCCCACCTACCGGGACTTCATCAGCCTGGAGTCGCAGGCCGGCGCGATGCGCACGCTGGAGACCTCCGTGGTGCCCGGGTTGTTGCAGACGCCGGCGTACGCCCGGGCGGTGACCAGGGCGGCGGCGGACGGCCTGGACGACGAGCGGGTGGACGCCCTGGTCGAGGTGCGGTTGGCCAGGCAGGACGTGCTGCGGTCACAACCGCCGCTGGCGCTGGACGCCGTGCTGGACGAGGCGGTGCTGCGGCGCGAGGTCGGCGGACCCGAGGTGATGGAACACCAGCTGGAGCGCCTGGTCGAGGCGGCGCGGTTGCCCCAAGTGCGGTTGCAGGTACTGCCGTTCGCGGCCGGGGCGCACATAGGTGTCACCGGGCCTTTCGTTATCTTCTCATTTTCGAGCACTTCTGATCTGGACGTGGTTGTTCTCGACCACTTGACGAGTAGCCTCCATCTCGAAGGGAAAGAAGACCTTCAGGCCTACACCGAGGCCTTCAACGCCCTTCAGTTCCACGCCCTTTCGCCCGAGGACTCGTTGGATTACATCGCCGCGATAGGTGACGGCGCGTAAGGAGGCACCATGCCCGCACTGCCTCGGCACGTACCTTCCAGTATCGATCTGCCCGACGTGCGGTGGCTGCGCAGCAGCTACAGCACCGGAGCGAACAACTGCGTCGAGACGGCCCGGCCGGTGACCGGCCGCTGGGCCGGTCTGCTCGCCGTACGCGACTCCAAGGACCCGGCCGGACCCGCGCTGCTCTTCTCTCCCGAGAGCTGGGCGGGATTCACGACCGCGATCCGGTCCTGATCAGACCGTCCAGCTCCAGCCCATCGGGGTGCGGCGCCCGGCCGTGTCACGCCGACTCATGGTCGTGCCTCGCCGATCACCCGTACAGCGCGTTCGATCTGCCCCGCGGAGAGGTCCGCGCGGGCGGTCAGTCTCAGCCGTGAGATGCCGTCGGGCACGGAAGGAGGTCGGAAGCAGCCCACGACCAGCCCGGCGGTGCGGCAGTCGGCCGCCCAGCCGACCGCCGCCTCCGGGGACGGCGCGCGCACCGAGACCACCGCGGCGTCCGGGCGCACCGCCCGCAGCCCCGCGGCGGTCAGGCGGGCGTGGAGTTCGCCCGCGACCTCGCGTGCCCGCGCCGCCCGCTGCGGCTCTCGGCGCAGCAGCCGAAGCGCCGCCAGCGCCGCGCCGGTGGCCGCGGGAGCGAGGCCGGTGTCGAAGATGAACGTCCGGGCCGCGTTGACCAGGTGGTCGATCACCCGGGCGGGGCCGAGCACGGCGCCGCCCTGACTGCCGAGCGACTTGGACAGCGTGACCGTCACGACGACGTCGTCGGCCCCCGCGAGTCCCGCCCCCTGCGGGGCGCCGCGACCGCCGTCGCCCAGGACGCCGAGTCCGTGGGCGTCGTCGACCACCAGCCCCGCGCCGCGCTCCCGGCACGCCGCGGCGAAGGCGGCCAGCGGGGCCGCGTCGCCGTCCACCGAGAAGACCGTGTCGGACACGACGACGGCGGGGCCCTCGTGTGTCCGCAGGGCCTTGTCCACGGCGTCCGGGTCGGCGTGCCCGACGACCTGGGTGGTGCCCCGGGCCAGCCGGCAGCCGTCGATCAGTGAGGCGTGGTTGCCCGCGTCGGAGACGATCAGCGAGCCGTGCGGGGCGAGCGCGGTGACCGCGGCCAGGTTCGCCGCGTAGCCCGACGAGAAGACGAGGGCCGCCTCGAATCCGCAGAAGTCGGCCAGCTCGCGTTCCAGCTCGGCGTGGAGAGCGGTGGTGCCGGTGACCAGCCGGGAGCCGGTGGCGCCGCCGCCCCAGGTCCGGGCGGCCCGGGCCGCGCCCTCGGTGACCTCGGGATGCCGGGCCAGGCCCAGGTAGTCGTTGCTCGCGAGGTCCAGGAGCGTCGAGTCGGCGGGGCGGGGGCGCAGCGTCCGTACGAGTCCGGCGCGGCGGCGCCGTTGCGCCTCCTCATCGATCCAGCCGAACGCCATCGGTCCTCCAGGGCTTTTGGCTTTTGTAGGCAGTACACAGACAGTATTTGTAGGCAGTGAACAGACACTAGCGGGACAACCAGGCAGCCCGTATGTGGCGATACCCACACCTCGAAGCGGCTCTGTTGTGCGAACTCTCCTTGGCCCCGGACGGCTCCTTAGGACAGGATCGGCTCTTATGGACCTGCTGAACACGTTGGTGGAAAAGGGGCTGCGGCGCGAGGTGCCGAGCCGCGAGGAGGCGCTCGCCGTCCTCGCCACTTCCGAAGACGACCTGCTGGATGTGGTGGCTGCGGCCGGCAAGGTACGCCGCCACTGGTTCGGCCGACGGGTGAAACTCAACTACCTGGTCAACCTCAAGTCGGGCCTGTGCCCGGAGGACTGCTCCTACTGCTCGCAGCGGCTCGGCTCCACCGCGGGCATCCTCAAGTACACCTGGCTCAAGCCCGATCAGGCCTCCGAGGCGGCGGCGGCCGGGTTGGCGGGAGGCGCCAAAAGGGTGTGCCTGGTGGCGTCCGGACGCGGTCCCACCGACCGGGACGTGGACCGGGTCGCGGGCACCATCAAAACCATCAAGGAGCAGAACGAGGGCGTCGAGGTGTGTGCCTGTCTCGGGCTGCTCTCCGACGGTCAGGCGGAACGGCTGCGCGAGGCCGGCGCGGATGCCTACAACCACAACCTGAACACGTCCGAGGCGACGTACGGGGACATCACGACCACCCACACCTACGCGGACCGGGTGGACACGGTCACCAAGGCGCACGCGGCGGGCCTGTCGGCCTGCTCGGGTCTGATCGCCGGCATGGGCGAGACCGACGAGGACCTCGTCGACGTGGTCTTCTCGCTGCGCGCGCTGGACCCGGACTCGGTCCCGGTCAACTTCCTGATCCCGGTCGAGGGCACCCCGCTGGCCAAGGAGTGGAACCTCACCCCGCAGCGCTGCCTGAGGATCCTGGCCATGGTCCGGTTCGTCTGCCCGGACGTGGAGGTCCGCATCGCCGGCGGCCGCGAGGTCCATCTGCGCACCATGCAGCCCCTCGCCCTCAACCTGGCCAACTCGATCTTCCTCGGGGACTACCTCACCACCGAGGGGCAGGCGGGCAAGGCCGACCTGGAGATGATCGCGGACGCCGGGTTCGAGGTGGAGGGCACCGACCAGGTCACCCTCCCCGAGCACCGGGTGACGGCCCAGGGTGGCTGTGGGTCGCACGCCGGCGGGGGCGCCGGGTGCGGGCCCCACGAGGAGGCGGGCTCCGGGCCCCGGGAGGGCGCCGGGTGCGGGTCGCACGCGGACGGCGGGGTGTGCGGTTCCGCTCCCGCGGCCACGGCGGTCGAGCCCCGGACGGATCTGGTCGCCGTACGCCGTCGGGGTGCCGGAACGGATCTCGCACCCAATGCCTGACCTGGCGATGCCCGAGCTGACCGTGCCCGAGCTGCTGGAGCTGGACCGGCGCCACGTCTGGCATCCGTACGGTCCCATGCCCGGCCGGCAGGAACCGCTCGTCGTGGAGTCGGCGAGCGGGGTGCGGCTGCGGCTTCGGACGGCCGACGGAGCGGGTACCGAGGTCGTCGACGGGATGTCGTCCTGGTGGTCGGCGATCCACGGCTACGACCACCCGGTGCTGAACGAGGCCGCGCGTGAGCAGCTCGGGCGGATGAGCCATGTGATGTTCGGCGGGCTCACGCACGAGCCCGCCGTACGGCTGGCGAAGCTCCTTGTCGACATATCGCCCGACGGTCTGGAGCATGTCTTCCTCGCCGACTCGGGGTCGGTGTCGGTCGAGGTCGCGGTCAAGATGTGCCTGCAGTACTGGCGCTCGCTCGGCCGCCCCGCGAAACGACGGCTGTTGACCTGGCGCGGTGGTTACCACGGCGACACCTGGCAGCCGATGTCGGTGTGCGACCCCGAGGGCGGGATGCACGAGCTGTGGAGCGGGGTGCTGCCCCGGCAGGTCTTCGTGGACGCGCCGCCCGCCGGCTACGAGGAGTCGTACGCCGAGGAGCTGCGCTCCGCGATCGCACGTCACGCCGACGAGCTGGCCGCGGTGATCGTCGAGCCGGTGGTGCAGGGCGCCGGGGGGATGCGGTTCCACTCCCCCGCGTATCTGCGGGTGCTGCGCGAGGCGTGCGACGCGCACGACGTGCTGCTGGTGTTCGACGAGATCGCGACCGGGTTCGGGCGCACGGGCGCGCTGTTCGCGGCGGATCACGCGGCGGTGACTCCGGATGTGATGTGCGTGGGCAAGGCGCTGACCGGCGGCTATCTGACGATGGCGGCGACGCTGTGCACCGCGCGCGTGGCCGACGGCATCTCCCGCGGCGAGGTCCCGGTGCTCGCCCACGGCCCCACGTTCATGGGCAACCCGCTGGCGGCCTCCGTCGCCTGCGCCTCCATCGAACTGCTGCTGGGCCAGGACTGGCTGTCGGAGGTCAAACGGATCGAGGCGGGGCTGCGGGAGGGACTGGCCGCGGCGTCGGAGCTGCCGGGGGTGAAGGACGTGCGGGTGCTCGGCGCCATCGGTGTCGTCCAGCTCGACCACGCCGTCGACATGACGGCGGCCACGGAGGCCGCCGTGCGTGAGGGCGTGTGGCTGCGGCCGTTCCGAGACCTCGTGTACACGATGCCGCCGTACGTCACCGACGACGCGGACTTGGCGCGGATCGCGCGGGCGGCGTGCGCGGCGGCACGAGAGGGTTGAGCGGGTTGAGGGCACGGTGCGTCGCGGGGTGAGCGGCGCGCGAGGGATGGGTGCGTCGAGCGGCACGGGCGAGTGGGAGTGATGACATGCCGGTCCTGGTGATCACGGGCACGGGTACGGAGATCGGTAAGACGGTCACGACCGCCGCCGTCGCCGCGGCAGGCCTCGCGGCCGGGCGCTCGGTGGCCGTGCTGAAGGCCGCGCAGACGGGCGTACGACCGGACGAACCGGGGGACGCCGAGGAGGTGACCCGGCTCGCGGGTGCCGTGACGGCGACCGAACTCTCCCGGTATCCCGACCCGTTGGCGCCCGCGACGGCGGCCCGCCGGGCGGGACGGACTCCGGTGCACCCGCGGGACATCGCCGAGGCCGCCGCCAAGCTGGCCACCGAGCACGATCTGGTGCTGGTCGAGGGGGCGGGCGGACTGCTCGTCCGGTTCGACGCGGCGGGCGGGACGCTGGCCGACGCGGCCGAACTGCTGGCGGCGCCGGTGCTGGTGGTGGTGCCGGCGGGCCTGGGCACCCTGAACAGCACGGAACTGACGGCACGTGAACTCCGGGCGCGCGGCATCGATCTGGCCGGAATCGTGATCGGGAGCTGGCCCGACGTGCCGGACCTGGCGTCGCGCTGCAATCTCGCGGACCTGCCGGAGGTCTCCGGGGCGCCCCTGCTCGGTGCCCTGCCCGCCGGTGCCGGGGCGCGGAATCCCGCCGACTTCCGTACGGCGGCACCGAGTTGGCTGGCACCACGGCTGGACGGCACCTGGGACCCGGAGGCGTTCCGGAGGCGCGAGGCTCCCTGAGGGCTGTCCCCTTTCCTTGAGGAGTATCGGCCCAGTTCGATCCGGGACCTGAGGTCCCCTGCGGCGCCGTGCGCCGCCCAAGCACTCGAACGCCCGCAGCGCGCTGTGCGGCCGGTCGCCTGCCTCAACGCGGTGGCGCGGTCGGGTACGGCGCCGAACAGCGGCTCCGGGCGGGCGGGTTCGACGTCGCGGATGCCGCGGCGCGTGCGGGTTGTGTGTGGTGCGGGTTGTGTGTAGTGCGGGTTGTGTGTAGTGCGGTAGTGCTCGACGGCTTCGGCTCCGGGCGCGAGCAGGCATGGCAGCGGACGCTGGGCGCCAGGTCGTCCGGACCGCGCTCACCCCGGACACCACCGCGGTTCTGGGCGGCGCGACCGATGTCGGCCGCGTCTTCGACGAAGCCCCGCACCTGGGCGTGGACGCGGGTGACGCCCCGGCGGGGAGTGCGACGGGCCCGTCCGGGGGAGAATCGGGGTGAGGCCCGCCTGCGAGGGAGGTTGCCATGCCGCTACCGCTCCGGCCCACCGGCTCCGGCAAGGTGTCCCGGGATCCCGTCCACCACCCGTTGTTCGCCCGGTGCTACGCCCGGGCCAGTGTGAGCGCCGAGACCAGGATGGGCCTGGGCCGGGTCCGCGAACGGATGCTCGCCTCACTGTCCGGTCGGGTGATCGAGATCGGTGCGGGAAACGGCCTGAACTTCGCTCACTATCCGCGCACGGTCTCGGAGGTCGTGGCGATCGAACCGGAGCGCCTGCTGCGGCAGTTGGCGGTGGAGTCCGCCCTGCGCTCCGGGATGCCCGTCGACGTGGTGCCGGGCGCGGCGGAGGCGCTGCCGGTCAAGAGCGAGGCCTTCGACGCGGCGGTGATCTCGCTGGTGCTGTGCAGCGTGCGGGATCTGCCGCGCGCCCTCGCGGAGGTGCGCCGGGTGCTGCGGCCCGGTGGCGAGGTGCGGTTCTTCGAGCACGGCCGGGGCGGCGGCCGGGCGATGAGGTTCACCCAGCGCGCGCTCGACCGCACGGTGTGGCCGGCGCTGAGCGGCGGCTGTCATCTGGCCCGCGACCCGGTCGCCGCGCTGCGCGACGCCGGGTTCGAACTCGGCCCCTACCGGCGGATGTCGCTGCCGGAGAACGGCCCGAAGCTGCCCGTCTCGTACTGCGTGCTGGGCACCGCGTGGCGTCCGGCGGCCTAGGTGTGTTGTCCGGGCAGGTTGGTGACGCGGCTGGTTGGGGTGTGGACGCTGGTTCCGGTGTGGGGTCGGTTGCGAACTCCCCCATCGCCCCGCTCACCGGTACTCAAAGGGCGCCGCGGCCCGAAACCGGCGTGATCCGGACGACAGGCCCGAGGCGTCCGGGGACGGGCGGTGATCACAGGCTCCACCGGCGCAGTTCGTCCGCGATGTCGTGGACCGAGGCCTCGCCGTCCTTGACCAGCCGGGCGAGGTCGCGGACCTGCTCGGGCGAGGTCGTGACCTTGAGTCCGTCGGCCACCAGGTAGGCGTACGCGACCGCGGCGGCGAAGAGCGCGTTGGAGCGCTCCAACGCGGGGATGTGGATGAGGAGTTGGAGCAGCGCGGCGGCACGCGCGTGCGGGCTGTCGTAGACCGGGACCTCGAATATCTCGGCCTCGTGGCGCGCTACGGCGGCGACGAGGGCACCCCAGTCGGTGACCTGGGGGTCTCCCGGCGTCTTCTGCTCGGCGAGCATCAGGAGCCAGGCGAGGTCGATGCGTAGATCGCTCAACGACCCTCGCGCTCCGGGCCGAACTCCTCGGCGAAGACGGACTCGTACTGCTTCATGAAGTCGGCGGCGGCCTCCACGAAGGTGTGGCCCACTTCCCCGGTGTCCTGCTTGACCAGTTCCTCGATGTAGCGGTTGACGCTCATGCCACGGGCCAGGGCACGCTCACGAGCCGCGCGGGCCGTGCCCTCGTCCACGCGCACGTTCAGCTGGGTCTTCGCCATACCCAGAAGCTAGCGCTGAACCGCTAGCGCCGGCAAGCGCTCCTCCCGGAGGTGGAGGGTGCCCCTTACATCGATATCAGGTGCCCGACCTGGGGTGGAGAACACCCGGGACCCACGGGGGATACCGAGTGTGGGCGGGATCACATTAGGCTCGCCCGGACGGAAATGTCGTACGTCCCGAAAGTGACGGGAAAGTCCTCCGTCCAGAAGCAGAGTCATACGTCCGGAATCGAGGAGGCAGTCTTGTCCACCCCTGCTGCTCAGCATGTGCCGGGCCAGGCGCCGGCCGACGGGGTCGCCGCCCGTGCCCGCGGTCTGACCAAGGCGTACGGCTCGGGCGAGACAACGGTGCTGGCCCTGGACTCGGTGGACGTGGACATCGCGCGTGGCCGGTTCACCGCGGTCATGGGGCCCTCGGGCTCCGGGAAGTCCACGCTGATGCACTGCCTGGCGGGACTCGACACCGTGTCGGCCGGGCAGGTGTGGCTCGGAGACACCGAGATCACGGGACTGAAGGACCGCGAGCTGACCCGGCTGCGGCGGGACCGGATCGGGTTCATGTTCCAGTCGTTCAACCTGATTCCGACGCTGAACGCGGCCGAGAACATCACCCTGCCCATGGACATCGCGGGCAAGAAACCCGACGAGAAGTGGCTCGACCAGGTCATCGACACGCTCGGACTGCGGGACCGGCTGCGGCATCGCCCGTCCCAGCTCTCCGGCGGCCAGCAGCAGCGGGTCGCGTGCGCGCGGGCGCTGGCCTCCCGTCCCGAGCTGATCTTCGCGGACGAGCCGACCGGCAACCTGGACTCACGGGCGGGTCTGGAGGTCCTCGGGTTCCTGCGCGAGGCGGTGGACCAGCTCCGGCAGACGGTGGTGATGGTCACCCACGACCCGGGCGCCGCCGCCCACTCCGACCTGGTGCTCTTCCTGGCGGACGGACGGATCGTCGACCAGACGGAGCACCCGACCGCGGATGCGGTCCTCGAACGCATGAAGCGCTTCGACGTCACCCGCGCCCCGTTCGACGGGGCTCCCGAGGCCGACGGCCGGGGCCCCCTCCACAAGGAGGGCTGACCTCGTGCTGAAGGCGACGCTCCGCAGCTTCCTCGCCCACAAGGGGCGCCTGCTGCTCTCGGCGCTGGCCGTCGTCCTGTCCGTGGCGTTCGTGGCGGGCAGTCTGATCTTCTCCGACACGCTCAGCCGGACCTTCGACCGGCTCTTCGCCTCGACCGCGCCCGACGTCACCGTCAGCCCGAAGGAGAACCTCGACGAGGCGGTGCCGTCCGGCATGACGGCCACCCTGCCGGCCGCGCTCGAGCGGCGGGTGGCCGCGGTCGACGGGGTCGCCGCGGCGCGCGCGGACGCCGAGGTGCAGAACATCACCGTCGTGGACAGCGAGAACGAGTCCGTCGGTCCGACCACCGGCGCCCCCACCATCGGCACCGACTGGAGCCCCGACCAGCGCAGCCCCGTCGAGCTCACCTCCGGCCACGCCCCGCGCGGGCCGTCCGAGGCGCTGCTCGACTCGGAGTCCGCCGACCGCAAGGGCGTGCGGATCGGGGACACGCTCACCGTGATCGCGGGACCGGGTTCGTTCAAGGTCCAGGTCGTCGGGATCGCCACCTTCACCACCACCAACCCCGGTGCCGCGCTGCTCTTCCTCGACACCCCGACCGCGCAGTCGAGGCTGCTCGGTGACCCGAAGGCCGCCACGAGCATCTCGGTCGACGCCGCCGAGGGCGTGAGCGACGCACAGCTGAAGCAGCGGGTGGCCGCCGCGCTCGGCGCGAACCGCTACGAGTTCCGGACCGCCGGCGAGCAGGCCGAGTCGGACGTCGAGCAGTTGGGCGGCTTCCTCGACGTCATCAAGTACGTCATGCTCGGTTTCGCCGGGATCGCCGTGCTGGTCGGTGTGTTCCTGATCGTCAACACCTTCTCGATGCTGATCGCGCAGCGAACCCGCGAACTGGGCCTGCTGCGCGCGCTCGGCGCCGACCGGCGTCAGGTCCGCCGCTCGGTCCTCACCGAGGCGCTGCTGCTCGGGCTGGTCGGCTCCACGCTGGGTCTGGCCACGGGCATCGGGCTCGCGGCCGGGCTGATCGCGCTCATGAACACCCTCGGCATGAACATCAAGTCGAGCGAGATGGTGATCGGCTGGGGCACCCCCGTCGCGGCGTACGTCGTCGGTGTCGGCGTCACCTTCGTCGCCGCGTATCCACCGGCCCGACGGGCGGCGGGCGTCTCGCCGATGGCGGCCCTCGCGGACGCCGAGATCGCCGGCATCGGCAAGCCGCTCAGGACCCGCGCGATCGTGGGCGGCGCGATCGGGGCGGCCGGCGCGGCCGCGCTCGTGGGCTGCGTCACCGCGTCGAAGACCGCTTCGGCGGCCTCCCTGCTGGGCCTCGGCGTCATCCTGACCCTGCTGGCCACCATCATCGCGGGCCCGTTGCTGGTACGCCCGGTGATCCGGGTGCTCGGCGGTGCCTTCCCCGCGCTGTTCGGGTCCATCGGCCGGATGAGCCAGCGCAACGCGCTGCGCAACCCCCGCCGCACCGGCGCCACCGCGGCCGCCCTGATGGTCGGCCTCGCCCTGGTCGGCGGGATGTCGGTGGCGAGCGCGTCGATGACCAAGTCCTTCGACCAGCAGATCGACAAGACGCTGGGCGCCGACTACGTGATCCAGAACGGCAACTTCCTGCCCTTCCCGCGGGAGCTCACCGACGCGGTGCGCGAGACCCCGGGTGCCGGGCTCGTCGTACGGTCGCGGCTCACTCCGGTCGCGGTGCGGCTGCCGGACGGCGACCGGGTGGAGACCACCGCCGCGGGCTACGACCCCCAGCTCGACAAGGTCGCCCGCATCACCTACGCGCAGGGCGACACCGCGGCGGCGCTCGCGGCCGGCCACCTCGCCATGGACGTGGACTTCGCGCGTGACCACGGCGTACGGGTCGGCAGCGCGATCCCTGTCGAGTTCCAGGGCGGACGCTCCACCGAACTGACCGTGGGCGCCCTCACCGACCAGGAGTCCGCCGAGGGGTTCGGCACCCAGGGCGGTCTGTACTTCGGCCTGGGCACCCTGGAGCGGTTCGCGCCGGGCGGGCAGGACTCCGCGCTGTACGTGAACGCCGCCTCGGGGACGAGCGACGACGAGTTGCGCAAGAACCTGGAGCGGACGCTCGACCCCTATCCGCAGGTGCAGGTGCGCGACCTGGCCGACTACAAGAAACTGATCCACGATCAGATCTCGGTCCTGCTCTACCTGGTGTACGCGCTGCTCGGGCTGGCGATCGTCATCGCGGTGCTCGGGGTGGTCAACACCCTCGCGCTGTCCGTCGTGGAGCGCACCCGGGAGATCGGTCTGCTGCGGGCGATCGGGCTGGCCCGGCGCCAGCTGCGCCGGATGATCCGGCTGGAGTCGGTGGTGATCGCGGTGTTCGGCGCGGTACTGGGGCTCGCGTTGGGGCTGGTGTGGGGCGTGTGCACCCAGCAGGTGCTGGCGTTGCAGGGCATGAACGCGCTGGCGATTCCCTGGACGACGATCGTGGCGGTGGTGGTCGGCTCGGCGGTGGTGGGGGTGGTGGCGGCGCTGCTGCCCGCGTTGCGCGCGTCCCGTATGAACGTGCTGGCGGCGATCGCACACGAGTGACGAAACATCTCGTTCGGGGCTGCCCGGACTGTCGTACGCCGCTACGAGCACGACAGGTCCGGCGAACGAGAGCACCCTTCTCCTGCGAGATCGGCTGCTACTGGCCCAGCCAGAGGTCCGGGCCGAAGACCTCGTAGTGGATCCTCTCGGCGGGCACGCCGAGCCGCAGCAGGTCGCCACACACCGCCCGCATGAACGGCAGCGGCCCGCACAGGTAGGCGGTCAGGTCTGCCGGGAGTCGCAGGCCGCTCACGTCGGCTTGGCCGACCGCCGCCTCTGGCGCCTGGTCGCCGGGCACCTCGTACCAGAGGTGGTGCCGCGCGTTCCGCAGTGCCCGTAGCAGGGCGAGCTGCTCCGCGCGGTGCGCGTGGTCGGTGCTGGAGCGGTCGGCGTGAACCGCGATGACGGGGCGGCCGGAGCCGGTGGAGACCAGGTGGTCGAGCATGGCCAGCATGGGCGTGTTGCCGATCCCCGCGGACGCCAGCAGCAGCGGGCTGTCGCCCTCGGGCAGGACCAGGTCGCCGAACGGCGCCGACACGGTGAGCGGGTCGCCCGGCTGTGCGTGTTCGTGGAGCCACCCCGAGACCTCGCCGTCCGGATCCGCCGCGCCGTGGACGCGCTTGACGCTGATGCGCCACTGCTCACGGCCGGGGGCCAAGGAGAGGCTGTACTGGCGGATCTGCCGGGCGCCGTCAGGGAGTTCGACCTGGACGCTGACGTACTGGCCCGGCCGGAAGGAGGCAGCCGGGCGCCCGTCGGTGGGCCGCAGGAGGAAGGAAACGACATCGGGCGTCTCCTGGCACCGCTCAGTGATCTCCATGCGCTGCCAGACCTCGCCCTCCGGGGCGCCCGCCTCCTGGTAGAGGCGCGTCTCGATGGCGATCAGCGCGTTGGCCATCAGCCAGTAGACCTCGTCCCAGGCCGCGGCGACCTCGGGGGTGACCGCGTCGCCGAGTACCTCGGCTATCGCCGCGAAGAGGTGGCGGTGGACGATCTCGTACTGGCCGGGGGTGATGCCGAGCGAAGCGTGCTTGTGCGCGATCCGCGCGAGCATCGCGTCGGGGCGGACGTCCGGCTCTCCAGCAGCAGGCCCGCGAAGGCGGCGATGGAGCCGGCCAGTGCCTTCTGCTGAGCCCCGTTGGCCTGGTTGCCGCGGTTGAACAGGTCCCGCAGCAGCTCGGGATGGGCCTCGAACAGCTTCCGGTAGAACAGCTCGGTGATGTTCCCGACGGCGGCTCCGACCACCGGAAGGGTGGCCCGGACGACGGGGGCAGACTGCTCGGACAGCACTGCGGCTCCTAATCGGTAAAATAGATTCGCATTTCGATGTGTGCGTGACCGCGCCCATGGGCCGTCACGGCCGGGCGCGCGCCAGAGGCTTGGGCTACTGCGGCGGAGGGCCGGTGAGGGCGATCAGCACCGGCCCGGTGGGTGAGGTGACGAGGTCTGCCACGGTCAGCGGGTCGAGC
>Ga0307516_10004874_pt1 | contig 16345 bp, 12 predicted proteins | sample 19_EM_MG_FD_203310 | JGI IMG/M metagenome (GOLD analysis project Ga0307516, IMG submission 203310) | Populus trichocarpa ectomycorrhiza microbial communities from riparian zone in the Pacific Northwest, United States - 19_EM | ecosystem: Host-associated > Plants > Roots > Unclassified | place...
TTTTTATAGATGATGATTCTTACGATTCTAAGACGTCTGTGAAAGGCACAGTTTTTTTCCGTCAAGTAAAGAGTGGTTTTTGGTTGTGTGAAAACGGGCATTTTTGGTGTAAAACGGCCCCTGTACCGAAACTTTTGTCCCTGTACTTTAATTTGCCTATCAGCGTGCCCCAACGGCATAACCAGACGGACGCCTGTGTATCAAGTGGAAAGTTGCTTCTTCGACGCACGGCAAAGAGTTGGTGGAACCTAATGCTAGCTTCGGGGTGCTCGCCCAGGTGAGTCGTTTGCTGCCTCTCCTACTTATCCGCGTGGAATGGGGCAAGGCACGGATCGATGGAGACTTTCATTTGCGTTGTCGAGAGTTGTCGAGATCTAATGCCCCGTCTCCTTCCCGCAGGGAATATACATAGCTGTTTCATGTTGTTCCCTCGCGGTATCCGTCGCGGGGGGCCATCCGGTCAGACTCGTCTATTTACCAGGGCATGTACGAACATCGGCCAATCCGAGCCCTTCGGGCCATGTACTAGTACATACGAGGACGTGTCTCGCGGTTCTTCAGTGCGGGGTGGGCTTCCCAGCCGCGTTAGTGGCGGCATGAGCTATCTCTCGGTCGTGATTAGTTACCGTATACGATGCAGCTTTGAGGTAGTTATGCCTAAGCAAAATCCATGGACAAGATCGGCATCCAAGCCCTAGATACCGTACGGTATGAGATTAGTTCTACCCCGGGAAGCTTCATGGGACATGCAGCAGCTCTCCCCCGCAGAACTTGCCAGCCAAAATAATCCCCATGGCTTCAGGCTGCAGTGAACTCCAAGCCGGTAAGCTGGGTATGTATCGACCGCAGGATTCGGCAGTTCGGGGTTCGGCATAGCTACAGATCAGCGGAGTCCAAGCTTGAACTGGAATGATCCGAAGTCTGGAGCCCCTGAACGTACCCTGGATAAATCTTGGTACCTAGGTAGGTAGGTAGGTATGTATTCCACCGTCCCACGCTGCTGTGTGGTAAAGTATCCTCTCCGGGCCGAATGGGGGCCACAGCTAGCTAGCAGCCTTGAGGTCTTGATGTTTTAAAAGGGATCGAGTTGCCCGTCTTCTTGTCGCGATTCAGAATGCTAGACCGACACTGGCACGCTGCTACAGCGCCGAGGGGTCGACAGTCCAACACGAGCCTTCAGTGTTAAGGTTATCCAGTCAGATTGTCCTTCTTGCCTCAGATGAAGGGTGTTGAGGTCGAGGTGGAGTCGATTCTCTTGACGCCACAATCGTTTGGCGTTGAAACTCCGACGAAGTTAGAGGGCGAGGGCAGGGCAGGGCATATTGTATGTCCTTCGTACTTGAGCCTCGGCACTCGCTTCTCCCCGCCCCCCGTAGGCAACTGAACATCTAAGTACTTGGTACCCCGGGGAAATTGATGCCCACTCTACTCTAATTTTGATTAACACGATAGCTGCTCGTGATAATGAATCCAGGCAGGAGAAGTGAGCGTGATGGGGTGGTTAGGAGGTACATATATAACTTCTCTGATGCGCATACTTTCATCGGTAGCAGTAGCACTGCCTAGAGAACTGATGTAATATGATGGCCATAGCTCAAGCTTGCTTACATCCGGAGGCGAGGGCGATCGGCCAGCCAACCACCGTGCTCAACGGCAACAACCATGTTGTGTGCGTAGATACGTACCCACATCGCCTCCCCATCATCGCCATCCCAGCTTCGCAAAGCAACGCAACCACCCTCAGGATACGAACGATGGCGACCCCTCAGCGCCCCAGCATCGCCAAACGCATCGGCCAATTCGCGATCGACCTCTCCGTTGCGATTCTCTGCTGTCCTTGCATAACCTGCGTTCTCATCCTGCGGACCGGTCGGTCGCGGGCAGTGCGAGCGACAACGCACCACGTCCTGCTGACAGCCCCCGCGCCACCGCCAGCATACATTTCTATCCCCGACCCGGCGAACGACAGCCTCCCCGTTGTCGATAAGCTCATGGAACACCTCATGCACGAGGGGAATCGAGTGTTTCACCTGCGGCCCGACACAGGCGTGCTGGAGTCTGGAAACCTGGCGGCTGCGCATTCGGGATTCCACGTAGTGGGCAAACCGAAGTTGATCGCCACCCTGCCCAGGGAAAAGTGGCGGCCGCTGCTCGCAGAGTTTATGAGTGCCAGAGAACACGTTACCGAGAAGAGCGGGGGCGCATGGAAGGCTAAGGAGAAAAAGACCAGGTTGGCAAAGAGGGAGAAGAGCTGGGTCAATAGGTGCTCCGAGGTGCTGAAGGACTGGGGCGAGCAAAAGGGGAGTGTCGAGGAGGGGGGGTGGTTTGAGGTTTGGAGCGCGGATGTTATCACGCCGCAGGCCACTGCAGTGGTAGACCAAAAAATCGCCGGCGCAGGGGTTGACGTGCAGTTCGTTCGTGGCCCTTTTTTTTTTTTTACGACTGATTGAGTTTCTTGCTAAATGGTTGGTAGGCTCACGATATGAAATACATGTGGGCATCACGAGCGGTTGCACGCGATCAAGCGCTGATCTGGTTCACGACCACGACACCGGTACAGGACCTCTTCGAAGGCTCATGGCAGGACGAGTTCGTACACGGCCAGGCTGATGGTATCCATGTGGATGTCAGTGGGTGGTTCAGGCTCGTGGGTCCGAGGATGTCAACCGATAGTGGGCGTGCGGACGGCATAAACACATAGTTCCCTCTCTCCCTCTTTATCTCTCTCTCTCACGTATGTCTTGGAATATCTGCGTGAATATGTTGGTGCGAGCAGTGGAATATTTGTTTACATAGCGCGATGGCTCACTGAGCTGAGGAATCAAAAATTACGGTTTAATCGCATAGACCTGGTATGTCCCTACATACTCATTCAGATCGAGCATCTTCAGTCTCTCGCGGTACGCACTGTCCGTGGACACTTTGGCTGTCTCTCCGGCTCCGGCTCCACAGCAACCTTGCCATCGTCAACATCATCGCAAGCTGACCTAGAAGAAGGGAATACGCACCACTCTGCTTCGGTGCCGGTGCCGGCTTACAGCACGAAGACGACGATGCACCTGCATCAGCAACACCAACCGCCTCTTCCGAGAGAATACCCTCCTTATAGACATTCAAGTCGCTTTTCGTGTCCACCATCATCAGATCTACCCACATTCGTTAGCCCGCATCATATACTCTACCTACGAGCATTCCCCCACCTTTGAACCCCACCTGCCTAATCCACTTCTCATACTCCTTCACCCTGCTAGCCCCAGCTATGCATCCCACCAGCAACGCAGCATCACCTCTCACTTCCTCAGGCATCTCACCCCTCGCCAGCACGTCCGACACTGCAAACCTTCCTCCACTCTTCAGCAGCCTCCACACCTCCGCAAAAACCTTGGGCTTTTCATCGTCCGGCACTAGATTGATCACACAATTGCTCATGACCACGTCCACGGTGCCATCTTCGAGCGGGATGTCCGTTATCCTGGCTTCGACAAATTCAACATTCTCGTACCCGCCCACCTCGGCGTTCCGGCGCGCGAGGGAGACCATGCAAGGGGTCATGTCTACGCCGATCGCACGGCCGGTGGGACCGAGGAGCGGCGAGGCGATGAATAGGTCCAGCCCTCCGCCAGAGCCGAGGTCCACGACGGTTTCTCCGGGCTTGAGATGTGCGAGAGCCAAAGGGTTGCCGCAAGACACGCCCAGGTTGGAGGTGCTGGGAATTGCGGCCAGGTCTTCGGCGGAGTATCCGAAGCTCCGCGCGACCAAGTTGTTGGCGTGCGAAGTGGAGGCGTTTTGCTGCGCCGCATAGGCGGCGTAAGAATCCGAGATGAGTTTGTAGGTCTCGCCGGAGGTGGAGGTGCAGCAGGACATCGTGGGTGTTTGCGCAGGCAACTTTTCTCAACTCTGGATAGCTTCGGGAAATCAGGTTCAAATTATATAGAGTTATGGGTGTCACCGCGATGATATGATTGGTTCAAACTCGTATGCCTAAGTGCAACAGTAACTCCCCCATCCTAGTTCGATTGCCTTGCTTTGAAATACATAGATAGATGGCTGTAGATACATAGCCATTCTCGAAGATCTAGCCTTTACGCGGATGATCTCTCCTTGAACAGTCACTGTCCTAAGGTCCGTAAAGCTTTTATTTTTATTTTGTTTCGTTTTGTCATTAATCGCGTGCGATCTTTCTAGATCATGGTGATACACAGAGTCCGTTTCCGTCCATTGTCCACTCGGCGCGTTGTGGCTCTCGCTATGCCCTGCGCCCTCGCCTGTCCCGAGAAAGATAGAGCCGCACCAAAGAAGTTACAAAGGAAAGACAAATGAAAAGCCCAATTAAAAGGCGACCTCCTACTCCTCTTCCCTTTCACTCCGATACCTCACTCTAGGTGCCTCTCTCAGCCGGCTCTCAATATCCGTGGTGGCGAGGAAGTTAAAGATCGCCTGGTTGCATCGTTCGTCGGCGAAGAAGCCCCACATCTTGTGGCGGTTCTTACTTCTCCCTGTCTCCCTCCGCACCTCCGTCCACGGGGTTTTCTGCTGGCGTTTCCAGTGCGGACAGCACTTGAAGAGATGCTCCCCGCGTCTGGGTCCTGTAAGGGCACCACCAGCACTTAGCGGTGGGATACTTCTTCGCCCACGCCAGGTATTGGCCAGTGAGGCAGTGGCCCATCTTCAGCTAGTAGAACCTCGCGGCAAGCCGCTTGTTGACGCTTGCTGGGCCCGAGTCCGGATTCTGGCGTGGTTCCCGGAGTCGGCTGTGCCGGTATTTCCTTGGACTCTGCCCATACATTTGCTTCCTGCCACTTGGCCTCTGTGATCGAGCGCTTCAAGTGCGCCAGTGACCTGGAGGGTTGCCGTCTTTGTCCTGGCTGGTCGCCCGTGCCGCCCAGGCCGGATGTGTGAGCATCTGGCTCGTCCGCTGCCAGCTTCGCCCATTCGTCTGCCTTCTCGTTCCCTAGTACACCCTTGTGCGCAGGGCACCAGCGGAGTTCGGCCATAACTCCCGGACTTCTCCCACGGATGGCTGCGATACACTTCCTTGTCTCGAGGGCGTACCCCCGACCGGGGCCAGGCTTGTCTGAGCCCAGGGTCCGTAAAGTACTCTACGGCTGCTAGATTATACACACCAGCAGTCGGTCGAGTGATCGGCAATGCCACTGACCGCGTGACCATGTTGTCCACACAGCGCTACATATCCAGATGAGAAAACTATCCTAATGGATAAATTACAGCCTGGATATTGCTTGCAGATACCCCATGTGTGTGTGGCTTACCGTACTCTGTAAGTATGTGCATATGTATTGGGACACCCAGTCCAGCCGTACAACCTTACATTGTATTATAATACATAAATCCATATCCAGGTACTAGTGGGGGCGAAATCCCTAGATTCGAGTGATATCTATATCTCACGTTTAGTCCATGTTCACTCCAGGTCTGCCCCCTTACAGTGACTCGGTTTCTTCCGCGTGAAGGTGCTCTTGAAGTGTGGTAATATTGCTGATGCGGGTAATCCCAGGTCGTTGCAGGAGGACGGGGAGGAGCTGCTGGGCTTTGTTAGTGCGACGAGGTGGGAAAGTCTGTAGGAGATGGCGAAGGCTGCATGGGGAGAGGTGGTAGGGAATAAGAAGCTGTGTGGAATAGGTATGGCATCGAGAAAGCGTGGGTGATTGCTTTCGTCAAGAAGCTGGCCACAGCAGGCTGGGAAGCGCGGAAGGGGGAGCTGGATGCCGATTACTTGATGATCTGGACTGCCAAAATGCTCACGCCCTACCGCAAACCGGTAATCGAGAGTGGTATCCACCCTCGATGGAAACAGTCTACATCCTCTTCTCACTCGGTGGGCATTGACTGATGGTCCTATATATGTGAGCGACAGCACAACTCACGATACTTACGCTACAGCAAGGAGACATTGGCGGGTTTTTTCCGGGCTGAGGGCCGTATCCGTGGGGATGCGCCGCCATTGCCAGTGTCGAAAACGATAGGTACAACCTATCCGAGGGGTGAGAGGACAGTAATCCCTCCGGGGCTAACTTGGGAGTTATCTGCCGTAAATGTAGAGTACTGAACACAGTAGGAAAGAAACCACGAGATTGGACTTCCAGAATAATAAGTAATTCAGAGAATAATGTGGAATTGGGCTCACTGCCATCCTTGGGCGTGTCGGTTACCTACATATGTAAGTATTTGCCTACATACCACAACCACGTAGCGAGTTAGAGTACTTGCTAACCTGCCCCTGGGCTACGACGTCATTAGTATCTACATACATAGTAACTACATAGGTCGCGCAAACTTCCATCCTCTCAATCCACCATGTTTCCACTCCGACGCACACTTCCCCTCTGTGTCTCCCGTCACGATTGCATGCAATACCGCCGCCTGTGGTCCCTCTCCGCAATCCACCCACTCCTCCTCGCGCCCCTCGTCTTCACTGGCCTCACACTGACCCTGTGGTCCTACAAATGTCTCATGATGATCCTCTTCCAATCGCGAATCATCTATATGCCCGGCATCCCACTTGGCGCCCGAAAAGAAAAGATTAGCGATTACACACGTTACTGCCGGGGTATTCAGTGGCATGAAGGGAGGATCGCGGTTGACGATGGGACTGTCCTCGCGACCGCTACAGCCAAGCTGGACGGGAGTGGGAAGGCGGGCAGGGAGCTGGTGGTGGTTTATTTCCAGGGGTGAGGGGACTCTTGAATCCATGGTCGCGAGGCTAACCTTGACAGCAACGCATCTTCGACCCCGGCCCGCCTCCCACAGCTCTCCGCGGTCTTCTCTTCACTCCCTCCGCACCCCACGACAATCGTAATCCCCTCCTACCGCGGCTACTGGACATCAACCGGACGGCCCTCACAGCGCGGCATTGAGAGGGACCTATCCGCTATCTTCTCGTACATCCGCGATCGTCACGGGGGTGCGGAGACGGACATAGTCCTCTGGGGCCAGTCGATCGGATGCGGCATCGCGCTAGCCGGATTGGCTGCACACCCACTGGAGAATGTGAGGGGAATGATCCTAGAGACCCCGTTTGTCAGCGTAAAGGAGATGCTTGTTGCGCTATATCCACAGAAGTGGCTGCCATATAGGTATCTTGGTTTTGCGCTGTGGAATCGATGGGAGCTGGTCCGGGAACTGGGGGAAGTTGTCAGTACGGGGTGGAAGGGGCGAATGCTGATCATCGAAGCTGGTGGGGATGAACTAGTGCCTCGGGGACAAGCAGCAAGGATCGCAGAGGTCGCGAGAAATGCAGGTGTGCACACGGAGGAAGGGACAGTCGAGGGCGCTTTGCATGTGGAGTGCCTAGCGAAGCCGAAGGGACGAAAGATGGTGACAGAATTTTTGACTAGTTTCGGGATAGGTTGTAGTGGTCCATCTTCAGCAAAGGCTTTGGTCTAGATCTGGACATCAAAACCCTTTTCTTGGAAATTGGGTAATTCGGTTTCTCGCGACTCGATTTCGAGAAAAGTAACAGTTTGTTCGTTCTAGGCCGCTTCACATTGGAATGTGGGTTCGAAATCTCGACTGGCTATTTTTATTGCTTCCATCACCTTACTCTCTACTCTAGAATAGATCATGGCTATACAATGAGTGATATTTGTAGCTCTCGTTATGCGCCAACCTTAAAGCAATCATTGAAACCTTGAGCTTCGGGTGACTGGGCTTTCCAACCTTTGGGTGCCGCTCGCACCCTTTTCTAGACATTCAACACTACCTATATGGCGTACCCTTCCATCAATATAACCAGGTCTTGCTTCGACTAGTAGACAGACGCAACCGTTGGCCTGACCAAACATGGCCTCCGACGCCAACGCCGACTCTGAACAGCCTCGCGCCAGCCGCTTCAGAAGAATATGCACCGGTCTTCACGACACACCCTCGTAACTACGGCGGCAGCAAAGGAAAACCGCCCGCCAGCAGTTCCCGGTGCACTCGGCCAACCGTATGATCCATCATCTTGGTAATGGAGTGTTGTCGAGCGCGAACATGTTCTGTATCGCCGAAAGCACCCGCCTCGATCTCTCCACCGCCGAGCTGTTGGCCCGTCTCCCGGAGACGGATGAGGACGGCGGCACCAACTGGCGCCAGCCGCTGCGCTTCGCGAAGGAGGCCCGGAACTGCGGTGACCGCCGGCTCGCGCGGGGTGGATGAGGGAGAAGTACGAGAAGATCAAGACGCTAGACACTCCAGACAGCGCTTGGGGGTGCTGTCGTGCCAATGCCGTAGGTAGGCGAATAGATAGGAAGCCATTAGATGCCGAGGAGCGCATTTTCCACACCGGGCGCGGTATTGTCGTCTTTCACACGGCTACCGACTCTACACCGCTGGTGATGGCCTGGCTTATAATGGCGATGGACAGGTGGATGGATGCCAGTGGCTCGCGTGTACCCACGGTCCATGGATCACGTTGCCTCGTTGTGGCACCATGTTTAGCCAATTCGCGATGGCGGTGCAAGCTAACTTCCTAGGCATTAGGAAGAGGCATATATCGATGGCACTTTTTGTCATGTGGTGTCTGCTGGGGCCATAGATATCGATCGCGCTGGTAGTCCGGGAGGGATATCAAGGTAGTGCTCGTGAAAGCGACGTTTCGGATGATTAGGTGAAGGGTGAGGTGGGAACAAAATGCTAGGTTCGTGACGTAAAGTAGTATTCCACAGAGGGTCAGCCCTTTTCTACAGGTGAATATCGCAAGATGATCCCATCCAGCATTTCCATTAGTATACACGAATGATATTTGGTGTTCGGTTTCGCCACGGAAGGACTGGTATGGCTGGGGGCGTCGCATTTCGCATGCCAACATGGCCTTTGGATCTTCCCGAGTACTGGTGCACCTAGGGCTCCCCGGATCTCTTTCATCTGGAAATGGAATACTCCAATGGGAAGAGCAGAATCACCATCCGGGGCTCTTCGATTCGGTGCAAAGCAGAGATCCTTATGAGATTATGGATTGCTATGTATGAACAAGTGCAAATGTATGCGGACACTAGCGGTGCTCCGGGGCATGTGCGGAGAACCACCAAGACGGTAGTTGTCTCTTTGCGCATGGCATTTCCGAGGAGGGCGACTCAGTTCCTCCAGTTCACAACCAAAACTCACATGTGGGACTCTATCACACCCATGTGCATCAGACATCGGACGACCGATGCTCTCTTGGCGTTACGGACTGGATAAAGTTGGTATCAATTGCGGCGGCCCGATTACTAGAAGTCATCAATGGCTTGTATAATCCAGCAGTGGTCGTAGGGTTTGGAACACCCTGCGTCTCGTCCGTCGAGAAGGTTCGGACGAAGATGACACGGTCGCTGTTGAATTGTAGGTAGCCTCGCCCGTATGTAGAGCCTCGTCGTTGCTGGGTCGTCCACTAGCCGCCGCAACAATACGTACGTAGTTTAAAAGGACATCTCGCCTGCGAATAGTTACCTAAGCAATTTGTATCCTGAGGATGTCCGGAGCCAATTAGTTAACGGCATTCTCCGGTTGCTGTGGGGACGGGCTTTGTTTACAACAGGGTATGCACGTCTCCCCACCGAACAGCTCTTGTAGAATTTGATATAGTTATCTGGCTGCGTCCTCTACATGTCTAGAGTAGCTTGAGAGACACAACAATCCTGGATCAGCTGTCAGAAGCAGCCTTCGCAGAGCGCTTTGATAGGCTGTCTTGATACTCTGCATCGGACATGTTCTCACCCTTGAGCGGCAGCATAGCAGACGGTGAACACGTCGTCGTTCGTCGTTCCCTCATCCCGTTAGGCGCCGCTCTGTCGGGATACCGCGCTAAGCCAGCATCAGGGTAGCCCCTGCCAAGTCGAGCCATGATTCGCCGCACTGGGCAGCACCCCGTTGCTGTGACTACGGCATTTGTTTACATTTTTCCCACCTTCATCTCGTTCTTTCTTCCCGCTCTAAGCTCATAAATACATCTCCTTGTCCCCTCATCTTGAACTTCTTCACAACACCTTCTCTCTCATACCACCACACTTTACTCGAGTACCTCAAAAGCTCTTTATACCACAGCGATACATTAATCTCCATTCAACATCATCGCCACCATCACATACTACTCAGTACAACCTCATCGAACGCTGTGAGCTTTTGCCTACTCGACCATTACCGTAATACAACACTCCTCATTTATTATATCGACCAAAAAAATAGCTGTTCACACCATGGCGACCGCAACTGCTCACACTCCGGTCAAATCCCATTCAAACCTCTTCTCGACTCGCCATACCGGAGGACGCATGCCTCTCACACCTTCACCCCGCACCCGTGCAGCGGCAAACCAGTCTCCGTTCACACCTCCTGCGCCGGCACGCCGAGATCCCGAATGGCACGCGGACAAGAAGAAATACGGCAATGCTCCTCAGAGTTCGTTGCAGGACACCTTGTCATCTCTGTCACTCTCGCCATCGAAGCGGGCACCAACCCGTCCCCCCAAGTCTACAGCCGCATCCGCCGCTGCAACCCCGCTGGGAGTAGACCTTGGTGTCAACGATCGGAAGCTCGCTGTCTCAACCCATCCGACTACTACCACCGTCGCTGGAACGAAGAAGAAGACCCGCTCTTCTCGGCCAACCAAGAATACTATCCGCATCAACGGCGATCGTTTCATTCCTACCCGTGGCGCTACTTCTCCCACAGCTGCTATGAAGGTCGATCACCAGCGCCCTGGTAGCAGAGCGATGTCCCACGACTCGATCCTGAACGCCAATGACGATGTATTTGGTCGGGACAACAGCGAACCGCCTGAGCAGGAGGAGGAGGAGTATTTGAACCGCAAGTCGCCGAAAACTAAGGCCTATGAAGCATCCATTGCCGAAGCCGTTGGACTGAAACTTGGAACCCGGATTCTTGCCTTCAAGCCAGCGCCCCCGGAGTCTAGCAAGCCCATCGACCTCCGTGCGAAGTACAATCGTCCCCTCAAGTCGAGTGTTGGTGCGCAGACCCGCCGCCGCATCCTTACCGCTCCCGAGCGTGTACTCGACGCGCCTGGCTTGGTCGATGACTACTACCTCAATCTCCTCGACTGGGGCACCGGTAACCAAGTTGCTATCGGACTCGAACGCAACGTCTACGTCTGGAACGCCGAGTCTGGCTCTGTGTCCTGCCTTCTCGAGACCTCTCCCGACACATACGTTTCTTCTGTACGGTGGTCTCAGGATGGCGCCTACGTCTCGGTGGGTCTCGGCTCTGGCGACGTTCAGATCTGGGATGTCGAGGAGGGCACCAAGTTGAGGACCATGGCCGGCCACGATACCCGTGTTGGTGTCATGTCCTGGAACAAGGCGACTCTTTCTACCGGCTCCCGCAGCGGTAACATCTTCAACCACGATGTCCGCATTGCTGAACACAAGACCGCTGAGCTCCTCTCTCACACCTCCGAGGTCTGCGGCCTCGAGTGGCGTGCCGACGGTGCCCAACTCGCTTCCGGCGGCAACGATAACCTGGTCAACATTTGGGATGCGCGCCAGATGGCCACTCCCAAGTTCGGCAAGACCAACCACAAGGCAGCCGTCAAGGCTCTCGCTTGGTGCCCTTGGCAAAACAATCTTCTCGCTACCGGAGGAGGTTCCTTCGATCGTCAGATTCACTTCTGGAACACTACCACTGGCGCCCGTGTGAACTCGGTCGACGCCGGATCCCAGGTCACCTCTCTTAAGTGGTCCACCAACTACCGCGAGATTGTCTCTTGCCACGGGGCCCCGGATAACCAGCTCACCGTCTGGAGCTACCCCACTCTGGTCAAGAACGTTGAGATCCCCGCACACGAGACCCGAGTCCTACACGCAGCTCTCAGCCCCGATGGACAGATGCTCGCCACCGCAGCCAGCGATGAGAACCTCAAGTTCTGGAAACTCTTCGAGAAGAAGGCCGGTGGCGCCATCTCTGGATCTCGGTCTGGAGAGAACGCCAAGGGAATGACCAAGCAGATGACTATCCGATAAATGTGATCAGCTGGTATTGTACTTTGATTTGCTTCCTTCGTTTTGTATTTCTTGTACCGGAGTATCGGCTGGAGAGGGGGGGGGGGGGGGACTCAAAGCAGAAGTGGCATCAACTGGTTCGGTCTATGGGAATGCGGGGGAGTTGGGGATGGGAAGGCTACATTGTTTGTCACTGCGGAGGATTCTATGGGAGGTTCATTGGGAGGGGGGTGTGGTATTTTGTCTAGTGTTCTGTTGTTTTCCGGATGGGATTGACTGGGCTTTGCTACTAACCATTTCTAGCTTCACGTGTGCAGTATCGTCAACGTTTTCGTTGCGCCTCACACTCCTCAAATGGAGATCCTTCCTTGACGAACGATTACCTTTTCTTCTTTTTTCTTTCTTTGGTTGGCCATGGCGATGGACAGTGATGGCATGGATGTTTTGCGGGCTATGCTTCTTGCGCGAGTGATCTGTGGATACTTCTTTCTGCTTTCTGTACTTTTACACTTGGGGGATGCGATCACTGAGGAACGGGATCGTATCGAGAGCGGGTTGGGGGAAACTTGGATGAATATCTCTACAATAGCAATTATTGAAACCGAAACTGTACCATACCTCGGGACAAACATTATTCGTATTCAGCCTCACCGATCATGAATCATCGCAATGCTGGCAAAACAGATCACTCGGTCTTTGTCATCCGTCGCCCGTTGTCATGTCAGCTACTCGTGACGACGTCGTTCCAACCGCACTAATGGCTCGGATTGCTTTCTGTTCACGGACCATTCTTTTCGAATACCGATCACCTGGGGGGTGGAAGCATGGAAGAGTTGATATCGGCAAATGTTGGGGCGGGGCGGGCAGGCGGGGCCGAAAAGCGGACCCAACGCATCCAGCGAACGGAAATGGCAGAGCAGCGGCGAACGTTTCCTTCCCCCGCCTGTCTGTGGCGGTTTCACGGCCGAGCTTTGTCAGTGCTGACTTTTTCACTGCCGGGGTGGGGAGTAGTTAACCTTGAAGCTAAGCTTCGCCGGCCAAGACCGTGTCATGCATGCGTGCACGTTCCCCACGGCGTACGAAGAGTACATACAGCTTTTGCCCAGGAGTGCCGCTCGACTCGGGTTGCTGCTTGCCGTGGGCGGGGTCGCTTTTACTGGCCGTTTGATGGGGAGTGCTGAGAATCACCATATGTTGGAACTTTTGTTTTCTGCGAGGAGGTACAGCTCGATTCGGGTTGCTGCTCGCAGGAGAGAGAGGTGGCCGAAGCATTGACGCTTTACTGGCGGGCGGATGGAAGAACTGTGATGCACGTTCCGAGACACTCCCCCCGAGTGGGATGTGGCTCGGCCTGGATTGCTGCTTTCTGCGGATGAGTCGGCTCCGCTGCGTATGGGTCGCTGTATTGGCACCGGCGTCGATGGAACAGACACAGGACTGTCGCCTCGGTATAAACGGTCGAAGTGCCGCTGTGGGCGGCCATCAGCCCGTGGAGTGATGTCAAGAGTCGCATTCAGGATCAAGTCTCCCCATGAGACTCATCTGGCGGTGACCGGAGCCCGTTGAGAAGCATAAATACCGCCGTGGATCCCATGGTTTGTGTATATCATCCCATCCCATCCGATCGCTCATCGCGGCTTCCCACAATCTTTACGAAACCCTATCTTTCATTCCAACCCATCCATTATTATCCACAATAGTATGTGTTTCTTGTTCTCCCTTCATCCGAAGCATCTCGAGCCGTACGCTAACATATCCGGTAGATGTTTTCTCCAACCGCTCTCACCGCCATCCTCTTGGCGGTCTCCGTGATGGGTGGCCCGGCCCCTGAGACTGGAAGCAATGCTCTCGCAGCTCGTAACAACTGCGACTGCAACTTCAGCCAGAACATCGATCATAACCAGAACATCAACGCCGACGTCTTCACCAAGAAGTTCAGGAATGCGTTCGGAGGCCTCGGGGCCGGGGTCGCCGGCGTTGGCGGCACTGGCCATGTCGGCGGCATCGGGTGCACCAAGCGTGATTGCGGCGGCGCATGCGATATGTGCCGGCTCGAGAACTTCAACCAGGACATCAGCGGAAACAAGAACATCGACGCCGACGTGCACCACAAGCTCCTCAAGGGCTTCGGCCTCAAGGGCGGCGTGGCCAGCACCGGCTGCCAGAAGCGCAACTGCGGTGGCGACTGCAACCATTGCATCAGCCAGAACATCGACAACAACCAGAACATCAACGCGAAGGTCTTCGACAAGGTCCACAAGGGGATCGGCGCCTTTGGTCGCGTCGGCTGCCGGAAGCGTGATTGCGACGGCGGATGCCACGAGTGCTCCACCCTTAGCCAGAACATCGACAAGAACCAGAACATCAACGCCAAGGTCTTCGACAAGGTCAACAAAACCCTCGGCAAGCGCAACAACGGCTGCTGCAACAGCTGCTGCAACAGCTCGCACAACAACAACCACCTCAGCCACCACCACGGCGACGGCGACGGCGGAGATCGGCACCACCATTGTGAGCAGGGCTGCGGTTGCTGCGACAACTTTGGTAATGGGGGAGGGTGTTGCGGCTGCAACTCATGCTGCAGCTACAACCATCACGACAACAACAACTGCCTCACTAAGCGCAACAACTGCCTCACTAAGCGCAACAACGGCGGCTGCTGCAATAGCAACTGCTGCCACTCGCAGAACAACAACCACCTGAGCATCCACCACGACGACGACGACGACGACGGCTGCCACCACAGGGAGCACTGCCACCAGGGTTGCGGTAACAGCGAGTGCTACGGCAACGGAGGAGGCTGCTGCGGCGGATGTGGCAGCTCCAACTGCTGCTACAACAATCACCAGAACAACAACGACCTCCGCATCCACCGCCGCAGCGAGCTCTCGGAGCGCGATCCGAACGACTGTAACCACAACTGCCAGTTCAGCCAGAACATCGACCACAACCAGAACATCGACGCCAGCGTGTTCACCAAGATGCAGAAGTCCATCAGCTCGTACTTCGGCGGCGGCAAGGCCAAGCGTTCCGTCGAGAAGCGCGACGACGATTGCTGCTACCAGGGAAACAACTGCGGCTACTGCTGCAACAACGGTGGCTGCTGTAACGGCGGCTGCTGCAACGGCGGCGGCTGCTGCTGCTCGGGCAACTACGGCGGCGACTGCGACGGCTGTGGCGACCGGTGCTGCCAGGGCTGCGGCAACTCGTACTGCTGCAACAACGGCTGCGGTGGCTGCGGTGGCTGCGGCGGCAACTGCGGCAACAACTGCTGCTGCAACTCGCACCACCACAGCTGCTACGAGTGCAGGGAGGACTGTTCCGACGGCTGCAACCAGAAGCGCGACGTCGAGTCGGTCTGCGCCGGCAACTGCCGCAACCAGAACAGCCGCAGCTCGGGCTCGGACCACACCGAGAACGGCGCCGGCGCCGCCAGCGGACGGCGCTACCGCTACGCAAACGGAAAGCGCCAGGCCGCTGACACCACCTTCGCCGTTGAGAAGTCCCCCGTCGTTGTCGAGAAGGCCCCCGTAGTCATTGAGAAGTCCCCCGTCGTTGTCGAGAAGGCCCCCGTAGTCATTGAGAAGTCCCCCTTCGTTGTCGAGAAGGCCCCGGTCGTCGTTGAGGACGCTCCCATCGTCGTCGAGAAGGCCCCCGCCGTCATTCAGGAGCTCTCCGCCGTCCCGACTCTCGAGACCGTCGACTCCATCCTCGCCGCCCGCTAGACGCGCCCCCGCGTTCCTCCTCCTTCGTCGGTGAAGTATCATAAAATTTCTTTTTCCTTTTCCTTTTCCTTTGTTCTATATAGACTTGGCCCGTGGCGCGATGGGATGTGGGTGCGCGGGCGATAAGATAGATGTACATACAGATAATCAACTTGCTCCGAAATAAATATGTACTGACGATTTCTCTTCATTTCATATGTATTCCATCATTGGATCCCCGCCGTTACATCCGTGTTCAGGTGAAAGGGGGAGGAGAAGGCACGCGCAACGCACTCCACACTTCTGCATCCGCGCCCCCGTCCGGCCCTACATACGACTGACTCCGCAGCATGCATATGTATGATCATTGGTGTTAACTAAGCACGTCGTGCATGTGAGGCACACAGACAGCTACACTAAACCGCAAGCGGAGACGGGCATCGGATCAATTTCACAAATAGAATAGGCTTCTCGCTCCTCCTCCGGGCATCCCCGTGCATCACCGGAGTCTCACCGCCTTGCCCCCCTCCTCGTCACGTCACCGCCCCCAAACACCCATCCCGTCCTACATACTACATAGATATCTATATGACTGGAGGGGGGGGGGGGGGGGGGGGGGGGCCCCGCCAATTGCGAGAGCGAGTGGAGGACGGGGGTTGTTGCTGGGTGGTTGCGGAAGCGGTGAGGAGGATATCCAAGTTTTTTTTT
>Ga0307516_10004875_pt1 | contig 16344 bp, 3 predicted proteins | sample 19_EM_MG_FD_203310 | JGI IMG/M metagenome (GOLD analysis project Ga0307516, IMG submission 203310) | Populus trichocarpa ectomycorrhiza microbial communities from riparian zone in the Pacific Northwest, United States - 19_EM | ecosystem: Host-associated > Plants > Roots > Unclassified | place...
TCGGCTTCTTCGTCAACACCCAGGCCCTGCGCGTGAGCCTGGCCGGCAACCCCAGCGTGGCCCAACTGCTGCAGCGCGTGCAGGCCACTGCGCTGGCCGCCCAGGACCACCAGGACATCCCCTTCGATCAGGTCATCGAGGCCCTCAACCACCCGCGCAGCCTGGCCCACCCCCCGGTGTTCCAGGCCATGTTCACCTGGCAGAACGTGCCTGAGGGCGAGCTCCAGTTGCCGGGGCTGCAGCTCTCGGGCTTCAGCGGCGGCGCGCCGGTGACCAAGTTCGACATCGAACTGTTGATGCAGGAAGCCGACGGCCGCATCGCCGGCTCCCTGGGCTACGCCACGGCGCTGTTCGATCGCGCCACCATCGAGCGCCACCTCACCCACTTCACGCGGCTGCTGCACGCCATGGTGGCCGACGAACAAGCCCCCGTGGCGCGGCTGCCGCTGCTGCCCCCGGCCGAGCGCGAACTGCTGCTGCACGGCTTCAATGCCACCGACGCACCGTTGCCCGAGCAGCAGTGCATCCATGAACTCTTCGAGTTGCAGACCGCGCGCACGCCTGAGGCCACGGCGCTGGTCTTTGAGGACACCTCGCTGTCCTACGCCGAGCTCAACGCCCGGGCCAACCGCCTCGCCCACCACCTCGTCGCCCAGGGTGTGCGCCCCGACGGCCGCGTGGCCCTCTGCCTGCCGCGCGGCATCGACATGGTCGTGGCCTTGCTGGCCACGCTCAAGGCCGGCGGCGCCTACGTGCCGCTGGACCCGCAGTATCCGGCCCAGCGGCTGGCTTACATGCTCCAGGATTGTCGGCCGCGCGTGGTGCTCACTACCTCGGCGTTGGAAGAAAGTTTGCCGGCCAGTGCGGCCCTACAGCGGGCGCACGTGCTGCTGCTGGACGATCCGCGGCCCTGGAACGGCCTGGCCGACACCAACCTCGATCCCGCCGCCCTGGGCCTGGGCGCGCACAGCCTGGCCTACGTGATCTACACCTCAGGCTCCACCGGGCAGCCCAAGGGGGCAATGGTCACCCACAGCGGGCTGCTGAACTACCTGCACTGGGCGGTGGCGCACTACCGGCCCGCCGCCGGCTCGGTGGTCTCCTCCTCCCTGGCCTTCGACGCCACCGTCACCAGCATGTACGTGCCGCTGCTGTGCGGCGCGGCGGTGCAATTGCTGTCCGAGCGTGAGGAGCTGGAGCGGCTGCGCGAGCGCATGGGCACACAGGTGCCGCTGGGGCTGGTGAAGATCACGCCGGCACACCTGGATGTGCTGGGCCGGCAGCTGGCGGACTCTGGTACGGTGCCGGCAGCACAGCTGATGGTCATCGGCGGCGAGGCACTGTCTTCAGCAACGGTGCAGCTGTGGCGCTCGCTGTCACCGCAGCTGCGCATGGTCAACGAGTACGGCCCCACCGAGACGGTGGTGGGCTGCGTGGTCTTCGACGTGCCGGCACCGTGGACGGCGGACAGTGCGTCGGTCCCCATCGGCCGCCCGATCGCCAACACGCGCATCTACATCCTGGACACACTCGGCCAGCCGGTGCCCATCGGCGTGGCCGGCGAGCTGCACATCGGCGGCGCCGGAGTGGCGCGCGGCTACCTCAACCGCCCCGGGCTGACCGCCGAGCGCTTCGTGCCCGATCCGTTCTCCGCCCTTCCCGGCGCACGCATGTACCGCACCGGTGACCTGGGCCGCTGGCTTGCCGACGGCAGCATCGACTTCCTGGGCCGCAATGACCACCAGGTCAAGATCCGGGGCTTCCGCATCGAGCTGGGCGAGATCGAGGCCGCGCTGCAGCAGTGCCCCGGTGTGCGCGAGGCGGTGGTGCTGGCGCGTGAGGACGAGCCTGGCAACAAACGGCTGGTCGCCTATGTCACCGGCCCGGATCTGCAGCCCGAGACGCTGCGTTCTCGGCTGGCCGAACGGCTGCCCGAGTACATGGTGCCCGCCGCCTACGTGCAGCTCGAGGCCCTGCCGCTGACGCCCAACGGCAAGCTCGACCGCCGCGCGTTGCCGGCCCCCGAGGACTCGGCCTTCGGCCAAGCCGCCTTCGAGCCGCCCCAGGGCGAGATCGAGTCCACGCTGGCCGCGCTGTGGTGCGAGCTGCTGGGCCTGCAGCAGGTCGGCCGCCAGGACAACTTCTTCGAGCTCGGCGGCCATTCGCTGCTGGCGGTGCAGTTGGTTTCGCGCCTCCGCGCCCGGCTGGGCCTGGAGGTGATGCTGGTCGAACTCTTTGCCCACCCGCAGCTGGCCGGCTTCGCGGTGGCCGTGGCGCAGGCCTCGGCCACCACGCTGCCGGCCCTCGTGGCGGTATCGCGCGCTGAGCCGCTGCCGCTGTCCTTCGCCCAGCAGCGGCTGTGGTTCCTGGACCGGCTCGACGCGCGCGCCGGGGCGGCCTACCACATACCCGCCGGCTTGCGGCTCGTCGGCTCACTCGACACCGCGGCGTTGCAGGCCGCGCTGGACCGCGTGGTGTGGCGCCACGAGGCGCTGCGCACGTGCCTGGAGCCCTCGGGCGACAGCGCCATCCAGCGCATCGCCGCGCCGGATGTCGGCCTGCCGCTGCAGCATCACGACCTGAGTACTCTGCCCGAGGCCGAGCGCCAGGCGCAACTGCGTCAACTCGCCCACGCCGAAGCTCAGGCCCCCTTCGATCTCGCGCACGACCCGCTGATCCGCAGCCAGCTCATCAAGCTCGCCCCCCAGGAGCATGTGCTGCTGGTGACCATGCACCACGTCGTCAGCGACGGCTGGTCGACGGGCGTGCTGGTCCGCGAGTTCAGTGCGCTGTACACGGCCTTCTGCGCCGGCCAGGGCGACCCGCTGCCCGCGCTGGCCATCCAGTACGCCGACTTTGCCGTCTGGCAGCGCCGCTGGCTGCAAGGCGCCGTGCTGCAGCGCCAGTTGCAGTTCTGGACCGAGCACCTGCACGGCGCCCCGGCGCTGCTGGAGCTGCCCACCGACCGGCCGCGCCCGCCGGTGCAGGACTTCGCCGGCGAGGCCCTGGGCTTTGAGCTGGACGCCGAACTCAGCCGCCAGCTTGCGGCGCTGGCCCAGCGCCACGGCGCCACGTTGTTCATGACGCTGCTGGCGGCCTGGGGCACGCTGCTGGCCCGCCTGTCCGGCCAGGGCGAGGCCGTGGTCGGCACCCCTGTGGCCAACCGCAACCGCGCCGAGATCGAGCCGCTGATCGGCTTCTTCGTCAACACCCAGGCCCTGCGCGTGAGCTTGGCCGGCAACCCCAGCGTGGCCCAACTGCTGCAGCGCGTGCAGGCCACCGCGCTGGCCGCCCAGGACCACCAGGATATCCCCTTCGAGCAGGTCATCGAGGCCCTCAACCCCCCGCGCAGCCTGGCCCACTCCCCCGTGTTCCAAGCCATGTTTTCCTGGCAGAACACGCCTGAGGCCGAGCTCCAGTTACCTGGGTTGCAGCTCTCGGGCCTCAGCGGCGGTGCTCTGGTGGCCAAGTTCGACATCGAGCTGTCGATGCAGCAGGCCGACGGCCGCATCATCGGCTCGCTGAGCTACGCCACGGCGCTCTTCGATCGCTCCACCATCGAGCGCCATCTCGCCCACTTCACCCTGCTGCTGCACGCCATGGTGGCCGACGAGCACACCCCCGTGGCGCGGCTGCCGCTGCTGCCCCCGGCCGAGCGCGAACTACTGCTGCACGGCTTCAATGCCACCGACGCACCGTTGCCCGAACAGCAGTGCATCCATGAACTCTTCGAGCTGCAGGCCGCGCGCACGCCTGAGGCCACGGCGCTGGTCTTTGAGGACACCTCGCTGTCCTACGCCGAGCTCAACGCGCGGGCCAACCGGCTCGCCCACCACCTCGTCGCCCTGGGCGTGCGCCCCGACTGCCGCGTGGCCCTCTGCCTGCCGCGCGGCATCGACATGGTCGTGGCCCTGTTGGCCACCCTCAAGGCCGGCGGCGCCTATGTGCCGCTGGACCTAGGCTATCCAGCCCAGCGGCTGGCCTTCATGCTCGAGGACTGCGCCGCGCAAGTGCTGCTCACCGATGCGGCCACACGCAGCGCGCTGCCGGCACTGCCCGCGGCACTGAGCCTGGTGCTGCAGGACGATCCGCGGCCCTGGAGCGGCCTGGCCGCCACCAACCCAGATCCTGCCGCCCTGGGGCTGGACGCGCGCAATCTGGCCTATGTCATCTACACCTCCGGCTCCACCGGTATCCCGAAGGGTGTGGCCGTCGACAATCTCGAGCTTGTCGCCCGCATCGCCGGCCTTGTGAACCGGTACCGGTTGGCGCCGCAGGACCGGGTGTTGCAGTTTGCGACGTATGCATTCGATGCGTCGGTGGAAGAACTGTTCTGCACGCTCTGCTCGGGCGCTGCGCTGGTGTTGCGGACGGATCAATGGCTGGTCGGCACTGACGAATTCTGGCGTCGTTGCGCCGACGCCAGGATCACGGTCCTCGATCTGCCGACGCGGTTCTGGCTTCAAGTCGCTGAACAGCATGAGGGCTTGCCGCCAGAACTGCGACTGGTCATCGTCGGAGGTGAAGAGCTACCGGCGTCGCATCAGCAGCGATGCCAGGACAAAGGCTCGGTCAAGCTGCTGAACACCTATGGGCCAACCGAAGCCGTTGTGGTGGCGAGCTGTCAAGAAGTCGATGGAGACGGCTCGGTCCAGTCAATTGGCCGCCCGATCGCCAACACGCGCATCTACATCCTGGATGCGCTCGGCCAGCCGGTGCCCATCGGCGTGGCCGGCGAGCTGCACATCGGCGGCGTCGGCGTGGCGCGCGGCTACCTCAACCGCCCCGGGCTGACCGCCGAGCGCTTCATCCCCGACCCGTTCTGCACCACCCCCGGCGCCCGCATGTACCGCACCGGCGACCTGGGCCGCTGGCGCGCCGACGGCAGCATCGACTTCCTCGGCCGCAACGACCACCAGGTCAAGATCCGGGGCTTCCGCATCGAGCTGGGCGAGATCGAGGCCGCGCTGCAGCAGTGCCCCGGCGTGCGCGAGGCGGTGGTGCTGGCCCGTGAGGACGAGCCGGGCCACAAACGGCTGGTCGCCTATGTCACCGGCCCGGACCTGCAGCCCGAGGCGCTGCGCATCCGGCTGGCCACCCGGCTGCCCGAGTACATGGTCCCCGCCGCCTACGTGCAGCTTGATGCCCTGCCGCTGACGCCCAACGGCAAGCTCGACCGCCGCGCCCTGCCGGCCCCCGAGGACTCGGCCTTCGGCCGGGCCATCTTCGAGCCGCCCCAGGGCGAGATCGAGTGCACACTGGCCGCGCTGTGGTGCGAGCTGCTGGGCCTTCAGCAGGTCGGCCGCCAGGACAACTTCTTCGAGCTCGGCGGGCATTCGCTGCTGGCGGTGCAGTTAGCCTCGCGCATGCACAGTCTGGGCTGGCAGTTGCCAGTGCGCGCGCTGTTCGCCTCCCCGACGCTGGCCGAGCTCGCCCGTGCGGTGGATGCCCAGGCCGCCGTGCCGGTGCCGCCGAACCTCATCGCCGCCGGCTGCACGCACATCACCCCCGAGATGCTGCCGCTGGTGCAGCTCAGCCCAGCCGAGATCGACGCCATCGTGCGCATCGTGCCCGGCGGCGCGGCCAACGTGCAGGACATCTACCCGCTGGCTCCGCTGCAGGAAGGCCTGCTGTTCCACGCCCTGATGGACCAGGGCGCGGACGCCTACCTGGCGACGCACCTGCTGGCCTTCGACACCCGGGCGCGCCTGGACAGCTTCGTGCGTGCGCTCGGGCGAGTCGTGGCTCGCCACGACATCCTGCGCACGGCCATCGTCTGGCAAGACCTGTCCGAGCCGGTGCAGGTGGTCTGGCGCGACGCCCCCATCCCGCTGCACGAGCTCGATCTGCAAGGCCCGAATGCCGTCGCGCAACTGCAGGCCTGGGCGGATGCCCAGCGTGCAGGCTTTGAGCTGCAGCGTGCGCCGCTGCTGCGCCTCGGCGTGGGCCACGACGCCGTGAACGGGCGCTGGCTGCTGCACTTGCTGCACCACCACATGCTCATCGATCACACGACGCTCGAGCTCATGGTCGAGGAGGTGCTGGTGCACCTGCTGGGCCAGCAGCAGCGGCTACCCGCCGCGGTGCCCTTCCGCAATTTCGTCGCCCAGGCCCGCCTGGGCACGAGCCGCGAGGAGCACGAGCGCTTCTTCACCGAGATGCTGGCCGACGTGCAGGAGCCCACCGCACCGTTCGGGCTGCTGGAGCTGCGTGGCGACAGTTCAGACATCGAAGAGGCTGCCGTGCAGTTGCCCGTGGAGCTGGCCGGCGCGTTGCGCGCGCACTCGCGCCGCCTGGGCATGAGCACCGCCAGCCTGTTCCACCTGGCCTACGCGCTGGTGCTCGCGCGCACCAGCGACGGCGCCCGTGCCGGTACCGGTGCCCGCACCGACGTGGTCTTCGGTACGGTGCTGTTCGGCCGCCTGCACGGGGGTGCAGATGTCCACCGGGCCCTGGGCATGTTCATGAACACCTTGCCGCTGTGCTTGACGCTGGGAACCGGCTCGGTGCTGCAGGCCCTGCGCCACACCCAGGCACAGCTGGCGCGTCTGTTGCAGCACGAGCATGCCTCGCTCGCGCTGGCCCAGCGCTGCAGCGGCGTGCCCGCACCGGCACCGCTGTTCTCCGCGTTGTTGAACTACCGCTACGCCACCGGCAGCACGGCACTCGAAGACGCCCCCGGCCAGCTTCACAGCCAGCCCGACACCGCCTGGGCAGGTACCGAATCGCTCGCTGCCACGGACCGTACCCACTACCCGCTGGTGCTGTCGGTTGACGACTTCGGCGATGGTTTTGCGCTGCAGGCGCAAACCGATCCGCGCCTGCAGCCGCAGCGCTTGCTCGACTTCATGCTCGAGGCCTTGCGGCATCTGGCCGGCGCACTGGCCGACGCGCCCGACACACCGGCAAGCTCGCTTCAGGTACTGCCGCCGGCCGAGCGCGAACTGCTGCTGCACAGCTTCAACCCCACCGACGCACCGTTGCCCGAGCAGCAGTGCATCCATGAACTCTTTGAGTTGCAGGCCGCGCGCACACCTGAAGCAACCGCGCTGATCTTCGAGGACACCTCGCTGTCCTACGCCGAACTCAACACCCGGGCCAACCGCCTCGCCCACCACCTCAGGAATCTGGGGGTCGAGCCGGACTCGCGTGTGGCGATCTGCGTGGAACGCAGTATCGAGATGGTGGTCTGGCTGCTGGGCATCCTGAAGGCCGGAGGGGCTTATGTGCCGCTGGACCCGGACTATCCGCCCCAGCGGCTGGCCTTCATGCTCGACGACAGCCGGCCACGCGTGGTGTTGACCCGGACGTCGCTGCGGGAGCGGCTGCCTGCTTGCCACGCATTGCTGAAGGCGGCCGTGCTGGAACTGGATGCCCCGGGCGTCTGGGATTACTGCCCCGACACCGACCTGGCCTTGGCGACCATCGGCTTGAGCGAGCAGCACCTGGCCTACGTGATCTACACCTCCGGCTCCACCGGCCAGCCCAAGGGGGTGATGGTGGAGCACCGCGGCCTGGTCAACTACGTGGTCGATGCGGCGCGGCTGTTCGAACTCAGCCCGGCGGACCGGGTGCTGCAGCAGAACTCGCTGAACTTCGACCTGTCGGTGGAGGAGATCTTCCCGGCGCTGTGGGCCGGAGCGGCGCTGCTGCCCAGCAGGCGGCTCTTCGGGGAGACGGCGGAGCAGACACAGGCCCCGAGCGTGGTGCACCTGACCGCGGCCCATTGGCACACGCTGGTGGCGCAGTGGCACCGTGAGCCGGCGCGAGCACAGCGCCAGCTCAAGGGCGTGCGGCTGATCAATGTGACGGGCGATGCGATATCGATGCAAAAGCTGGCGCAGTGGGAGGCATTGCGGCCGTCGACGCTGCGGCTGGTCAACACCTACGGCCCGACCGAGACCACGGTGTCGTGCACGGCAGCGTACGTGCAGCACGAGCCTGGTGATGCGGCGAGTGCGGCAATGAGCGTAGCCACCATCGGCCGGCCGATGGCCAACACGCGCATCTACATCCTGGATGCATGGCAGCAGCCAGTGCCGCTGGGGGTGGCGGGGGAAATCTATATCAGCGGGGGGGGGGTGGCGCGCGGCTACCTGAACCGGCCGGAGCTGACGCAGCAGTGCTTCGTCCAAGACCCGTTCAGTATCAAGCCAGGGGCGCGGATGTACAAGAGCGGTGACCGTGCGCGCTACCTGCCGGATGGGCGCATCGAGTACCTGGGCCGCAACGACTTCCAGGTCAAGATCCGGGGCTTCCGGGTCGAGCTGGGGGAGGTGGAGGCGAAGCTCAACGCCTGCGAAGGCGTGGGCGAGGCTGTGGTGCTGGCCCGGGAGGACCAGCCCGGCGACAAGCGCCTGGTGGCCTATGTGGTAGCGCATCCGGGCGTGGAGCTGTCGGCGGCGGTGCTGCGCGAGCAACTGGCGGCTTCGCTGGCAGAGTACATGCTGCCGGGTGCCTTCGTCATGCTGGCGGCTCTGCCGCTGACGCCCAACGGCAAGCTCGACCGCCGCGCGCTGCCTGCCCCCGAGGACTCGGCCTTCGGCCTGGCCGCCTTCGAGCCGCCCCAGGGCGAGATCGAGTCCACGCTGGCCGCCCTGTGGTGCAAGCTGCTGGGCCTGCCCCAGGTCGGCCGCCAGGACAACTTCTTCCAGCTCGGCGGCCATTCGCTGTTGGCGGTGCAACTGGCCTCTCGCATCCGCGCCCGGCTGGGGCTGGAGGTGGCGCTGGCCGAACTGTTTGCCCACCCGCAGTTGGCCGGCTTCGCGCTGGCCGTGGCGCGGGCCTCGGCCAGCACGCTGCCAGCCCTCGTGGCGGTGTCGCGGGCAGAGCCGCTGCCGCTGTCCTTCGCCCAGCAGCGGCTGTGGTTCCTGGACCGGCTCGACGCGCGTGCCGGGGCGGCCTATCACATGCCCGCCGGCTTGCGGCTCGTCGGTTCGCTTGACACTGCGGCGCTGCAGGCCGCGCTGGACCGCGTGGTGTGGCGCCACGAGGCCCTGCGCACCTGCTTCGAACCCTCGGGCGACAGCGCCATCCAGCGCATCGCCGCGCCGGACGTCGGCCTGCCGCTGCAGCATCACGATCTGAGCACCCTGCCCGAGGCCGAGCGCGAAACGCAGCTGCACCAACTCGCCGACACCGAAGCTCAGGCTCCCTTCGATCTTGCGCGCGGTCCGCTCATTCGCGCCCGGCTGCTCCGGCTGGCCCCCCAGGAGCATGTGCTGCTGGTGACCATGCACCACGTCGTCAGCGACGGCTGGTCGGAGGGCGTGCTGGTCCGCGAGTTCAGTGCGCTGTACACGGCCTTCTGCATCGGCCAGGACGATCCGCTGCCCGCGCTGGCCATCCAGTACGCCGACTTCGCCGTCTGGCAGCGGCGCTGGCTGCAAGGCGCCGTGCTGCAGCGCCAGTTGCAGTTCTGGACCGAGCACCTGCACGGCGCCCCGGCGCTGCTGGAGCTGCCCACCGACCGGCCGCGGCCGCCGGTGCAGGACTTCGCCGGCGACGCCCTGGGCTTTGAGCTCGACGCCGAACTCAGCCGCCGGCTCGCGGCCCTGGCCCAGCGCCACGGCGCCACGTTGTTCATGACGCTGCTGGCGGCCTGGGGCGCGCTGCTGGCCCGTCTGTCCGGCCAGGGCGAGGCCGTGGTCGGCACCCCTGTGGCCAACCGCAACCGCGCCGAGATCGAGCCGCTGATCGGCTTCTTCGTCAACACCCAGGCCCTGCGCGTGAGCCTAGCCGGCAACCCCAGCGTGGCCCAACTGCTGCAGCGCGTGCAGGCCACCGCGCTGGCCGCCCAGGACCACCAGGACATCCCCTTCGAGCAGGTCATCGAGGCGATCAACCCTCCGCGCAGCCTGACCCACTCCCCGGTGTTCCAGGCCATGTTCACCTGGCAGAACGTGTCTGAGGGAGAGCTCCAGTTGCCGGGGCTGCAGCTCTCGGGCCTCAGCGGCGGTGCGCCGGTGGCCAAGTTCGACATCGAGTTGTCGATGCAGGAGGCCGACGGCCACATCGCCGGCTCGCTGGGCTACGCCACGGCGCTGTTCGATCGCGCCACCATCGAGCGCCACCTCGCCCACTTCACCACACTGCTGCACGCCATGGTGGCCGACGAGCAGGCCCCTGTGGCAAGGCTGCCGCTGCTGCCGCCGGCCGAGCGCGAACTGCTGCTGCACAGCTTCAACGCCACCGACGCACCACTGCCCGAGCAGCAGTGCATCCATGAACTCTTCGAGCTGCAGGCCGCGCGCACGCCTGAGGCCACGGCGCTGGTCTTCGAGGACACCTCGCTGTCCTACGCCGAGTTGGATGCGCGCGCCAACGCCCTGGCCCACCATCTGATGGGTCTGGGCGTGCAGCCTGGCCATTGCGTGGCCCTCTGCCTGCCGCGCAGCGTGGAGCTGGTGCTGGCCGAGTTGGCCGTGCTCAAGTGCGGTGCGGCCTACGTGCCGCTGGACCCGGAGCATCCGGCCTCGCGCCTGGGATTCGTGCTGGCCGACTGCGCCGCCCCGGTGCTGCTGTGCCCGCGCGAGTTCGCGCTGCCCACACCCGCCGCCGTGCTGCGGCTGGACCTGCGCGATCTGGATCTGTCGCTGCCGCAAATTCGTGCATCCGCACCAGCACCGGCCGTGCAGCGCGAGCACGCGGCCTATGTCATGTACACCTCCGGCTCCACCGGGCTGCCCAAGGGCGTGGTCGTGCCCCACCGCGCGGTGCTCAATTTCGTGGGCAGGGGCAGTCCTGCAGCCATCGGCGCGCAGGATCGCTGCGCTTTTTCCTCCAACCCCGCGTTCGATGCCAGCACGCTGGAGCTGTGGGGCAGCCTGCTCAATGGCGCCTGTGTCGTGGTGGTGCCACAGCCGGCGCTGCTGGACCCGACGGCGCTGCAGGCGCTGCTGCAGCGCCAGCGCGTGTCGGTGCTGAACCTGGTGGCCGGGGCGCTGCGTGCCTATGCGCCGGTGCTGGCTGGCGCGCTGCCCACGCTGCGGCTGCTCGTCACCGGGGGCGATGTGGCCGACCCGCAGTCCCATGCGCTGCTGCTGCATGGTGGCCTGCCTGAATTGCTGGAAACCTACGGACCCACCGAGACCACCCAGTTCGTCACCACGCTGGCCCTGCGCGAGGCGCCGCAGGCACAGGCGCGCATCCCCATCGGCCGCCCGATCACCAACACGCGCATCCACATCCTGGACGCGCTCGGCCAGCCGGTGCCCATCGGCGTGGCCGGTGAGCTGCACATCGGCGGCGCCGGCGTGGCGCGCGGCTACCTCAACCGCCCCGAGCTGACCGCCGAGCGCTTCGTGCCCGACCCCTTCAGCGCCACCCCAGGCGCCCGCATGTACCGCACCGGTGACCTGGGCCGCTGGCGTGCCGACGGCAGCATCGACTTCTTGGGCCGCAACGACCACCAGGTCAAGATCCGGGGCTTTCGCATCGAGCTGGGCGAGATCGAGGCCGCGCTGCAGCAGTGCCCAGGCGTACGCGAGGCGGTGGTGCTGGCCCGTGAGGACGAGCCGGGCCACAAACGGCTGGTCGCCTATGTCACGGGCTCAGACGTGCAGCCCGAGGCGCTGCGCTCTCGGCTGGCCGCACGGCTACCCGAATATATGGTCCCCGCCGCCTACGTGCAGCTCGATGCCCTGCCGCTGACACCCAACGGCAAGCTCGACCGCCGCGCGCTGCCGGCCCCCGAGGGCTCGGCCTTCGGCCAGGCCGCCTTCGAGCCGCCACAAGGCGAGATCGAGTCCGCGCTGGCCGCGCTATGGTGCGAGCTGCTGGGCCTGCAGCAGGTCGGCCGCCAGGACAACTTCTTCGAGCTGGGCGGGCATTCGCTGCTGGCGGTGCAGCTCATGTCTCGCATCTCTGCGCGAATGAACATCTGTGTGCGCTTGTCGCAACTATTCGTTCAGCCAACCCTAATGCTGCAAGCCGAAGCCCTTCGCAATGCCTGGACTGCAGATCCGATCCAAATCGTTGCAAGAGACAGGAGTCAGTATTACGAGTAACAAACTCTCCCGACAATGTCCAGCCCTACGTGAGCAATCGTTCTCAAGAGTGCTGAGTTCAGGGCCAGTCTTGGACTATGTGGCCAAGCGGAATCTCTCGAAGGTGCCAGGGTTGTCTTTCGGTGATGAAATTCAAGCGGGCATTCTCGTAGTGCAGTCGCGAAGGCCAATTCCGATGGAGAGATACCGGGGCGGCCCGGACCGGCTGCGCGGCTGGAACGCCATCGCGGCTTGCCGAGCGCAAGCATCAAGCTTGCACGATTGAAAACCATAGGTAATCGGCGCGATGGTCTAATAAATCGCATCACCAGATCACAGAGTAGGCATTTGTCATGATTAATTCATTGAATTACCTTGCCAAGGTCGAATCGAGCGCAAGAACGTATGCGTCCTCATTCCCAAGAATGTTCACCTCAGCAAAAGGTGTGCGAATTTCCGATTCGGAGGGATGTGAATACATCGACTGCCTTTCCAATGCCGGCACCCTTGCACTCGGCCACAATCATCCGGAGGTGAAAGATGCGGTGCGCACTTTCCTTGAATCGGATCATTTGCAGCAGGCGCTGGACCTAGCCACACCCGCCAAGTACGCTTTCGTGAAGCAATTGTTCTCATTGCTCCCCGAAGAACTGCGCATCAATGGAAAGATCCAGTTCTGTGGTCCCACCGGAGCAGACGCCGTCGAGGCAGCCTTGAAGTTGACCAAGCATCACACAGATCGACCGGGCATTCTGGCTTTCCAGGGGGGCTATCACGGCATGACGGCCGGGGCCCTCGCTGCGATGGGCAATCTGCGGCCGAAAACAAGCCAGTGGCTGAGCGGCGTCCACTTCATGCCCTATCCCTATGCGCTCCGATGTCCATTCGGCACCGACGGCTCACAGACGGACAAGCTCTCGATCGACTACATACGAAATGTACTTTCCGATCCGGAGAGCGGTGTCACCAAGCCTGCCGCGGTCATCGTCGAGGTCGTGCAGGGAGAAGGCGGCTGCATTCCTGCATCTGCGTACTGGCTGCGGGAACTGCGCCACATCACCAAGCAGCACGATATCGCCCTGATCGTGGATGAAGTGCAGACCGGCCTGGGCCGCACGGGGCACATGTTCGCCATCCAGGATGCGGGGATCGTGCCAGATGTGCTGGTACTTTCCAAGGCAATAGGTGGCGGATACCCCATGTCGGTGGTGATCTACCACAAGCGCCTTGATACCTGGTTGCCGGGCATGCATGCAGGCACCTTCCGCGGCAACCAGATCGGCATGGTGGCTGGGGAGGTGACCATGCAGATCATCCAGCGGGACGGTGTGGCAGGCCAGGCTGCAAGAAACGGTGAGCTGTTGATGGCAGGCCTGAGGCGGATCGCGCGCGACTTCCCGTTCCTCGCCGAGGTTCGCGGGCGTGGCCTGATGGTCGGGGTTGAAGTCGTCCACACAGACACCACGACACGTCCGGCCCCCGCGGATACTGCCCTTGCAAAGGCGATCAAGAAGCAATGTTTTGAGCAGGGCCTGATCCTGGAGACTGGGGGACGACACGGTGCTGTGCTTCGCTTCTTGCCTTCGCTCCTTATCAGCGAAAGCGAAATCGGTGCGGTTCTTGACCGGTTTGAGAGTTCCGTCAGGAAGGTGTGCGGTGAGCGTTGAACTAAGCCGCTTCGCCTTGAGAATCGCCAGTTCGGCTTCCAGTGCGGCGATTCGCTGGCCGCGTGGCCGCAGTGCCGCCTGCGCCGCCGCCCGCAGTTCGGGCGGCATGGCCTGCCAGTCGATCGACGGTTCGATCGATGCATCCGGCAGCGGTTGAGGTCGACGTCATGGGGCTTCATGCTACGCATGGGCCCAGCGATGAGCTACAGCATTGATTCGGATGGACAGCCGATGCCGATGACGTTCCACTGCGATGCCCCGTTGGCTCATGCCGCCGATAGCGCCTCATGAAGCGCTTGGGCTCGACGCCTTCGAGCAGCAGCTTCAGCCCCGTGCAGTCGATCTCCTGCGTGTGCACGCGCTGCCGGTCGCTGATGAACACGCCCGCCTCCAGCCGCTTGGCCCACACGCACCAGCCGCTGTGGTCGAAGTACAGCACCTGAACACGTACAGATCACCTCCGGTGGGCTTCGCCCTGGAAGCCTACACGCGCCAGCGCATACAAGTGGTGGGGGGACTGAACGATTACCACTACACGGTGGCAGCCCCGGCTTTATTGGCAATCATGACGCATGCGTCGGACCCTTCCTCCTGGAAGGTCTGGAATGACTCAAAACCTGCCCGCCGACACCAGTGTTCAAAGTCTGCGCGAGGGTAGGTCATCCCGCTGCCGGACGCCAGGTTCGCAAAGTAAAGCGACAACACAGCTGGCCACACGGGTCCTGTCTCGCTGTCACTACAAATAGTCTGATTGATCAGTACATGCCCACCCGGGGGCAAAGTATCAAACGCCTTGGACAGTGCCGCGCGAATCTGGTCCACAGAGAAGATTTCCAAGAATGCCGAGAACAGCACGCAGTCAGCCCCCCGGGGCCAGGTTCTTGACAAAGCGTCACCGCCGACAAAGTCGACGCGTCCCAGGGACTCGGCACTGGTTCGGCCGCGTCCAACTTCGGCAACAGTCGGCAAATCCAGGACCGTCACGCGCACATGCTCGAAGCAAGCCACAATGCCTTTTGCGGTGGTTCCATCGCCGCCGCCGACATCCAACACGTGTCGGAAGTGCGGCAGCTTCTTCATGGCAGCCAACAATAAAGGCAAGCGCCGCGTCTTGACAGTTTCCCCGCGCGCGCGCGCAAAGGCCGCCTCCAGTGCAGGATGCGATGCCAGCCGTTCGTACAAGGTATTTCCTGGGCCGGGCAGGACCGCAAGCCCCGCATTGCGACCCTCGCGTAGCGAGTCTGTCAGGTGCGACCAGGATGGTAGATACACACGCCGGATCCAGTCAAAGTCTACAGGCAGTATGTCCTGATTTGCGGCCAGCACACCATCCAGGCGATAGAGTTGACTGGCCTCGTCGCGTTTGAGCAATCCGAAGGCACAGGCCGCCAACAGCAACAAGCGCGTGGAGTGTGCGGGAATGTGCATCTGCGCCTGAATGTCAGCAGCATGCAATTCGACCTTCGGATTGCCGTCAAATAACTTGTCCAACCCAAGTTCGCGGCAAGATCGCAAGACCTGAAAGTAAACGTAGTCAAAAGCACAATAACCTGTGGTTTCAGAGGAGTGCATAGAGTTGCTCATGCTGTTGTCGGGATTATTTACAGACAGACATTGCATGCGAGCCACGGTGTCTGGCGTTGCGACATGGGGAGGCCATATCTCATATCTAGATGGTCTGTGAAAGCGGTCCGCACCATAGCGATTTGTACCGCCCTGCTTTCGATGTGGCTTGTGTCATGCGGCTAACGAGTCAATCAAGCTGGAGAAGGAGTAGGCGGCACTGCCGGCTGGACGGATAAACGTCCTCGCCTCCCCACTCGTTTAGCTTGGCACCAAGGGCTGGGTCTGAGCGCCAATACGCTTCCAGGGCCCGCGGTACCGAGCTGAAGTCCACCAAGCGTGGCGCAAGGTTCAGTTGAGAAGGGCATCTGCGTCACGCAGGCTCTTAGGCCGCATGTCGGTCCAGTTTTCCTTGACGTATTCTAGGCAAGGCGCCTTGTCTTCCGGACCGAAGACTGCGCGCCAGCCATCCGGTACTGGTGAGTAATCGGGCCAGAGTGAATACTGCTCCTCGTGGTTGACCACCACCACATATTTCTGATTGCTGCTTTCTTCATGGTCGGACATGTTCGTTCCTCAGTTGGTTGATGCAAGTGACGGCAGGGGTTTTCGCATCAACAACGGATGCGTAGGGCGCCTGCCGTGCGTCTAATCGCCCCGTTCAATTTGCGTGCACGATTGCATCGCATTCGCAGAATTTGGCAAAGGCTTTCATAATGTGCCGTGCACCGGGTGCAGGTCCTCCACCAAATTGGCCTCTCTCAGCAGCCCGCTGTCAAGCTTGACAACCCGGTCCGCGCAGTGCCAATAGCGATCATCGTGCGTCACCACAATCAAGGTCTTGCCTGCGCGCTTGAGAGCAGGCAACAGTTCGTTGTAGAACCGATCGCGGAACCCGCGATCCTGATCTGCGGTCAATTCATCAAATATCAGGATTTCGCGATCATCGAGGCAAGATTGCACGAACGCCAATCGTTTTCGCTGGCCTTGCGAAAGATCTACCGAAGACAACTTGCCGTCGTCAAGAAGTTTCACTTTGGATTCCAACTGCACTGCCTTCAGCCAGTGTGATACCAATGTTGGAGCAGCCGGACGGCCTTCGCGATCGATGACATGCGCAAACACCA
>Ga0307516_10004876_pt1 | contig 16343 bp, 9 predicted proteins | sample 19_EM_MG_FD_203310 | JGI IMG/M metagenome (GOLD analysis project Ga0307516, IMG submission 203310) | Populus trichocarpa ectomycorrhiza microbial communities from riparian zone in the Pacific Northwest, United States - 19_EM | ecosystem: Host-associated > Plants > Roots > Unclassified | place...
TGGATCCAAAACCCACTACTGCATTTCCGATATCGTGCAGCACATCCGAAGCTATTTCAAATTTTCCCTGCGCTACCGCCTTATCCAGCTCGACCACTCTTTCCTCCAGTTCCTTTTTCTGGGCTTTGATCGTTCGCATGCGGATCCCATAAAAACCGACCCCGCATCCGGCAGTACAGAGGGCAACCAGCAATTTGAACCACCAGGTCAGCCAGAAAGGGGGGGCGATCGTAAGCTGAAGACGGGTGATGGCAGATGACCAGTTCCCGTCATTATTCAGGCCTTTCACCTGAAAAATATATTTACCCGGATCCAGGTTGGTATAAGTGGCGGCATGGCCGGCGCCTATATTGTTCCATTTTTGATCGAACCCTTCCATCCTGTATGCATATTGTTTTTTTTCCGGAATGGTATAATTCAAGGAAGCAAATCCGAATGAAAGTACGGACTGCTTATAGGAAATAGTTATTTCCCTTGTTTCCGTAATATCTTTTTGTAAAGGAGAGCCGGCAGCCTTGCCGCCGGAAATAGGCACTTCTTTATTGAATACCTGAAAACTGGTGACCACCAGCGGGACCTCAAAGGGGTTCTCTCTAATGCTATCCGGGAAAAATTTATTAAACCCATTGACTCCTCCGAAATACATAGCTCCGGAAGAACTTTTAAGACAGGCATGGGATTTGAACTCATTGGATTGGAGGCCATCGGCTACGGAGAAATTTTTAAAGATCCGTGTTTCCGGGTTGTACCTGGAAAGGCCGTTATTGGTGCTGATCCAGAAATTCCCTTTATCATCTTCAAGGACGCCGGAGATCAGGGCATCGGGTAGCCCGTCGCGGGGAAAATAATTGGTAAAATGGTTGCTGCGTCTGTCCAGGCAGTTAAGACCTGATTTGGTGCTGATCCATATATTCCCTTTCCTGTCTTCATAGATAGAATGGATACAATTATCGCTCAGGCTGTTCCTGGTGCTGTCATGCACAAAATGCGTGAATTTCTTTGTTTTCTTATCAAAAAGATCCAGCCCCTTGTCAAAAGTGCCGATCCATATAAAGCCTTTGCTGTCTGCGAACAGGTAGATGATCCTGTCCGCGCTGACGCTGTTGGCATTGGCGCTGTCGTGCTTATAACGTATGAACTTTCCCGTTTGGGATTGATAAAAGTTAAAGCCATCTCCCCAACTGGAGATCCATAGTTCTTTATCCTTGTCCACCGTAATGGCCCCGGTATTATTCCCGCTGATGCTCGCATCATTTGCAGGGTCCTTCTTTATCAGCCGGAATGTTTTTTTGGACGGGTTGTACACCGAGGTCCCGTCCCCGCAGGTGCCCATCCATATATTATGATCCTTGTCTTCCCGGACGGAGATGACATAATTCCCGCAAATACTTTGCGGATTGGAGGGGTCATGTTTGAAATGGGTGAATTTCTCCGTTGCAGGATCGAACAATTCTACCCCTCCGCCATCCGTGCCTATCCATATATTACCACGGGAATCTTCGAGGAAGTCAAGAATATTATTGTTGCCGGGGCTATTGAAAGAACTGGTATGATTGTAGAGGGGAAATTGATTGGCATCCTTATTATATAGATTGATCCCCCCGCTGTAAGTGCCGATCCACATATTGTTATGCGAATCTTTATAAAGGGAATAAATAGAATTATTGCTCAGGCTGGAATTGTCGATATCGTCATGCAGGTAATTCGCGAAGGTTTCCGTATCCGGGTTGAAAATGCTCAGTCCCCCGTTCTCCGTACCTATCCATAGGTTATTTTTATCATCCCCCGCCATGGATAATATGACATCCCGGGGCAGGCTATTGGGGTTATGGAGATCGTTCTTAAAATGACGGAAATGGCTATTACCGAGGTCCAGCAGATCCATCCCTCCACCCCTTGTGCCTATCCAGAGGCGGTGACGCTGGTCTTCAAAGAAACGCAGGACTGTATTATGGGCCAAAGAACTGTTGTCCTTACCGCTGTGTTGAAAACGGGTGAAGCGCCCGGTACTCTTGTCAAACAGGTTCATGCCGCCATGAAAAGTGCCGACCCATATACGATGCCGGCTATCTTCGAAAATGGTAGTAACATCGTTATCGCTGATGCTATTGGGATTATTCTTATCATAGGTATAACTGGTAAATCTGCCTGTCCGGCTATCCAGTCTGTTCAGACCGCCATTCTCCGTGCCGACCCATAGGTCGCCCCCGGCATCCGTGGCAATACAGTTTACAAAATCATCTGAAAGACTGGCCACATCTTTTTTGTCCTGCCTGTAACGGATAAACAGGTCCTTTTCCCGGTCGAATCTGTTCAATCCTCCGCCCAGGGTGGCCACCCAGATATTTCCGTTCGCGTCCTCCAAAAGGTCTTTAACAAAGCTATTGCCGATGCTGGCCGGGTCCTTTGGGTTATTTTTATAAACAGTGAATTTGTATCCGTCATACCTGTTCAGGCCATCCTGCGTTCCAAACCACATAAATCCACGGGTGTCCTGCAAAATGCAGGTCCCGTTGCTTTGAGAGAGCCCTTTGTCCGTACCCAGATGGTCTAAGCTTATATGCTGTTTTTGTGAGACAGCAGCAAGCCCAAGGGTTTGCAACAAGATAAAAAAAAGGAGACGGGAGGCGCTCATATTTATATTTTGAATTGGATCGTGGCGAGCGCACCTTTTCCAGGCCCTTCGCTCGTAAGAGCAATGGTGCCGGCATGACTTTCCAGGATCTCCCGGCAATTATATAATGCCAGCCCCGATCCGGAGGGTTGGGTGGTAAATCCCCGTTCAAATAAATGACTGGCCGTTGTTTTGTCGAACCCCACCCCGCTATCGCGGACTTCCAGGTTCAACAGTCCCGGCTCGCTATATACCCGTAGAGAGATAGCTTTTTCGCTGTCTTGCATTTCAATGGCTTCAATACTATTCTTAAGCAGGTTGAGGATGACCTGCATCAGTTTGGTACGGTCCCCTTTTATGAGAGGCAGATCAGTGGGAATATCTAAGGAGACCGCAATGCCTTTTTTATCGACGGAAGAAAAAAGCATCGACAGGCAGTCGTTGATGATGCTCCGAAAATTAACAGGCTTTCTTTCCTGTGTTTCCTGGCCGGTGATATATTGTCGCTGAATACTCAGTATTTCCTGGATATGGGTAATGGTATTGATTTGTTCAGTAATGGATCTGCCTATTTCTTCCTGGGTGGCTTTTTGTGTTTCTGCTATGCCGCTGAGCATCGTGGCAACGGCCCCTGCTTTAGCTTCTCCTATGGCGGTGGCCATAACGGGCTGCTGCTCTTTAAAAAAAACGGCCAGTTTGGCCAGGTTTTCCGGCTTGTCCTGCTCCAGCAAACGCTTTATGCGCGTCAGGTAGGATCCAAAACCCACCATCGCATTCCCTATATCGTGCAGGACATCGGATGCTACTTCAAACTTTCCCTGCCTTACCGCCTTATCCAATACGGCCAACTGCCGCTCCAGGTCCTTTTTCTGAGCCTGGACCGCGCGCATCCGGATCCTGTAAAAAGCAATCCCGCATCCGGCAGTACAGAGGGCAACCAGCAATTTGAACCACCAGGTCAGCCAGAAAGGAGGCAGGATGATGAGTTGAATACCCGTGACGGCAGGGGACCAGCTCCCATCGTTATTCAACCCCCTCACTTTGAAAATATATTTACCTGCATCCAGGTTGGTATAAGTGGCTCTTCGCCTCATGCCGATATCGTTCCATTTTTTGTCAAAACCTTCCAGCATATAGGAATACTGCTTTTTCTCCGGAATGGTATAATTTAAGGAGGCGAACTCGAAGGAAAATACGGATTGCTTGTAGGAAAGAGTGATTTCCTTTGTTCCCGTAATATTCTTACCTACCTCTTTATTGAACAACTGGAAGCCCGTGATCACGAGAGGAGGGTCAAAGGGGTTTGCTTGAATACGATCCGGGAAGAATTTATTAAACCCATGCACGCCTCCGAAGTACATCTCGCCGGAAGAGGTTTTAAAACAGGAGTGGGCCTTGAATTCATTGGATTGCAATCCGTCGGCTGCAGAGAAATTTTTAAAACTCCTGGTCCCGGGAGTATACCTGGACAAACCCTTGTTGGTGGCGATCCATAGATTTCCCTTGTCATCTTCGAGGATACCGAAGACCGTGGCGCCCGGCAACCCGTCCTTAACGGACCAGGCGGTGAAATGCCCTGTCTTCCTGTCCAGTAAGTTCAGTCCATCGGCGGTGCCGATCCATATATTCAGTTGACGGTCTTCAAATACACAATATACATAGTTATTGCTGAGGCTATTCCGGTTATTCTCGTGCAGATAATGCGTAAAGATATTCGTTCTTTTATCGAACAGGTCGAGCCCGCCATCGACGGTTCCGATCCACAGATAGCCTTTGCTATCACCCATCAGGGTTTGGATCCTGTCGCTGCTAACGCTGTTCGGATTGGCCGGATCGTGCTTAAAATGCCGGAAGCCATCGCTTTTTCGATCGTATGCATTCAACCCACCCCCCTGAGTGCCTACCCATATTTCTTTGCCCCTGTCCTGCACGATGGCGAAGGCATTATTCGAGCTTAAACTTGCCGTATCCTGCAGATTGTATTTATATTGTTTGGAGTGCCCCCTTCCCTTATCGATCACCGTTAATCCGTCGCCCCAGGTGCCAACCCATAGATTCTTTTCACTGTCTTCACAGACGCTCAGGACATAATTCCTGTTGATATTGCCTTTTTCAAAGCTTTTATTATACTTGAAATGAGTGAAATCCCCCGTTCTCTGATCCATTAGCTCAAGGCCTCCTCCATCCGTACCGACCCACAGGTTGTTCCCGGAATCCTCAAAAATGGCGAGCACATTATTGTTGCTAAGGCTTTGAGGAGAGGAAGTATGCCTGTAGGCGGAGAATTTATTGGCATCCGTATTGAACAGGTCGACACCACCGCTGAAGGTACCCACCCACATATTTCCGTGGCCGTCGTTATAGATCGAATAGATCGAATTATTGCTGAGGCTCTTGTTATCGATATCGTCATGCCGGTAGGTTTGAAAGATCTCTTTTTCAGGATCGAGTATGCTGATCCCGCCATTCTCCGTCCCTATCCAAAGGCGGGCCCTATCGTCTTCGCAAATGGATATTACCATGTTAAAGGTCAGGCTATTGGTATTATTCGGGTCATTCCTGAAATGGCGGAATTTTTTTTGAACGGGATCGAACAGGTCTATCCCCCCGCCCCTGGTCCCGACCCAGAGCCGGTGCCGGCTGTCTTCAAACACTTTGGAGATAATATCGCCGGACAGCGAAGCAGGATCCTTTTCATTGTGCCGGAAGTGGGTGAAGCTATGGTGTACCCTGTCAAATAACTCGAGGCCGCCATGAAAAGTTCCTACCCACAGGCGATGTTGGCTGTCTTCAACGATATCCGTCACATCATTGTCGCTCAGGCTTTGGGCATCCAGGTAATTGTGAGAAAAATTCGTAAACTTCCCAGTTGCCGGATCGAGAATATCCATTCCTCCTCCATCGGTGCCGATCCATATATTCCCGGCCTGGTCCGGCATCAATATATTGATGACGTCGTTCGAGAGACTCGACAATTTTTTTGGATCATGCTCATAATGGGTAAACAACTCCTTTTCCTGGTCATACCTGTTGAGACCTCCGCCATAGGTCGAGATCCAAAGACCGCCTTTCCTGTCCTCCACCATATGGGTGATATAATTGGAGCTTAAGCTGGCTGGATCCCCGGCGATTTTTTTGTACAGCTTGAACCCGTAGCCATCGTACCTGTTCAGCCCGTCACGGGTGCCAAACCACATAAATCCCCGGCTGTCCCGTAAAATACAGGTCACATTACTTTGAGAAAGGCCCTGTTCCGTGCTTAAGTGGTCAAACCGGATCGTTTGTCCCTGTGAACTTGCCCTGATCCCGGCGGCCAGCACCAGGATAAAAAGAAGCATTCGGGGAATATAGTTTGGGCAGAACATGAGTTTTCTAAATTTTGAATTGGATGGTGGCTAGCGAACCCATCCCGGGGCCTTCGCTGGTAAGAACAATAGTACCGGCATGGCTTTCTACGATAGCCCGGCAATTATACAATCCAATCCCGGTTCCGGAGGGCTTGGTCGTGAACCCCCTCTCAAAAAGTCTTCCGGCTGTTGCAGGCTCCAGACCGTGACCGCTATCCTTTACCTTCACTACCAGCAGTCCATCCTCCGTATGCACCCCGAGGGAAATGCTCTTTTCCCGCGCCTGCTGATCGATGGATTCAATACAATTTTTTAGAAGATTGAGTATGACCTGCATCAGCCTGGTGCGGTCTCCCTTTATAGCAGGCAGTTCTTCCGGCATGAATAAGGAGACGGCAATGGCGCTCTTGTCCAGGGCAGTGAACAGCATGGATACGCAGTCGTTGATGACATGCCGCAGATTCACCGGCTTTCTTTCCTGTGTTTCCTGGCCGTTTATATACTGTCGCTGAATATGCAGGATTTCCTGGATCTGGTTGATGATACTTAATTGTTCCGTAATGGAATTCGCTATTTCTTCCTGGTTGATCTTTTGTGTTTCTGCGATACCGTTGAGCATCGTAACCAGGGCATTCGCCCTGGCTTCTCCGAGGGCGGATGCCATCACCGGATGCTGGTCTTCGAAAAAAACGGCCAGGTTTTGCAGATTCTCCGGCTTTTCCTGGTCTTGCATACGCCGGATACGCGTCAGGTAGGACCCGAAGCCAACTACCGCATTCCCGATATCATGCAGGACATCGGAAGCCATATCGAACTTTCCCTGGGCTACGGCCTTATCCAATACGGCTGCCTGCTGCTCCTGTTCCTTTTTCTGAGCATCGGCGGCAAGAGCCGCTTCCTGTTGTATCCTTCCCATTTCTATGACCTGTCCGATCTGGATCTCACTATATTTCTTTAATTGATAACCCCATAAGCCGCAGGTAAAGAATATGACTGCGGAAAGCAAAATATGTATGACATATGCCTGGAGTGCGAAATAATCCAATTGCGTGAAATAAACTTTATCGAAACCTATATTCTGAAGATAACCTAAAGACGCATGATGGATCAGCACGAGCACCAGCATCGGGATCTGCAGTTTCCAGTTCTGGTAAGTGATGAGGATGGCGCTGCCTATAAAAGCAAAAAAATGCATTTCGAACAGTCCATGCATCTGATAAATATACTGGGCCATGAAAATAGCCAATACCGCACTCAGAACGTATTGGTACAACTCTGAATCCGGTAGGAGAAGCTTGACGGAATAATAGGCCAGCAGGGAAAATCCTCCCACACCAAAAGCTATTAGCCAGGTGTCATAGAAGAATGCAAGCGCCAGCCCGGTTAAGAAGAAACCGGGAAGAAAATAATTCATCAGTTTATCGGACCTTTTCTTAACAGAAAGCCTGAATGCGGAGGTATGCAGTCGCAGTTCTGATTCTTTTTGCATGTTTATTATTTTGTACAGTTTGGCAATTGGCAGCCATAGGCCTTGAATGCATAGGGGTCGAAAACGATAGTTTGGCGATCATCCAGCAAAGAATCCAGGGCCATCTTGGCATATTCGCTTTTTTTATCCGTGCAGTAACGGCTTCTGTTATAGTTCCCCCTGTAGAATAATTTATGGTGAACGTCGATGATCACTGCCTGGGGTGTGGAATATACGCCGCAGGATGATGCGATAGCCGTATCGAAGAGGATAGGGGCGGTCACTTCGAATTTATCCTGTATCTCTTTAACGGTATACTCCTTGTTGCTCATGACGACGATCGCGAAATTTACCTGTTGGTCGTATTGCCTGACCAGTGATTTGAAATGGGAAATGTTAAAACGCGAACAAGGACAGTCCGGGTTGAAGAAATGCAGGAAAAGGGGCTTTTCGCCGGATGTTTTAAAGGAAAGAGCGATCTCCTCCCCGGGACTAACGGTCCGGTAGTTTTTTGGGATAGGGGTGGGTAAACTATATTTCCATTCATCATGCCAGAACAAGGCGACGATTCCGGCAGATAGCAGGGTCAGGCAGATGATTACAATTCCTTTTCTCATTTTTTGATATTATCACAGTAGGGGTAATTGGATGGTGAAGACGGCGCCTGGATCATTTTTAACCGTTATCTCCCCTCCGTGCGCGATGATATATTGTTTGACGATCGCCAGTCCAAGGCCCGTGCCATTGGTCTTCTGTTTTGTAATGAAAGGATCGAAGAGTGTTTTCATAATATCCGCGGGAATGCCGGGACCATTATCACGGATACTGAGTGTGAGCCGCTTATCCCCATCGGCTTTCGCAGAAATGGTAATGCGGGGCTCGGATGTTTTGGAATCGAGCAGGGCGTCGATGGAATTATTCACCAGGTTCATAATAGACCTTTTGAGCTTGCTCTCGTCACAAGGCACCGCCAGCCCCGGGGAAATATCCTTCTGAATGGCCACCTGACCGGATGTATTCCGGGCCTCTGCCAGTTTGATCCCTTCGTCGATTATTTTGTCCAGGCTCACCGGCGATTTTTTTACCGGTGTTTCCTTGATGAAATCCAGGAAGTCTTCAAAAATTTCAGAGGCCTGCACCGCGCAGTCGTCGATAAGATCGAGATATTCATTTTCCGGGATGTCCTCCCTCATCAGGTCGGTCAGTACTTTAATATTCTTAATGGGAGAGCGAAGGTCATGCATCATCATGCTGACGGCCTTGCCTACGGCTGAAAGTTTTTCCTTTTGTAACAACTTTTCCTTCAATTCCGCATTACGGATAGCCTTGGCCGCGTTCAGCACGAATAATTTGAGGAGGTATAGTTTTTCCGTTTTTAATTTCTCATCCTTTTTAAGTACGGCGAAAATGGTATAATTATCCAGCCGGGCCATCACCACTTCATCCACCTGCACCACTTCACCATCGGCTATATGGGTGGCTTTCACCCGGGCAGTCAATTCCTGCATGTTTACCTTTCCTTCTATGGAACCGATGGAAAATATTTTTTCGTATACATCGTCGTCATGCAGCTTGCCCAGTAGCGCCATATCCGTCTCCACGTAGGTAGCCAGTTGGTCCAGTACATTCTGCAACAGGGAATTGAGCTGATGTTCCTCCAGGCTGATGGACGAAATGGCTTCGATCAGTTTTTCCAGGTTACGGAGCTTATTATAATCGGAGACCGCCTTGGTAGCCAGTTGAGTGATCTCTTCGGACGCATAGGGTTTACAATGATAGCCGACATTTTGCCCGGCCCGCGCGATGATGTCATCGATCGACCGGTCGCTGAAGGCTGTAACGAAGATGATCTCGGCCTTGCTGTCATATTTCCTGATCTGGACGGCTGTTTCCATGCCATCCCATCCGGGCATACGCATGTCCAGGAAGATAACGGCATAGGGGTGACCATCTGCCACTGCCTTTTTCACCAGTTCGACCCCTTCCATTCCGTTAGAAGCCTTATGTACGGTGAAATTGGGGATATTACTGGCCCGGGGAGTGAGCAGTATTTCGGAAGGAGTATCGAACAATATGCTGGCAGCCTGACCTATCCGCTCATTTTCAGGATTGTTTTTCCTGGGTACAAGGATCTCTTCGATATTGTCCCTGACCATTTCTTCATCGTCGATCACTAATACGGCTGCATTGGAAGCTTCTTTCATGTTGGTTTAGTTTTATAGATATTCCTGCGATTTTATATTTTAAATTTGATCGTCGTGAGCGCTCCCTTCCCGGGGCCTTTACTGCTGATGCCGATCGTACCGGCCTGGCTCTCTATGATGGTCCGGCAACTATTCAGTCCCAGCCCGGTGCCGGAAGACTTCGTGGTGAACCCACGGCCAAAGAGCCGTGCGCCCGTTGCTTCGTCAAAGCCGTTGCCGCTGTCTTGTATTTCCAGCACCAGCGATCCATCCTGCGCGGACATCCGGATGGAAATGGTTTTTTCTGCCGCATTCAGATCGATGGCCTCGATACTGTTCTTAAGTATATTGAGCAGGACCTGCATGAGTTTCGTCCGGTCGCCTGTCACGGAGGGCAATTCGGCAGGGGCATCCAGCTTAACGATAATAGCTCTTTTGTCTATGGATGCAAAGGTCATCGAGAGACAATCCTCGAGAATGCTCCGGAGATTAGCAGACTTTTCCTCCTTTCCCCCTTGTCCGGCGACATATTGCCGCTGAATATGGAGTATTTCCTGGATATGGCTGATGATACGGAGCGCCTCTGTCAGGGACCTTTGTATTTCTTCCTGGCTGGTCTTCTGCGCATCTGTTATACTGGTAAGCAGTTTTACAACGGCTCCCGCTTTGGCTTCCCCGATGGCCGTGGCCATAGCCGCCTGCTGAGTCGCGAAGAAGTCGGCAAGATTGTGCAGGTTGCCCGCGTCGTTCTGTTCCAGTGCACGCCGGATACGGCCCAGGTAGGAGCCGAAGCCTACTACCGCATTCCCGATATCATGCAGCACATCCGAAGAAATCTCAAACTTACCCTGCGCGATAGCCTTATCCAGCAAGGCCTGCTCCAGCGCTTGATCGTTCGGACTTAGTTCGTTTTCCATGCATTAGAGATGTTTAGGAGTAATTGATAAGACAATCAACGGGAATAATCCTTCATATAGTCGAAACCGCTTCATCGTGAAAGGAAATTATATGGAAACATGTAGCGATAACGGCCATTCTTCCTATTCGGGGAATATATAAATAGTCCCTTCACATAATTTAACAGAACTACGTTCTATTAGCAATCCGTACGTAGCGGACGAATATCGTACTGTATGAATAAGCCGAACCCCAAAAAGATCAATATTTTTTTATCTGTGGACCTGCAGGCCATCAATAATTATTTTAATGCGCATGATCCGGCCCCTATTTATAAAAGACAATTGAGCCATGAATTCGAGCAATATATCATGAATTCTATTTTTGCAGCCAAACGACATTCCGTCTTCAATTATAAGGTATGTTGTAAAAGCGAATCGGATACGCAATATGTAGAGCCCCTGGTATATGCGATCCGGGGTCATTTTTCGGAAAAGAAATTGGTCAGGGACGCGGCATTCGAGAAATTCAAACGCCGTACCTACTCATTGCTCTTTGTCAGCCTCGCCGTGGTCATGATATGTCATGGCTTTCTGCCTTTATTCTTCAAGGCGGAAGAAGCAGGCCTCAGTTCAGGTGTCAGCAATAGCATGGATATTTTTAGCTGGGTAATACTATGGCAGCCGATCGATAAGCTGATCTTTCACTGGAACCCTTACCTGAAAGAGATCTCGATCATGGACAGGCTGGCGAAGGCCGAAGTAATCATCATTGAAAATGCGGTTTAATTTATTCATAATGTCCCTTCTGCTGTATCATATAACAAATAGCCAGTCCCGTATAGGACTTGAACAATATTATTACACCGGTCATCCGGGAACTTCCCTGGTATCCAGGCTTTCCTACCAGGGCGGTGATAAATGGTATGGAGAGGCCCGGTATAATTATGAAGAAGCAAAGACCTGGTCATTGTATGGAGGAAGAACCTTTTCAGGGGAAAAAGACCTGTCCTGGTCTTTCACTCCGTTTGCAGGTCTTGTAATGGGCCGGCTGAAAGGCGGCTCAGCGGGGTTGAACCTTAGCCTGGGCTATAAAAAATTGTCTTTTTCATCCGCGTCTCAATATACTTTTTCAGCGGAAGACAGGCATTGTAATTTCTTTTTTACCTGGTCCGAACTGGGATTCCAGTTGAGCAGCAGGATCTATGCCGGTCTTGCGATACAGCAAACAACGCTTTATAGGACAGCCGGTAAATGGGAACCCGGTCTACAACTGGGGTTTTCATATAAAGAATGGGGATTTCCCTTTTATGCATTTAATCCAACAAGTAATAACAGATACTTTGTATTAGGAGTAACACGATCAATCGATAGACTATGAAAAGATTTTATCTCATCTTTTTTGCAATATGCGTCCTTTTTTCTACCATGGTGTACTTATCGATCTGGTGGATGCTGGTGGGAATCGCCGCCGCTATGATCTATGTCGCTTACCGCTTTTATGCCGTCCGCCTGAAGGCCAATGAAGCGAGAAATGACGGGCTGCAGCACCAGATAGAAGGTTTGCACACGCAACTGGATAATTCCATTTTGAAAGAACAGCGAACAAGCAAGGAAGCCGATCAGGTAAAGCAAGCCAAGCAGCAACTGCTGGCCGTCATGAGCCATGAGATCCGTACTCCCATGAACGGGGTATTGGGAATGGTCTCCCTGCTGTCCGGAACTTCTTTGACAAAAGAACAAGCTGAATACACGGAAACGATCCGTAGTTGTGGCGAAAGCCTCCTGGCTACGGTGAATGATATCCTGGTCAACGACCTTTTAAATTTTTCAAAAATGGAACAGGACGGAACACAATTGGAGAACAAGGACTTTGATCTTCGAAATTGCCTGGAAGAAGTGCTGGATATGTTTGTGACAAAGACGGGAACGGATGGCCCGGACCTGATCTCTTATATGGAGGAGAATGTGCCCGAACAGGTCAAGGGTGATAACAAAAGACTGAGGCAGGTATTGATGAATTTGGTCGAGAACGCCGTTAAGTTCACCCGGCAGGGGGAAATATTCCTGGGGACCCGGTTGTTGCAGTCCCTGGAAGATAATAAGATCGAACTGGGCTTTGAAGTGCGGGATACCGGGACGGGTATCCGGCCCGATAAAATAGAAGAAATATTCAAAGGGTTTGCCGGCGTGGAAAGCCCGGATAAGATCGGGGAGGAAGGCACGGGCCTGGGACTGGTCATTTGCAAGAAATTGGTGGAAATGATGGGAGGGGAGATCGCTGTTCGAAGCGAACCCGGGCAGGGAACTGTTTTTACTTTCAGTATAATACTCGAAGTCAGCCTGAAATCGATATCCAACCGCGCTTTGCAGGATCAGATGAGCAGCCTCAAAGGCAAACGTATATTGATAGTAGATGATAATCCCACGAGCCGGACAGCCCTGGTAAAACAAATGGAATCCTGGAAGCTGGCGCCCGTCTCCGTATCATCGGGCCGGGAGGCCATGGAGGTCCTCTCACAGCAGACCGGCTTCGACGGGGTATTTACGGACATGGATATGGAGGAGATGGATGGTATCGGACTCACAAGATCTATCCGCCAACTATTCCCTGCTACACCTGTTGTCCTGATGAATCGTATGGGGGACGAGCGTTATAAGCAGGATGCTGAACTATTCTCATCTGTATTGACCAAGCCCCTCCGGCAGTATATGCTTAGGGACCATATGCTAGGCATCTTCTCCCATGCGAATGGAATCGTCGCCGGCACACCCAATAAGGCGAATGGAGTATCAGCTAATTTCTCGCAACAATACCCCCTCCATATTCTCGTCGCTGAAGACAATCTCATCAATCAGAAAATAGCCATAAAGATCCTGACCAAGCTGGGATATACACCCGCATTGGCGAGAAACGGTAAAGAAGTGCTGGATATGATCAGTCATGAACATTATGACATGATCCTGATGGATGTGCAAATGCCGGAAATGGATGGATTCGAGGCCACGCGGATGCTCCGCGTTTGCCTGGAAATACAGCCCGTCGTTATTGCGATGACGGCCAATGCCCTCCAGGGCGACCGGGATGCCTGCATACAGTCAGGCATGGATGATTATATCAGCAAGCCGATCGAACTGAAAGAATTGCTGGGACAGTTGGAGAAATGGGGCCAGGTGATCAAAAGCAAACGACCCGCCTCCATCTAGGCATCTGATGAGTAAGTCTCCATTTTTAAGTATTTATACTTATTTAATAGTAAGTGTATATTCTATTAAATATTTAATGATATAACTACAAAATGATAAATAGTTGTAATATTTAAGCCTGCAAAAAACTTACAAAAAAGCCTCAAAAGACTCTTATGAAAAATTTATACTTGCTTCTTTCATTGACGCTTATTGCTCACTATGCAAATGCCCAGGTGGGTATCGGCACCGTGTCCCCCAATTCGACCCTGGATGTGAGAGGGTCCGTATCAGCAAGCTACCGGTCATATAGCACCGCTACTACGACCCTTACGGCAAGCGATTATACCGTGGTCTATACCGGCGCCGTTGCAACAACGGCTACTCTTCCGGATGCCACTACCTGTACCGGCAGGGTATATGGAATAAAAAATTTCAGCGCCACCACCCCTGTTCCTAAATTGACGGTCGCCACGGTCAGTTCTCAAACGATCGATGGATCAGGCTCCTGGGCTTTGGACGAACCCAATGAAGCGATCCTGATCGTCAGTGACGGCGCTAATTGGAAAGTCTCCAATCAGGATGTGCCTGTAGCAAAGACCACCACCACCGGCGGACCCTGGAATGAAGGGGGCAACAAAGTGCCCGCTATGAAATCCGTAGGTACTATTACTAATTTTTCTCTTCCGATCATCACCAACAACCTGGAAAGGATGCGGGTCGATAGTATGGGGAATGTCGCAATCGGCGGTCAGATCGCCAGCGGGGCTACCAACGCGGAAAAATTATTGATAAATGCCGGGACCACCACTTCTCCCAACCTGATCAGTGCGATAGGAAGCATCAATAATTATTTACAGGTAAACCTTCAGAATACAGCGGCTACCGGTTCGGCCAGTACTGACCTGATAGCGACCAATAACGGGGGGAGCTATATCGATCTGGGTATCAACTCGAGTGGATATAATCTTAATGTCAGCCCTATTTTAAACGGTGCGAATAACGCCTATTTATACACGACGGGTAACGATTTCATCATCGGGGATAGCACAGTCGGTAAGAATTTAATATTTTTTACCGGGGGCGCGGCTTTGACGAATGAAAGAATGAGGATCAACTCGGGCGGCAATGTAGGTATCGGCAACAATAATCCGCTGGCTGCTTTGGACGTCAACGGCACGGTAAAGATAGGCACAGCGGGTACCGTGTTGAATGCTGTCATGCGATTCACGAATCAATCCGTCACCGACAATACGACCTTTAATTTTAATCAGGTCAGGACAGAAACATTTACGTTGACGGGGGTCAATCAAAACGCTTCTATAATCGTGACCCCCAGGAGCGCCTTGCCCGTCGGCCTGGGCATAGCTTATGCCTATGCATCGGCTACGAACACCGTCCAGGTCGTTATCCTCAATGCTTCCGGGGCTACGATCGCCCTGGGAACGATCGTCTTTGATTTCACGGTAATACAATAAATCAAGTTCTAATTTTATGAAAAACCCCTGCTTGTTTCTCTTCCTGGCCGTTATGACGGTACAGGTAAACGCCCAGGTGGGCATCGGGACCCTTACCCCTAACTCGACGTTAGATGTCAGGGGATCGCTGGCCGCAGGCTACCGGTCTTTTACCGCCAGTACTACGGCTACAGCCACCGATAATACGCTGGTTTACACAGGCACGGTGGCTGCCACGCTTACCATGCCCACTGCCGTCACCTGCACCGGGAGAATTTACTGGATCAAGAATGCCAGTACGACCCCAGCCACACCTATACTGACGGTGAGCACGACGGGCGGGCAGACCATCGATGGGAATGCCAACTGGATCCTGGATGAACCGGATGAAGTCGTACGATTTGTCAGTGACGGCTCCAACTGGTATGTTTTAAGCCAGGATGTAGCGGTTCCTAAAACAAGCACCACCGGCGGCGCCTGGTTACAGGGCGGCAATCGTGTAACGGCGACAAAAGCGATCGGCACCCTCACCAATTTCAGCTTCCCTTTTATTATTAATAATACGGAAAGAATGCGGCTGAACACCAACGGCTACCTGGGGATCGGTACCATCAACCCGACGGGAAGATTCCATGGCCTGAGTGAGGCCAGCGATGTAGGCAATAAATATTTATTCGAGGATTACGGAGCCGGCACCACGCAGGCGATCTATATGACGAAGGCGAGAGGTACTGCGGCGGCGCCCGCGGACCTTGTAAGCGGCGATGCTATTGGGATGATGCGTTTCGTTCCGCGTTTCAACGGATCGATCGGAACTGCGGGCTCTTCCGTCGATGCTTACTACAAGGGTACCGGCACGGGTGATTCTACCGATCTGCGCCTTTTTACCAGCGGCGTCGAAAGGGTGCGGATCAGCGAGACGGGAAATGTTGGTATCGGCGTTTCCGCGTTCACCGCAGCCAACCCGGAAAAATTGCTGGTCGATGCGGGAACTACCACTTCCTTCAACGTGATCAGCGGCAAGGGCAGCATCAATAATTATCTTCAATTGAATATTCAAAACCGCTCGGCCACGGGTAGTGCCAGTTCCGATGTGGTCGCCACGGCAAATAACGGGAACGAGAGTATTGATTTTATCGACATGGGCATCAATTCCAGCGCCTATACCAATGTCTCAGCCCCCATATTGGCG
>Ga0307516_10004877_pt1 | contig 16341 bp, 18 predicted proteins | sample 19_EM_MG_FD_203310 | JGI IMG/M metagenome (GOLD analysis project Ga0307516, IMG submission 203310) | Populus trichocarpa ectomycorrhiza microbial communities from riparian zone in the Pacific Northwest, United States - 19_EM | ecosystem: Host-associated > Plants > Roots > Unclassified | place...
GTCGTGGTGGGTTTATCACCTCCTGAGCGGAAATCTTGCTTGCAACAGGCATCGGAAATATTATAGAGTATAGGAAACAATTCTTTAGATCTTGCTTGTGGAGTTGAGTAATTGTGAAGTATCTACATAGTGCGGTGTTGGTGAAGCAATAGGGGGTCCATCTGTAAGAGGTTAGACCAGTGAATCAGCGTGCTCTGATTCACTTCTAGGTCTGGTTCACTTCCTGCGCTACTACGTTATAGGTCGCATGCGAGTATGAAGAAAAAGAAGAAAAAAAACAAAACAAAAAAAACGTGCTGCCAGTTGCCGCTCCCGTCCGGTTGTCTCGCTAAACATTTTGTCTCTAGATCGTGACGATATCCACACCAGTCCAGTCTGTCCCGCCAGTGACGCGCCGGGACTGCGAGTGACGCACTGTGACGCATCATACGAACGAGAGCCTGTGCACCCCGTGTGCTCGAACGAGGACTGGGTTGCGCACGGCTATTGGAAGACGTGGGCGAGGAAGAGCTACTAGGTGTTCTGCGAGACGCCGCCAGTGATAGACTTTGCATTCAGAATAATGTCCAATGTATATATACCTATGTATGTTCTCCCTCTACGCGGTCCTCAGGATCTCGTCGGGCCTGAGACATCCCATGGCGACCTGCAAGTGCGCGGTGCCGTCCTTCTCCAGCTCGACCTCGCCGACAGGGCCCCAGCGCGTCTCGACGTCCTCGGCGTCGGCGCGCATGCCGAAGCGGAGGAATGCGTGCATGACGGCGCGCTGGGCGCTGTCGAGCGCGCCCACGATCCACGCGTGGTGGGCGGAGGCGGCCTCGCCGACGAAGTGCAGGCGGCCGTCGGCGGCGGGCCGCGCCAGGAACGGGTACAGGTTGCTGAACTGGCCGGGGCCGAAGAGCGCGAAGGCGCCGGTCGAGTTCGCATCGGCGTACCACGAGTACGCGTGGTGCGTGACGTACTGCTCCCGGAGGAAGGCGAGCGTGATGCCGTGGCGTGCGTGCAGGCGCGCCAGGTCGCGCAGGACCAGGTCGCGGAGCACGTCTTCGCCCGCGGGCGAGTCCGGTGAGATCAGCGCGTCGATCCGCTGCGCGTCCTGCGCCCACGTGTACGACGCCAGCAGGACCGCCGGCGCCGTCGGCGCGTCGTGGATGTTGAACGACGGGTACACGCACGTGCGCAGCGGCAGGTCGGTCGACGCCACGCCGCCCCGGGTGATGCCGCACTCGGTGATCCACCACGGCGTCTTGAACTTGATCGCGACCTTGGCGCTGGCGTCGTAGTGCAGCGCGCGCAGCGCGTCCTTCTGCGCCGGGTGTAGCTCGGCCGCGGTGAGGTCGATGCGCTGGGCACAGGCGAGCGTGGTCGTGTTGAAGACGGTGTCGTACGCCCGCGTCTCCTCCGTGCCCGTCGGCCCCGTGAACGTCACCGCCATCTTGGCGCTTTCCGTCTTCTTGCGGGGGCGGTCGAGCGCGATGCGGGTCACGCGCGTGTTCAGTTGCGGCTTCGTCTTGATCTTGGCGAGCATCGCGTCCGTCACCACGGACGACCCGCCCTCGACGCACTTCCAGGCCTCGTCGGGCGACCCGTCGAAATCGAGCGAGTCGATCACGGACTCGCTGAAGGACTGGTCGAACAGGCCCGACGAGGTGCTGACAGTCTCCAGCCACTGGATCGTGTGGAAGTCGAGTCCCGTGTCGCCGTACCTTGCTACCATCAGTCCGCGTTCGACACTGCGAGTACGACACCGAGGACGACCCACAAACGCGACCCCAAGAACTCCCTCGTGGAGAAATTGTCCAGCTCCATCAGCATCTGGAAGCCTTCTTCGAATCCATTCTTGAGAACCTGTTTCAGGGGGCCGAACGCCTCGGTCAGGATCGTCTCCGCGCCGTCCTTGACGGCCCTACATCATCGTCAGCCCGCCACCCCCAAGATGGATACGGAGAGAAAAGATCAAAAAAAAAAGAAGAAAAAAAACCCACTCGTCGGGAATCACGCCTCCGTTCTCCTGACTGATGTTGTACGGATCGGTGTTGCGCGGGTCCTCGGACGGGCCGAGGATGTCGTTGTACATGGCGGGACAGTTCTCGCCGGTGAGGTAGTAGTCCAGCAGGGGGATCTCCAATTCGGCAAAGAGCTCGAACGTCCTTTTCCACGCGTCCATCAGCATCGCCACAATGTGCCGGGTTTGGGGGGTCCCACTTCTGCATGACGGGGATCTTCGGAAACCTCATAGCGCCGACATCGTAGTACTCGTTCGGGGCGTCGCCGAGGCGGCGGGTGTAGACGCGGCCGCCGACGCGGCCGGAGGCCTCAAGGATGTCGTACTTGATGCCGCACTCGTCGAGGATCATCGCCGTGTAGAGCCCGGCGACGCCGGCGCCGACGATGCAGAACCGGAGCGCCGCCTTGTCCGTCTTCCCCGGCGGGAAGAGGCCCGCGTCGGGCTCGTGCGGCAGCATGTCCGGGTGGTTCGGCGGGTCGCTGCCCGGCCCCCCGCCCAGCACCGGGTGGCCCGGCGGCGGGATGCGCCCCGGCCGCCCGTACGCAGCGTGGCGCCGGCTCAGCTCCTCGTACAGCTTCTCGCGGATCAGACGGCGCGCGTACAGCGCCCGGTAGGTCGGCGGGGCGTCGGGCTCCATTTTTTTCTTTTCGTTTCTCTTTTCTCTTCTTCTGTTAGCTGCCTGCTTGATTGGTGGGACTGCGGTTTGTTTCTGCTGTTGCTGTTGCGGTTCGAGATCCTTTGCGGGGCGGATGCTGCTGCTGTTGCTCTTGCTGCTTTGCGGGGTGGGTGCTGCTCGCCCCCTATATATATGGCCTGATGAAAACTCAGTGGATGGGGCGGACGGTTGAGCGACAGCTGAATTGCAAGTGCGGGGCTGTCAAGTCTCGCTTGGCTCAATGCGTCGGCGAATGGCAGCGCCCATGGGTCGATCACCATCCCTGTCTCCGGATCTTGGCTTGCCCTCCTGGCTTGGCGGCTGGCCGTCCAACTATGAGGCCGGTGCGACAGTCAACTGCCAATGATCCTCAGACACAACCGTGTTGTTTGTCTCACGGCGTTGTTGTATATCTAGTTAACTACAGGCAGAGGGTCGATCGTTCGATTCCATTGCCAACCCCCAGCTCCCATCCCCTCACATCTGTCCGTCCATCCATCTAGCCCATCCACAATCCGCCCGTCCACGAAAGCAAAAATACAATTCCCCTTCCCTGCCGCTAATGCCGTCACCCAGCGCGCACGCCGCCGTCGGTGGTCGTGGTGGTGGCGGCGGCTTGCCTCCTATGCGCCGCATCATCGTCGTCTCCATAGTCGCTGCTGACAGAGCTACTATCGCACGCATCCTCAGCCTCTCCCCGCACTCCCTCCGTTTTCGTTTCGCGCTCGCTCGGCGGCGGCGGACCGCGGGGGGGAAGGCTCCAGGGCGCGTGATTCTGCGATGCATCCAGCTCCACCGCCGTCACTGCCGGCTCGTCCACCTTCTCCTCGACCTGCACCTGGTCCGCCTCGACCAGCTCCGCGCGTCTCGTCCACTTGCGCCTGCGCGTGTACTTCCCCCAGCCGTCGACGCCGCGGCGTCCGTCGCGCCACTTGTTGTCGTAGTACCACCAGCCCTCGCCGCTCTCGCCGGGTCCGCCGAGCCGGTCCTTGATCTCCTGTTTGGCCCGCTTCTTCCCCCTGTGCTCATCCGCTGCGCCTTCGACCTCCCACTCCTCGCCGGGCACCCAGCGCCACGCCACGCCAGAGCCATGGGCCGTCTCGGGGAGCGAGAACTCATGCGGCGGTGGACAGGGTTGGAGGTATTCGTCGGTCCATGCGGCGCGCTCGTAGGCGAAGAGCGTGCACGTCCACCCGACGCCGAGCCAGCGCCGCTGGTTCTCGTAGATTGCGAAGGTGAACCTCACTCCCGGGGAGGCGGCGGTGGTGGCGACCTTGAAAGGCGTGGGTTTATCCACGGAGGAGGAGGCGGCGGCCACATCGACGGTGCCGCCTTCGTGGGGCGGAAGCGGCGGTGGTGCGCCCGCCCGCGGCGTGAGCGACAGCCCCGTTACCTGCTCGCTGAGCTTCCGTAGCATCGTGGAGCGCCACAAAATCGTGCGGGAAACCTTGGCGGGCCGGGAATGCCAGGTCAGGAACAGCGTCCCGGAGAAGACGACGATGCGTCTCGGCGTCAGGATCTGCAGCGGGTACACGCTGACGAACAGCCACAGCGGCGTCAGAAGCAGGATGCGCAGGAACAGCGTGGTGAGCGCCGGCCTCTTCGTCGCCGCCGCCGCCGCCGCCGTCGCGTTCTTCTGCGCCGACAGCAGCTCGAGCAGCGCGAAAAACGGGGCCTCAAAGACCTCGACGCGCATGTTGAGCGAGTTGAGCGCGGCCAGAATCTCGTCCAGCGTCGTCGTCTCCTCCTTCCCGTACCGGCGCGCGAACATGGCCGCGATCAGGGCGACCACCGCGACCACGTTCCCGGCCCACCGTAGCAACCACCCGCCATACAGCGCCGCCCCCCAGAAGAATGCGACGACCAGGAACGACTCCCACGGGTCCCCGGTCGTCCACGTCAGCAGCCCGAGCGCGTAGTCCGCCGTCTTGATCCATGGGTACGCTTTGCTGAGCGCGCGGGTGACCTGCGGGGGCGTGGCGACGAGCAGCGGCGACTTCTGGTGCACCTGGAAAGTCGGCCGGCGGGCCTGCGCGGCGTGGGACGGCGAGAACGCGGCGACTGTGGGAGGGTAGTAGTAGGAGGACTGCTCGGTGCCCGTGGTGGTGGTGTTGCTATTGCGGCAGATGGCCGTCGACGGGTCAGCGGCGGCGGGCGGCATGGGATTACGGTCGGGGTTGTGCTGCTTGTGTCGATGTTGGTGGTGGTGGTGGTGGTGGCGCTCGTCAAACGTCGTCCAAGGGGTTTCTGGCGTGAATGTGTCCGTCAGAAAAGTAAAAAGGGGAGAGAAGAGGGCCAAGTATATACCAAGAGCTGCCATGCATCCGGGAGCGGAACGGAGATCGTGTAGGATCTGGAGCGTACGTGGTGGTGGTCGTGGTGGTGGTCGTGGTGGTGTGGCTGAGGTCGAACGAAGGATAAACCGCAGAAAACGCCAAGGATACCGGGGTGGAAACACGGACGTGATGACGAAACTTGGGGGACAACCGAGGAAAAGCGGGGAATGCACAAACAAGGAACCAAGCAAGAGTCGAGTCGAGTCGAGTCGAAGGAACTGGCGAGGACAGCAAGAGGTTGGACGGGGGGGAAGGAGTATCCTGCTTTGGGAGGGATAAAATTATCACATGATGACATTTTGCATTTGGCATGTGACAATTCACCAGTAGCACGCAGTTGTTATGGTCTGTTCACTGTTCATCACTCAACCAAAGATTCCAAACGAGCAACTTCTGATACTTACATATGTACCGAACAGGAAAATATAAGATAAAAGTTAAAAGTTATCCCGATCACACACCGACCCCCAATCCCGTTGCCGAGCAGAAAGATGTAGAACCGCCCTTTATCCCCACCATTCCCATCCCCCCCCATAAAACTCCAAGATCAAAAAAACGAACATAGAGTCAATACATCACAATTTCACACCATGAAAAGTTGGACATGAACATAAAAAACGGCACAACCGTAATACACTAAAAAAGACGCAGAAAGGTAGAATGAAAGCAGGTAGCGCGCGAATCCACATAAGAAAAAAGCGTAAAAAGGAGGGGAGGGGGAAGAGCATTCAAAGAAGAAAAAAAGCAAAAGGCTACATAACGGTCATCAATGCCAACTACTTTCCCTCTACCGACAAAGTACCCCATCTATTCATCCTAGATCATCCCCCCAGCCATCGGCTTCTGTATTTTCGGCATATGCTGTCTCATGGCGTAGACCTCGTCCATTCTTGCGCGACTAGCCAGAGCACCGCCGTCACTCGTGGATTTCCGCAGAGTGTTGTACGACGCTCTCTTGGACCGATCCGGCATGTCATCGGCGCCGCCAGGAGTGGTCGGCATGGCGACGGGTGGGAGGTTGGGGATATCCTCGGTGGTGTTGTTCCGCCCAAACACACCGAAAATGGTGTTGTTCCGCTTCCGACTCTTAGTCGACGGCGCAGTGCTCTTGATGGATGCCGCGGAAGACGCCAAGGGGTAAGGGGAAAGCGGGTCCGCGGGTCGGTTGGGCAGGTTGATGGTGGGGATGTGGGATGTCTTCGATAGCAGTGTCGGCTCGCCAATCTCAAACTTGTTGACTACACGTTTTCGGGCCGGCGCGAGGGATGAGTTTGCGTTCGCAATCTGCTGCATGATTGCGGCCGGGGACTTGGCGGTCGCAGAAGACGGTGTCGGTCCTGCTGTTGCGGGCGATCTGAATCCCACCGAGTTTGGGGTTCCGACGACGTTCGGCGGCACCAGACCGGTCGTGTTCAGCGGTGGCAATTGGGTACTCTCCCGGTCGGCGTTCTTTGAGCGAAGTCCCTGTACTCCCTGGATAAGACTGTTACCACGGGGCCTCCTGATTATTGGCGGTCGGTGGTCCTCATCCTCGAAGGTGGATCTCACATTCGCCATGGGCTCCTCTGGACTGGATCCGGTTCTCGTGCGTTGCGGGGGAACTTCGGTGATGTTTGACTGGCCAGTCATCATGGCCCTCGATAGGTCGTCCCGGAATCCATCGGCAGCGGGTCGGAAAGTCTTGCCACCCATAGGCAAGGGGGGCATGGGGCCTTGTCGAGGAACCGGTGTGGAGGGCGTGCTTCGAGTTTGCATCGGAGGCTGCTCCCGCCTATCTTGCCAGCCCATGGGCTGGCCCCTGTTGCTGTTCATCTGCTCGTGCGAGAACTGTTGGCGTATGCGCGGCGGCGAGTTTCTCGGCGAGGTGTGCCTGGAACGACTGGACGCGGGCGACAGCGGATCGGCGGAGCGGCTGCCGTTGCCGAAGGTGTGGTGCGTCACCAGGGGAGGCCGTTGCCGTTGCTGGGGCCGGGGAGCGCCGGGGTGGCCTGGAAAACCGTGGGGACCGGGACCTGGATGACCTGGATGAGCGGGGTGTCCAGAACGATCGTGCGTGGGGCGGCCGGGTGGAGACATCGGTCCTCTCATGGGTCTGCCGTCCATCACGCGGCCGTCGTGCCTTCCACGCTCTCGACTTTCTGCCCTTGGAGCCATGGGAAACCTACCGTTGTCCGTCCGGACGACGTTCGGTGGTCCTTTGGCCTTGATCCCTCCGAAAGCACCGCCTCCGGCAGTGGTATTTCCCCGGCTCGCCAATTCCCGCGGGTGGTCGTACGGCATTTCGTGCTGGTTGTTGATCTTTCCCTGGTTCCTCAAGTTCTGCTGCACGATCTGTCGCCGGAAGGCCAATTGTTGCTCCCAGTCCTGATCGTCGGGGTCGCCGCCACCGGCCCGACTCAACGATCTCTCGGTGCCAGCCCTGCTGGGCGCTCTGGTACCGGGTCGACTATCACCCCACTCTGATGCAGGTCTACTATTGGCTCTCATTCTGCCTCTCTCCCACGGGCCATTCCGCATGTGACCCTCGTCTTCGGTCCGGTTGCCATGGCTCGACCCCATCGGCAGAACCTCGGGGGGGGTCGCGGCGGACCGCTTGCGGCTGTACGTGTTGGATGACGGGCTGTTCGGCTCGCTGTCCTCGGAAGACACTTCTGCGGCGGCATCATCGTACTGCCAGATGTTACCGGAGCTGCTCCCGGATGTCCTGGGCTCTTCACCAACCTTGGTAGTGGAGACAGCTGCGCCGTAGCGGGACACTCGTGACACCCTCGTGCACGTTGACGGCGCGTACATCGACGATGCGTCGGAGCCGGATCGCAAGTGCTGTCGGACGAGCAAACTGAGGCCCTCGCCTTGACCCGGTGGAAGGGTGGGGGAGTCGTCGTCGGCGGATGGGGTGTCGAAGTTGAACCTGGGCGACGACGCGGATATCGACGGATTCTTGGCCGGCTTCAGAGCTTCGAGGAACGCCTTGGCCGGCTCGTCGTTGCTCGCCGAGGAATCACGGGATACCCTCGATACACGAGAACCAATGGACGAGACCTCGGACACGGGACTCTCGAAGGACGACACTCGGCACACCGGATCCCCATCGGAGGAGGGGGAGCGACGCGTCATGCTTCCGCTGCCATTGATATTGAGGCCATGGACACTCAGAGACTCACCACTCCGGCGAGGTGCCAACCCGTTGCTGTTGTTGTGGTGGTGGTGGTGGTGGTGGTGGTGGTGGTGGTGGTTGTCGAGGGAGCTGCGTCCGCTGCCCGTGTTTGACGATCCCAAATACGACCGAACCTCCAGTTCGTCAGAGCTCCTGGCTGGGGGAGAGGGCGATCTTCTGACAAGCGAAGGTGACCGTCTCGCTCCGACGGCCCCGAGCGACAGCGACCTATCCGACACCGGGCTCGCAACCCTTTCCGGGCTGCGTTGCTGGCGTCGTCTGTCGCCGGCAGGCCTTGCAGCAGAAAAGGGGGCTTGGGCGGGAAACTCGTTTGCCTTGGAGCTCATGGGCGGACTGATGGGTTCCTGCAGTTGCAGGCCGAAGTCGAACGTGTCGAATCCGGCCGGTCGTGCCGGCTTGGAGCTCTCGGATTCCATTTCGCCCTCCGCGGGCGGCGACAGCGGAGTATCCGGCGGCATTCGTCGGGTCATCCACGGCATCGAGTGCGAGATCGGCGACGACGGCGACATTGAGGGTTGCGGAGAGCCAGGCCCGGGGGAGCTGCCTCTCGGCGGGCTCCCGGAGCCCATCCTTCGCAGGGAAGCCAATCTCTCAAGCCGGCCCAGCGCCGTGGACTGTTGTTCCTGCAGGTGCTGGTCCAGAGCCTGTTCGTACAGGGGCCGCCGCGGCTTGTTAGTGGCCATTGACGGAGGACTCACCGGCGAAGGCGTCACGCTGACCGACGCACCGGGCTGTGAATTGATGGACGTCGCTGCCGTGGATAGCCTCGCAGCCGTGGTGGGAGTGGAGTTTGTCGAAGACGTGGTGTATCGGTTCTTGTTGGGCTCCACGAGGTCGTTGGATCTCCTCCCGGCATCATCCTCTCCGTATCCCTTTCTCCACTCCCGCCGCGCAAACAGAGCGTCGCGCACATCGTCTTGGGCCAGCGACCTGCCAAAACCGCTGCCCCCGCCGCCGCCACCACTACCACCACTGAGATCCTCCATCGAGCTCGCGCCCCTCAGCGTCTTCCCAGGGGTTACCTTGTAGATCTTCTGTCTGCCACCGAATAACACATTCCCTTCGCCAGCACGGCCACGGTTCATCATGCTCCCATCACCGTCTTCGGACGGCCTCCTTTCGTCCGACCTCGAGGTCAACCTATTGTGCGCCGACCTGATAGAACCGTCGATGGAAGCGGTCTCAGCGATATCGCCCAATCCCACGAACCGCGACGTGAAGTCCGGCAGGCCGGAGCTGCCGGCCTCCTTGCTCGCGTTCGCGGCGGCCAGCGCCTCCTGCTCCGCCTTCAGGATGCTGAACCGCTGCGCCAGATTGGGCATCAGCAGCGAGGTCCGGAAATCGTCCGACGACGGTAGCACATGGTCGAGCTCGACCTGCGGCAATTCCGGCGCGGCGGGCTTATTCTTCTTCAGGAAGTTCTTCGAGACCGGCGGGACCGGCGGTACGCCATCGTCGTCATCGCCCTTGGTCTTCTTCTTATTCCGAAGACGATGCATTATTCAAACACCCCAAGAGGGATCCGTTGGCAGGGTTGGCAGGCGGGAGGATGGATAGATGCTTTTCGGGTACAACTGGCTGGCTCGTGGCGTGTGTGCGGACAGCCGGGCAAGGAGCGAGGGAGTAAGCTTGAGGGAGAGTGCGGCGGTGAAGTAAGGACTGTGGAGGGAAGTGGAGTGGTAGGTAGAAGTGCAGATTTCCGCGCTGCGGGTTCTCGTCTATTAGGCCGCCGTTGGCAGGGGAGGGAGGAGGGAAGGGGGAGGGAGGGAGGGAGGGAGGAAGGGAGGGAGGGATGGAGGGATGGAGGGATGGAGTGATGGGATCGATTCGTATGTATCTGTCTTCTTCTCTCCTTTTTTCTTCTTTCTTGCCCTCCTTCAAGCCGGCTACGTACACACTTTCCCTTCCGTTCTCTCTCTCTCTCTCTCTCTCTCTCTCTCTCTCTCTCGCTTTCTCTTTTCCGCGTCGCAAGCAAGCAAGTCGACGATTCCCGTTGGCGCCCCTTTTCACACCTCCTCTGGTAGAAGCACGCCAGGGACGGACGATAAGTACCAGGGCGTCGGGAATCCGATATCCGACAAACAGCGAAGGGGGAGGGGGAAGGAAGGACTGGTGGCTGCGGAAGCAATGGATGAACGGGCGCACGTTGTGTGTTCGGTATGTGTGAGTGTGTGCGCCTCGGTCTCCGAAGAATCGTTCGTGTCTGGATCACGACAACCCAACTCGTCAGTAACTAACTAGTCGGTCAAGTCGGCAACGCAAGCAAGCAGCGAACATTCATGCAGCCGCCCGTCCGTCCGTGGGGTGTGTCACTGACCTCGACCCTGTTGTTGTGTTGTGTTCCCGCACCGACCAACTAATAAAAAAAATTAAGACAAGGAAAAAAAAAGGGGGGGGGGGGGATTATATGCTGTGATCGTCGAGTCGGACTTTTTTTTCCTTTTTTTTTTTTCCGTTCGGTACTCGATTGAAAGCAGAAGCGAAACGACCAGCGTATGTAAGTACACAGTGCGTGCTGCGTGTGTGTGTTCGGGAGAGAGCTGCCCCTTGCAGGGTGAATACAATACAATGCGATGCGATGCGATGCGATGCGATGAGCCAGGCACAGGCACAGGCACCGCGGGATTTTTTCCTGATCGAAAGAAGAAGAAAATAAAGTAAACACCACGCAGCAAACGAGCGGCTAGAGCAACAGCTCCGAAAAGAAAAAAAGAAAAAGGAAAGCGCAAAGAGCCGCACAGATTATCTTCGACGACGATATGGAGGTATATATGTAGATATGTCGGAAAAAAGAAGGCTCGCTCCGCATGCAGCGCAAGAGAGAACGGAAGGGAGGAAGCGAACGCTGGACGAGTGACGAAGCAGCCGAGACGCTTGCTGACGGACGGGACGGATGGAGCGCGTGCGCGGTTACCCAGGAGCGAGCGAACGAGCGGACGGACGGAGGACGGAGGACGGAGGACGGAGGGACGGAGTGAGAGGAGAGGGTCGAGCGCGTGGGGAGAGGAAAGAGGACAGAAGAAGAAAAGAAAAAAAAGGTCCGACGTCCGAAAAGGAGAACGAGACTCGCGGAGATCGCTCCAACCGACTCATACATACTCTACATAGATATGTGTGTACCGGATACCGTATTAGTTATCTGACTTATCCAAGGTCCCCCCTATGTATGAACGCCACTGTTATGTACTCATGTATAGGTAACAGCGCCACTAGCGCGCTTAAGGACTAGCGCAATACCGAATCGCGCTTGAGCACGAGCACCACGCTCTGCCCGCAGAATCTACTACACAAGTAGATACTATCTACAAAACCGACTAACACTCATCTGCATGCCAACGGAAGGCGCACTCGAGTCCTCATCTTCACCCTAATACCACCCTCAGTGTCGGCGGTTTGCGGGAAAGAACCGACACAACCGCGCAGAGGTTTCCCTACCTCCCCGATATCCTACAGCTGGTGGTGCGGCCGTTTATGCGGCGTGGCGTGCGGCCGGTGAAAGTCGGCGATCGTCTCGTGCTGCTGTACCGGACCAGCGGTGTCTCCTGAGCTTGGTACAGAGTGTGATACCACTGCGGTGAAGGGACCGAGAGAACCAGCCATCCAAATGCGGGATGTGATAGTAGAATAAGGACAGATCTCTGTGAATAGCCGCGTCGAGGCTTGCTCGAACCAATTGCAGCGCACAGCACGCCCCAGTTTTCGCTCCTCAAACGCAGCGCGTAGTTGTTTCTCAAGTTCCTCCCACGGCGTGCTGCTGCGCCGTATGCGTGTGGTATGTTATGCTCATTCACTTGCAGCAGCATGCCTCGTTCTGTGAAGACCGATGGGTAATAGCGTGCCTTCTTCCATTTCATGACCCGGCTTCTTTTACTGGAACCCGAACCGTACTCGCAGTCTCGCGCCTCCCACGTGTAGGCTTCTGTTGCCCACCATTCCCATCGTCCACCCGCCATGACCTGGCCGGACAATTCTCTGGCCCTAAACCGAACTGTTCTGCATCCCTTGCCTCTGTAGGGAGAAGCCGCTGACAGAGGAACCCAGCGAGGGAGCACAGCAATTGGGTGTTTGCGAGGCTTTGGCCGTTGTTTGAACTTAACCAGTGAACGCTTGCCGGAAGTTCGATCCGTATCGGCGGTCGGCTGCAAGGGGATTTTCGTGAGGAGTCGTATATACCGGCTGCGACGCGCTTGATGCTTGGTCGTTGTTGCGACAGCCGCACCAAGCCGAGCTGAGATACCCCTGGGGATGGTCACCTGACGTTGCAAAAAGGCTTAGCGTGTCACGACCTATAGTACTGTCATCTATAGTGGGCATACTTACTCTAGGTGAGATAATGCGGGATTGGCCCGAACGGGAGGCGCAGGGCTCGGTCGCAGGGAGACGGAGATGGGGGGTCCGTCGCGGTCGAAGGGGGCAGGAGGAGGGATTGTGTGCCGGATTGTGCAAGTCCATCTCCTCCCCCTTCCTGCTCCGTCGACGCATTCCATACGCGTGAGCTCTCCCGCGGGCCCTGGGAACTCCCCGACAGAGAGAACGAGCGAATACGAATACCAGACGATCCAACCAAGATCGGGACAAGCTGTGCGGGTGTGGCTGGTATCGCTCGGGTGGCTTGCGAGACGGCGATGTTGTCCGCGGTTGGGGTGTCCTTTTCCCTCGGCAACATATTCCATCAACACAGCTGCAACCGGGATGGGCAGACTGCGTTGCCTTCGTCCAAGTCTGGTTGCTGTTGGTGGCGGTAATACTAATGGTCGTGGTAAGCGAGTTGTGTCTGCAATTCACCGGACCCAGGGTTTGGTGTCGCAACCCCCTTTCGTGCCTTAAGTCTGCAGATCTTCCTTCAATCGTGGTTGGACGAGAACGGGGTGGTTTTTGTTGCGTCTGGAGCAGCGTCAGAGACCTGTCTGGCCGAATGCATGAGTGGTCGCTCGGTGCCAAGACGCCAAGCGCCAAGCGGTGCGAAATCTAGATATGTACATAGATACATAGCGTTGAAATTTCCCTCGCGCGGGAAATTGCGCGGAGCCGGAGATCGTCGCCGCCCCGGTTGGTCTCCGCTCCTGAGACCGATGCGACTCCGGCTGCCCAGCTGTCTCCGCCGTCTTCCCGCGAAAAGCGTCCGACGTCTCCAGCGCCGCCGTCCTCCAGCCCGTCGTCTCCCCCGTCTCCGCCGTCTCCGCCGGTCCCGCGAGAAGCACGCGATATCTCCGGTGCGGTCGTATGTACCTGCGTCGCCCGCCGCCACTGCGCCGGGATGCTGCGTTGCTGTCGTGCGACTGCGGAAACGACCGCTGCACACCGCCGCTGCTGTTCGCGGCGGAGAATACGAGCTCGTTTTCTCCGCTTTCTTTTTCCTTCCGCCATTCCGGGTCGTCTTCTTTGTTTTTCGCTACCCACCTCCCTCTCGCGGATACCCGGGTCGCAAGCACGCACTATCGTACATATGAGGGGCGGAGGGCTGCTGGTTTGAAGCCAAACAGCCGGTGTCGGGAAGGTGGAGAAGCAGCTGCCTGTCTCGATCCCCGGCTGCTCTGCTGAGTACATAGAGTGCCCGCCCTGTGCATATAGTTAGAGTATAGTCTACATAGATCCTCGGAGTGTCGCCGCAATCAGAAACCAGCGCGCCCGAACGCGTGTCGCACACAGATTCAATTGAACCGACGCTTAGCGGTGCCCTGCTCGCCCTTGCGTCCGTGTGTGTGGAATACATACATGGCCTGATGATATATCTACACATACATACAGTACATCATATCTGTCGCACTTCCGACCCGTCCATGTATCTGTCGCATGCGTCTTCCTGAAACCCGCCGCCTCGAGCATGTAGTATCTACTCTCCGATCAGCGATTGACTGTCCCACCCATCTTCCCTCGTGCGTCGAGTGCGCAGTGTGTGGTCTACGTACTACTGAGGCGGCGCGGCTACTCCTTCCGCCGATTACCGAGCAACCGAGCTGAGAAAAGGTACGCAATGCCCGTCGTTTTACTAACGTTGTACACACGTACACAATATCTAGATATGGATATACCCTCATCGGTACAGGGTGCCCGCACCACGCTAAAATAAAATAATAATTGCTCTGTTGCCAGGCAGGAATTACGTAAGAGCTGGGTGCGGCTGCCTACATACATTGTATGTACATTTGTTCGGAGAACGAGCTTCTCGACATCGACTTCCATCCGCCGCCCGGCGACCGTCCGCAAAAATATCCAACTCTACTGCTAGATATTCTGTCTCGCTCTCCCCGCCATTACCGGAGATCAATACAATTTGAGGACTTTCCCGCCTTCAAGACTACGGCTGTCTCCAACCCGCCGAAATTCACCCATCGCTTCAAAAAAAAATATTCAACAATGTTGTTTGCGCCCACGCCGAGAAGGGGTGTCCCTCCAAGGCGGATGCAACGTTTTTCACAGCGAAGGAATGCGTGACTGAGCATCGTCGAAGACGTTCATGCGCGCCTAGGCACAGCGCCGGTTCAACGGAGCATTGCTTCTTCTCGAGCCTTCAGTATCTGTCAGGCGCATTCGCTACGACGCACCTGCAGTTGACGATATTCCATGTGGCCATGCAGTCGCCGTGACCCAACGGTGTTGCGGCCTCCTGCCCCCCTCACCGTTACGAAACCCTCGAGGCTGTGCCTTACAACCTCGCCGTTCCTGCGATTGTTGCGGCGACTTGCTCCCAGGCTCTGCCGCCTGTCGATGTGGGCCGCCTTGCAGGCACCTCCTGGGGACCCTGCTCGGTGGGAGTGTCGGCCGCTGCTGTTCGAGAAAGGGAAAGAACGGCGACGCCCGCACCGATGGGCAGATATTGTGGCATTGCGCACCCTTTCCCCTTGCAAAAACACAGTCGCTTATCTCAGCGCGGCGTGCTCTGACGGGAACGGACAACCCGGCGAGGTAACTGGTGCCGAAGCGCGGCGGGCATGCGCACGCCAGCGGCCAGCGTTGGCGGTGGCTTGCTCTGCATTTGCGGGGCATTCTGTGGGGCATTGCACTGGGTGGGTGCGGGACGGCGTTCATTGGCCGAGCCCCGAGACTAGATAGCTGACGCAGACCTCGTCGGAATCACGCCGCATATCTATGTATCAGCGCCTCCAGCATCTCCGGCCCGTCGAATCAACGTCTGCTACACGTGGGCTTCCGCGGATCGAATGACGGGGGTTGGGCGCTACGGTTACAGAGGAGACATGGAGCTCGTAACGTGTGGGGCGGCGTGCGGTGTTGCTTTTTTTTTTTTGTTTATTCATACTCAAGGTGTTGCGGGGAGTATGTATACACCGGCTAGCTTTGAAATTTGCTCGGTCGAGACCTGCGACCGCCGATGCTCGGCGAGGAGCGAACGGTGGCTCGTGATGGCGTACCGTACTGACACCGCAGCATGTAACGTCGATCGGCGGTCATTCGGATACTACATACTTACCCGTGATAATGCAACTGCGCGGCGGAAATGGGGCCGAGCTGGAGCACACACAGCCTCGAGTGATGCGCGGCGAAATGAGGGTTGGCCACTTGCGTGTACATATGTATCCTGCCAGGCGCTAACCCGAAAGGGCTCCCTGCTACGAGTCACCCCATATCATGCGCCGTCACAACGCTCACTCGTCCCAGGACAACCTCGATCCTCCTCCAACTTCTCCTACCGTCACCCAGTCCTGAGAAGTCCATAAGATCGCCCGGCTTGGAGACGGCCGACCTTAGACCTGAGAACATTCACAAACTTCTCAGTACCTAGTTTGCTCTCGGCATGTGAAAATTGGGCTGTCATGGGATGCCATCAAACTCCCTCTGGCGCCATAGGTGATGAGGTTGGCGGAATGAGCTTTTTAATTTGTTTTTTTCCACCACAAGACTCCCGCGCGTTGTGCTAACACAAAGGTGGCGAACCACACAACACCGCCATGACCGTTCCATCACCGTGCACGTGACCCGCCCCTGCTTTCACACGTAGAACTCCTCCATCTCATGCCTCCCAGCTTGCTCGGCATAGATCCGTCCCCGAACCGTGCGAAATCCAACTTAGCGTCGGGACAACCTGCAGCGTTAGGTCAACACGGAGTCCGCTGCGCTGGAAGCACTGTAGCTGGGCTGCTGGGCACCCGGGGGGGGGGGGGGGGGGGGGGGTGGGGGATTTTTAACAGTAGTTTGGGAGGGGGGC
>Ga0307516_10004878_pt1 | contig 16336 bp, 20 predicted proteins | sample 19_EM_MG_FD_203310 | JGI IMG/M metagenome (GOLD analysis project Ga0307516, IMG submission 203310) | Populus trichocarpa ectomycorrhiza microbial communities from riparian zone in the Pacific Northwest, United States - 19_EM | ecosystem: Host-associated > Plants > Roots > Unclassified | place...
TCCATTACCTCCAACTCCGCGGGTCCTCAGTCGGGGGCCCAACCAGCCTCCTCGACACAGAGAAGCACCGCAATGCTTGACTATCGCCAGACCCGTTAGTATATAGCATGATTTCTGGTGGGGTAAAAAATAATGCTTACCCTTGACCGGTCATTGTTCTATATATTTCCGGGCTTGGTGGCGGCCGAGCTCATCGACGCTTCAGCTCAAGGGGTACCGGTTACGAAGTCCGTCTACACTGAGTAGACTGGTGGTTACCGGGTCCACAATACGGGAAGTTATTCAGCCCTCCGTCGCAATCCTCATCATTGTACCCTCATAATCCCACATTTCATAGCTGGGGCCACCAGAGGTACAGGAGCCATCTGGAGCCTGGACCTTCTATAGGCGGGGAAGAGGAAACCTGACCATTCGGATCCACCAGGTACGCCCACATTCTGTTGCGGGACACCATCGACATATACCACGACCCTCGCCAGCTAAAACGCCATGGCAATCAATATTCAGCGTTCTCTCATCCGTGGGCCGTTCCCCCAGAAGCCTGGTGACACGGGTTGATCAGCTAATGCCGCCTTTGGGGGTGCGGATATCGTGAGGTGTGGACACTAAATGGGTTGGCCGAGGAAGCCACCACGGACCATCCTTGCAATTGCATGTTCGACATTCAAGCGTTCACCGCTCTCGGCTTGGGTATCGATGAGGACGCACGCGGGGGGACAGGGAGTCATTCATTCAAAGTAAGGCGGACTTACTACTAACGGATGAAAATCTTGCCTCTGCCGTCAAATCTCTCGTTGGTCTCTTCTCAAGCAAGATATATTCATCGGATAGCATAGACAAGAGATCGGCCTAAAAATACAGGTGAGGGCAGCTTGATATGCCTTTCGGTAGCCACCAGACAAATACTGGCTCGAAGGGGTACGAGAGGCGCGCATTTGGGACCGGCGGAGACATTGTCAGGGAGGTCAACGGAGGGGTGTAGGGCTCCGGTACCTCATCATTTTCATCAAAATCCGGGCCAGGAGCTACGGGTGTTGGCAGTGGATGTTGCATAGTCCGATTGGGGGGTGGAGTTGTCAGGGGGATATCAGCAGGAGCGGGAAGTCGGAGGTGTCCGGGTGAAGAAGAAACTGACCAGCCGTCCGATGGCGATGGATTGTCGTAGCGGAAAAACGGGTCGACCTCTTGTGGATCATCAGGCGGTTGGATGGGTTCGACTTGGTCCACGAGGAGAGAAGGGAGCACAACGGTAATGGTGGAAGTGGGAGGAGAAGCAGATCGGGATCTTCCATGTTCCCATTGGCTGTTTCGTCCATTGGGCTCGTCGGACCAAACCCAGCGCTTCCGTGACGGCGGGGGAGACGGCTGGAGACGGACGCGGACTCTACAGCTGGCGAATGGATACACTTTTCTCCTCCAACCTCGACCTCCAGATATTTTTCCGGTGGATCCCAGTCCACGGCGATCACACTAGTTGCACCCAGGCGCTTTGAATGCGAACGCGGGAACCTGTGCAAGATGTTTGGTGTGGTATGGGTGGTTGATACGCTGAGGGCCTCGGAGACGAGGATGGATATGGCGGAAGGCGAGTTTCTGGGCGTAGCGTCTCCGTCCTTCTTGAAAAACTGGCTGCTCGTCTTCCGCGCGCTCTCGTCTGGGCCAGGACCGATACCTGCTATGATAAACCTCCGGGCTTGAGTGATTCGAGTTTGGTTTTGGCCCAGACGTGTCGACGTCGTGCGATGGGGGTGGCCGAGGAGGGGAGAGAAAGAGGAAGTGTGCCACTTTCCGAAGACTTGAACTCTTTCGCGTCTGCGGAGCAAAGATGGAGTGGACTCCAATTTGAGGCTCAAGGAAGTGATGGAACAGGAGGGGCTTCCGTCAAGGGGAGGAATGGGAAACCCGGGGGGAGGCGAATGGTGTTTGGTTTCACGAGGCCCTGTAGTCCGTGGCTTTTCCGAGAGGGAGAGTCTGAATGTTTAGAGAGGGGGTCATGGCTGTTCGAGTCCGGGGGGATTGAGACTGGGAATAGAAACAGGGAAGGGATGAACGCCCCGTGGAGGAGGAGTGAGGAGGCCTTGGGCTTGCAACCGCGTGGCCAGGGCGCCAACGTTCAAGCGGTAGCGCTGCGTACGCAGCTGGTGGCTGTCCAACGCTTTCATTTGGCTTTCATCCACAGGCTATCGGTCCTACTCACTTCAGCGATTGGACGCCCGTCGTTATTACCCACTGCCACTGCTCTCTTCTATTCGGTTGACCATGGAACGTTGAACGCTTATCAATGATCAGCCATTCACTATCCATACGATACGAGTCAACCATGCAGCAGTTATTCGTCCTCAATCACGCGTTGGCCAGCATAGCCCCACACATGCCACAGGTCCATCGTGGATCCCATATATACGAATCTATTCAGGTTGCCTTCCAACTCGAGCGGTGCTTGGATGGTGAGGGTACCGCCTCGGGGTGGCCCTGAACGGGCCGAAGGCTGCGGTTACCTGGAAGGAGGAAAACACGTCCTCTTGGTCAGTATAAAACAGCCCTTGTACGGTTCACCATGTTTATCCCTCTCCAAGTTCCCCCTCCCACTGTACCTCGTCCCCATATTCTCTCCGAAAGGCAATGACCAAAGATTACCGGCAGCTATGGGACATTACCAGCACGACCGACGAAGCCGATGCTGTCCAGACCTTGGCTAAGATTGTGGCGGATTCGGATTGTAGGGCTACTACTCTGCGCCTAGGGTCCGAGAACGCGATGTTGTATATTGAAACTTTGGACCACGTGAGTTGTGACCGACATTTACCCCCCCGCCCTCTCATGGAATATCGTCAGGGCCTCGCTAAGCACAATCTCAAACCCACCGAGAAGGATGCGTTCTCCCTCACGTTGAGGAGACTTTCTGAGCGATACGGACGACTTCCCGATCGCATGACAATACAAGAAGAGATTGTGGTTTCGGATGAGATACGGGGCGTTGGTGGGTTCGGCGTCGTCAGGTACGGGACGTACAAGGGGAGGGGCGTCGCCGTGAAAACCGCGAAGATCGAATCACATGCCGACCTCGAGAAGATAAGAAAGGTGAGGAATGTCAGCCCTTTCGCACCTGCCCAGGGCGCGGCCTCAACTGTCCTACCACAGAGATTTTACAGGGAGGTTGTTCTCTGGGGAAGGCTATCACATCCGAACGTCTTGAAACTCGTTGGGGCTCAGGAGGACGTGAAGAAAAAGGAATTCACTACGGTCTCGGAGTGGATGGAGCACGGGACCATCATGGACTACATTAAAAAGAATTCCACCAACAGACTGGAACTGGTACACGATTTCACTTTCCCTGCTACTCTATTCGCTAAAATGCGATAACAGTTGCACGGCGCAGCCGAGGGTCTGGAATATCTTCACGGTGCCCGGTTCGCGCATGGGGACCTCAAAGGGGTCAGTGGCTTCTCGTTTTGCAACCGATTCCTTTTTCTGAAATTTAATAGTCGAACATCCTCATGTCCAACGACACCCCTCCTCGTGCCTGCCTCGCGGATTTTAGTCTTCTTACCGCCGTCCCCAACCCTCACCAGAAGTTCTTGTGCAGTGCACAAGTAACGGGTGGTACGACAAAATTCAAGTCTCCGGAACTGTTGGTGCCCGAGGAGTTTGGCAAAGAAAGCACAAAGCCCACCCCGCCGGCTGACATCTACGCATTTGGGTTGGTTATCTTCCAGGTATGCAAGCGGCATTAGAGCTATCAGCCATTTTCATATGTACTTTCTCCAGGTCCTCACGGGTGAACTCCCATTTCGCGGTATTCTGGATTCGGCATTGGCATACTACGTGCTTCGTGGGAAGCGCCCAGACAAACCAGGAAATGCCTCAGCAATCGGGTTTTCAGATTCGCTGTGGAATTTCACTGAACGCTGCTGGGATGGCAAGATGGAGTCACGGCCAGCAGCTGGGGATGTCGTGAGCCACCTCGTGGAAGCAGCAGCCAACTGGAAGTGGCCCATGCCACCTTGTGTCCAGGCCAATGTTGTTGTTCCCGGCTCCGATGCGTCGGATTCAATTAGATACAGTGCGTTTGATCAATTCAAATCCTCCCTCGATATAGCTCACTATCTAATGGTACAGATAAATTCTTCCAGTCCTCCTCAGGCACCGCCCCAGAGGGTCCCATGGCATCGCATTTATCATTCAGCGTCCTAAGTGAACTTCCCACTCAGTTCATTAACCAGAGACTATGGGATGTTGTTACCAACACACCCGACAGAACCGAGGCTGTTCGGATCTTGGCTAAGATTCTGGTCGATAAAAAGGGCAGAGCCTTCGCTTTGGATTTGGAACCAGAGGCGGCAAAATTATGTATTGAGACTTTGGACTACGTAAGTCGTGATCTCCGCTTGCCCCCTTTCGCCGCCTCAGATGGTCTTGTCAGGGCATTGCAGAACGTAACCTCAAAACCGCTGAGAAGGGTGCTTTCCTCCTCACGTTGAGGAGACTTGTTGAGCGTCATGGACGACTCCCGGATCGCATCATGATAAAAGAAAAGATTGTAGTTTCGGATGGGTCGCCAAAATTTGTGGGTGGGTTTTGCGATATCTGGTGTGGCATGTACGAGGGAGGCCCCGTCGCTGTGAGGACTATGAGAATTTATGCAAGTCAAGACCTCGAGGAGATAAGAAAGGTGAACATTGTCGGCATTTTCACATTCACTAATTGGCATGCGGTCTCAATCATCCTGTCCCAGAAATTTTACAAGGAGGTTATCCTCTGGGAAAGGCTATCACACCCGAACATCTTGAAACTTGTTGGGGTTCAGGAGGACATGAAGAAAGGTCGATTTACCACCGTGTCAGAGTGGATGGCCCATGGGACCATCCTAAACTACATTGAAAAGAATCCCGCCAACAGACTGGAATTGGTATGTGGTTTCACTTTTCCTACCGTTCCTATGACTGAAATGTTATAACAGTTGTATGGCGCAGCTGAGGGTCTGAAGTACCTCCACGATGCCCATCTCACACATGGGGATATCAAAGGGGTTAGTGTCTCTTTGTTTCCCGACCGATTCATTTTTGACTTTCAAAAGGTGAACATCCTGATATCCAATGGCACTCCTCCCCGTGCCTGCCTTGCGGATTTCGGTTTTATTACCACAGTCCTCGACCCTGCCCACTCGATGGCTTGCAGTGCGCAAGCGATGGGTGGGACGTCGCAGTTCATGGCTCCAGAACTCTTGGCACCTGAGAAGTATGGTAAGAAATACTCGATACCCACGCCCCAGTCAGACATATTCGCGTTTGGAATGGTTATATTCGAGGTATGCGCGTGGGCGTGCAGGTACAGACTTTATTTATGGATATTTTATCCAGGTCCTCACAGGCGAGGTTCCATTTCGTGAGTTCAAACTAGACATAGCGGCAGCACTCCACCTCCTTCGTGGGAACCGTCCGCAAAAACCAGAGGACGCCTCAGCGATCGGATTTTCGGATTCGCTGTGGGCTTTTACCGAACGCTGCTGGGATGACAATGTAAGGTTGCGACCGGAGGTCGGGGAGGTCGTGAGACGCCTCGGGGAGGCGGCGGCCGACTGGAGTGGACTCACGCCACCTTGTGCCCGGGCCAGTGGTATCAATTTCGACTCTCAGGAGACGTCTCCCCCGGGCGGGCACAGTGAGTCCGGGGTTCTGGTTCCTCTTTGATATGGCTCATCAAATAATGGTCAGGTGAACTTTTCCGATCTTCCAGTGACATCTCGGAGAGTCTCACCCAATCGGAAATTACCACTGGGCCATTGAGCAGTCCGAGCACACCACGCGCTCAGTTCGTTGAACCACAGGAGGTTGTTACTAGTTCTCCGAGCGGCTTTTGGCTGCGGCTCGGCTCTCGGGTCCCGGGGCTCCGCACGCGACTGCGTAGGACGAACCGCACGACGATGTTCACGTAGTGAAGGTGAAGATTCCCCAGACGAAACCGGAACGAACAAACCCACAATACCAAAGCCCTACGAAGCTCGAGCTCTTGCATCCAAAGCACCGACTTCATATCCCTATTCTATATCACACCCGTCCTGTATTTTACTTGTCTCATGTACTAATTTGTTCTACATTCATCCTCGATTCATCCCATGACGGTTTCTGCTTAGTACAGCCTGCCAGTCAGCGTAGCACTTGGTGCACAATAGGTTAGTATTTTGGTCCCGGGGATGCGTGCTCTGAGCTCCTGCCCGCTGGGCAAACATCAGTACGTGCGGCGACATCTCAGTAATGGAATTCCCCAGGGGGACAACGAGGAGGACTCACCTTGATCCAACGCCTCCAACTCCGAGTCCGTCGGTCGGAGGGCCAGCCTCCTCGACTCCGAGAAACGCCGGACCGCTCGACTATCGCCAAACCCGTTAGCGTAGGACACAATTTCCGGCAGGGTAAAAAACAACGTCTCCCATGACCGTCAGGAAATTGTTCAATACGCTCCCGGCATGGTGGCGGCCAAGTTCGTGGCTGAAGTGTCCGTCCACCATTGATTGCCAGAGCAGAGGTTACCGGGTCCACAATCTTGGAAGTTATCTGACCCTCCTTTATAATTTTCATCATTACACTCTCCGTAATCCCGCGTTTCATAACGGGGGGGGGGGGGTCACTGGAGGTAAGGGGCCCTTCCGGAGACTAGACCTTCCGCGGATGGTGAAGGGAAGCCGGCCAGCCGTTCAAATACTCACACTCAAACACCAGGAGAACGCAGGACCCGGCGGGTATGCCACATGAGACATGCGCGGTCCCCAGCGGCTAGAACACAACACCGAATATTCGCCGCACCGTCATCCGTGAGTGGTTCTCCCCGAAGCGATGCGGGTTAATCACTCTATCGCATTTGAGGGTCGGATATCACAAGGTATGGACGCCCAGTGGGTTGGGCGAAAAATCGATCACAAACGTTGAAATTGCATGTTCGACATCCAAACGTTCACTGTTCTTAGCCCGGGTACCAACGAGGTCTCTGCCGTCAAATCTCTCATCGATCTCTTCTCAAGCAAGATATATTCTCGAATAGCGTAGACAAGAGATCGGCCTAAAAATACAGGCAAGGGTAGCTTGATATGTCCTTCGATAGCCACCATGTAAACACCGGCTCGAAGAGGTACGAGAGGCTCGCGTTCGGGATCGGCGGGGATGATGTTGTCGAGGCGGTTAACGGAAGGATGTAGCGTTCCGGTACTTCCTCGTCTTCACCATAATCTGGGCAAGGAGCGGCGAATGCTGACGGTGGAGGTTGTGCTAGAGTGGGTTGAATAATTCGATCGGGGGATGGAGTTGTCAGGGCGATATCGGTCGTGGTGGGAAGTCGGAGAGGGCCAGATGACGAGTGGTCTGATGGCGACGGATCGTCGTATTGGAAAAATGGCTCGACCTCGTGGGTAATCAGGCGGTTGGATGGGGTCAACTAGGTCCATGAGGGGATAAGGGGGGCACGGCGGTGATGGTGGAAGTGAGAGGAAAAGTGGATTGGGATCTTCCGAAGCTGTTTCCGGATACGTGTCCTCCTTGCCCATCTTCTCCGATGGGTTCGTCGGGACGGGATCCAGCGGTTCTGTGGTAGCGGGGGGAACGGACGTGACCCCTACGGTTGGCGAATGGATGGACCCTCCTCCTCCACCCTCGACCTCCAAATATTTCTCCGGTGGATCCCAGTTCACAGTGATCACACTGGTCGCACCCAAACGCTTCGAATGCGAACGTGAGAACCTGTGCAAGATGTTTGGTGTGGTGTGGGCGGTTGACACGTTGAGGGTCCCAGAGACGAGGATAGATATGGCGGAAGGTGAGCGCCTGAGCGTACCGTCTCCGTCCTTCTTGTCCTTCTTGAACAATTGACTGCTCGTCTTCCTGATGCTCTTGACAAAGCCCGCGCGCTCTCGTCTGGGCCAGGATCGATACCTGTTGTGATCAACCTCCGGGCTCGAATGGATCAGGTTCGGGTTTGACCCAGATATATCGACATTGGGTGATGGGGATGGCCGAGGAGGGGGAGGAAAAGAAGGTGAATATGTGTTCTTCATGATGCTCCCAAAGTCGGCTCTTTCGCGTTTGGGGAGCAAAGGGGGAGGGGACTCGAACTCTGGGCTTGAGGGCATGACGGAACTGGAGAGGCTTCCGTCTCTGGGGGAGGGGTGGGATGGGGTGTGGGGAGGCGGAGGACGTTTGCTTTCATGAGCCTCTTTAGTCTTTTGCGTTTCTGAGAGTCGGAATGTTCAGAGGGAGGGTCGTGGCCGTTCGAGTCCGGGGAGAATTAAGAATAGGGAGAGAAACGGGGAAGGTAGCGGATGTAGGAGAAGTGAGGGAGGCCTCGATTCCAATCCAACTTCCAATGCGCGTAGCTTGGGGGACAGGACTCTGGTGAGATTCTGAGAACGCTTGAGGAAGTTCGCTGACATCAGCTCACTCGGTTTAGCGCCGGTCTCCGCCTCCCTTGCCCTCCATTGCCTCGGCCCTCCTTTACGCTTGACGCGTCGCGGTCGACGCATCCGACACTCATAAAGATTGGACACTGGTGGGACCGTGACCTTCCGTTGTGCCTGAGGGTTTCAGTGGCCGCCCAAGTTATCCCCCCGCACCCCATAACACCCCCCCCCGATCACACATTCGTTCACCGGGGTGCTTTCTCACGTGCAGTACACACCCGACCTCGAACTGTTGAACGTCGGTCGACCATTCCTCCACCCACACAATGAACGGGGTAACTAAAGGACAAACTGACTCGAACCTCCACGTCTCGCCGATTGGGCATTGGGTCGCCACATACACGTTGTAGACACTGCATTTTCACGGATCAGCTTAGGTTGTCGCCCATCTTGAGAAATAGTTCGGGAATGAAAACCGCACGGCCCAGGGGTGGCCAGAAGGCGATGAAAGGAAGAAAACACATCCCCTCGTATAAAACAGCCATTGTATGGTTAGCTGCGCTTTACCCCCTCCGGACTCCCCCCAGCCACTGTACCTCGTGCCTAGCCCCTCAAGCCAATGACCAAAAATTGCCAGCAGTTATGGAAGGGTGCCACAAACGCGACTGACCGAGCCGAAGCAGTTCAGACCTTGGCCGAGATGGTGGCCGATTCGGATGGCAGGGCCTTCATTTTGGATCTTAAACCCGAAGATGTGGTGTTGTGTATTGAAACTTTGGACTATGTAGGTTGCGACCTACCTTTAGCTCGTCCGCTGCCTCACGGTCTCGTTAGGGCATCACTCAGTACAATATCGAATCCACTGAGAAGGATATTTTTTCCCTCACCCTAATAGAACTTGCTGAACGGCATGGGCGGCTGCCAGATCGGGTTATGATCAAAGAGAAGATTGAGGTATCAGATGATATCCTCGCCTTTGGTGGATTTGGAGATGTCCGGCGCGGAACGTACCACGGTCACCTCGTCGCCGTGAAAACCGCGAGGGTTGCCGCGTGGTACAACCTCTGGGAGACAAGAAAGGTGAGTGCTGACATCAGCTACCTGGCACGTGGTCCTGATTATTCTTCCCCAGCGGTTTTTCAGCGAAGTCATCCTCTGGAGCACGCTGTCCCATCCGAACGTCTTGAAACTTATTGGGGCTAAGGAGGATGTGAAGAAAAGGGAACTCATCACAGTGTCAGAGTGGATGGCGCACGGGACCGTCATGGACTACATCAAAAACAATCACACTAATAGGCTCGAACTAGTGCGTGGTTTCACCTCCCGTCACTCCTACCACTAAAATACGACAGTAGTTGCACGACGCAGCCCAGGGTCTGAAGTACCTCCACGAAACTGGTCTCGTACATGGGGACCTCAAAGGGGTCGGTGTCTTCAAGTTTCATGACCAATCCTATTCTGAAGTTTAGCAGTCGAACATCCTCATGTCCAACGACATCCCTCCTCGTGCCCGTCTTGCGGACTTCGGTTGTACAATCACAGTCCTCAACCCTGACCAAAGGTTGTACGGTGCACGAGTAGCGGGCGGGACGCTGAGGTTCGACTCTCCGGAACGCATGATACCTCAAAAGTATGGTAAGGATGACTCGATGCCCACGCCGCAGTCAGACATCTACGCATTCGGATTGGTTATCTTCCAGGTGTGCCAGCAGGACTGCGGTTACAGGCCGTTTTTACTTATACTTTCTCCAGGTCCTTACTGGTGACGCCCCGTTTCTTGGTGTTCCCACATCGGCGCTGGTGTACCGTGTTGTTTCCGGAGGAGTCCGCCCGGCCAAACCATGGAACGCCCCAGCCCTCGGGTTCTCCGATTCATTGTGGGCTTTCACCCAACGCTGCTGGAGCGGTGATGTTGAATCGCGACCGGGGGCTGAAGAAGTTGTGACGTGTCTTGGGGAGGCGGTGGCTAGTTGGGATGGGCTCATGCCGCCTTGCGCCCCGGCCAAGATCGTTACTTCCGACTCTAGAGGGGCGTGGCACTCTACAGTGTACTTAGATTCATCGGAGGAGAGTGAGTTTGATATTGCGGTTCCCCCTTGATATTGCTGATCAAGAAATGGTGCAGAACGGCTCTTTCCACCGTCTCCGAACATCCCCCAAAAGGTGGTCTCGGAGAATCCCCCCGAATCGCTAATTCCCTCCTACTCAATCAACCCCCCGGGCTCAAAATCGCTGTGGGAAAGGCTCCAAGAGGCCATTACCAATCCTCGTGGAGAACTTCAACCTGAGTCCTGGGTCCCCACGCCACCGCAATTGGAGAAATCACATGGTGACCCCCGTCTAACAGTGGTTCCTCCACACCTCAATCAGCACCGCAATCCTCTCCCGCCAATGCCTCTACGGAAAAAGTGGAAACTTATCAAACGCTTTCGATTGAATATCCTGGGGTTCCGTGGATTTGGGTAGTAACTTTTCGTCCCTTGTACCCTCGAATCTCTCATTATTGCCCGCGGCTTGCATGGTACATTTGTTCGGTAGGTGCGTTCGCACCGGCAACAGGCTTCGTTCCCTGGTTGGGTCGGGGTCGATTTAGGAGGGTGAAGCTCGAACCCTTAGAACCGGAGTTCGGAACCCAAGCAAAACAACGGAAAAGATGGATCAGGCCGGTCAATACAGTATGGGGGGATACACAAAGGCCCAAGGCGTGATACAAATACAAAGAACACGGTCGACGTGGCAGTAGGCGCCACCGATGAGATGAGGCGGGTGCAACCATAAACACGAGGAAACAAAGGCAGATAACCAAAGATCGGAAGGGGAGAACGACAAGTCGCGTCTCCCGACAAATAGAATAAATATTGTAAACGATGGTGAGAGTCCCACATCCATTTGGACAGCTACGATGGTCAAAACGTCACAAAAAGTGAAACCAGAAATGAAAAGATAATAGACAATGAGTGACTTTCCGTGGCCGATTTAGAACGGTGTATAAATTCATAACGGGTGCCAGTCACCCCGGATTGTATTGTTTTGAGCCCAAGAGGACGGTCGGGGTCCTGACAGTTCCCTTTTCCAGCCAGGATATTAGGAGTTTAGAAGTTCTAAAGGGAACTGTCAGGACCCCGACCGTTGTCTGGGGCTCGAAACAATTCAATCCAGGGTGACTGGCACCCGTTATGAATTTATAAACCGTTCTAAATCGCCACGGAAAGTCACTCAATGTGTGTTTGCCTCCGATTCGTTATATAAAATCTCTCTCCCGAGAGCCCCAGAAATTCATCCACCACCCGCCCCACCAAAAGCTACGAAGGTAACACCCCCCATCGCACCTACCTCGAGGACTTTGCCTTTATTACCACGGTTATCGACCCTGAACGGACAATGCCGCAAGCAAAGGGCAGTTCGAGGCAGTTCACGTCTCCAGAGCTCTTTATGTATTGGGAGGAGTTTGACGGGAAGAAAAGCGTGGAGAACACTCCACGGTCAGACGGATACCCATTTGGATTGGGTATCTACAAAGTATATGAGCAGGATTACGAATGTCGGCTCCCTAGGTCCTTACGGGTAAGCCCCTGTTCCATCCCGGGGTTCGGGGTGCAGTGTGGGATACTCTGTGTTCGATGGGGAGCGCCCAGGCAAACCAGAGAACCCCCCCGCCATTGGGTTTCCCGACGAGCTGTGGGATTTCGCCCAACACTGCTGGGATGGTGAAATGCGGTCGTGGCCAAAGGCTATGGAAGTTGTGATGCGCCTTAGGGAAACGGCGACAAGGTGGAATGGACTCATGCCAACTTGTCCCCAGGCCGATGATAATATTTTCGACCCTGGAGAATTGCTCTTGCACTAATTAAAGGCAGCTCAGCAACTTCGACATCCCGATCCCTCGTTCGTATTGGCCACCGAGCAACAGTATAGACTTCCATCCATCCTCCCCGGGCGGCATTCCTAAGAGTCCCACCGAATTTTAGATTACCATTCGGTCCGAGCACTCGGTTTCCTCGGTTCACCAAACTGTCATAGGGATAATCTCAGGAGACCGTCGCTAGCCCTCCAAGGGACTATGGCTTGGGTCGAAGGGATGAATTGATGACGGTTCGTTGTTCGTGAGGATCGTCGCCGTTGGATTGCGAATCATTGAAACCCATCAGACATCGTGGTTGTGGTTCCAGCAGGGTTTGTCGACTGGCCACACCAACTTCTGCGGCCGGATACCGATATCGATTGAATGGGTGACCCAGGCTCGTCTGGTCTGATTTACATACCTGCCTCAGTGCAGATGTACCCTTCGACGGGCAGTCTCCAGGAGACGTCCGTAGCTTTCGCCTCGAATTCGTCGCTGGCCCCAGAATTTCCGTTGTTTTGGCCCACCCGCAAGTGTTCACCGACCTGTTCACCGGTACCCAACTGATTATTCACCCCCCGGAAGAGCATTTGGATAGCAGTACCGGTGCATTCAGCAATGTTTCTGGTGATGAAACCTGTTCCGAACATGTCTCCTTCGTGGGTTCGCATGCTGAGTATGGAGTCCCGACTTCACGTGCCTGACGGCCAACGCTCGAATTCAAATCTCACTCAAGCCTTATCAGAGATGTGCCTAACACCGGGGAGACCGCCCGGTCCATGGAGAAGGATAGGGAATACAGGGGCGACATCTATCATATCTACCGACCCAGGTCAACCACCCTGCTTTTCGTTATCTCCGGGAACAGACACCCGATACAATCTTCCGCGATTTGCTCTTGCCCCTCTAGGCTTGCGCATTCCACCTTCGGGATAACCAAGTGGGCCTCCCAGAATTGGAGGAGAAGGCGGTCGAGGTCCAACCACCGCCCGAAGGCCGCTTCTCCAAGGGGTTGTTTGATGTCTGAACCATAGGTGCCTACCCAGGAGGGCACACAAATTGAGATTTGTTGAAGTTCTTGGTGCTCGGGAGTAATGGTCTGGAGTGTTGGTGTGATCCACTCGGCGGTCCCCCATCCGGGTCGAAAAACTAGATCACGGAGTTTTGTTGCTTTCGAGAGGTCGAACGAGCCAGACGGTGGTGGCCTAGCGGTCCCATCTTGAGACAAAATTAAACTACGGATGCGGGTGCAGATACAAACGAACGTACAACCGGGGGTATGAGCAATGTCGAGGGATTCGAGGGTATGAGAACACTTCACCACCAATTCCGTTATCCACGAGAGGTCCGTCTTTTGATCCCACGAGAGCGTGAGTGTTCGGAAATGAAGACCATTCGGTAGGTCCAGTAGTTGCCGCGCAATCTTCCCAACCACTCCAAGTGTGTGAAAGTCGAGGGACCCAGTGAGTGCGGGTGATGTCAAACGGGTGACTGTCTGTGACTCGCGGGGACCGAGCCACCTATCATGGCCCTCCAGGCTCAGGTCCTCGAGAAGGGGGAAGGAGCAAATGAGGTCGAAAAGCCCTGGGTGCGGAATGAGGGTGAAACCCACGTGGAGAGACTTGAGTGTGGGGGAAATTTCGTGGAACGGGGCGAGAAAGACGTCCCAGGCCTGTTTGCCATTGTTCACGTCCAACTTCCTGACACGAGAAAAGGCTCGAATCCAATCACCCTCTTCCTTACCCGATGCCGTAATAGGGTGGGGACAATCAACGAGCAAGGTGCGAGTGTAATACGCAGGGGAGTTTGCAGCGTCCGGGAACCTCTTCTTCCACCTCTCGAGGCCACTTGGACGGTGAAACTTGATATTGGCGAACAGGTGCTTTCGGGTACGCGGAACCCACGATTTCGAGACAAGGCAACACCGTTCGAGTGTGTCTGCATCGTTTTGCAGGAGGTCGACGATGTGGTCGAGCGTCTCCGTTGGAAGATAGGGGTTGGACATGGTGGTTTCGGTCAAAAGGCCAAAGCTTCCGCTTGGCGCCCGGTGCTCGAACCTTACGACTTGGGTCTTCTCGGACTGATGGGAACTCGATGGAGTAGTCCTCCGTTGAAGTTGACGGTGGGGAAAATGTGTGTTCGGTGCCACGCGGTGCATGCACGAACGGGAAAGGACAGCGCGTTCGGAGTCGGCCGATGATGTCAGCGTACAGTTTTGGCGCTGGCACTGGAAAGACCGCCTTGTCCTTGGAGGGTATACAATACAGTTTATCACGACTAATCACGACCACGGGGGCCCACAGTGTCCATGTCAGACCGGGTCAACTATCCCTCTCCTCGTCATCTCCGGCAACAAACGCCCAATCCAATAATCCGTCGTTTGCTGTTTCATTCTTTGCCCCAGCCCCTTGTACCCCACCCTCAGGCGAATTGAGCGTGACTCCCACAACTGTACGAGGAGGCGGTCGAGGTCCAACAACTCCCTATGGGCCGCTTCTCCAACGGTTTGCCCGGCGCCCGTACCGTTAGTCAGGTAGAAAGGTATGTGAATTGAGATTCGTCGAAGATCTTGATGCTCGGGTGTGATGGTTTGAAGTGCCATCGTGATCCATCCGACACTCTGTGTTACAGGTCGAAAGACAAGATCGCGGAGTTTTGTTGCCGTCGAGAGGCCGAATGAGCTTGGCTCCGAGCCAACTTGAACAGCGTTAGCTTATCGGTCCGGTCACAGGTATGGGTGAACATACGATAGGAACTAACGTCGAGAGATTCGAGGGTATGAGAGCAAATCGTCACCAACTCCACTATCCACCAAAGGTCCGTCTCGTGACTTCGTGAGAACCCAAGTCTCGGGAAATGAAGACCGTTCGGTAGGTCCAGCAGTTGCCGTGCTACGTTTCCTGCCCCTCCGTGGAGATAAAACCCAAGGGTCCCGGTGAGCGGGGGTGACGTCGGAGGTATGACGGTTCGTTGTCGGTGAGGGCCGTCGCCGTTGAATTGCGCATCACTGAAACCTGAGGGGGAAGGAAAGAATGAAGTCGAAGAGGCCCGGGTGTGGGAGGAGGATGGGACCCAGGTGGAGTGACTTGAGGGTAGGTGATAACTCGCGGAAAGGGGAGAGAGAGACCTCCGAGGCTCCGAGGCCGTCGTAGTGCTGATCACCGCCGTCCACATCCAGGCTAGTCACACCGGAAAAGGACGGAATCCAACCACCCTCCTCCCCATCTGCCGCAGTGACGATTCGAGGGCAACCAACGAATAGAAAGCGAGCGTGATGCGTAGGCGAGTTCGCGATGTCCGGGAACGTCCTCTTCCACAGTGTGATGTCGTGCGGATAACGAAGTGTGATGTCGGCGAATATGTGTTTTCGGGTGCGCGGAACCCACGATTTTGATACAAGGAAACACTGTTTGAGCACGTTTGGTTTGCTGGTCAATGATGTAGTCGAGTATTTCTTACGGGAGGTAAGGATTTGACATCGTGGTTGTGGTTCCAGCAGAGCGGTCAAACCTCCGCTTTGTCGACAGTGCGCGCGCCAAATAAGTGACCTGGACTTGTCTGGTCTGGTCTACGTGTCCGCCTCAGTACAGACTCTAGAGAAATGCCGACTTGGCGTCGGCAGAAACCTTGCTCGCTGAGCGGTGTTAAAAGTTCGGTGTGGCAAAGCGTTTCACGCCGGGATTCCCCAACCTGGATTCAGCCTCGAGCTGAAAACAACGCGCCTGGATGATATCACTCCGCAACCGCGATCGAACGAACCACACGACAATGTTCTTGCGGAGAATATCTTCCCCGTCTCGACCCGCACGAGGATCTTTCCCGGCCAGGCGAAGGCGGAAAGAATGAAACCCAGAATACCGAAGCACTCGGAGTTCTTGTACTCGATCCACTGACTCCTCATTCCCATTCTATACCACGTCCACCCTGCAGAGGAAAACTGGTGTATGTAAGACAATCTACACGACAAAAGGTGGGGGATAGCGGTGGACGGGTGAGAAATCAGAGCCCAAAGCTAGGGAACCCGCCGAGGAACCTTGACCTAAAATACCAGAAACCATTCCGTGTCTTTTTTGGAAGCTTGGACAGTGGAGGATCGAAGTGCTGATTGA
>Ga0307516_10004879_pt1 | contig 16334 bp, 21 predicted proteins | sample 19_EM_MG_FD_203310 | JGI IMG/M metagenome (GOLD analysis project Ga0307516, IMG submission 203310) | Populus trichocarpa ectomycorrhiza microbial communities from riparian zone in the Pacific Northwest, United States - 19_EM | ecosystem: Host-associated > Plants > Roots > Unclassified | place...
CTATCACCCAAAAATGACCTAGATACATAGATCTAAAGAGATCCTTCCACCCATTCTCCATAGAAATTTCAGGTGACCTACGACACACTATCCTCCATGATTTGCACATTTTACTTATGATACAAAGACCGGAAATTTACTTGTTATTCAAGAATCTTTGGGAGGGAGTGACAACGATACTAAAAGAGGAAGTCACTCTCTAGGTGTCAGCTTAGTCTCCGCCCATTTATCCTTTAATCTTGCCCGTCATGCCTTGCGTGACATGCTGTGACAAAATTGTGCATTACATGTCGATTTCGCACTTTTTTCGTTCACACGCTGCTGCTGAACAACACACTGCGAATTCATGCACCGGAGTTGTACAGAGTTATAGATAGGATTGGGCACCTCTGGCTGAAAGCCAGGGTCTTCAAGTTGTTGTGTTGTGGAGTTATTCAATGAATAGTCAAAGTTATGCATTAGGCATGCAATGATAGTGGCACATTATCCGAACAAGCACCGGGCCGATTAAGCCTCGCTTCATCATGTGTGCGGAGGCTACTACTTTCTTCAATCTTGTACTCCCGCCATGCTCGACATCCTCATCCTTGGTGCGACAGGTACGTGAGGTCGCTCTACAAATGGGTCATTGTGCATGATACAGCGGAATATGGGTAGGTTATACCGGGCGTCTCATTACACGATACCTTGCAACCCACCCCCAGCGCGCAACGTTCACTTTGGGCCTTGTAGCCCGTTCCCACCAGAAACTCAACGCGCTCGTCGATGAGCTAGGTCCTGCCGCACTTCCCGTCCGCACGTTTATTGTGGACGTGTCAAGTTCGGGTGATGTCGAGGTTGTCGTGCAGGAGGCGCATGTTGTGATTAATGCTGTCGCACTTTATTCGCACTGCGGCAACCCCGTCTTGCAAGCTTGTGTGCGCCATAGGATACACTACCTTGATATCGCGGGAGAGCCTTCGCAGCTGCGTGACATCATACAAAGGCAAGGACTCGTGCTTTCCGCTTGCGTTGCCAGCTAATACGACGCGCGCTCTACTCTGCAGCTTTGACCAGCTTGCTGCCGAATCAAATACTGTAATAGTGCCCTGCGTAGGAATGGTCGCTGTCCCTTCTGACCTCTTGGCATATGTTGCGAACAAAACACTCAAGTCATTTGCGGGCCCCCTAACTGGCATTGATATGTCCACATCTGCGTGGGAAATTAACGGGTTCACGTATTCCGGTGGGTCGATTGCCTCTGCGATTTCAGTTGTAGAAAATGTCCCCAAGGACGTGAGGAATGCACCTCGGTCAGACTTTGCCCTCAGTCCAGGTAAATCTTTTTGCCAAATGCGATGTAAGAAATGGTATTAAACGCACGCTTTATTTCTTAGTAAGAGGTGTACCTAGTCCGCGTCCTCGGGTATTTTACTCTTTACCTATTTTGGACCCCCCTATGCGAGGCTCTTTGTTGATCCAGTCACTCGGAAATCGCCCGATCGTTCAACGTTCCTGGGGCCTATTTGAGCTTATGGCTCGAAACCCGACGGGCGTATTCCCAACTGAGCTATCCGCGACAGTGGATAGGTCGGAATATTCCTACGGCACTGCATTCAAGTACGATGAATTCCTGGTCCAGCCCAACTGGTTCCGTGTACTTCGGTTCTTAGCGGTGTTGGTGTGTGTGTCTGTGGTGATGGCCTTTCCATTCGTTAGTATTTTTTTCCATCTATTCTTGTTGCTGAACACTGATTTATCATGCTGATAGGCCCTTCGAATGATATCCAAGTTTATGCCGCAGCCAGGACAAGGCCCAACTGACGAGTAAATAATTTGATTGATGAACCGTGCTATTTAGTTGATAGGCTATACCTTTATACAGGCAACTGGAGGCAAGGTCCCTCAATATTACTAATATCACAACATCCACTCCGGACTCCCAGGGCCGCACTGTCTCAGTGCGAACAACTTTTAAGGGTAAAGGTGACGGTCCATACTTGATGACTGCAAGTGAGTGATTGTTGGGTTGGCATACTTTAGCAAACGCCAGCTGACCAATTCCCTTCAGTCTTCGTTTCAGAAGCTGCCTTAGCTCTCATGCTTGACAAAGACGGCTTACCCCCCTTCGGGAAGCGGGGTGGTGTCCTCACGCCTATGACCGCCTTTGGAGATGTCCTTGTTCGGCGCCTGAACGCATGCGATCGCATCAGCATAGAAAGTGAAGTTCTATCGACGTATGAACATAAGAAGATCCTTTGAAGCTCTGTTGTCAAATATCACTGGTTTTTGCCATAAAGAAGGAACTATTATCAAGGTGCTCGCGTTGCTTCGGATTTAGAAGGGATATTGTTTTCTTATGTATCCCTGTTTCTCGCTTCATCTCATAGATTCTACACTTGGTTTGTATGAATGATTTACATGAAGCTCAGTGAGCAAATAGATCACGGGAGTCCATGTTGATCCTCGGCATGTTATGACCTCCCGTAGCTTTAACCGGGAAAAACTGAAGAGCACTGAAGTATATCCTTAGAGTCGCCTGTATGAAAGGTAAATGGATAATGACTTCATGCCATGATGGTCACTTCAGTTTTTCGAGCCTTTCTATTAACTAGCAGGCACAACCCGTGACAATGTACGAAAGTGTATAACCCATCGACCATCAAACGTCTCTTACTCGTATATGTTAAGGGAATTGAATGTGAAGTAGGCATCGGAAAATGCTCCGGGATTCTGATTCACATAATCTGATTCGTTCCGTTCAGAGTTCCTCTGCAAAGTAAAGAAATTGGACGCACCAACGCAGTCCGAAGGGCACCCTGAGGCAGAATAAACGGCGCTATTCCCAGCCCAGTCGCCACCTACCAATGTGCTCGGTCTAACAAAGGTTTATACATTTGATTTTAGGACTCACAGAAAGTCAAATTAATGATGATATTGTGAGGACCTAGATGCGTAGAAAGATCACAGTTCGTGTTGGGAAAGTATGCCGCTGGTGTCCCCTAACATGTAAATGAGAATGAGACGTAAGAACAAGACGGATGAATACGTACCCAACCATCAGTGATCACGAACGAAGTCGGGTACCTGACATCTGTTGGAATAGACGAGCTTCCTCTCTCCCAAAAGAATATCTTGATGAAGCTGGATGTTCGCTCGATTGCATACCTATTGTTGAGTTTAGTAATCTGCATCCCGAAATGACAGGTAGGTTAATACCATCCACCTCCAATTCCATTGAAAGGTGGACCAAAACTGTTGTTGTCGTTTATCTCTACACCACATCCAGAGTTGTTTGTTTCGTAAATGTCGCAGTTCGTCCCCGCGCTCGCTCTACATCATGCAAGGTTTGTAGCATTATAAACTCACGCTTTGCGACTTACCCAGTCATGCTCCTGGATGATGGCATAGTACAGTCTTGTTAAACTCGTTTAGGAAGGTGGCGAGAATAGGAATGTGTGCAAACGCACTGGCATTGGTGTGCAATGATGACAAATTAGGAGTTTGGTTGTTCACACCTTCAACAATGTCCACCTCTCCCTGCACGGAGTCACTGCTAAGACCCCTGATACTATTCATTCAATACGTACCTGGTCTGGCCAGTTCCCACCAACTTCCTAAAAGTAAAGATATCATCATTTGCTTGATTTAGTGAGTGCTATACATACCCTAGTGAAAAGGTTCAGTTGCTTTCTTTCAGTAAAAGAGCAGAGACGAACCCTACTCCTGGTTAGCCAGAGAAACAATGAAGTAACAAAACGACTACTTACAGACAGCAGGCCATGTCCCACACCCCTGCGGCATATGAGCAATGTCAAAGCTGCAATACGGCGTAAATGGCCCAAAGAGAAAGTTTAGGAATAGCACTCACACGGCCACATGTGTGGTATACTGCGTGTTGGATTGGATCCTGAAGGAGTTCCTTCCGGGACCCGAGGAACTTAGTACAGTAGTGCTGTCTGCTCGCAATGTTACTTGGTTACCCGACACAGAAACAAGTCCGCCAGCCTGTGCAGTTGCCTGTGTCACATAGTTTCTGCCATGCCCTTCATTACTGGCGGATAGCAATCAAGAGAGGAGAGCCTACACCCGCCCGTGAGTTGGATCGGCTATAGCTTGCCAGCTGAATGCATTGAGGAACCCTTGGCCGACAAGCTTGCTTGACAACGAGTACGTATCAGCGAAAACGGTGCTAGCGAAGGTCGCGATCACCACAGAAGTTACAAGGCGTATGACCATCGTAAACGTCTCGAAAATGAACTGAATGAAAGGGTATAAAGACACAGGGGAATGGGGGGTGGGATGGGGCCGAGACGTTTGGGGATCTTTTTATCCCAACGCCCCTAACTAGTTCTCGTGTCAACCCCACTCCATGAAACAAGGACATTTGGGAAGCTCAGGGGGGTGAGAAACAAGACACATTAGCTTACTGTAGAAGCGTGGGGACTGGGGCCATTGTTGAGTGGAGTCGTCAATGATGCTGAAAGAGGAAGTGATATTACTTTCTGAACCAGGCAATCCACTTACATACGAAGCCGCCGCCTGTCCAGGTGCTCGCGATGGATATCATGACAGGTTAGTAGGATGGATTTCGATGGAGTCCTCCCCTCTACATTCAGGGTTTCTGACTACCGTGGCGGTCTAACTCTAGGAGTCGGTCAGCGAGAACGAACCGTGACTATGCTGGCACGGGCCCACGTGAGTTGTCTATGCCTAGCTTTCCTCATCACCTTGTGGTCTCCCAGAAACCGTGGAGCCAGTGGCGCCTAGCTGGAAAAGCCTGAACGGGAATGTGCTAAGATAATAGGAACTTGCAGGCACTACAACATATCATCGACTCACCATACTAGTCTGGTAACCACCAGAGGCAGGTTCACTGAGGATGCCCTGCAATTGCACAAGACATCTACCGCCGCGGAAAACGGTGTACTGGTATATTTGGCATTTGGCGATTGGAATGCCCGATGACTCATGGGACAGCGCAATGAAGCAAATGCTCTAGAAATCGCACCTTGGAAATGGCATTATTTTGATGGGTCAATGTTGTTGACATTATCATTGGAACTGTGAGAGTCGGGACTTGCTGTCAGTTTCATGTCATGGGTTGCGAGACGAACATATGATAAGCACTGAATATGAACATTCCACAGCGCGGAATAGGAGAGGCTCATAAGAAATGAAGATTTCAACGATAACTTGGTGGTGTCCGAACGAGAATAGTAAAGGGAGACATCTTCAATCGAACGTTTGATCATTAGGATGCTTGAAACTGAATGACCCAAAAAAATCTATGCCCAATGGAGTCCAGGCGACTTTTGTGACTCGCTGGGCAGACCAGTATGCGCCCTGCGGTCTTAGTAGCGCCGAATCCAGAGCCGTCATGGCGCAGTATTCAAAAGGAATGGGGACACAAAAATATGCACCTCCTCAAGGTTGGTCATTGACTGCTTTTTGCACACACTGGGCCATATGTCGTCAAACTTATACCGACACCTTCTTATGCTCCCGTTTGCTCCCTCAAGAAATCTACATTAGGAATAATGGGTTAGCAAGTGCCAAATACGACGATGCTTCACATTGGGCTCACCGCGCGTCAACTCGAATGCGGCAAATGTACTTGCTGCTGCTGGTATGCTATAGAAAAGAGAGTCAACAGTCTCAGTCGGCATAAATCGCCACCTACCTCCGAAGTACTAATCCATGTGAGTAAGCAAAAATAGATCAATGAGAAAACCTCGGACTTACGTGAGGGGGTGAGTCCACGGAAGAGACCCAAACTGATTGCCGTCATTGCAGAGGCACGTTGATGGTTGACATTGTGCATCGACAGTTAAGTAAGCCGACAAATGATACGGGTCAGCTTCAAGTGATACAAAAGGAAGAACATGTACGCACAGCCCAGCTTCTGCAACGATGGACCGGAGTTCTGAATTGATGTATGTCCATGGTCGTGATATTGGCGGAAATTGGTGAAGTTGGATGCGCGATTTTACCACATCTAAGGAAATGAGGAGACTGAGCTTTTAGCAAGAGACATACGCAGATAAACACACCAAGAGGGTAACAAGACAGCCAATATGCGATCTAGTAAGCAACAAGCATTCGCAAGAAGATTCGGGGAGCGGAAGACAGTACAAAGCGGAACTCACTCCTCCCGTAGATCCGCTCGCTAAGAGCGCCCAGACCGGCACCTGCTGTCCATAATGCGATTGGAACTGCCGCTTCGAGAATTCGAATGCTGCAGCGATAAGAACCAATTTCAGTTAGAAGGATGCTACATTCTGAAGGAAATCTCCGTCGCACCAGTGTAGAACCTGGTGGTGCCGCGTTTGAGAGATAAGTCGTGGGTGTTTCCAACAAAAATCACATACCCGGCGTAGGCAGGGATTTCTCTAGCTACAGTAGCCTATTGGAGCTTGTCAGAAACAAAACGAAGATATTCCGGGTTTGATCAGAAACGTTGCTAGAACGCAACGGTCCTGCGGCCCGGCTGTACGTACCCAATATCCGCGCATTATCCCTTTCTTGAACCCCCACTCTGTCCATATCTCCCGAGCAACATCACGTAGTCGTTTATCAGTGGCAGCTCCATACTGTCCCTGCATACGAACTTTGAACATCTCGACTGAACATAACGTGGCAGGTCAGCAAAGAAGTTAGCTATAAGACAATGACGCACCAGGACTTGCGAGGACAGCATTAGCCGCCCCTGCCATCGCTCCCGATAACGCAATTTGTGGGAGAGTGAGCTGTGGGAAGGGAGAGACGATGCGCTTCGAAGCCGCGTACGACGCGAAAAGAAGAGAGTTCACGCCAGCGATGCCGATCAATGGACTAGCCATGCCTAGAGGAAAGCGTTGCAAAGTTATTCAATTGCACACAAGTCCGTAACAACCTACCTTTGTAAAGTGCAAAGAACCCCTCTCTTCGGATCGTCTGAACAAGAATATCCATGGGGCCTTTCTAGGGGAACGTCAACGAAAAGTGTGATATCTGGGATGACTGAAGACTTACAAACATCTCCTCTGTTTCCGTCATATCCTCCGATTTAAGCGCATGGTAAGACAGATGCAAGACTAGACGACGCACTGGGAGCGATTTGGGCTCGCGTTTTGATGGTGTCAAGCGGCTGGCCAACTAGGACCTGTGCAGTCCCACCAACACCCCCTGCAATGAGCTCGTTCACAGTGGATATATACTGCTTCGACATTCCAGAACGTGTTGTGTTCCAAGGGGGAAGATACTATGACACAGTGAGTTCATCGGACATCGTAGCGATATTTTGCGTCGCATTGACGCAATTCATGGACAGTTCACACGGCTCTACATACATGTCTTCCTCTTAACAACCCTCACCTAAATCCTTTGCTTTACAGTGGGATCCTTTCGAACCGGTTGACCGACCGTCAAGGGTCGTCCACCACTCCTCCTTCGGTTTCGATGTGTTCGCGGGCTTCTTTCTACATTTCCCCACCACCTCTTTCACGCCGCCAGCCCTCCTAACAACAGTGGATAGCCCAGATGACACATACTTCCGTCCTCGATCTTCTGCGCCATCAGTCATTTTTGGTCGTTTCGACCTCCGCGCAACCAAGCCCAAATTTGGTGCTTGAAAAGAGGTGTCTGAACAGTCTAGGGAAGGACTCGGGTGTAGAGATTGACCAGATAACGATACTGAACGAGTCCGCTTGTAAGCTTTCGTGGAGCCTGAGGGACTGGCAACTTTGGAACTGCATGCAGTGTCCAGTGAAGTCGAAGTAGAATTGCCTTTGGACTTGGATTTCATCGGCGTATGTGGGAGTCTAATTTTGCTCTCCCACTGTTTCTTATGAAGTCGGAAGAGGGCCATCGTCGCACGGGCATCTGTGACCTGGATAATGGGTATAAGTTAGCACGATGATCATCGATGGAAATTGTCGAGGCAATACAATGATACACGAGACTGCTAGATTATATACCACTCACACTGTCATGCTCTCCCTCTTGGATGGTGATTCCAAGTTCTTGTCGTACGAGGGATCGAAGCGCAGGCCGACGAGACTTCACCAATTTGTGTTTATACGCTAATGACTGGGTATCGCGAAGCTCCGGTGAAGGGTGAGAAAGCAGTAGAGCCTGAAGGTGTAATAGTCGGTACCGTTAAATTCGAAATGAACGATCGTATGCGGACCTTGAGATCGTTGTAAACAGCGTGACCGACGAGTATTCGACCCTTGATCAAATCTGCGACAGTTTTCTGTATCTCATTAAAAGATATTGCTATGGACATTCGTCAGTTTCGGCACAAAACTATCAGCTCAGAGTACATCATTGAATTTTGATCACTCACCTTCCTTCCCCAGGTCCGCTCTACGCACCCCACTCCACTGTGTCCGATAATCGACTACACGCTCTCGTTGCCGAACAAATGTATCAAGAACAATAGCACCTTTGAAGTTCACAATGCTGACACGAGCCAACGATGATTCTGATCCCTCCAATCCAACACCGACCATTTCACAGTCGAGAGCAACATATTTTCCGGGACTAAAAAAATCTGAGGGTCAAGACACAGTGAAGGAGGTGGAGTTTGACGTGCACTAAGTCAGAAGGCCGATAAGATGCCATTCCGAGTACCATCTTCCGCAAGTCAGCTGTAGATTCTCCGTTCTTGACTCCCGGGGTATCCAAGTCCATGCTTTCCAAATTTCCACGCATCGCCGACGTGTCTGAGGTTTCTCGGTGGGAATCCGTTGCCTTGGACGACGGCGGGGGAAACAGGGGGAATTCATGGTCGATCTTTCCATATTTTTGCGCGGATTGGCGCTTCAGGTTACTTGATGATGGTTGGATGACCTACTTGCATCTGCATGTCAACGCACGTGGTGAACGTTGTCAACGCATACTGACCTTTTTGAGCGAAAGCCAGTTTGAAGAAGGGGGAGGACTAGAATTGGTGAGACAGACAGTAGTAGGCAGACGTTGAAAAAACCTCACATCGGTGATGCTCCCGACATTGCCAACGACTCCGTGCTGGGACCTGTGGTTGAAAGGCCTTTCCTGGTTTGGAAATGATCACGGCAGTGAGTTTGACGGTTGATTACTACTTGCACTATCTCCACAAACTCTTCAAAGGGCCGTAGTAGTTTGCTCAGCCCATCCACTTGTACATATTGTGAGTACAGGTCACCTTTGTACTTTGATAAGAACTCGACACATTATTGTAGTCAATGCCCAAACACTCCAAATCCGGTGGACCACCATACACCGATCCACCATCGGCAACATATGTTGTCGTGGTAAAACCATGGTCAGTTGAACCCTCACCTGGCAGAAGAAAAATGGAGGACTACAATAGAATAGCCACATGGGTGACTTATGTCCTCTGGGAGGCAGCAAACAGGGGTAGATCTGTTCCTGCTGTTGAATGTGTTTATAGAATGAGGACTGTATGTGACTTTTGATTTTTTTCATCAAGTTTTACCAACTGTTTCAAAGCGGGATGAAGTGATTGTTCAGCTCCCACTCGGGACAAACACTTCACCCTTACTTGGCCAGCATAATTGGGCCAGTTTTGTTGATGGAAATGGTCCTCCCCAAAAGGCCACTTTGGTGTTTGAGTATAATTGGACAAACAATGGTGATCCTGCTAATCGTGAGTATTCCTCAATTGGAAATGTGCTTGGTTGCTCATACATTGTTGCTTGTAGATAACTGGGAAGAATTCTTTCCAGACATTTTGCCACTGAATTCAGTGCCAGTCAAGTCACCCTATCCACCTCCATTGTGGGTGAAGGTTCCAGTCACTCTCACATCCTTTGTCCTTTCCATTACCAAACCTCTCACACCACCTCCAGAGCCTGAACCCCAATGCCCATTGATCCCATTGAAGAGTGAACCCAAACAGATTGAATTGAAGTCTGAAGTGCCAGATGAGAAGCCTGCTGATCTTTCAGTCAGTTGAATTTGTATCAGAAAAGCCATTGTGCTAAGCTCAGAACCAGTCACTTTTCAGACCATACTCCCCACCATCACATTATCCATTACCTGCAAGATCCCAGAACCAGTCAATGGGGTCCAAGAAATCTGAGAAACCAAGACTTTTTAGAAAGCACGACCCATATGAAGTAGGTAGGTTCAAAATTTCTATTCCTCTTGTGGTCCCTCGAAATTACTTTTTTGACTGCTTCTTTTAGAGAGGGAGGCTGAACAACTCGTGTGTTCTTTCAAAAGTGACCCAACGGAAGAAGACAAAAAATTCGACAGTTATCTCGGAGTCAAGAATGACCCTGATGACGCTGTCAAATCGGAGAGAAGCAGTGTGACCCCTGCCGGTAAGTTGGTTGATTGTAATGACACTTACAAATCCATGATTCCGAATATACATAGATTATCAACCCTCTGCAGAATTACTTGCTGCATTTAGTTCCCTGAGTGAAAGTATGCTACCAGGTGGGTCAACATTCTCACAAAAAATGCAGCCACCTTCGGATGGTCTTAAAAGGGAACATACGGAGGAGAGCATTACAAGTAAGCATAGGCAATTCCATTACAGTAATGCACAACTGAAATCGAAGCAGGTACAAAACGGGTGAAGCTGGAAGATTCGTAATGATGCACAATGAATAGATTACCGTCAAAAGTCATCCATGATATCAACCACAGACTCGAGAGCCACCTTCGGCTTCAGTAAGATGATGACTGCCCACTGTTTTTCCCTCTCGCCTGTCGTTCCCACTCTCACCTTCTTTCTCAAACCAAGGTCAGTCGTGCATAGCACTCTCGTTCCCCCGGAGCGTGTCAGGGCACCCTCATTATACACGTCCTCCATGCTCGAGGGATCAAAGGCGGTCCCGGGTGGGACTGCCAAAATTTCTAAATCGCCAGATGTGACATCTTCGCCAATGATCTTGTTGACGCGCATGGCTTGGGCGACAAGGAACGATACCTTTTCACTGAACTTGGTAGAGAGAGCTGAGACGAGGTCAGATTGGCTTGCGTTGCATCCTGCAGCCAAGAGGATGTCAGCGAGGCCTGAGAGGACTTTGGAAGTAAGTAAGGAGGTCAGTTGAAGGTCGTCTCGCTGGCCCTGAGGGATGTTGGTGCGTGTGAGCGCCCGCCAGCGACCAGATATAGCCTGCGCTTCTATAGTCGCAAGTCGTCAGCTCCGAAGTTCACAGATCTTCGTGGTCGTTACTCACCCGACTCGCGAACCTTCTCGTATATACCATCAATGAACCGGTTTTGAATTTCATCCCCACCAATGATCCAAGCCCTTGAGATCCACTGAAGGACGTAGGCAATGTACGCCTGGAAGGCGATCTGTACCAGGATTGGATCATCCCGGTGTTTTTTCGTCCCAAGGAAATGTCCAATTGAGTGTCCAATTACACCTGAAGCGCGTTTCATCCCTCCCACTTGTTCTTCCGTTTTCGGCGCCGTTTTCTCGGATATAAACGTCTCGATCATGGACTCAGCCATGAACGCCGTGTTCTGAAGTACCTCCGCATTGAGCCTTTGCAGCGTACCGAGGACCTCTGTGCCGGAGAATGAGTCCGCAGTGGTCAAGAAACTCTGGGCTCCCTTCAGCTCTGACGTCCGGTCATCCAATAGGGTCATCATTTGAGTATACTCCTTCCGCAGTGTTGATGACTCATCCCTTGCGGCCTTTAGATCCTTTCCCTGCGTGTCAAAGCGGCGCTGCAGTTCTAGGTTCTGGTTCGTCTTCGCGCGGAGATCCTTGTTCTCCTGCCTAAGGGCACTAATGAGCGCTACACTCGCATCCAGCTCAGCAGCATATTTCTCCAAGCTTTTACGCGTCTTCTGCAAATCAGAATGCACCTGTGTCCTGTGGTGGTTCATCTCCTCTATTGTTCCCTTAAACTCTTCGGCCTGCTTCCCTAGAGTCGTTTTCAGCCGCTCATTTTCAGCAGTGAGGCTGACCACGGCTGCGTCCCTGTCTTTCCGCATCCGATCACGTTCTGATATGATGGCCTCTATTTGGCGGGTCTGCTGCAGCTGTGTCGTCCTCGACTTCTCGATCTCAGCTTTGGAGGTACGATCGGCAGCAGTTTTCTCCGCTTTCAGCCGTTCGAGGTCACTTTGGCATTGTGCATGCCGCCGGTTAGTTTCTTCCACCTGTTTTACGTGGCCGCGCACGATGGATTTCAATTGGTCATTTTCCTCTCTGAGCCTGGCGGCAGCGTCCAGGCACCCATCTTGCAGCCCCCCTTTCTCGGTAGTTACAGAAGTTCTGTTCTGTTCCTGAGGTACATAGCCCCTCGCTTGGAGATTCCTCCTGTCCATGTCTGCCCTTGGGTTTGCACCACGAGGACCAGAACTCTGCTCAGGTGACGCGTTTTCCTTTTGCAAGCTGCGAAGGGAGTAAGGGTGGCCTTCACCACCGTCCATGCTGGGTTCGTGAAGACTGACGAACTCCGTATCATGGTCATCTGCGGATGCAGACGGGGATGTAGGAGAACTGGGGAAGGCATTCACAGTCTCCCAGTCCGGATGAGCTGATGACGACGTATAGTCGTCGGTGACCTTGGGGGAAAGAGGTTTCGTTTTCGCGACCGGTGTCGAGTTGCGAAGGGGCCAACGCAAGTAAGAACTCATAGCCGACGGTGGGTGGTTATAGAGAATGGTCAATTGGTCTCTGAGAGGGCTAATGCAAGCGCAAGAGGCCGCGACGCCTTATGGCAGCTGCCAGCTTGCTCATGCTTACCGCGTGCACATTCCCAAACAGCCGGGTTGCCTCGTGTAGCTCTTCCATGGGGCTGTGGTACAATCACTGTGATATTTCGCGCCATGAGGTTATTCCTTGTTTCGCTCTCCCCTGTCCTCTTGGGCCCAGGGGGGAAAGTTGTAAAGGAATATCGACCTCTTGTAATCGACGGCATATCTATCAACACGGGAGGTCTGCTGCACAGCAGCCCCATCGTGTAGCGAGTATATGCCTGCTTTTGGACGAACGTAGATCGCCCAGGCGCAACGGCTTGTCCGGAATTGTGCTACTGCATCAGCCAGACGTGCACGTGTGTGAGGAGCTCCGTCTCTGTCTACAAGATCAAACATTACCAACACGTTCTTCGTCTCGCCAGCGTCACGATATTTCTGACATCAGACTCGAGTAGCGTTAGCTGGTGGCGTTGGTGACGTTCCTCAGTGTGCTAACCATTTTCGTGACGTTAGTAGGAATGATCATAAAAGAGATGTGAAAGTAATAAGAGATTCTTGTCGAAGTATTGACTTCGGGGCATCGCAGACTCGAGTTTGCTTCCGGAAAATGAGCAGCATGCATGACATCATCTTAGATAAATAAGATAGTCTAACTAGTAACCACCACCTTCATCCTTTCTTGAACGCGCTTAAAAGGTACATTGTAATACTTACCAGTGGAGCTTGTTCAACTGGTCCAACCAAAGTATCGCGAGTTTCTCGTGCGCTAGTGCATCCGGATTCTGTACAACACCAAGCCCCGGTACCAGTTCAGGCCGCCGAGGTACGAGCATTTCATATGGGCAAGTATTTAAGTAATAGTTATCCAATTACCAGGCCTCTTGTTGATGATAGCTGCGCAATTCACAAGGTAAGTTACCGAGCTGGTCGACGATCGGCTTTATACAAGCTTGTTACTGTCTATATCGACTCGAGGGACCATTCCGCCATACATAACTGCTATATTCGATAAGCGGGGCCCATCAGCCTGTGACTTCTGCGCGTGATGAGGATGCTGCTCTTGTTCCACCTGTCGCGCAGCGTGCTCTTGCATGCTTGTTGATGGGGTCAATGCTACCATCGATATGGCCAGCGCCAGGCTGGTCGCCGAATCACGGCGTTCTCGTTGAATACAAGTGAACGTAGCCGGTCCGAGTTTCTCCATAATATAACGAATCTACGAGTCCTTTCTCGAAAGAATGTCTTGTCCGATCACCCCATGCGAACATATGCACATGCAAACAATCCCGCATAGTGAGCAAGCAAGATAAGTAACAAGAACTGCCTTATAATTCAACCTCCACCAAAATCTCGCCGTCCCTAGTGCCTTCAGTCCAGCGGACCCGACTTAGCTCTGCCTGACTGAGTAGCCAGGATGGGGAAACGCCATGGGTGGCAGCCAGAGAGTGCAGACTTAGCATTGGTCTACACACAGACAACACCGTTGTAGCAACAACCACGCTATTGAACGCGAGTGAGGCCCAACACAGGTTTGTACATCAACCCCACTGTACCTTCCACTGAGCGCGACTGTGTATGTCTGCAGACTCCGGTCAATTTCCTTCTCTGTAATATGGAACATGCAACTCACCGGCAATTCGGACACAGGTGTCTCTCTGAGCTCGATGACGGTAAATATCATAGCGCCTGCGCACAAGTTGTACCGGTAAATCAGGCTCAATAGCATGTTGCTAGGTGACCACAGTACCCATATTGGCTGCAAATATCACCATACCCCTGTGCGATACAGCTATGAGAACGTAATATATAGTGCGTGGATCAACGCGTACTCTTTCATGAACCGCCAGATGAACGTGTCTCTTTCCATGTATGCCGGACTGGTGGCGAGCAAGTAGATCTTCAGTACGAAAAGAAAGGTGTTAAGCACGAGTAAGGGAATGTAGAGAGCGCCGATGACGGAAGCACCGTCCTGACTGTGGTTTTTCAAGTCTGCGTGGATGTAGTTCTCCGAGAGGCCGATGAGCACACCAGTCGCTGTTGTGCATAATACATAAGCTGTCACCACGCACGTTCTGATCACCGGGCGTCTGGAAAATAAGTACCAAACGCGTATCGTGAGTGCGGCTGTTGGGGTGATTCAATTATAGCTATGATAACAATTTCTGAACAGACCTTGACAGAAGAGGCAGAGAAGAACCATTGTTAGTGAAGTCGCGATCATTTCTGACGTAAATCTGGGGTCATGGCTTTTGAGATTTTAGATGTAACATTGCTCTAACCACATACTGATCTGTTGTCAGCCTTTGGATGGCGTTTCAGCGAATCCACGTACCGCTGAAGAATCAACATCGACTGACGTGAATTACCGTTAATCCCAGACACTTCAGGCCCGATCACAGGCTTACCCCAGAGCTGGATTCTGGGAGGAAATTGCGTTAGCTTGTCTACAAAGTGAGTGATTCCACTTACATGACATATATCAGGGCTAAGTACCTGATCTAGAAATCGCGGTGCAGGTGAGTATTCGAGTCTCAGCTCCTACAAGTTGTTGTACTAGAAATACTCACCGTGATGTATAGATATCTAGACAGGTTCCATGGACCCTTCCAGAAATATTCAATCTATCATCGTTCATTCAGCGACAGCACGAGAAAAGTTGGGGATCAATAGATTCATGTACCGACCTCGTCGTCCAGACTTGTTATATGGTCATATACTAGCAATGTAATTGATGCGTTCATGACCTGGCTATTCCGTAGTTGTATCAGTGTCTTTGGCACGCCATGTTCCAAAGGATTTCTGTCCATTTTGTGCACGCGTAATCAATGAGCTTCAGGGGTAATTGCTTGCTCTGAGGAAGTGGGGTGGTGCAAAGGCTAGAGCAGACGACCAGTTATAGGACCACAGATGCATCAAGATGGGGTGCAGTGTGGATGATGTGAGAAATTGATCGAAATTGCCCTGATAAGCATGAAACACCGCTCGAGTACGTACGTAAACACGAGTCTAAGATTGCCGCCTTTGAACTTCTTTGTATTAAGTTCGCCGTTTCATCTTTGGGTGTCTGCGGCTTCATTGAACAATACAGCTGCATCATAACGCTGAGATCAGTGCACAAGTAACTCGAGCGTGACACAGCAAGTAATGATAAATTGACCATTACTCTCACATGCGCGCCTCTGTTTAAATTTTACAATGCAGCCAGAGGCGTCCAGTGATTGTTGGAGCGGAGATTGTGCGGCTCTTGCTGAAATGAGTTACTAGAACTTGTACATAGTTGGACAAACACATGCTGTGCTACAGCAAGCTTCATATCGATAGACCAGAATTGACCAACGCTCACACAAGCGCTTTCCTTTAGTCTTGGAATGGAGCCAAACAATGGCGCGTACTATACCCTGTTTGCTATTGTTCACATTCTGTGCCACTCGTCGGATACCCTCAGCGGTATGGCAAGAGAGGATCCACACTGGCTAGTACCAGTGTGCTGCACGGGGACGAGGAAAGTGCTGGCGTGCTCCCGAAAGGGACATTCTCGCCCGGCTGGCCTGTGGGAACAGCCTCGAGTGCTGTTGGCTTCGCTGACAAAGAAGCCTCCTTGTCCCCACCCGCCTTCACCCAGTTTTTCAGACCATCCTTGCGTCGGGTCGCTGCCAGCTCACACGCTTCGGCCTACTCCCCTCGTATGTGGTAGA
>Ga0307516_10004880_pt1 | contig 16333 bp, 13 predicted proteins | sample 19_EM_MG_FD_203310 | JGI IMG/M metagenome (GOLD analysis project Ga0307516, IMG submission 203310) | Populus trichocarpa ectomycorrhiza microbial communities from riparian zone in the Pacific Northwest, United States - 19_EM | ecosystem: Host-associated > Plants > Roots > Unclassified | place...
TGCCATTGGATTTACTGGCCCCTGGACCATTCATTCCGAATTCGCCATCTGCAGCCTCATATACAGAAGAGTTGACAAAGATCTTACGGATGTTACGAGAACGGATGGAGGAAACCCAGTTGGCCATAGTCTCCGATGCCAACGAGCAACGGCAACAACACCCCTTCAAGGTCGGTGATGATGTTTTCCTGGATACACGTCTCCTGCCAGTTGGATATGCCAATGTTACTGGAGTTGCTAGTGAGGTCTGGAATTCACGGAAGTTCCAGCACCCATACACAGGACCATTCAAGCTTCTTAAGCAAGTTGGGAACAACGCATTCTTGCTTGATATTCCAACCCACTGGAGATTACACCCAGTCTTCAACGTCTCGTGGTTAAAGCCATCGAAAGTTGACAACACGAGGGAACACCCACCACCGCCACCATTATGGTCGACGTTAGCAGTGGCCACAGAATACGAAGTTGAAGGGATTCTCGAATATCAAGGTACAGCAGCTCGTGATCTCAAGTACCTTGTCAAATGGGTTGGATATCCGAATACAACTTGGGAGCCATTGGAAAATTTGAAAGGTGGGAGTAAGGAGATGCTTAGAGACTACCATGCTGCAAATGGACTTCGGACGTATCGGTGGATGATGGAAGAGTAACGTTTGGTGATTTCAGTTGGATTTTTCAAAGAAATTGTATGATCGCGAAGTTGTTTTGGGAACAAATTGGAGCTGGAAAAGAAGGGGGTTTGTTTTTTTGTTTTGCTTTTGGCTGTTACTGCAGAAAGGGGGGCTTGTTTTCTTGAGTGGGGAGTGGTTGTAGGAGTGGGATTCGGGTGCCGACACTAGGCAGGGAGCACTAGTCTAGAGTAGGCTAGTCTTGAGTGATAGGCTCAACGGATCCTTCCTATAAGGATCCGCTGCTGCCCCCACTCCTTCGAATGGACATGCTTCTCGATCCCCCTCAGCAGCCTTCTCAGAACTAAAACGACGATTCACTACGGCCCCAATTCTAGCACACTTCAACCCCACAAAAGAAGTGATCCTCGAAACCGACGCATCGGACTTTGCGATAGGAGCAATAATATCGCAGCGGGACGAGGAGAGACGTCTACACCCGGTAGCATTCCACTCCAGCAAGTTCCAACCCACAGAAATTAACTATGAGATCCACGACAAGGAACTCCTGGCGGTAGTGGAGGCCTTCAAACACTGGTGACGATACTGTGAAGGTGCAACCCACCAGGTCCAGGTCTATTCAGACCATCAGAACTTGGAATACTTTACGACAACCAAAGTATTAAACCGACGGCAAGCAAGATGGGCACAAGAGGTGGCCGGCATTAACTTCCGAATCTACTACCAACCAGGCACTCAGAACAGAAAACCAGATGCACTATCGAGGCATTCGGAGTACCGCCCTGAGAAGGGGGGGGTAGAAAAACAGCCGATAACTACGGTTTTGGGAAAAAATCACTTCGAGGAACGACTAACGCGGTCGTCCATTTGCTCCTCAACGCAGCTGGCATCACTCCCGGAAAGAAGGTGGACAGAGAAATTCCTGGCAAGCATCAGGGAAGAAGGGAAAAAGGACGAAGCCTATGAACAGGCAAGGAAACAGGAAGTGGCAACGGAAGACCTGCCGCCGAAGGACCGAAAGGTCAAGCAAGTGAGCTGCGAAAATGACCTACTGTACAGACGGAACCTGCTCTGGGTGCCAAAGGGACTGGTGCAGAGGATTATGGAATCAGAACATGATACAAAGGTAGCTGGACACATGGGACAGGACAAGACCATCGAGCTAATCTGACGAATCTTCTGGTGGCCAAGAATGAACAAACGAATCATCGACTTTGTCAGAAGCTACCTGGAATGCCAGCAGAATAAGGTATCCCGACACCAACCTTACGGGCTGTCCTCCCCGCTGGAGTTGCCCTACGTCCCATGGCAATCCATAGCAATGGACTTCATTACGGAACTCCCAGCCTCGGAAGGCCACGACCAGCTATGGGTGATCATCGACCGATTCACCAAGATGGCACACTTTCTCCCCTTAAGAACGGAAGGAAAGACAGCGGCAGATCTGGCCGTCATCTTTGCCCGAGAGGTGTGGAAGTATCACGGCCTCCCTGCCGATATCGTGTCAGACTGCGACTCCAGGTTTACCTCGGAAACCTGGAAGGAGTTCCTACGACTCTCGGGAATCCGGCCCCGAATGTCAACCGCGTTCCATCTGCAGACCGACGGACAGACGGAACAGCTCAACCAGACGATCGAAGCCTACCTCTGAGTGTTTGTCAGCAAGGAACAGGATGACTGGGTACGCCTGCTGCCGATGGCCGAGTTCGCCTACAACAACTCGACCACCACGGGCAATGGTATGTCTCCGTTTTACACTAACTATGGCTTCCACCCAGCAGCCATGGACCCCACGTCAACGGAACCTCTGAACCCAGTGAGCCAAGTCTATGCCCACTGGATGCACGCCGTGCACGACGAATCCCAGAAAGGGCTGGAAGATGCACAGGAACGAATGCGCCGATACACCGACCCGGCACGAAAGGAACCCCCGGCATACCAAGTAGGAAACTTGGTGATGCTCAACAGACGCAACATCAAAACGCGCCGCCCCTCGAAGAAACTGGACCACAAGAATCACGGTCCCTTCCAGATCGAGAAAATCGTCTCCCCCCTAGCCATCCACCTCACGCTGCCTCGGAAATAGAAGATCCACAACGTCTTCCATGTCTCGCTGCTCGAACCCTACCGAACTAGCGATCACCGAGTACCACCGGACCCATCAAAGGTGCTCCGAGAGGTAGATGACATCGAACAGATGGAGGAATACGATGTCGACGAAGTTATATCCTCAGTCGAACGCTGCCGGGGAAACAACAAAAGGATCCTATACCTAGTCAAGTGGCTTGACTATCCGGAACACAAGGACTGGTCGGAAGAACCATTCGACAACTTCTCAGTAGGCGGCTTGGAGAAACTCCAAGAATTTGATTGACGGAATCCAGGCGCGCCGAGGGTCAATGACACCTAGACGAGATGTCCATAAAAGGGCCCGATGAAGCACGAGCAGTAGTAGGGATGGAGGGGTTGGAGGACTTCATCTCACGCACACCTATGACACCTGGTTGACCAACTTTCGGGATAAGGAACCGGCGGTTCGGGTCCAGGGCCGCAGGTGCACCCCGCCCCTGCCAGCGTGGGCACTCCTCGGCACGCCCACAGGAGGCCACTATCCGGATCCCGGTTACCAGCACGAAGGGCACCATAGGCTCTCCCCGCACACCAAGAGCTCGGCTCGAATCGACCCCGGAACTGAAATCCGAAACGAGCAACAACCCGAAGAAAGACCCACTTCTCGGGCACCGATCCCACGAGTACAGCTAAGCCGCCGACCCGGCGCCCGGTGAAGAGTGCACGCGACCGAAACTGTTGAGAGTTAGAAAAACCGTTCAGAACAGACGTGTCGACCTCTTGGTGACCGACTCGGACCAGAGGAACTGGCGCAGGTGGCATACAAGTGGTGAAGTGAGTCCCCGACAGCGCTGTCATTGCTCAAGCATACTAGTCTCCCCCCAGAAGGATGTGGGCATGGTCACTGCCGAGTATACGGGCCACTAGCACGAAGGACACTCTGCCTCTCCCGATTCCCTGTGCCGACTGCGACCCCAGAACCCCCCCGAGCCGGCTATGCCTTGACGCAGCGCGGCGGCGAGTACAACTCAATATGACACGGCAGTATGAGTACGCACCGGCTTACTCAGAGGGCCCAGTCATTCCGACGGATTACAGGGGCGTGTCCTGATCCGGTGACTGGGAGGGCTATAGGGGAGGAGGACTACAGTCACGGTAACCACATCTGCGAAAAGTTACCCCACGAAAGATACACATCTAGAAAGAGATGGGCTACCTAGATAGAGAGAAAAGTGTTAGCGCTTGGGATGAGGCTAAGGGAGGGGGAGGTAGTGTTATACCCGAAATATCTCGAGTAAGTAGCTAAGCTAGAGGAGGAGTACGTAAGGATGACAGAACACACTCAGAGAGTCTAGGCGGGAGTTGAGGGCCGGAGTTAGCTTGCGGCCGAGAAGATTGGCCGAAAAAGGAGTAACTCCGAGATGAGGGGTCAAAGTGCAAATGAGCAAGAGAAGAATCTTGGCAGACGCTGGTTGGGCTCCTACAGAGGGGTCTCGTACAAGAGATCCAAGTCCATACGGAGGAACCACGTACGAAGAGGTCTGGGCCCTACGGGGGAGGCCACGTACGAGTCTGGAGCAGGAAAGTTCCCCGCTCAGCTGCATGAAGAGCTCATCTCCCTTATCTACACCCGGCCAGGACCAATGAGTCACCCACAAGGTCCATGCACCTCAGGGGAATCCAAATCCGAGTCACCACCTCTCACGCCAGCATCACTCAGGTATAAAGACTGAGGTTTTTCACCCGACGGAAGGAAAATCAGCACAAACATCCTCACCAACACTACCACCGAACCCACACACAAGATCTAAGATTATTCCATTGTGAATTATCCAAAGTAGCCTGATTACCTTTGATTCTACCCGCACTCTGGTTACGGTACAACCCCAGTGTCACATCTAGACACTGGTCATACAGAAGAAATATGCTTTGACACTGTGTTTCTGGAAGGCAAAATGCCATGGTACTCGTCATCTGGAAGGTATATGCCAAGGCAGGTATCGTCGGGAAGGCACATGCCTTGATACTTGTCATCAGGAAGAAATACACCCTAACACTCAGTGACTGAAAGGCATATGCTGTGGGATTCATTGTCTAGTAGGCATATGCTGTGGCAGGTGTCATTCGGACACTACTTACCAAAACACTCATATAGTTTCGAAGAAAAGGCAGTGCTTTGACACTCGTAGCCTGGAAGGCTAATGCAGTACCCATCTTAGTTTAGTACGGATACGTACAGCCATATCTTATTGTGAGTGGCATGGGCACTGATGAGTATATGTAGTCCTGCAGGTAGAGGCGCAGTCACGTGTTGGAAGATATACCTTGACGCACTACGTCCAGAAGGCAAATACCCTGACACTCATCATCTGGAAGAAATATGCCCTGACACTCTACATCTGGAAGGTAAAATGCCTTGGCACTTATCATCTGGAAGGTATATGCAGTGGCGTGCCGCATCCAGATGCCACATACCTTGACACTCATTATCTGGAAGAAATATGGGCTGATACTTAGTATCTGAGAGGCAAAATGCCGTAGCACTCGTTGTCCGGAAGGCATATACTGTAGCACTCGTCGTCTTAAAAGCACCTGCCATGGCAGTCATCGGCCAGATGCCACATGCTTGATGCTTGTCATCAGGAAGAAATACCCCCTGATACTTGGTGACTGGAAGCTATATGCTGTGGGGTTCGTCATCCAGTAGGTATATGCTGAGGCATGTGTCGACCAGACGCCATAGGCCTTGACACTTGTCGTCCGGAAGAAATATATCCCGACACTCAGCATCTGGAAGGTGAAATATGCTGGCACTCATCATCCGTAAGGCATGTGCTGGGGCGTGTGTCGACCGGATGCCACATGCCTTGACACTTGTTGTCTGAAAGGAATATACCCTGACACTCTGTATCAGGAAGGCAAAATGCCCTGGCAGTCGTTATCAGGAAGGTATATGCAGTGGCGTGTGTCGACTGGATGCCATATATCTTGGCACTTGTTGTCGGGAAGATATATGCCCTGACACCCTACGTCTGGAATGCAAAATGCCCTGGCACTAGTCGTCCAAAAAGTACATGCTGTGGCGTGTGTCGTCCGGACGCCAAATGCTTGATACTCATCGGCCAAAAGAAAAGCATCAGCAAAAAATTGAAAGTTGAAGTATATTGCTTTTTTTTACAGGTGAGACATAAATTTGAACTAACTTTTCTCGAGGTTTCAGCTAAAAATAAATAACTTTTTTTTTTTCAAATCCTTATGGGGGCGAAATATAACTTCTCCTCTTACGGGAGTTAGTGATGCTTACGGGAGCATCGGGAGTACTGGGAGTATCCTAAGAATTCTCAAATTTTTTGCTCATGAGGCATAGCATTGACAATCATTGACCAGAAGGCTGCTATGGTGCCCATCTTCGTCTAGTATGCATATGCACGGCCGGAATGGGTTGGGAGTGGTTTGTGCCACAGCAAGCACAGTCAGGAAGTATGTGCGGTGGCATATGTCGAAAGGTATACCTAGCCGCACTGTGTCCAGAAGGTAAATGCCCTGACACTAGTAGTCTGCAAGAAATATGCCTTGACACTCCGTGTCTGGAAGGTATAATGTTACACTGGAATATTATCACGGGTCGGCACGGATCCTTGGAGAGGTACGTACCGGGATGAGGACTACGGTAGTTAGCTATTCAGGAAAGAACGGCTCTGAGAGTCTAGGAGGGAGATAAGGAACGGAGTTAGAACTTACAGCCGAGACCGGACGTAAGGGACTAACTCTGGGAGTTGAGGGGGTTGGGGGGAAAGGAAACGAGTGGAAACCGGTAGACTTGGGTAGGTTCCCCGAAAGGGAGCTACCACATCACCCGAAAGGTGTACGAGAAGAAAGTCTGACGCGGTTACCCCGCTTGGCCGCAGGAAGACCCTGCGGTGCGAAACCGACAAAGCTCATCTCTCCCTATCTACACCCTACCAGGACCAATGAGTTGCCCATGGGGTCGAAAGCCTCAGAGGAATAGTTAGCCCGAGTCACCAGATCTCACGACCCTCCAAAAAAGTAACATATAACCAGGCTCTTCTCTCCCGAAAGAAAAGGGGACAGACCGAACACTACCACCGAAACCCACACACAAGATCTAAGATTATTCCACTGTGAATTATCGAAAGTAGCCTGATTACCTTTGATTCTATCTTCACTCCGGTTACGATACAACCCCAGTATCACACTATAATCTTGATCTCAAATCACCTTACTTTCATGACGGGCTTTGATGACACCTACTTCGAAGACCACCTTTATCTCCTCGAACTATCTATCTTCTTGGAGCCTAAGACCCAATATTCCTTCGACTACACCTTTCAGTCAATCGACGACGAAATCTCGAAATACGAACGGTGGGACGAATTCTTCGACGGACCTAAGCCAGCCCACGAAAGAATCGAGTGCGCCCCATACCATTGGTATACCCAACAGTGGTGGAACTGCGCACTGCTATCCCAACCAGCCGACTTTGACGAAGACGAACTTTTCGACTTATTCGACTATCCATTTGACTACGACTCAACCATCTACACCAGAGATTTCCTCGACCGGTATTAAGCAATGATGACCGCTTCGGACTTCAAGATGCTCAGGCTCGAGGTCCCGCGGGACCTACTCCAAATCACCGACGGAGCCTGTGGTCCAGAACAAGCGGTGGAAATAACCAATCCCGCAGTCTGGGTTAGAACCCTGGTGCGCCAGCAACGGCAGGCTGAAAGTGACTTACAACGGCTTACGGAGCTGTGCAGAGACGTCTACGATAGAACGGACCGACGAACAAGGGAGATCGAGCAGGCCTACCAGACCTTGGCAGAAGGAACTAGGTACGTATATGACCGAGCCAACGCTAACGAAAAAATAGCCGAAGAATGGATACGCAGCGAGCTGTCGAGCGCAGCAAATGCATACCAATCCCTGGCCACGAACGTTTGGCAAGCCATCATCAAGCGCACCAACGAGGCCAACGAACGACAAATATGTCAGGCCACTCAGCTGGCTCGAGTGAACGATGCCCTGTCCTTCCTGGCAGAAGCAAACACAGCCCGGAATCAACATTTGGCCAACTTCCAGGGCAACGTGGAAGTATGGGTGGCAGCACACCAGAACCGGGTAACCACCCTGGAAAACCAACTCCGGGAAGCAAGAGCAGAAATCCAACGCATTGCGACCCGGATCCCGCTACCCACAACACCACCAGTGCCAGCAGCACCCCCTGCGTGGAGAAGCCCTGTGAGGCAGACCAGCACCAGTGCCCCATCAGCCCACTCAGAACCAGCGCTGGGAAGCCCGCTACGCCTAAACCCAAGACCAACGCTCCGACGACAGAGACCCCCGGCTGTACCCACGATGCCGGAAATGAGGCAGCGGCTGCAGCAGCTCAGGCGCCACGTGTCCCCAAGGCTACCAGCCTTCGGGCCAGTGGCAGGACAAGGAGGAAATCCCCCCTCTACACCACCCGGATCGGCAGCAGGACCTCCTTCGGGCCCACCATCCAAACCACCCCGACCGCCTCTCCGGCGACTCCGCTCTCCGTTGCCACCTAGGAACCCTGCGCCTACAATTACCACGCACGACCTAGTACAACTAGTGGCAGAAGGAGTAGCAAGAGCCACCCGGGGCACCACGGCCGAGCCAAACCGAATCCGAACCTCCCGCCTAAAAATGGAAAACTCCGAGACGTTCGACGGCAAACCAACGACCACCTTCAACAACTGGTGGAAAATGGTAACGAAATACCTGAGTTTCTATCCCGAAACCTCCAACCAACAAAAATTCGTCTGGGTAGGAACGCTCCTCACCGGCACGGCTAAAGTATGGGACCTACACCGATACTATACGATGGGCGAAAGTGATACCTGGGCCAACTATTCCGCGGCCATCCGAACCGAATACTTTGACTCCCGGGAGGCAGCGGGCGCCCAACTCAAGCTGAGCCAGCTTAGGTACACCGGGGATATTCGGGCCTATATGACCGAGTTCCGAGCGCTCAACAACCTCGCTCGAGCCACGGGAGAAAGTCTGCAGGAGAAAATTGACCTGGCAATGCCCGAGGCAGTAATCCAGATGCGGTTCGCTCACTACCTCGGGGAGTTCGCGGACGATGAGGGGTTCCTACACGCCACCTATCAGGCAGCACTCCAAGTCGAGAGAAAGAAGGCCCTGAAGCAGGCCAAGGAGCAAATGAGGGGGCAGACGGGAAGCACAGGAAGTGGTCGGACAGAGAAAAAGGACGACAAAAAGTACGAAAACCGGACGAGCTCCAAGCAAAGAGAAAACCACCCCCGCGAGAGCCCCTGCAACATAGCAACCAAGCCCACCTGGTTCGGAAAAAAGGACACCTGGCCGACCATGGACGAAGCCATGAAGGGCTTGCCCAACAACGAAAAAGAAGAATACCGCCAGAGCCGAGAAGACTGCTGGCGATGTGGACGAACGGGGCACAAAACGTATGAATGCCTGTCCTTCAAAACTCGGAAAGGAACGGTGCTTCCGCCCACCCTGTGGAAGGTGGGGGCAGTCTCGGACGGAAAGAGAAAACGGAACGATGAGGAAGACGCGACTCCCACGGCCAAACAACGAAAGGTAGCGGCCGTGGAGACCATGGAAATCGACGCACTACCTATGTGGGAAAGCGAAGAGGAGGATTTTTGAAGGGCCCGGCCACGCCGCAGCCAAAGGCCTTCCCAATAGTATGTGGAATCTCCAGAAAGCGAAGGAAGGAACCAAGTGCTGGAACCTCACCTAAGAAACCTCGAATCTCCACTCGCGGCACCCGACCAATAATAGAAATGTTGCTACACCAAGGAAACCACCAACACAGGATCAGGGCCCTGCTAGACACCGGCTGTTCGATAGCCCTGATAAGCCAATGTACGGTGGAACGATTAGGCCTTGAACAGATGCCTCATCCCGAACCGGTCAGAATCGAAAATTATACCGGAGAAGCCATACCTGGCGCGGGCCAATATTATACAAAGCCGTTGCGCCTGCAACACAGGAAGCACTACACGATGGAAAGCATCGAAATATCTCCCATGGACATGGACATGGACATCTTCCTTCCCTTCTGGTGGGTAACGGAACACCCGCCTCAGGAAGCCTGGATCTCGGAGGAGGTACGCTTTAACAGCGCCAAGTGCCTAGAACAATGCACAAAGTATGAAACCAATGAATTCTCGCTAACCTGGGATGAATCGGTGAGCATGGAACCTTCCGCTAAGCTCATAGGCTACGTCACAGCCGTTGACGAGAACCCGGACCCCCTACAGCAAGTACCCTTGGAATTCCACCAGTACCTATGCATCATGAGCAAAGAAGCCGCTGACGCACTTCCGGAACACTGGCTGTACGACTGCAAAATCGACATCAAAGAAGGAAGCATGGCACCTTGGGGACCTATTTACCCACTCTCCGAGGTAGAGCTCCAAACCCTCAGGGAGTGGCTGAAAGAAATGGAAAGAACGGGAAAGATTAAGAGGTCAACATCATCGGCAGGATCTCCCATTTTGTTCGTTCCCAAACCCAGTGGCCGAGGACTCCGATTGTGCATGGACTATTGAGGCCTCAACAGCATAACGATTCCAAACCGATATCTGCTTCTGCTCATGCAGGAACTCCAGGACCGAGTCCAGGGGGCTCAATGGTTCACAAAAATGGATCTCAAAAATGGGTTCAACCTCATCCGAATGAAAGAAGGAGATGAGTGGAAGACGGCGATCAGGACCCGCTACGGATTATACGAATTACAGGTAATGCCGTTCGGACTTACCAACGCGCCGTCCACCTTTCAGGATATGATGAATCATGTGCTGTCAGACCTGCTGGACGTAGGAGTACTGGCCTATATGGACGACATCCTGGTCTACGCGAAAACCCGAGAAGAGCACGACCACCTTGTGAAAGAAGTGCTACGGCACTTGCAGGAAAACGGGCTAGCGGTGGCTGCGGAAAAATGCGTCTGGCGAGCCCAGGAAGTGGAGTTCCTGGGCTATGTGATAGGAAGAAATGGAATTGAGATGGCAAAAAACAAGGTGGAAGCAGTCCTGGATTGGAAAACCCCCAAATCCCTCACGTAAGTACAATCGTTCTTGGGATTTGCTAATTTTTACCGACGTTTCATTCGGGACTACTCCAGGATAGCACAACCCCTCACAGAGTTAACAAAGAAAACGGAAAAATGGACGTGGAATAATGAGGTAGAAACAGCTTTTAGAGAGCTTAAACACAGGTTCACCTGGGCACCAATACTAGCCCACTTCGATGCCAAGAAACCGGTGATCATGGAGACTGACGCCTCGGACTTTGCTATTGGAGCGGTTCTATCACAACGCGACGAGGAAAACCGCCTACACCCAGTGGCGTTTCACTCCCGAAAGTTCACACCCGCGGAAATCAACTACGAAATACACGACAAGGAACTACTGGCCATTGTGGACACCTTCAAACATTGGAGACGTTACTGCGAGGGAGCAACCCACAAGGTGCAGGTGTTCTCCGACCACCAAAACCTAGAGTACTTCACAATGACCAAAGTACTCAACCGAAGACAAGCAAGGTGGGCACAAGAGCTGGGTGGAATCGATTTTCAGATCCACTATCGACCCGGAACACAGAATGGAAAACCGGATGCGTTATCTAGGCGTTCGGAGTACCGCCCCGAAAAGGGGGGAATAGAAAACCAGCCAATCACAACGGTTTTGCAAGAAAAGCAATTTGCGGAACCAAATCGACAAGGCAGGTCGTTCATCTGCTCGTCGGCTCGGCTCGCCTCGCTCCCTAACAGAAAGTGGTCGGATAAGTTCCTGGCAAAAGTCAAGGAAGAAGGGAAGAAAGATGAAGCCTACAAACAGGCAAGGAAACAGGAAGCGGCGATAGAAGAGTTATCGTCGAAGGTCCGAAAGGACAAGGAGATAGTAAAACAGGACGACTTGCTGTACAAAAGGAACCTGCTCTGGATACCCAAGGGCATGGTACAGCAAATATTAGAATCGGAACACGATACGAAGGTGGCCAGACACATGGGACAGGATAAAACGATCGAACTTATACGACGAAACTTCTGGGGGCCAAAAATGAACGAACGAATCATTGACTTCGTCAGAAGCTGCCCGGAGTGCCAGAAAAACAAGGCGTCCCGACACCAACCCTACGGACTATCCTCACCACTAGAACTCCCGTATGCGCTGTGGCAATCAATTGCGATGGACTTCATCACGGAACTCCCACTCTCAGAAGAATGTGATCAGCTGTGGGTGGTGATCGACTGATTCACGAAGATGGCGCACTTCATACCACTCCGCGAAAAGACCGCAGCAGACCTAGCAATCATCTTCGCCAGGGAAATATGGAAACACCATAGGCTACCCACTGACATCGTGTCTGACAGAGACTCATGGTTTACGTCAGAGGTATGGCAGGAATTCCTACGACTATCGGGAATCCAACCCCGGATGTCCACTGCTTTCCACCCACAAACGGATGGACAAAGGGAACAGCTCAAGCAGACCATTGAGGCATACCTACGAGCGTTTGTCAGCCGACAACAGGATGACTGGGTGTCACTCCTGCCAATGGCTGAGTTTGTCTACAACAACTCGGTCATGGTGGGGAATGGGATGACACCCTTCTTTGCGAATTACGGCTTCCACCCAGCAACCATCGACCACCCGACCGGAGAACCTCTAAATCCAGCAAGTACGATTTACGCGCACTGGATGCAGGCGATACAAGAAGAGTCACGACAAGTACAAGAAGCCGCGCAGGAACGGATGCGCCGATACGCCGACCCGGCACAAAAAATCCCTCCAGCATATCAGGTAGGGGATCTGGTCATGCTCAACGGACGCAACATCAAAACGCGCTGACCCACGAAGAAGTTGGACCACAAAAATCATGGCCCCTTCCAAATTGAGAAAATAGTTTCCCCGCTTGCGGTCTGTCTCACGTTGCCTCGAAAGTGGAAAATTCACAACGTCTTCCACGTCTCGCTACTCGAACCCTACCGAACCAGTGAACATCGAGCAGCGCCGGATCCCTCAAAGGTACTCTGAGAGGCAGACGACATCGAGCAGAGTGAGGAATACGACGTGGAGGACGTTATGTCCTCGGTTGAGCGCGGCCGGGGCAATAACAAGCGGGTTCTCTATCTGGTCCGATGGCTCGATTATCCGGAGCGCAAGGACTGGACGGAGGAACCATTTGACAACTTTTCGGTAGGCGGTCTGGAGAAACTCCGGGAGTTTCATCAACAGAATCCGGACGCGCTGAGGGACTACCGGCTCATCGAGGGCTAGACCAGATCCCCCGAGGACCTGACGGTAGCGGGCTGACAGGGCGGAGGACGTCAGTACCACAGTATCACGATCCGACAAGAAGACCCACTTCACGGGCAACCACGAGAAGCTGCCGCCCGGGCGCCCGACGAGGAGTGCACGCGGCCGAAACTGTTGAGAATCAGGAAAACCATTCAGAACAGACGTATCGACCTCTCGGTGACCGACTCGGACTGATGGAACCAGCGCAAAAGGCCCATAAACGGTGAAGCGAGTCCCCGACAGCGCTGTCACTGCTCCAGCATACTAGTCTCCCCCTGCAAGGATGTGGGCGCGGTCACTGCCGAGCATACGGGTCACTAGCACGAAGGACACCATGCCTCTCCCGATTCCCTGGGCCCAATGCGACCCCGGAACCTCACCGAGCCGGCCAAGCCTTGACGCAGCGCGGCGGCGAGTACGATTCAATATGACCCGATCAGTAAGAATACGCACCGGCCTACTCTGAGGGCCCCATCGTCTGAGGCTCCCGGGTGCCGAACCAGCTGGCCAACGATGGGGAGGGATGCAGGGGTGGAGGACTGCATTCAGCGGCAAGTATCACGATGGAAAAACTCTTCAGAAAGAGACGGGCTACTTGGAAAAAACATTCATCAGCTTCGGAACGAAGCTAAGAAGAGGGGGAGGTAGTGTTACACTGGAATATTATCACGGGTCGGCACAGATCCTTGGAGAGGTACATACTGGGATGAGGACTGCGGTAGTTAGCTATTCAGGAAAGAACGGCTCTGAGAGTCTAGGAGGGAGATAAGGAACGGAGTTAGAACTTACGGCCGAGACCGGACGTAAGGGACTAACTCCGGGAGTTGAGGGGGTTGCGGGGAAAGCAAACGAGTGGAAACCGGCAGACTTGGGTAGGTTCCCCGAAAGGGAGCTGCCACATCACCCGAAAGGTGTACGAGAAGAAAGTCTGACGCGGTTACCCCGCTCGGCCGCAGGAAGACCCTGCGGTGCGAAACCGACAAAGCTCATCTCTCCCTATGTACACCCTGCCAGGACCAATGAGTTGCCCACGGGGTCGAAAGCCTCAGAGGAATAGTTAGCCTGAGTCACCAGATCTCACGACCCTCCAAAAAAGTAACATATAACCAGGCTCTTCCCTCCCAAAAGAAAAGGGGACAGACCGAACACTACCACCGAAACCCACACACAAGATCTAAGATTATTCCACTGTGAATTATTGAAAGTAGCCTGATTACCTTTGATTCTATCTTCACTCCGGTTACGATACAACCCCAGTGTCACATATAATGCCCTGGTACTCGTTGTCAGGAAGGTATATACCCTGGCATTCTCCGTATGGAAAGCACATGCCGTGATGTACATCGTCCGGACGCTACATGGCTTGACACTCGTCGTCTGCAAGAAATATGCCTTGACACTCTGCATCTGGAACGCAAAATGCCATGGTGCACATCGTTTGGAAGGCATATATTCTGGCACTCATCGTCCGGAAAGGACATGCTGTAGTATATGTCATCTGGAAGAAATACACCCTATACTCGGCATCTGGAAGACAAAATGCCCAGGCACTCATCATCCAGAAGGCATATGCCCTGGCACACCTCGTCCAGAAAGATCTTGCCATGGCTTGTGTTGTCTGGATACCATGTACCTTAACACTCGTTGTCTGGAAGAAATATACCCTGACACTCTGCATCTGGAAGGCAAAATGCGCTGGCACGTGTCATCCTGAAGGCTTATGCAGTGGCAGCCATTGTCTGGAAGCCACATGCCTTGACGCTTATTGTCAGGAAGAAATATACCCTGATACATAGCAACTGGAAGGCATATGCCATGGGATTTATTGTACAGTAGGTATATGCTGTGGCAGGTGTCGTCCGTACAATACTTACCTAAACACACGTGTATAGTTTGGAAGAAAAGGCTGTGCTTTGACACTCATTGCCTGGAAGGCTAATACAGTACCAATCTTCGTTTAGTGTGGATACATATGGCTACCTCGTATCGTGAGCTGCATAGGTGCTGACGAGCATAGTCCAGCAGGTAGAGGTGTAGTCACCCGTTGGAAGATATACCTTGGTGTGCTGCGTCCAGCAGGCAAATACCCTGACACTCATCGTCTCAAAGAAATATACCCTGGTACTTATCATCCGGAAGGTATCTGCTGTACTGTGTGTCGTCCAGATGCCACTTGCCTTTACACTCGGTGTCTGGATGGTAAATGTGCCGGTACTCATTGTCTGGAAGAAATATACCTTAACACTCTGCGTCTGGAAGGCAAAATGCCCTGGCACTCATCAACTGGAAGGCATATGCTGTGATGAGTGTCAACCGGATGCCATATACCCTGATACTCATTGTCTGGAAAAAATATGCCATGATACTCTGCATCTCGAAGGTAAAATGCCCTGGCACTTGTCACCCAGAAGGTATATTCTGTGGTGTGTGTTGACCAGACACCACATACCTTGACACTAGTCATCTGGAAGAAATATTGCCTCACACTCTGAGACTGGAAGGTAAAATGCCATGGCACTCAACATCTGAAAAGCACATGCCGTGGCATGTGTCGTCCGGACGCCACATACTTGACACTCGTCGACAGAAGGAAAAGACATCGTTTTGACAATCATCATCCAGAAGGCTGCTGTGGTACCTGTCTTTGTCTAGTACGCATATGTACAGCCCGTACAGGTTGGGAGAGGTATATGCACTGGCAAGCGCAGTCCAGAAGTTTATACAGTGGCACCTGTGGATAGATATACCTTGCCGCACAGTGTCCGGAAGGTAAATGCCTGGACACTCATCTTCCAGAAGATATATCCTTTTTACTCTATGTCTGAAAGGCAAAATGCCCTGGCACTCGTCAACTGGAAGGTATATACCATGGTGTGCATCGTTTGGACCTGCCGATCTGCTGACGAAACCTCTCGCGGTTCCCCGACACGAACGACTATTGCAACTCATCGGTCTCACTCCATTCGGCCCCGATGACGGAGAACCCCAATACGATGAATGACGCCGATCTCGAAAAGAAAAAGGGGGTGCGGTTCTTTGGCAAAGAAAAGGGGGTGCGGGTGATAAGGAATTGGAAGAGGATAGAAGGTTTCTTTGTTGAGCATGTTCTTGCATCCTGTCAGCAAGCGTGAGTCGGCACTCTTTTTCCTACTAGCAAGTGTTTTTTCCCACGAGGTTTTCACTGCAGAGGTTTTAATGAGGTCGACGAGGATTCAATGGGATTGTTCTTGATTTGGTGGATTTCTGTTTGGTACGGAGCACGAGAAGAGGGGGTGTGTTGGAATTGCT
>Ga0307516_10004881_pt1 | contig 16332 bp, 13 predicted proteins | sample 19_EM_MG_FD_203310 | JGI IMG/M metagenome (GOLD analysis project Ga0307516, IMG submission 203310) | Populus trichocarpa ectomycorrhiza microbial communities from riparian zone in the Pacific Northwest, United States - 19_EM | ecosystem: Host-associated > Plants > Roots > Unclassified | place...
GCGAGCGCGCCTACTACGTGCGCGAGCTGAGCGACCGCCGCAACGAATACCTGCTGGCCGGCATCTCGCCGAACTTCCGCAAAGACTGGCTCAAGTCGCACAACACACCGGAAAAAGAAACGCATTGCATCGTGCCGCTGTTCGACGAAATCGGCGCCGCGGCGAAACGCACGCTGAAGAATTTCCGACCCACCGGCTACACGTTCCACGAGTCGAACGACGAGACACTCATCAAGGCCGCCGTGAAGGACAAAATTCCGGACGCGCAAATCTTCGAAGTCGGCGTGAAGCAAGCGAGCTGGGACATCGACAAGCTCAGCAACGGCCTACCCGAGGACCGCTACAAGTACGGCATGGCGTGGGTGAAGAGCGCGACGTTCGACGACGGCTACTGCCGCATGGTCCACGTCAACATCATCCAGGACTACTCCGGCGGCGGCACCTACGCTGACAGCAAGAGCCGCTACATCAACATGGTGCCTGTGGGGTGCAAGTAGGGTTCAGCTTGTCGCTGGTGCGTCCGCCGTCATTCTGCGGCGGATGCTTCGTCGATCGACTCCGCCGCGGCAAGGCTACGCCAGGGCGACCGGTGGTGCCGTAGTCCCGTAGGCTGGGTTGAGCGCAGCGAAACCCAGCAGGGCATGGGGATGTACGTGGAGAGCGCTGGGTTTTTCAACCCAGCCTACGGGCTTGATCCCAGACCCATCTTCGCGCCACAAGATCTCACGCACGCTCGGATGGCTGCGGTTTCTCCCACGCTCCGACAGAGAGATACAACAGATAGACGCCGATCGCCGTGCCTATCGGGAAACCTAGTAAAAGAACGGTGCCGAGCATTACCGAGATCGATCGAGCCCACCATTTCGACCTTTCCACGCCTCGGTAGGCGGCATAATGAAGAGACGCCACTGCGCCGAAAAAAATCGCCAGCTCCGCCACACTTGACCAGAACGCGGACGGATTCATCACGCCGAAGTAGGCGCTAAATATGGCAAACAGAGCGACGTAAAAGACGGACATCGCTCCGTGCGCCTTGGCAAGTTCGTAGTTCGACGCTCACCCTCCATATCGCCTATCTCAACTGCCGCAAGTAGCCCGGATGAAGCGTAGCGCATTCCGGGAATGCTGGGTTTTTTAACCCAGCCTACGGCTTAGCCCAATCGTCAACGATTTCCACCGCGAGCGGTTTCGGCGGTGCACCGCCATTGCAGTTCGCACAGGGACATGATGTGACCGCAACGGCCAGATCCATCTCGGCGCGAAACACGATCGCGTCGCCGGCGCGCGACTTCGGCGGCAGGAACTCCAGCCGCCCGTCGGGCAACACCTGGACGTTCATGAACAGATTGAACGGCGTCATCAACGCATCCGGCGTGATACCCACCTGCCGCAGCGCGCTGCTCAAGTTGTCATGGCAGTTGGGCGGACTCCCCGTCATGCCATATTGCATGCGATACATTTCCACACTGCAAGGCGCATACAGAAAGTCGTGACGTCCGGCATCGTCCGCGACAATCGTCAGCATCCGCTTGCTGCGATCGGACCACAGCACATCGCCGGTGGAAAGGTATACCTTGCCCGCGTAGTCGACCGACCGGCCATTCGACAAGCGCTCGTCGCCGGCCTGTGAAAAGGCCACGAGATCGCCGCTTTGCCCGCCTTCCGGATCGATGACACGCAGATGTTGGCCGCGGCGCAGCTGAAGGCCCAAGCCGGTGCCTGCGGGGATGAATTGTCGTTGAGGCATGTTCGTGGACCGGTTTGTGAGCGAGCAATTATCGCGCATCGAGTCTTCGGTTGACGTCATTCCCGCGCAAGCGGGAGGCGCTCTTCAACAGCGGAGCTGGTCATCCATCTTGATCTTCAGGAGGACGATACCTGAAACGTCCTCGTAGGCTGGGTTGAGCGCAGCGAAACCCAGCGGCATTGAGATGCAGGTGAAGAGCGCTGGGTTTTTCAACCCAGCCTACGGGCTGTGGCACTTGCCGAACTCCAATTCCCGCCGTGTTGATAAAAAGGAACAAGTTACTAATGCGACAAATGGCGCGGTGCAGGGCGCATCATCGGACGGCATTGTCAGCGGGCACTGGCGATGCAAGAGGTGATTGCGGCCGCGCAGATGCTCAGACGCACTCGACTGCGAAGGCCGAGGTGCAATCCGTCATAGAGCGCACGCCCTCGTCGTTCAAGGTGTATCGAATCCGTCCGCGTAGATCGTATCGCCGAGGCTGAAGACGGCATCGCTGGAATCCTGCAGCGTCGGTGCGATGACGCTGGTGATGCGCACGCTGTATCCCGTTCCGGGCGCGAGGCCGGCGGCGGGCGCCCACGCGTAGGCGCCGTCGCTGGCAGTGTTGCTGGCCAATCGCGCGACGAAAACATTGTTGCGATAGAGATCGATATTCACGTCGCCGCCGAAATTGTCGGTCCAAGTCACGGCGTGCGGCTGCAGCAGATTCCACTGTTCGCCGCCATTGGGGCTGACCAGCGTGAGCGCCGTCGGCGCATTCACATTGAAGAACGTCCCGTAGCTTTGGCCGTTGTAGTCGGCAGCGAAGCGCCACGTGCCCGCCGGTGACCCTGCCGGCAGATTCTGCACCCAGGCCGCGCTCCACGCCGAGGAAAACGTCGTCGCGTTGGAGTACGACCATGTTTGATACACGCTGCCGTCGGGGCGATACAGCGTCAGCTGCGTGGGCAGCGCTCCCTGGAAGTCGCGGTAATAGGCGTAGAAATAAATATTTTGATTGGTGGTGAAACTGTCTTGTAAATTGGTCACCGTCGGCAGGCACGGATCGGGCGTGCTCGGCGGACTCGAATGCGTCGCCAGGCGGTTGATCGCCGAGTCGAGGTACGGGCGCTGATTGGTCCACAACGACGCCGCCTGACTGCTGGGGCCTGCATACGGATCGACCCACTCGTTGCTGGTAAAGCCGCCGGTGCGCACTTCGAAATGCAGATGCGGTCCGCTGGAGTTGCCCGAGCTCGCTGCCGTGCCCAGGTAGTCGCCCTGGGCCACGGCCTGGCCGACGCCCTTCGCGGTGAGCGAGTTGTGGCGCATGTGACCGTAGAGCGTCAGGCGACCGTCCGAGTGCACCACGCCGATGTAATTCCACGGATCGGCGCTGGCGACGTTGCAGTTGTGATCGGACGCATCGGTGTCGTCTTTGTAGGCGATGGTCCCCGCTGCTGCGGCAATGACCTGCATGTCGCCGCTGTCGACTTTGTTCCAACTGAAGGGATAAAGCGCGATGTCGGTGCCGCGGTGGCCGTCGTACGTGCGGTTGCCGCCGTTGTAGTCGAGCACCTGGCTGGTGCCCACCGCCGCGTTGTGATCGGAGAACGCGGAGATGCGAAACCCGGCGTAGTCGGGCAGACCCGGCTCCACGCGCAACGGGAAGTTGTAGGTGACGGTTTGCGCGATATCCGGCAACGCCAGCTGCAGGCTGCGCAAAGCCGCGACGTTGTGTCGGATTTCATCCCACAGGATTTTTTCTTGCGCCGGCGACAAGGCATCGCGCGATGGAAGCGGATCGGCATCTCCATCGGTCACCAGTGCCGGTGCATCCCATCGCGGCGATTCGCTCGCGACCGCGGCGCTTGCGAGCAGTCCCGACAAACACCAGCCGGCGTAAAAGCAGCGCATGACACACCTGAAGAATACGCAATCTGCGATACCGCGTCGACAGACTATCCCGTTCGCGCTGCGCGGGCCTGGCCATTCATCGGGCAATCCGTAACGTTAGTCTCGTAGGCTGGGTTGAGCGCAGCGAAACCCAGCACGCATGGAGATACACGCAGAGAGCGCTGGGTTTTCAACCCAGCCTACGAGGTCAAACCTTCTGCACGTACAACGCGCGCTCGAACCGGTATTGCGGAATCGTGCCGCCGGGCGCGCGACGTCCGGCCGCAATCACCATGATCACATGCGCAGCACGCGGCAGGCCGAGCAGGCGCTTGACGCGCGGCTCGTCGAAACCTTCCATCGCGCAGCTGTCGTAGCCCGCTGCTCGCAGCGCGAGCATCAGGTTCTCGCACGCCAGCGCCGCCGTCTTCGTCGCCCACAGCGTCTGCCCCGCCCGGCCCACATCGATGCGCCAGAACGGCCGGAACAATCCGACACACCACATCGCCAAGCGCTTCAACGGCGCCAGCACATGCAACGGGCCGTCGATGAACATGATCGGAATCAACAGGCGATACTTGTCCATGAGGCGCGGAATGGACGGCGCCGGATCCTTCTGCAGCGCCTCGATCATCAAGCGCGTCCCGAGGCGCCAGAAATCCGGACGCGCCACCGCCACGATCAAATGCGGCGCCTGCAACGCCGCCGACTGATCCAGGCATAAGTGGCGCAATGCCGCGAGCTTGTCCGGATCGCGCACATCGATGAACTGCCACGACTCCAGATTGTGCGATGTCGGCGCAAGCAGCGCGAGATCGAAACACGCATCGAGCACCGCATCCGGAATCGGCTCCGGGTGATACGCACGCACCGAGCGGCGCGTGCGCACGACTTTGGCGAACGCGTCGAAGTCGCAGGCGAGGTCTTCGTGTTCGTTCACGGGCATGATGGATCGCCTGATGGATTGCCGAGTTGTCGCGCAAACGGCGGCTCGTAAGTGCAGCCTAGCGTCTGCGTGACGTTGCGGATTGATCCAGATCAGGCGGCGGATACGTGGCGCAGAAGTCCGGCTGAGCAGCAGCGACGCCCGGGAAGCGCTCTTGTGATCGCAATGAAGCCAGTACCACGGCTGAGCGAGCAGTAGAGGCCCAACAGAGTCGCGCATTTGGACGAGGATGCCGGCTTGCCAGCCCAACCTGGCTGCCCGCAAGTTCGCAAGCGGCCGATCCTTCGGTTTTCCCGCGACCGCGGCGTCGCGAGTGTCTAGCGGTTCGCTTCACTCAAATGCGCGGCGAGCGCCGGCACGCTGCGGCGGATCTCATCGGCAACGAGAGCGGAAAAAAGCGCTGCGCCGGCTGCGCCCAGATGCGTGTAGTCGAACGCTGACACATGTCCACCGTGCAACGCTGGCGGCGGCTTCTGCACGTCGATCGTCGTGCCTGTCGCGGCCGCGGCGAGCGCCGCGGCGGGAGCCGGCAGTTCGGCCAGCGCAACCGCTTGCACTGCCCCCATTGCCGTTACGGCGCGGCGACTATCGGCATTCAGATCGAGCAACGCAGTGTGCGACGCGGCTGCGACGGCGCGAGTCGCTTCGGCCCATGGCGCCAGATCGTCCACCAGTTGACCGTTCTTGAACGCGCGCCGTGTCAACGGCGTGACCAGCACCGGCTCGGCGCCGGCCGCGCGGACCTCGTCGACATAGCGCCGCATGTTCGCCTGGAATTCCGCAAGCGTGGTCGAGCGCTCCGCCTTGCCTGGCTGATCGTTGTGGCCGAACTGGATCAGTACAAACGTGCGGGCGCCGCCTTCATGCAGGCGTCCGGTCACATGCTCCCAGAACCCTTCGACGCGATACGACTTGGAACTGCGCCCGTTGCGCGCGAGGTTCTCGCAGTCCGTGCGTGCATCGAGGCGCGCACACAACGCATCGCCATATCCCGTAACCGTGGCCATCGTCGAGTCGCCGACGAGAATGACGCGTACGGCATCATGTTTCGTGCCGCCGGCGCACGCTGCCAGCCCGACACAGGAAGCCAAAGCGAAGCTGTGGATCGTCCGCCGCATGCTGGTCTCTCACTCGATGGAGAGGGCATGTTCGATGCGAATGCTACCGGTGTCAACGGTGTGGGCTGAAGCGAAGCGGAAGCCCAGCAGGCGGATGACGCGAGAGAGCGCTGGGCTTGTCAGCCCGGCCTACGGGCTGACCCATGTTGAACAATTGTAGGGCGGGAGAAGCGCAGCGGATCCCGCCATCGTGCGTATTCGTGGAAAGGCGGGATACGCCGCGTTGCGGCTCCTCCCGCCCTACGAGTTCTCAAGCGCTTGCGCTGGCACGCCGACCTGATGCATTTCGATGCCGACATGATCCGGCTCGAGCAACTCTTCAACGACATCCTCGACGGCAGCATCGCTGGCGACGACGCGATTCAAAAGCGCGCCGCGCCGTTCTGGGGCGACGCGCAAGGTGCGTGGTACACCGTCGGGTACGAAATGTCTGTGCTGGTCGAGCGGCGCTTCGGTCGCGCCGCGTTTGTCGAATGCCTGATCGATCCGCGCAAGCTGCTCACGCTCTACAACCAGGTTGCCGAGGAAGCCGCGGCCAAGGGTGCGTCCTTGCGGCGCTGGTCGCCGCAGCTGCTGGCCCGATTGCGCGATTAGCGGCAGCACATCGAAGATCGTGGCTTCGCGCCATTTCGAAAAAAAAATCCTGGCGCTGCACGCGGGGCATATCGTCGCGCAGCTCTTGTAGGCTGGGTTGAGCGCAGCGAAACCCAGCAGGCATTGAGATGCACGTGAAGAGCGCTGGGTTTTCTACCCAGCCTACGGGCTCACCCATGTTGAACAATTGTAGGGCAGGAGAAGCGCAGCGAATCCCGCCATCGTGCGTATTCGTGGAAAGGTGAGATACGCCGCGTTGCGGCTCTTCCCACCGTACGAGTTCTAGTTAACTTACGCACCTAGTATGTTAGAGTTCTTCCGGACTCGCGGACAGATTTTTTGCCATCGATTCATGGCATGTGAAACAAATGTTCGAAGATATGCCCTCGGCGCACCTCTGCAACATGGCACTGCGCGATGATTCTGCCAGGGAGTGTCCGCGAGTCTCCCCTACTTCAGGGATGAGATCATGCCCATGGTCGTAACGAAAGCCCACACGCTTGATAGCCTTAAAGCGATAACTACGCTTAGACAGCTTTCTCCTCTTCTAGGTCTGAAGCCCGCCGTCTTGGCGATGCAACTATACAAGAAAGATAAGAAGACTACCTGGTATACAACATTTGATATTCCGAAGCGGAATGGAGGTGTAAGAACAATACATGCTCCCGAGCAGCATCTTAAACGTCTCCAGAAACGTCTCTCAGTCATTCTCGATGTGTGTCGGCAGGAAATTGCCGCGCTGCACGGACATCCTGAGGATGAAGATCACCAAGGTATAGCGCACGGCTTCAAACAGTACCACAGCATTATTTCCAACGGGCGCATGCATGTTGGACGCCGTTATGTTTTCAATGTGGATCTCCAAGATTTCTTCGGCACGATTCACTTTGGCAGAGTTCGCGCGTTCTTCTCAAAAAACAAGAACTTTAAGCTTCACCCGAAGATCTCCGAGATCTTGGCTCATATCGCTTGCTTTCAAGGCAAACTTCCGCAGGGTAGTCCATGCTCGCCGGTGATCTCCAACCTGATCGCGCACTCAATGGACGTGAGACTGGCGCAAGTTGCTGAGCGGCATGGCGCGAGTTATACCCGCTACGCCGATGATCTCACATTTAGCACCAACTTGAAGGATTTCCCACCAGAGATCGCGGCACAAGTCAATGAACACGAATGGGTACCGGGGAAGGAGTTTGCGAAAATCGTTGAAATGAATGGTTTCTCGTTCAACCCACGGAAAACACGAATGCAGTACCGCGACTCACGACAGGAGGTCACTGGACTCACTGTTAACCACAAAGTCAATGTAACTGCGACGTATCGATACAAAACACGCTCGATGGTTGATCATGTCTTTAAGACCGGCGAGTTTTCGTTTAGCTATAAATCTATCGACCATCTGGGAGTAGCATTACATAATGAAATTAAGGGGAGTCTGAAGCAGTTACTTGGACGGTTGAATCACATCGATCAAGTCGATCTATCTAATGAGCGCTTGCGCTTAAAGCACGGCCTTCAACCGCACAAAACCGATGGCCGTTTGAGACTTTTTCGCCGCTTCCTTTATTTCTACCACTTCTACGCACTTGCTCAACCGGTGATCGTTGGCGAAGGAAAAACGGACAACGTCTACCTTCACTGTGCAATTAAAAGTCGCGCTACCCTGTTCCCAGCACTTTCCGACACCGGAGCACCGCCCAAGCTGAAGGTGCGCCTATTCAAGTACAGCGAGAGACGGACGAGCAAGATTACCGACATCGGCGGAGGGGTAGGCGGCATCTGCAAGCTTATTAAGCACTACTTTGAAAATTTTACTGCTTGGCGACGTGCGCCCACTCCAGCGCATCCCGTTATCATAGTCATTGATAACGACAGTGGGGCGAAAAGTGTCTACGCGACGATTTCCGGAATTACTAAGGTGAAAAAACCGACCGGCCTCGAGCCATTTATTCATGTCATTGGCAATCTCTATGTTGTCCCCACTCCCCCCATAGGATCAAAAGCAAGCACCGACATTGAGGATTTTTTTGACGCCGCCACATTGTCCGTACCGCTGAACGGCAAGAAATTCAACAAGAAAGACAATGACAGTGATACCGAATATGGGAAAGCGATTTTTGCGACGACTGTCGTCGCTAAGAATTCCGCCACGATTGATTTCAGTGGCTTCGACCCACTCTTGCTTCGCATTGTTGACGCGATCATTCACTACTATGGCAGTCTCAAAGTAAGTGGAACCTCAAGCCCCGTTGCTGCTGTTTGAATTCAATGTTAGAAAGACTTGATGCTACATGGGCTCCAAGCTACACCATCGGCAACCTCAACCCCTGCTCTTTAGCACATCGCACCGCAATCTCGTACCCAGCATCCGCATGCCTCATCACCCCCGTCCCCGGATCATTCCACAACACCCGCGCAATCCGCTTATCCGCTTCCGGCGTACCGTCGCAAACAATCACCACACCCGAATGCTGCGAATACCCCATCCCCACGCCACCACCGTGATGGAATGAAACCCACGTCGCGCCACCAGCCGTATTGAGCAGCGCATTCAAGATCGGCCAATCGGATACCGCATCGCTGCCATCCTTCATCGCTTCGGTCTCGCGATTCGGTGAGGCGACGGAACCCGAGTCCAGATGATCGCGCCCGATCACGATCGGCGCTTTCAATTCGCCGGTGCGCACCATTTCGTTGAACGCGAGGCCGAGCTTGTGGCGCTGGCCGAGACCCACCCAGCAGATGCGCGCAGGCAGGCCCTGGAAGCTGATGCGTTTTTGCGCCATGTCGAGCCAGTTGTGCAGATGCGGATCGTCGGGGATGAGTTCCTTGACCTTGGCGTCGGTTTTTCGGATGTCTTCGGGATCGCCGGACAGCGCGACCCAGCGGAACGGGCCGACGCCGCGGCAGAATAGCGGGCGCACATACGCGGGCACGAAGCCGGGGAAGTCGAATGCGTTGGCGCAGCCTTCGTCCTTCGCCATCTGGCGGATGTTGTTGCCGTAGTCGAACGTGGGCGATCCCATTTTCTGGAACGCGAGCATGGCTTCGACGTGTACGCGCATGGATTTCTTGGCGGCGTCGCGCACGCCGTTCGGATCGGATTTCCTTTTTTCGAACCACTGCTCCACGGTCCAGCCGATCGGCAGGTAGCCGTTTACCGGATCGTGCGCGCTGGTCTGGTCGGTCACCGCATCGGGCTTGATGCCGCGCTTGACCATTTCGGGCAGGATTTCCGCGGCGTTGCCGAGCAGCGCGATCGAGACGGCCTTGCCTTCTTTTGTATACTTTTCGATGCGCGCGAGTGCGTCGTGGAGATTGGCCGCCTGCTCGTCGACGTATTTCGTGCGCAGGCGCATGTCGATGCGGCTTTGCTGGCATTCGATGTTGAGCGAGCACGCGCCGGCGAGACTCGCGGCGAGCGGTTGCGCGCCGCCCATGCCGCCGAGCCCGGCGGTGAGGATCCATTTGCCCTTGAGCGAACCGCCGTAATGCTGGCGGCCCATCTCGACGAACGTCTCGTATGTACCCTGCACGATGCCCTGGCTGCCGATGTAGATCCACGACCCAGCCGTCATCTGGCCGTACATCATGAGTCCTTTCTTGTCGAGCTCGTTGAAGTGTTCCCAGGTCGACCAGTGCGGCACGAGATTGGAATTGGCGAGCAGCACGCGCGGCGCGTCGGCGTGCGTCTTGAAAATGCCGACGGGTTTGCCGGACTGGATCAGCAGCGTCTCATCGTCGTTCAACTCGCGCAGCGATTTCAAGATCGCATCGAAGCATTCCCAGTTGCGCGCGGCGCGGCCGATGCCGCCGTACACGACCAGCTCGCTTGGTTTTTCGGCGACATCCGGATCGAGATTGTTCTGGATCATGCGGAACGCGGCTTCGGTCAGCCAGCTCTTGCAGGACAGCTGCGTGCCACGCGGCGCGCGTACGGTGCGGGTGGTGTCAATGCGAGTGGGCGCGTTCATGAGGGCGTCTCGATACGGCGGAAAGGCCCATTATAATGACCTGCGCTGCAGCCGCGTCTAACGCGCCACGCGGTAGAATCGCTTTCCCTTTTTTTCGACGGCACACCACGATGCGCACGGACGAACGCCTCGACGCAGTCAGCAAGGTTCCAGAAGTCACCCTGCTTTTCTGGGCGATTAAGATTGCTGCCACCACGCTGGGCGAAACCGGCGGCGATGCAGTGTCGATGTCGCTGGATCTCGGCTATCTGCTGAGCACGGCGATCTTTGCCGCGGTCTTCGCCGTTGCAGTGGCGGCGCAGATCCGCGCGAAGGCATTTCATCCGTGGCTGTATTGGCTGACGATCATCGCCACCACGACGGTCGGCACGACGCTCGCGGATTTCGCCGACCGTTCGCTCGGCATCGGCTACACCGGCGGCAGTGCCTTGCTGCTCGCGCTGCTGCTCGCCTCGCTGGTCTTGTGGTACCGCACCACCGGCACGATCGCGATCGACAGCGTGAGTTCGCCGCGCAGCGAAGCGTTCTACTGGGTGACGATCATGTTTTCGCAGACGCTGGGCACGGCGCTCGGCGACTGGACGGCCGACACGCAGGGGCTCGGCTACACCGGCGCGATGATCATCTTCGGCGGACTGCTCGCGGTACTCGCCGCGTTGTATTTCTGGACGACGATTTCACGCACGGCGCTGTTCTGGGCAGCGTTCGTGCTGACGCGGCCGCTCGGCGCGGTGGTCGGGGATTTTCTCGACAAGCCGCACGAGGAAGGCGGACTGGAACTCAGCCGCTTCGTGGCGTCTGGCGCGCTGCTCGCGTTCATCGTGATCTGCCTGCTGGTGTTCAGGCAGCGGCCGGCACGGCGCAGCCACTAGGCCGCGGCGCTAAACACGCGGCGCAGTCACGCGCCGCGTGTGCGATCAGCGTCGCCCGATCACGACGATGCCGAAACTGTCCGGCTTCATCGGCGCGCGCGGGTGCGGTTCGTCCTTGCTCGCTGCCGGTGCGGCACCGAATTCCGCGATCGGCAAAATGACCTGATGCGTTTTCGCATCCAGCGCGATGGTGCGCGAGCGCGGCGGCGTGGCGACGGTGGCGAGCACGCGGAAATGATTCGCGTCGTCTTCGTGTACCAGCGTCAGCGTGCCGTCGCTGTTGGAACTGAACGCGATGCCGGTCGTGGCGTCGAATGCGGCGCCATCCGGTCCGTCGCCGATCGGCAGCGTGGCCACGACATGGCCGTTGCCCGCGTCGAGCACGACCATCTTGTGGTTGGCGCAGACCGAGAACAGGCGTCGATGCGCTATATCGATTGCGAGGCCACTCGGGTCCTTGCACGCGCCGAGCGGCCACGTGTGCGTGACCTTGCCCGATGCCGCATTGATCTCGGCAACCCGGTTCTTGTCCTCGAGATTGACGAACACCTTGCCGTGTCCATCGCTCACGGCGAGTTCGGGTTTGCCGGGCAATGAGACGTTCGCCACGACGGCGTTTTTCGCCGGATCGATCACGTCGGCATCGTTGCTGCGGCCGTTGAACGCGAACACGCGCTTGCTGCGCGCGTCGTACACCATGGCGTCGGGATTCTTGCCCTTGAGCTGAATCGTCGCCACGACGGCGAGCGTTTTCAGATCGAACGCCAGCACGCGATCGTCGCCGCCGCTGCTGACGTAGCCGCGCTGCAGCACCGGCACCAGCGCCACGCCGTGCGCGCGCTTGAGTCCCACGATGTCGCCGTCGACGTTGCCGGTGTCGACGTTCACCACCATCAGGTGCTCGCTACGCGTGAGAAACACGTGCCGCGAATCGGCATCCACCGCAAGCAGGTCCCAGCCGCTGACGCCGCCCAATGCGTAGCGATGCAGTTCCTGCCAGGCCGGTGCGCCCGCATTGTTCGCGGCCATTGCCGATGTGGTCAGTGTCATGCCGCACAAGGCGGCGCAGATTCCACGCATGTCGTTTCTCCCTTTGGTTCGCAAAGGCCGCGTCGCGCGCGGACCGGTCGATCAGCATGTCGCGCCGGCCGTTAAGATTTCCGTAGCGACACGCGCTCGACGCCAACGATTATCGCGCGAGTAGCGCGGCACAGCCAATCGTCCGGCGCGGCGACAAGTTGCGCGAAGTGGCGATCTATGTTTACACTGTAAACATGAAGCGCCTGTCCACCGCCGAACGCATCTACCGCGCCGCGCGCCGCTTGTTCGAAAAAGGCGGCGCGGAGGCGGTCAGCATGCGCCGTGTTGGCGAGGCGGTCGGCACGTCGGCGATGGCGATCTACCGGCATTTTCCGAATCGCGAGACGCTGCTCAAGCGCATCTGCGACGACAGCTTCAACGAGATTGCACATCACTGGGAAACGCACACGCGTGACGGCGATGTCGTCGAGCGCCTGATCTCGCTGCAGGAACTCTATCTCGACTATGCGCTCGCCCAACCGAACGTATTCGACTATGCATTTTCGGTACGCCGCGACGATGCGCGGCGCTTTCCCGAGGATTTCCGCGCGCGCCGTTCGCCGACGCTCAACGTGCTCGCCGACGCCATCGTCGAAGGGATTCAGCGCGGCGTGCTGCGCAAGGACGACCCCTGGGATGTCGCAATGGCGCTGTGGGCGCACACGCACGGGTTGATCGCGCTGTATCGCGCCGGCCGCTTCAGCTACGACGAACGCCAGTTCCGAAAATTCTATATCGCCTCGATCAGGAGATTGCTCGATGGACTCAAATCGTAATCGCTGGCTGCTGCTCGGCATTGCCGCAACGCTCGCGTCCGCGGCGGGTTTCTGGTTCGGCACCGGACTCGAACCGGTGTGGTGGGTGACCTGGCTCGCGCCGCTGCCGGTGCTCTGGCTCGCGACGCGTGTGCGGACGAGCGCGGCGGCATTCGCCGCGGCGATATCGGTACTCATCTCCGTGGGCAATCAGTGGGTTTATCTGCACGAGTACATTCGCTTGCCGCTGCCCGTGATCCTCGTGTCGGTAACGGTGATGGCGCTGGTGTTCGCCGCGGTAGTGCTGCTGTACCGACGACTCGCACTGCGCGGGCAGCAACTCGCAGCAATGCTGTCGGTGCCGCTGCTGTGGACCGCCGTCGCCTTCGGCAACGCGGCGCTGTCGCCGCACGGTACCTGGGGCGATCTGGCCTACACGCAGATGAATGCGCTGCCGGTGATCCAAGTCGCGGCACTCACCGGCTTGTGGGGCATCGGTTTCAGCGTGATGCTCGGCGCGGCGTGCCTCGCGGTGCTGTGCAACGCTGCAGTGACGCAACGCACGCGCATGCGGACAGTTGCCGTCGGCGCCGCAACGATTGCGCTCAGCATCGGCTACGGCAGTTGGCGCCTGCATGACGATGCGGCGACAGGCTCCGCGAAAATCGGCATGGTGTCGCTGCAAAACGAAAAACCCGAAGTGCCGACCGAACCTGCCGGCGAAGCGCTGGTTGCGCGCTATCTGGCGGTGCTCGGCCAGTTCGCCGATTCCGGCGCGCAGTACGCCGTGCTGCCGGAAGTGACGCTGCGCGTCGGCGAACCCGATGTCGCCGCGTTGCGCGAGTTCGCACAACGTCGCGGCATGACGGTGCTCGTGGGCGCCGATTTGAAAGCAGCCGGCGCGCCCGAACGCAATGTTTCGCTGACGTTCGACGCACACGGCAGCGTAACCGCGTACAACAAGCAGCACATGGTGCCCGTTCTCGAGGACCGCTTTACGCCAGGCACGGGCACTACCCTGCTCGACGGCACGCGCGTCGGCCTGACGATTTGCAAGGACAACGATTTTCCGGCGCTCGGCCGCGCGTATGGCGCGCGCGACGCACAACTGCTGCTGGTGCCGGCGTGGGATTTCCGGCTCGACGACTGGCTGCACAGCCGCATGGCGATCCTGCGCGGCGTCGAAAGCGGCTTCGCGATGGCACGCAGCGCGCGCGAGGGGCGCCTGACACTCAGCGACGATCGCGGTCGCGTGCTTGCCGAGGTGTCCAGCGTGCAGCGCGATGCGCAAGTCGTCGGGGAACTTCCGTTGCGCGAGACGCACACGGTGTACGCGCGTTTCGGCGACTGGTTCGCTTGGCTGTGCGTGGCGGGTCTTGCCGCAGTACTGTGGCAGGCGCGACCGCGTCGATCCGGTGCGACGGTGCGCATCGCGCCGCGAACCGGTATGGCCGTCTAACCGTCCATCCGATTCGGAACGGCAACCGCGCCGACGTTCAGCTGCCGGGCTTGCCCATCATCAACGCAGCGCTGCGCGGGGCGACGTCGAAGAACGTCACCACCAGCGCGGCCGGCACGACGAATGCCGCGCTGCCCAGCGCGAATCTCGCCAGTGCGCCGAGGAAGGTGCTGACGACACAAAGCACCGCGACGGTTTGCACGGTCGCGGCAAAGCGCGCGTTGTCGGCCTCGATATCCACCGCCGTGCGCCGCGGCAGACTGTGCAGGAAGCGCGCGGCCTCGGCGAGACAGCCCACGACCAGCGCGGCCACGCCGATCCGGAACGAACTACGCAGCCAGCCGCCGCCGAGCACGAAATCGCGCAACTCGCTGGCGTCGAACAGGCCGCGCAGCATAAAGCCGCCGAAAATCCCCACCAGCAGGCCGAACAGCAGCAGCGAAAAAAACAAACGCCGCAACAGCGGGCCGGCCGCGTCGAGCATGTCGCGCGGTGGCACGCCTTTGTCCGGATTGAACGTCAGGTCAATCGCGCAGTACAGCGAACCCATCAGCCACGACTGCAGCAGGAAATAGAAAGCCATCGCGAGCACGTCCCAGTGCAAGGCGAATGCGCCCCACAACGGCACGCTATTGCGTGCGAGCGACAGCCAGAATTGCGCCTTGCGCGTGCCCGCGCGCAGCTCCGCGCCGAGCGTGCTCCAGAAAGATCGAGGCGGTGGTTGTTGTGCGCGGCGCAGCCGTTGCCGGTCTTCCGCGCGCACCGTTACAGCTCGCGCGCCACGCGCATACCGACACGTGCGCTGCGCGTTTCGGTCGGCGCGGACAGGCGATACGCCGAACGCACCTGGTCCGGCGCACTGCCCCACGAGCCGCCGCGCACGACATGACTGGCGCAGCCCGGGTTGATCCAGGCGCGGCTGTCGGCGGGAGCGCGCGTGTAGTTGTCGTGCCAGCAATCGGCAACCCATTCGGACACGTTGACGTCCATGTCGAACAGGCCGAATGCATTCGGCAGATATTTGCCGACCGGCGACGGTCCCCATGCGCCGTCGTCGTAGCGCGGGAACGCCTTGGCCCAGCTGCGTTTCAGATGCGGCGACAGCTCGTTGCCGGTGATGTTCTCGTAGGCCTTGCCGGGATTGCCGTCGCCCCATGGATAGCGCGTCTGCTTGCCGGCGCGCAGTGCGTATTCGAATTCCGCCTCGCTCGGCAGGCGGTAATTCTTGCCGGTGCGCTGCGCGAGCCACGCCGCGTACGCGCTCGCATCGTTCCAGGAAATATGCAGCGCCGGCAGGTTGTCCGCGGCGCGCTCGCCGAGATAATCGTCGCGCCAGGTCACGCCGTGTTTCTCGACGATGCGTCCGGTCTCTTCGTTGTAGACGCTCGAACTGCCGAGCTTCTCCGCATCCGTGATGTAGCCCGAGTCGCTGGTGAACTGGCGGAAATCCGCGACCGTCACATCGTATTTGCCGAGCGCGAAGCCGGCGCTGATGACCACGTCGCGCTGCGGTTCTTCACTGGGCCGGTGACCGTCTTCGTTCGGCGACGAGCCCATCGCGAACGTGCCGGTCGGAATCACCACCAGCGCTGGCGCGGTGCCATGACGGTCGAGGAATTTGTCGGTGATCACCTGGCCGGGACTGAACGTCGCGTACAGCTTTGCGTTGCGCAGGCGCTGATTGAAATCCTCGACGCCGGGCAGGTCGGGGCTGATGCCGAGAGCCTTCTGTTCGAGCAGCCGCGCCAGTTCCGCGTCGCCGGCATCGAGCGCGGAACTGGCCTGTGCCAGCGTGTTCTCGGCGCGCTTGCGGCGAATGCCCTCGATGCGCGAGCGCGTGTCCTGCACCTGCTGCGAACCGGGGTGGATCGCGGCGGCATCGCCGAGGATCTTGTCGGCCTCGTCGAAATTG
>Ga0307516_10004882_pt1 | contig 16325 bp, 5 predicted proteins | sample 19_EM_MG_FD_203310 | JGI IMG/M metagenome (GOLD analysis project Ga0307516, IMG submission 203310) | Populus trichocarpa ectomycorrhiza microbial communities from riparian zone in the Pacific Northwest, United States - 19_EM | ecosystem: Host-associated > Plants > Roots > Unclassified | place...
TTCAAAATAATATTCGGTTCAATTAATTTAAAATCAATTTTTACAAATATTTTGTTGGATTAAGCTATTTCTTATATAACATGCTTGAACTTATTTGTACATTTAATTTTTTTTATTATTAATTTGGGTGTCTGGATCAGATTGCGTGTAGCTCGACTAATCTCACGGATCTTGAAGTTAACGATTATGTTAGCCTTCAATGATCTTGAAGTTTGTAAAACTTGAACTGTTAATCATATCTAGTCATGTCTACAATCTCATTTAAGATAATTAAATCCATTTAGATAACATATGAGTTGTCGTTCAATATCTTTTCAAAAGAAAAATGGATGACATGTATAAACAGTGAACTAACATGGTATATTATCTTGAGCAATTGGTTAGTGAATGTCGTGGCTTATTGGTTGAATCACCCAGGGCTTGAGAGAAGGTCACAGGTTCAGATCCCAATCAAGGAAATTGAACCCTTTAAGGCAGCAGATGATGTGTCGTTCATATATTTTTATTTTTATTTTTTTCAAGAAAGGAAGGGGAGGATGACATGCTACATGCTTAAGTTGAGATTGAGGTTATGGATTCAAATCTCAGTTAAAGCAATTAAATCATTTTAGGCGATAAACAGTATGTCGTTCATGCGTTTTTTTTCGAGAACAAAAAAAACAAATAACATGTCATACGTCATTTGTAAAAATAAAAAACATGAAGTTTTAGAAAGTGTTTGATTCTGTTGTTGCTTCTGTTTTAGAAATAAATCACATAAAACAAGTGTTTAGTAACTAAAAAAACATGATTTACTATTTGTGGATCCTAACATAATTTATGTTTAAAACACAGGGCAGTGGAAAGCAACCTGAAGGTGCTTTTTTTTGTTTGTGCAACGTGAAAATTCACCATGCACTGTTTATTTTTGTGAAGAGAACACACAAAGGTGAATAGTAAAAAAATTCATTTTTTTAATTATGTTTTATTCGAAAAACTAGTATTTAACATTATTCAATGACACTACATAAATTAGAAGGAGATCGCATGATGACGTAGTATTTGCAGAATTTAATCGTAATCCTAATTTTGTTCATTATGATATTTTACCTGATTTTGTTACACGCTCAAAAAACTATGAAAACTGTAGTCCTTATCGAATAAATTTCGTACGTGATGGAATTGTAGATAGTTCAATTGAATAATAAAAAACATTTTATATAAAGTATTATTTATTTCATAATGTAATAACAGTAGTTAAATCTACAATATTTAAATTAAAAATCATCAATATTAATATATATCTTTTTTAGTTATTTTATAACATCAATTTGAAAAACATTTTTAACCAAACACATTAAACTACTTTTGTTCAACCTCAATTTCAACCACAGTTTTAACCAAAGATATAAAAATATCAAACCAAGCTCAACTAAAAATGTTTTTTATAAAACAATTTTTTTCAAACCACAACCATAAAAGCTATCACAATACCGATGTGCGTGTCTGCCTCAGGTCCGGACCCTTGGATTTTTTTTAACATGGAAGTAATTTTTTTTATTGGCCATTTTGTCCCTCGTTTTGTTTTTAGTTTTTTGTAGTTCTGTCATTTAATTTATTTTTTTATTTTGAGTTTTTTATCTATTTTTTAAATTTTATCATTTAATAAATAATTTTATTTAATTTTTATCATTTGATTCGATATTAGATCAATGATAAATTAGTTTTTATATTTTTTTTATCATGCAATACAAGTTTTTTGTTTTATTTTTATTTTCATCATTTAACATATAATTTTTTATATTTTTTATATTTTTACTCTTTTTTGTCTTAACTTCATAGTTTAAAATGAGGTTTTTATTTAAATTTATTTATTAGTGTTAAGTTAATTTAATATCTTTCAATTCTCTTTTTTTGCATCGCTTAACGGGTGGCTTCGTACATTTATTTTTAATTTTTTTTTTTTAATATATTTTTATTTTGAATGTCTTTTGTAGAATAATTTCTAAATATATGTTTTGATTAATATCTATTCTCTAAAAAATTTTATGATCTTGTTTAGTTTTTTGAAATAGCAATTATTGATGGACTGTGTTTTAGCTTTTTAAAAAGTTAGTATGATTCACGTGTAGTAATTTTTTTACATTACTTTTAATACATGTAATATCTTTTATTTTATTTTACTTGGTAAATTTTGCATGTATTGATTTTTATTACAAATCAATCTTAATAAACAGAATTATTAGACACATGGCATGTGATATAATATGAAATATCTTAATTTATATTAACTTGTTAATTTTTTACATTATATTTTTATTTATTGTTCATGATTTTTTTATAAATTTTATTTAAAAAATAATTTATAATTTATTTGACTCGATGCGTGTATAAATTTTTCAATATATATATATATATATATTTACTATATTTTTTAATGTAAGAAAACATGGTAAAAAATTCTACATGCTCAAAGTTTTCTGATGTACTTATGTTTTTAATCTGACCTTATTTTAATATTTTTTAATATTTTTATAAAAGTTTTATTATTTATATTTTTCAATTTTATAAAGCCACTATAACCTATATTATTAAATTTGTCTTTTCTTTTAAAACATATCTGCAACGCGTCTGAATATTTTAATGAATAAATAATACAAACCCACAGAATAGTGCGTACACCACCTAGTATTTGTTTTTATTGTGTGCAGAGACACTTTCATCACTAATCAGAAAGGGAGAGGGGTGGTCCCCGCAGGGCAGAACAATCTCAGAAAGTGTCTCCGACGACTTGAAAAGGCAAGTCGGGTTTCACACCAGCCTTATAATATCTATTTAATCTATACAAAATTCAAGTTACCGATACAACCACAAGATCTCAAAATAGTGTTTTTCTAATTACTTTATTTATAAAATAAACCGACCCTCCATAATAAAAAAGTCCCTACATTTTTTAATCTTAAGATCAGGAACGCGTAAAACGCTGAGACGTGTGGAACTTGATTTCCGTAATGTTTGAAAATATAATTAAAATGATATTTTTAAAATTTTTATTTATTTTTAAAAATTATTTTTTATGTTTTTAAATTGTTTTAATATATCAATATCAAAAATAATTTTTAAAAATAAAATAATATTATTTTAATATATTTATAAATAAAAAACATTTTAAATAAAGTTGTCAGTGGACCGCGTAAATATAAAGCAAGCTGACGGTCCACCTAACCGTCTCTTAATAGAAGAAATTAATCCCAGCCATTAACTCCAGCTTTTCTATCTATAAATAGAGGCACTCATTTTAAATTATTTTAATATATTAATATAAAAAATAATTTTTAAAAAATAAAACAATATTATTTTAATATATTTATAAATAAAAAATATTCTAAATAATAATCATTACTATATTTACGAACTTTCTTAAAAGTTGTCAGGGCACCGCGTCAATATAAAGCAAGCTGGCGGTCCACCTAACCGTCTCTTAATATAAGAATAAATCTTGGCCGTATATCTTGTAATTAAGAAATTAATCCCAGCCATTAACTCCAGCTCTTCGATATATATAAATAGAGGCACCCATTCATACAATCCTTTACCTGCTAGCCATCCTGCGAGGCATTGATCTAGTTTCTCTCTTGGTATTTCCTTCGGCTTCAAGTTCTTGGTATCTTTCTTCTTCTTTTACTTCTTTCGATCTTTTTGCTAACTAGGGTATCAGCAATCCGTGGGTGCTATGGTTTCAGCGATTTGTGGATGCAGGGTTTCAGCGACGAGGGGAAACTAGGTTTTGTCATACGATCCGTAAATTATGATTTTGTTCTCCTGCTCTACGCAAGTAGGGTTTCTCGATTTGCGAAATCTTGTCCTGATATTGAATAGTTTTAGATCGTGTTGCATATGTTTGGAGTTTGGATCATCTTCTGTGCCTCTCGTGTTTGATTTGCCTTTAAATCTTTACTATGAATTTGGCTTAATTACTCAAATTCACATGATAGACAGTTGATTTTGTCACTTCCAGGATTGAAATCGTTTGGATATGTGTTCTAATCTTGACGTGTAGAAGATCCTGCCTTGAATTTTGCCTTTCCTTGCGTTGGATTTCATCCTCTCAGCAATTTATTATAGTTCTGCTTTTGGTTTTTGGTGCGGGTCTATTTGGAAGCTTTAAGCTAATGTTTGAGGAAACATGGATTCAAAGAATTATTTTCTACATCATATTTTTTTGGGAACACGTGACAGTGCTGGAGGGCGAGTTACGTGAGAAAATATTGTCTGGGTGGTTTGGTTCCGTTACTTCCTCTTCAGTTTGCGCGATTCTGAATTAATTTATCAAGTCTTTTTTGCAAAATGGTGTCGCTCTCTTCTCATTTGTGCGATCATGATGCTTATAGCAGGGCATGGTGACCCCTAACTTTATAATTAATCTTTTTGAAACCCGTGACAGTGCTGGAGGGCGAGTTACGTGAGAACATTTTGTCTGGCTGGTTTGGTTCCTTTACTTCCTCTTCAGTTTGCGCGATTCTGAATTAATTTAACAAGTCTTTTTTGCAAAATGGACACACACACTCCTCATTTGTGCGGTCATGATGCTTATAGCAGGGCATGGTGACCCCTAACTTTATAATTAATCTTTTTGGAACCTGTGACAGTGCTGGAGGGCGAGTTATGTGAGAAAACTTTGTCTGGCTGGTTTGGTTCCTTTATTTTGCGCGATTCTGAATTAATTTATCAAGTCTTTTTTGCAAATTGGTGTCACACACTCCTCATTTGTGCGATCTTGATGCTTATATCAGGGCATGGTGACCCCTAACTTTATAATTAATCTTTTTGGAACCTGTGACAGTGCTGGAGGGCGAGTTATGTTGAGAACATTTTGTCTGGCTGGTTTGGTTCCTTTACTTCCTCTTCAGTTTGCGCGATTCTGAATTAATTTATCAAGTCTTTTTTGCAAAATGGTGTCACCCACTCCTCATTTGTGCGATCATGATGCTTATAGCAGGGCATGGTGACCCCTAACTTTATAATTAATCTTTTTGGAACCTGTGACAGTGCTGGAGGGCGAGTTATGTGAGAAAACTTTGTCTGGCTGGTTTGGTTCCTTTATTTCCTCCAGTTTGCGCGATTCTGAATTAATTTAACTAGTCTTTTTTGCAAATTGGTATCATACTCTTCTCATTTGTGCGATCATGATGCTTATATCTGGCATGGTGTCACTTAACTTTATAATATTTTTTGGGAACCTGTGACAGTTCTGGAAGGCGAGTGATGTGAGAAAATGTAGTCTGGCTGGTTTGCTTCCTTTACTTCCTCTTCAGTTTGCACGATTCTGAATTAACTTAACTAGTCTTTTTTGCAAATGGCTTCCTCCTCATTTGTGCGGTCATGATGCTTATAGCAGGGCATGGTGTCCCCTAACTTTATTCTGGCTTGCAGTCAACAATTTTCATTCGTTTGCTCCACTTATTTTAGATGCTGTTTGTTTGTGGCTCCCAGGACCCCTTTAGTTTTCGAATGGAAAATGAAGTCTGCTTTTTCAGTGCTTTAAGGAATGTTTGGGCTGGCATATTTCGGAATCAACACTTGTGCGGTCATGATGCTTATATAGCAGGGCATGGTGTCCCCTTACTTTATTTTGGATTGCAGTCAACAATTCTCATTCCTAACCCACTTATCCTAGATGCTGTTTGTTTGTGGCTCCCAGGACCCCTTTAGTTTTCGAATGGAAAATGACGTCTGCTTTTTCAGTGCTGTAAGGAATGTTTGAGCTGGCATATTTCGTAATTACCTCGGCGTTGCTTGGGCTGCTTCTTTTCATTTTCACCCCGCCAAGATTTTTTATAGCTGATCACTTTTCAACACTTATGGACCAAGCATCTTTAACTTCGATTTCTCATTTTGATCAATAATTTTATGTTGGCCTTTTGTTTTGCATGTTTTCTTGGCCTTTTGTCAGTGGTTTTATCTCTATTTCCAACTTCAGCAACAGGGCTGTTTTCTTTGCTCTTTTATCTCCATATCCTTTTCAACTGCTGACAGCTCTCTCTCAACAATCCTTTTATTTGTTTTATTTTGTGCAGATATTTTCTAGATGATTATGTTTTACACAAGATCACCAAGTATTTCCTTACTTTGCTTTTCTGATTCAGCTTCCGATCGCAGATCAAAACAAATGTTTCATTCTAGTCAACAAGTTTAATTTACCAAAACATAACTAGGGTCTAACCTTCTCCCACTTGTTTTTCTAGGATCCTTGCAATTTATCAAGGAACATATATGGGCTGCAATTTTTTGGGACTATTTATTCCATTAACTACCCTTGTCCTTCCTCAGCTTGTATTATTCTGTCTTGCATTAAATTTTGATTGTTTAGCCTAAGATTCCAATTATGTGTTTTCCAGGAGCATGGAGTTGAACGATGGGGTTTTTTTTTTATTACATGATGCTTTGGAACCTGCTGTCCTTTCGAATTTTGTATTTGTAACTTACTCAGTTTCTATATTTGTACATTACCCAGTTCTACTACTTTAATAGAGGTTGGGTGAGAATTGTAATCGTGTGTTCTTTTAGGGATCTATCAAAGCATTATAGGGAATGCCCTCAAAGTAAACGAGGAATTATAACTTAGTGCAGTCGTTTCAAGCCAAGCCTCCATTTTGAGCTGCCTTACCCTTTTCCTAGCGGGCTGCTTAAAGGAGGTGGTTTCTTGTTACTGGTTCTACCAGCTTCAAAGCTTTACCACTAGGATCCATTTTTTATATTCTCTCGTTTTTTTAAAATATTTCTATGTTAATTTTATTTCATTTTGTGCAGATGTTTCTAGATGATGATGTTTTCAAGAACAATGCACCCGGTGTCTTCTAATTGTTTTTTTACATTTTAATCTACAATTTGTTCTTGGTTTTACAAAACAGTAACTTTTTATCTCCTCGTTTGTGTTATTTTCCAGGACCATTCATGCTTGTTAAGGAAACCATGACCTAGAGTTAAGCCCTGGGAGTGTTCATTATGTTAACTTCTCCTTTTCTTTACCTGGTTATTATATTTTAGTCTCAAGTTTTGAGTTTGTGTTATTCCAGGAGCATGGACTTTGAGCATTTGAGTCTTTTACTTGTGCTAACAAAATTGCAGTGACCTAAGTTTTTGCTTCGATCATTTATGTTAGTTTTTGACCTTTAGTTGGACACTTTTCTAGGATCCTTTTAAATTTATCAAGGACCATGTTTGAACTACATTCAACCCAGGAAGCATTACCTACTTCTTTTCCTTTCTTTGCTTGTATTTTCCTTTTATCTTGCATCAAGATTTTGAGTGTCTGGTTTAAGATTCTAATTTATGTCTTTCCAAGAGCATGATGTTCGAGCAATGAGTGTCTGGTTCAAGATTAATTAAAAAAAATTAACCCTGGCCAGTCTTCATTCTATAAATAGAGATCATCATCCTCACAATCCATTACATGCAACTGCAAAATTATGGAACTATGTCTTTCTTTACCCTTTTGGTTTCAGATTCTTGGCAGCCATCTTCTCTCTTCATCGTTTCTTTCTTTTGGTCTTTGTAGCTTTCTGCAATGTTCTGCAAACTGTGAAGACCAGGGTTTCAGTGATGAAGGAAATTTAGGGTTTCTTGAACTATGAAGTTTTTTTTAGTGATGATGAATATTTTTGGTTCATTTTGCTTATGAATGGAGTTTGGATCATCGTGAGGCTGTTTTGTTTAATTTGCTTTTGATTCTACTACTTCCAGGATTGAAATTAATTGGATATATATATTCTATTGGAATCTTGGCGTGGAGAAGTTTCTGCCATGTGTTTTTGTGATAGAGAATGGTATAACAGTTTTGACAAGTTTTGTGTCCTTGATCTTCCTTACCCGGTTTTTCATATGCTTTCATCAATTTTTTTGTCCTAGTTTCGCTCAGTGGCATTGGATGTTTCAAGAGAATCCCTGACTAACAGGGAATTAATGGTAGGAGGCTAATCAAGCTGTCAATTTGAGAAAACATACGAGTCAGATTTATTTTGGAAAGATTATTCTGCTATTCTCATACAAGTCAGATTCTTTTTGGACCCTACTTGACAGTGATTGGAGTGCTTGCCATGGGGGAAATTCTAGCCTAGCTGGTTTGATTTCCTTTCTTTCTCTTCAGATTGCACTGTTCTGAATTAAATAAAGCTATTCTTGGCTGAATGCTGTTATACTCTGTGCATTTGTACTGATCATGTTGCTTTCAGGAGGGCACGGTGTCTCTTAACTTTATTTTGGTATTGCAGTCAACATTCTTATTTTTCACCATTTGTTTTAGATTCTGTTTGTTTGAGGTTTCCTAGGACCCCATTTGTTTTGTAATGGAAAACAAAGTGTGGCTTGCTGTAATGAATGGTTGGCTGGCAAAGTTCTGGAACTAACTTGACATTGATTGAACCAATAACTTTTCAACAGTAATAGATCAGGTGTCTTCAACTTTCTTCTCTCATTTCAATCAATACTTTTGTCTTGGTTTTTTTCTTTGCATGTTTTTCCTGGATCCATTCAGTCATGGACTTCGTGCAATGAGAGTTATGCTATGAAGCTTTTGAAACTTGCATTGGAGACTAAGTTCCTCTGAGTCCTGTATAATCTACACTGGTTAAATAGGTAGCATTTGGGTATTATTGTGTGTTCTTCCAAGAGCTTGAGATTTTTGCAGTGGTTTTTTTGTTACCTCCGAGCTGCTTCAAATTTTACTTGCAATGGGGCTGTTTTCTTTGCTCATTTCTCTCCATATCACTTTCAACTTCTGACAATTGTGTCAACAGTAGTTATGCTTGCTTATTTTTGTTTTATTTTTTGCAGATTTTTCTAGATAATATTTTCAATAAGATAGCACCAAGTGTTTCCTAACTTTTCCCTTTCATTTATTTCAAAATTAGTGTTTCTTAACTTTGTTTTTTTCATTCTAGTCAACAAGTTTTAATTTATACTAAAATATAACTTGTGTCCAATGTTTGCTTGCATGTTTTTCCAGGATACCTCCAAGTTATCAAGGAACATATATGGATTATGATTGCTTGGAGGTGTTTATTTCAGAGTACTCTTTCCTCTGCCTTGCATTAAATTTGAGTGTTCAGAAGAACATTCTGATTGATTTTTTTTTCTAGATGCTTATAGTTGGACAATGGTGATTCTTTGCAACTTGCACTTCTATTTTAAATCTGTATTTGTGTATACAATTTCTTCTTTAATTCTTTTAGGATCGTAGCAAGCATTCTAGGGAATGGGCAACTCGGTGCTGTCTGCTCAAGGCAATGGTTTTTGTTACTGGGTCTAAGCTTTATCAGTAGGAGCCATCTTGCTTTACCTTGTTTTTCTTATAAATTCTTTTTTTGCCTTGCTTTGGAATCTCTCTCTCAACATTTTCTTATGTTCATTACTTTAATTCCATTTTGGGCAGACATCTAGATGGAGTTTTCTGAGAAAAATGCATCTAGTGTCTTGTAATATTATTTTACATTTCAATCCACCGTTTTTCTTGACTCTACAAAATATTACTGTTGTTTGTTTTTCCAGTATCCTTCTTGTTGTCAAGGAATGCATATGAACTCGAGTTTAAGTCAGGGAGTGGTGTACGTGCTTTATTGTACTGTAGTAAGTTTTTGTTTGTGTTATTACAGTGAACAATTGAGTCTTTTGCTTGATGCTCATGAACTTGCAGTGAACTAAGTTTCTGCTTTGCTGTTTTAAATGCTTCCATCTGTTTAATAGAGCTACAGTTCCAGATTACTTGTGTAACTAGAATTTTACCTTCAGTTGCATGTTTGTGTAGGATCCTTCCAAAATGTATCAAGAACCATATTTGGATGACAATTAGATCCGGATTCATTGCCTACATCTTTTCCTTTCTCTGCTTACATTTTTTTTCCTTTATGTATGATTTAAGATTCCAACTTCCTGTCTTTCCAGGTGCATGAAGTTGGAACTATGAACGTCTTTTATACGTGATGCTTCAAACTTTGGAGTGCTCATAAGTGATTCTGTCTCTGCCTTTGTATCTTTTAATAAAATTTGTACTTGTTTAAAAGGAGCTAGGCTTTGTGTTTTAATTTTGTGTTCTTTTAGGATGCCATCAAGCATTTAGGCAATCGTTTGAAAGTAAACAAGGAATTATAATTCCAGCTCCAAGCTAAGCTCCACCAAGAGGATCCATTTTTCTTTCCTATTGTTTTCATTATCAGTTTTCAACAGTGATGGATCAAGTGCCTTTTCCTTTGTTTTCTCATTTCAATCGTTAAATTTGTGTCTGCTTTTTGTTTGCATTTTCTTCAGGATTTGTTCAGTTTGAAAGGAACATATAACACTAGTATTACCCTTCAATTTAATGCTTTTTGTATTTTTCTGCGTGGCACTGGGACATACTAGAGTGTGCTTATTTGTAAGCTTTTGGTTTTCAGGTTCATGGAGGCATATATGGTGCTTTTGAAACTTCGACTGGAGACTAAATTCATCTTTAATTCCTTTTCCAAGTCTTATATAATTTATATGGGTTAAATAACTAGCTTTTGATATTAATCATGTCTTCTTCCCCTAATCTATCATCAACTGTTTTGAGGAAACTTGGTGTAGTTTGCTTGTGCTTTTTGCAGTGGCTTCTTGTTACTTTCTACCAACTTCAAATCAACTTCACCAATAGTGCTGTTTTTTATCTCTCTTATTTCCCCATTAACTTCTGACCATTCTTCTGCTTGCTTAATTTTCTTTTATTTTGTGCAGATACATTCTGGCTGATAGTGTTTCCAACAAGATTACACAGTTTCTTAAGATGCCTTTCCATTTTAGATCAAAACAAGTTTTTGTTAAACGTTGCCTTTTCATTCTAGTCAACAAGTTCTTATATTTATTAAAATATAACTAGAGTCTGACCTTTACTTGCAAACTTTTTTCTAGGATCCCTCCAATTTATCAAGGATGTGAACTGCTGTTATCTGGGAGTGTTTATTTCATTACCTACCCTTTCCTTTATGTTCTGGTATTTTTGTCTTGCTAGTTGTGTCGTTTCTGGAGAATGAAGTTGATAATGAGTTTTTTTTCCTTACATGAAGCTTTGGAGCTTGCAGTCCCCTTTTAACTCGGTGTAGTGGTTTGTAGGCAAGGATGTTTTCAAGAACAATGTACAAGTTTTGTTTTCAGGGTCATCGACTCCGTGCGATGAGAGCGCTTAAATGGTGCTTTTGAAACTTCCACTGGAGATTAAATTCATCTTTAATTCCTTTTCCAAGTCTTATATAATTTATATGGGTTAAATAGCTAGCTTTTGATATTAATCGTGTCTTCTCCCCCTAATCTATCATCAACTGTTTTGAGGAAATTTGGTGTAGTTTGCTTGTGCTTTTTGCATTGGCTTGTTGTTACTTTCTTACCAACTTCAAATGAACTTCACCAATGGTGCTGTTTTTTATCTCTCTTATTTCCCCATTTCAACTTCTGACCATTCTTCTGCTTGCTTAATTTTCTTTTATTTTGTGCAGATACTTTCTGGCTGATAGTGTTTTCAACAAGATTACATAAAGAGTTTCTTAAGATGCCTTTCCATTTTAGATCAAAACGAGTTTTTGTTAAACTTTGCCTTTTCATTCTAGTCAATAAGTTATATTCACTAAAATATAACTAGTGTCTGACATTAAACTTTTTTCTAGGATCCTTCCAATTTAACGAGGATGTGGACTACAATTATCTGGGAGTGTTTATTTTATTACCTACCCTTTCCTTTCTTTGCTAGTATTTTTGTCTTTTACTAAGATGTGTCTTTTCTGGAGAATGAAGTTGATAATGAGTTTTTTTTTTCTTACATGAGGCTTTTGAGCTTGCAGTCCTCTTTTAACTCGGTGTAGTGGTTTGTAGGCAAGGATGTTTTCAAGAACAATGTACACGTATTTTGTGACTATTTTTACATTTTAATCCTTGATTCTGTGAAATTGTGACTGGTGTCTGTTCTGCTGCTTGCTTGTGTATTTTTTCAGGATCCTTAAGCTGTGTCAAGGGATATATGCTAATCAGGCTTAAGCTGGGGGAGTGCTTGATAATATTTCCTACTCCTTTCTTTCACCTGCTTATGATATATAGTCTTAAGTTTCAGTTCCAATTTGTGTTTGGACTTCGAACATTGGAGTCTTCTGCACTTGAGCCTCTGAAATTTGCAGTGAGCTAAGTTTCTGCGTAGCTGTTTTAAACACATTCATTTGTGTAATGGAGCTACAGTCCCAAGTTTATTCATGCTGCTAGTGTCTGACCTTTAGTGGTACCTTCTCATCTAGGATCTCTCCAAATAAATGAAGGAACATATTTGGACTAGAATCAACCAAGGATTGTTTAATTCATTACCTGCTTTTGTTTTTTGCCTTTTCTTGTATTTTTTTATGTTGCATTGCATTTTGAGTGTTTGGTCTAAGAACCTTATTTTGTGTCATTCCAGGAACATGAAGTTCAAGCAACACTAGTCTTTTATATGTGATGTTTCAGAATTTTGCGCTACTTAAGTCCCTCTTCAACTCCCTTTTGTCTTATTAAAATTCCACCTGTTTAATAGAGCTAGAGTCCTTGTTTTAATTGTGTTTTTGTTGGATCTCATCAACCCTTTAGGGCATGGACTAAAATTAAACAAGGAATTGTAACACGGTGCAGTCTGCTCAAGGCAGGTTCTACCAGCTCCAAGTCAAAGGTTTACCAATAGGGGACATTTTTCTGTACTATTGTTTTCTTGATACATTCTTCCTTGAGTATATCAAAATCTTTTATTCTCGTTAATTTTAATTCTATTTTGTGCAGGTGTTTTCCAATAGGGGACATTTTTCTGTACTCTTGTTTTCTTGATACATTCTTCCTTGAGTATATCGAAATCTTTTATTCTCGTTAATTTTAAATCTATTTTGTTCAGGTGTTTTCTAGATGATGTTGTATGCCAAGTGTCTTCTTACCTTGTTTCTACATTTTAAACCACCACTTTTCTTTTGATTCTAAAACAATAGAGCTAGTGTCTGTGTTTTAATTGTGTTTTAATGGGATCTCATCAAGCATTTTTAGGGCATGGATTGGAGGGTGTTTATATTCTTTGTGATCAGATGATTGATGCTTTTGAGAGCTTCTCTGCACTCTCTTCATGTTTGTTGTTCTTCTGTTATTTATTTATTTATTTATTTAATTATTATTTTTATTACTGCTGCTATTATTACTAGTAGTGGTGGTGGTGGTAATAGTAGTAAGTAGTATTTGACTTTATACAATCTCCTATTAAAATGAAATTAAGTTAAAGAGTGAACAGGGTGACTTTATATGCGATTTGCTATATCACTAATTGTGATGCCAGCATGTGTTTTTTTGCATTTAAGTTGTGTTTTTTAACTTATGATTTGGTTGTATGTTTTTTCAGTGAATGGGAGGTTATTAGTATGCTTGTCTTACTACAGCAGGTCTCCTTTGCCTTGTTCTTGAGGTTTTTCTTTGCTTCTTCCCCTGCTTCTTCCTCTATATCTTCTTGCTAAATATTTCTTGAGCATTCTTTCTTATTTTGCTTTCAGAAGCTTGTGAGTTGTTAAATTGTCTGTTCAAAATTGTTTTTGCATTTTAATCACCTTTTTTTTTACTTAACAAAACTAGAGTCTAAGCTCTGTTTGCATGTTTATAGGATCTCTTTGTTTTTCTTAATTAAATAAATTCCGGCCAAGATATACCAAGGAGTGTTCCTCTTGCTTTTGATTCTTGTTGTTTCTATTTGTACCATCGACAACATACCCATTTGTTTCAGCATCAAGGAGGATCTCTTTGACTATGTTTCTCAGGGTGTCTTCAAGAATTACAATGGTTTGTTTTCAAGTGTAATCAAATGATAACAGCTCTCCACAACTGGCAAAGCACCAGATGCGTTTTAATTTGCTTTACATCTATGCTTACTAATTCTCAAATAGAGGTAAAATCTGTAACTAGGTTTGCGCATTTTTTATGGAAATTTGTTTTCAATTATTTTGTCTTGACATGTTATTCTCTCATAAATATTTTCCCCTGTCAGCGGTTATTTATTCTACACATTACAGATGTTTTCAAAGATAATTATTTTCCCAACAACTTGTAAACATGTTGTTTCCTTAATTTTGGTTGTGCAATATAAATGAAAATAATCCGCTTCTACTTACATCGATTCTAAGCTTTTCTGTGTTTTTGGGTGGTCTTAAACTTACAAGGGAATTTGTCGCTTTTGGGTCTTAGTAATGTGTGACTTCTGATTGCTCTGCTTTTTCTTCTATATGCTCTTGGTTTAGGTTTTGTTCCTTCAAAATTGTCGGGCCATCTATTTTGCAGGCAGGGCAAAGCTCAAAATTGTTGGGCATTGAGTAATGTCTTTTGCTTTTGCTGATACATGAAGTACTTCTTTCCTTTCTCAGACTGGGGAGTGTGTGTAACTCGGTTCTATACGCGTCTAGTTTGCTTTGGGTTCATCCTCTTTAACTCTCTCTTTGTACATATGAAGTGATTGGCTGAATTTGTTTTTACCTTTCATCTTTTCAGGGTCCCAAGGCTCATTTATGAGGAGTGTTTCTTCAGGGTCTTGGTGATGTGACATCTGGTTAATCATATTTTTTCCTCAAAGCTCTTATTTCAGATTCTCTCTCGAAGTTGTCTGATCCTCTGCTTTTGCAATTTGATTAGAAAGTTACAAGTGAGCCAACTATTGTTTCACTAATGCTATGGATCTGCAAATTTTCCCATGTTGCTATCTGCTCTGCCTTCATTGTGCTGTTATAGGTTTTTCCAAATGGCTCCTCCTTTTCAAGTTCTGAGTAACAAGGTCAAGTTGGTTTTTGTTGGTGTGCTCTTGTTTAAGTTTATTTTTATAAAATCCTGAAACTTCAACAGGAATGAGAATGGTGAAGCAAGTCCTTGATGCTTGGGGTTGCTTTGGGATACTAGATGAGTTTCTGTTCTGGTTGTAATCTTTCCTGCGAAATTGTTCTTTTATAGGAGGGTAATTGATGGATCAGCTTCTTTTGGAGATACATGTAAAGATCAGATGGCAAGTGTTTCTAGAAGGTTCCTTTGCTTTTAATTGATTTCCTTTGCGTCAACTCTTGTTCTTTTCATCAATATTTCTTGGCTTTGAGTCTTTTCTGGGGCTGATGAACATGGATGAAGCTGCTAGCTACTGATATTTCAACAGCTGGAATGTCTTCTCGTTTCTCGTTAAAACACTTGTCTACCATGCGGTGCCTTGTACTGTGTTTTTTTTTGGATCAGCGGATGCTGGTCAAGTCTTGGATATTCTCAATGTTTCGGGTTTGTGAATTTTAGAAATGGTAGTTTCATGTCCATTTGTCTTTGCTAAGTAATGGTGGTGTTCTGATGTTGGCTATACTTGACGCATGTGGTAGGCTTGACCTGCAGACCTGTGTCTCTGTTGCCTATGCTCATTGTGTTTTAGGAACCAGTGGATGGCTATTGACCCATTGAAAGTCTTGCTGGCTGCTCAGTTTATGGCTGAGTCTGGCTTAGTCTTCCTATTAAATGGCAGTGTCTACTTGGCTGTTGGAGTTGTTGATGGATGGCTGGTTATTGTTTGGTGAATTTGGTTTGCAGGGATTACCAGCTGTGCTTCACTTTGGTATTTTGGCTTTTTGTTTTTTGCCTGAGCTTCTGCTATTTGAAGTTGTGGTCGAATCATGTTGCCATATCAAATACTGAATTTACTTCATGGTTTGGGTTAAGATTGCCTTTGGTAATATGTTGGATCTCGTAAAATATTCTTTCACTTCTGAATACCTGTGTTACCAATCTGATGGTTTTCGAAGGTGTTTGATATCTCCCGCATTAAATACGTGTGAAAAACGAAGCTATTGTTGTTGGAATTGTCAAGTTGCTTTGCATGGATCGAGGTTTCTGTTTGTCCTTGAATTTTGGTTCCGTGGTTTCAGATTGTGGTAGTGAACGTTGATCTGTCAAAGTGTTGTTCTAAGAGGAGCTACAGTTTTGCAAAGTATGCAGCAAATATGATTTTACAGCTCAAGGTTTTTGAATGCTCGATTCTATAATCTGTACTGGGGTTCGTTTGATATCCATTGCTTTTATGATGTGCTTAGGCCTTTGTCTTTTTGGAAGAGTTTGCTTCTGCATGCTTATTTCTCTGTTGAGTGCTTGTTGGTATCTGTGTGTGGTTGAATGCATGTAACTCCGCCTGTGCTGCATTTCATAGCACACAGCCGGTCTCAAGCCCGGGTTAAGGAGGAGAGATGCATGCCATGTAATATATGGTGATGGAGTTATATTATTATTAACCCATGCTGCACACCCAAGTGCTTATCTTTACTTTTGCTTTGTGGATATATCGG
>Ga0307516_10004883_pt1 | contig 16325 bp, 21 predicted proteins | sample 19_EM_MG_FD_203310 | JGI IMG/M metagenome (GOLD analysis project Ga0307516, IMG submission 203310) | Populus trichocarpa ectomycorrhiza microbial communities from riparian zone in the Pacific Northwest, United States - 19_EM | ecosystem: Host-associated > Plants > Roots > Unclassified | place...
ATGGAGCATGGTTAATGATGTGCCAAGCATGAATGCTGGCCAGCCAGGTCTTGACTGTATTCCTGGAAATTTTGCCTCTGTGCTCACTAATGAAGGCACAGAGGATGGGCCAGAAAGCAGGCATCCTATGGGTCTTGAAGATGGCCCATCTGTCACAGAACTGGATGAAGTGAAGGATGCCAGCGCTGTATGTTCCCTTAGTTTTTGGGGTGTAAAAAGAGCAGACTGACATGTGAATGACATTGACAAGCTCTGCAGGATGCTGTGATTCAAGTTTGTGGTCTGCATTCTGGCTGAATGGGGAGTGCCAGGTGAACAGACAGTCACCTGCTGCAGATGCTTGGTGAAGCGAGCTGAGAATGATTGATGAGCCTCACCATGAATGGTTGATAGAGGTACGGGATGTCAAAAAGCGGTTCTGGCATACAAATGTGGGCTGTATGCTGGGGAAAGGCAAAGGGAGAGTGGCAAATGTAAGGTGGTGGAGTCAATGGGTGATGATGTGTTAGCTCCATCATGACTGCCATCAGGGCCATGCCTTGTGGAGGGTTGAGTATTGCTCAATGGTCTCAAGAAAACGGAGATGTGGAAACCAGACACCTCTTGTGACGAAGTAGTGGAAAGTTCAGTGCAGGAAGTGGGTTCAGAAAAAGTAATGCTACTGGGTGCTGTGGTAGAGGATGGGCATGAGAAAAAAATTAAATATAATGGACGAGATGTGCTAATTCATCAGGCAAGGTTATGCATGTATCAATTTTAAGGTCTACATGAGGGAGGATGCCCCAGGAAATAGAGTCTGTGGGGCCCAAAAATGATTCAATATATGTAAATAAAGAGTGTATTGAGGTGCGCACAAGGATGGGGAAGGAATGGCGAAGAGCCAGGTTGATGTGCCAGTTGGGGCAACAGCCCTTCTCAAAGGCTCTGATTGCACCTTGGCTGTCTGAGTGGATGAGTGAATTGATATGGGAATATTGCATAGCTTCAAGGAAGTAGAAGGTGAATTCAATGGCAAGGGACTTGAGCCAGCAAATGTCCCTGCTGGAGATCTTCCAACCATCAAGCAAATGAAAGGCTACCCATTGGCTAGCAATAAGGATTCCAATCCCCCAGGATGTCGAGGCATCCACATAAATGCCCAGATCCTGTAAAGGACCAATTGGGAGGAGGGAGCAAATGAATGCCAGCCTATTGGCAAGGACATCAAACCACCACTTGAGGTCAGATATCATAGAATATGGGGTAAAACATAGAATATGTTCATCACCCTTGAAGGAAGCTGCAAAATTGGAAAGGGAAGGCAGATGAGAGTGGCCTTCTATGTAAACAAAAGCAACATGGCAGAGTGAGCCATGGATCTTGTCTACCTCACAGAGAGGGCATTTCTTGCATTCATAGAGGAGGATAAATAGACAGACATGTTCGGCGAATTTCAAATGTTTCTTGAGAGGGAGGGAGACAGTATGGTTGGTGAGGTCCCAAAGGAAGCTGATATAAACATGGGCAGACAGGAAGCATGGATCACCCTTCTCTTTGTGCCAGGAAACACCAAGGGAAGAGAACCTTGAGGTGGCCTCATCCTTGTCATAGGCATAGCAGAAAGCACCTTCAATGAAAATGCCATCTTGCACTGGGGTTCAATAGACACTAAAGTCATCTTCATACTTGGCAATTGGCCCAATGCCTTCAGCTACCCACTGGATGTCGACAATGGTGTTGCCTATCATGCCCGCATTACTACTCACCAAAGACACACCAAAGGAGTGGGTATGATCAATGTAGAAGTCACCCTTTGTTCTTTGCACAAGCCATGGTTTGTGATCAGGGGCAACAGGGCATGTGCGATAGAAGGATTTAATGTTGAAGCTGCAAGCTTGTAAACCAGGTGGGGCATTTGCAACCTGCACAACAAATTCTTATTGAGCATGATCAAGTATAGTACAGCATTGTATGATAAGTGAAGGCACATTGGCCACAATATAAGCAACTGTGAAGGCCGTATTAATGCATGTCAAGAAGTCATCTTTATCAATGAAAGAGTTGGCAGAAGGAAAGGATTTTGAAGCTATTGAGAGGTTGCAACAGATGTGGATTCTGTTTGGAAGGTCCTGGCCCTGAGGTTGGAAGGCAACTGTGAAAGGAGATGAGACAAATGGGCCTCACAAGATGGATTCAACCTCTGCTGGGGAGTAAGGGCCTGATGTCCTCCCTGCAGCAACCTCCTTGTCAATATATTTATAGATAGCCACAGTGGAAATCAGAGAAAAGGACAGATTCAGATGAATGATAGTTTGTTGAATTGTGGGAAAAGTCCCCAGGGGAAAGCCATGACAAAGCTGGAAAGCAAGTAATGGGTAAGCGTAGGAGAGGTCATGTTTGGCAAGAAGTCATTAGAAAGCATCAGGATTATAAGGGTGTACAACTTTGAAAAAGATTTTTGGAAAGGAATGTGTGGCTGGATCAAAGACAGGGCAATGAGCAATTTTTGATGATATATCAGGATAGCAGAGCAAACAGGATGGGGGCAATAGATATACGAGAAGGCATGATGGGCTGAGCAAATGTGGGTACAAGCATCTTCAGCATAGGAGCAACGGCTGGCACCACAGATGTTGTAGGACATGCAGATCTGCTGTCTGGATGGAGTGAGGAGGTCTTGGTCACATATGTGGGCCCAGGTGGGCCTGCCATCTGAGAAAGTAGATGGTTTGGATTCCCCATGATGTTTCACAATGCTGTGTCCTCCTTTGGTGCATAGCAGGCAACAGGAAGAGAAGGAGGTCTTCTCATTGCCTGGGGGAAAGGGCCGGGAAGGGGTAGAGAATAAGGTGGAGGAGGGTGGCTGGTGAGGGCAAAAGGAGGCAATGATAAGATTCACCTTTTTGTCAAGCTCAATTTTGGAGTCGAACTTGTTGCAAGCGTCCATATAATGGAGGAAGTACATGTGGACTATATGGTTCAGGGAAGAAGTGGAAGTTCAAGCACAGGTCCCTCTCCAGTACCTTCCAAGCATCATAGTATTTTGTCTGGCCCTCACAGTGGGAGAAAAATTCGAAGTGCTTCCTTAGCCACATTGAATAGTGGCCATTGGGGCCCTCAATGTTGCAGGACTGCTGGAAGACAAAATAATTTTCAGTGGCTTCATTCCAGTCACTACATAACATGAAAAGGTTATTGCCAAACTTCGTCATCAGCTTCTCAATGTCAAGGATGTGGACTGCAGACATGGGGGAATCAGGAGAGGTAGGGTTCACCTTCACCTTCGGGAGTGTCGAGCCTATGTTGGAGATGTAGCATAGGTTCTCCTGTAAGAAGAAGTTGAGCAGCAAGGAGGAATGGGCCTCAGTGTCAAAGAGGACGCAATCAAAAGTGACTTCACATATGATGCCCAGTGAGCACTCAGCTAGTTCATGTGTACCAAGTACGCAGACATGCTTATAGTCTGCCAAACTGGGGGCATTACCCTTGCATTTCCTGGGAAGCTTGGACAGAGCATGGTGGAGGGAGGTGTTAATAAGGTCCTTGAACTTCTTGAAGATGGAGGAAATGCAGAGCTGATAAATATTGTCTGGCTCTATAGTGAGAGGGATGCCATCAGGGAGCTGCCTGTGGGATGATTGGCTGGGTCCATAAGATGGTCAATGCTCTTGCACTCACAAGCAAGGTTGGCCTGCTCAATCTCCATGTTCAGGGTGAGCTTATTGAAAAGGGAGAGCTTCTTGAAAGCCAGAGTCCTTTCCAGGGAAATGTGAGTTCTGTGCTACTAGTACAGGGGAGATAGGAATAATCATGGGAACAGTTGCTGATGTCAAGGCAGGCTGTTTCTTCAAAAACCCGATTCCTCAAGGGAATCAGTCAGTTTTCTCTTTTCTTCTTCTGACAAATTCCTGTAAATTGTTTTGATATGAGCATACATGTTACGACAAAGGTTTGATCCTATGTCACAATGGCAAGTCTTACTCTATCTGTCTGTTCTGTTCTCTCGTACCCCCTCTGTAAGGTCAGTATACAATATCTGTGCTTGTCCCTATTCAAGGTCAATCAAGTGTTCGGATGAGCTAAGTCTTTATCAAGACACTTGATTTGAGATCGTCTGATGAGCGAAGAGGAAGGTGGATTATCTAGGTCAAAGTTAAAGAATACAGTTTGTACAAGGGGTTTATATACTAATGGATTTGGTGCATAGACCAAGTCAATTTGGGATAAGATGTCATAGAAAATGAGTCAGGATGAGTAATCATGAGAGAAATAGTCTATAAGGGGAAAGTCCGCAGTCGAGCTGACTGAGAGTGCAGTAAGTATGTCATATATGGTGAGTCAAGAGTGATTGGGTCAGAGCAATGAGTAAAAGAGATGTTGTAATAGTTCAGAGTAAAGAAAAGTTGTAACATTACCCCCTTTCTATGTTCGAAATCACTGAGTTCGAATTTTCCTATGTTGCCAAGTTATGTTCGGCATCTTCGCTATAATAGTCTTCATCATCAAATGGTTCATAGGAAGTTATTCTGGGAGGAAAGACAGGGTGGTTCACCATAATACTGTTCGCTGCAGCATATCAGTTTCGATAGTCTTCGGGACAATCACTAGTTTCGTGTCCTGGTGTGTCTTTGTGACAAGAGATGCATTGGTAGTCTCGACATTTCGTCCAATGGTGTTCGATTTTCCCACATAGGGTGCATCTTGGTTGTAATCGAGTGATGTGATAATGATGAAATGGAATGGAGTTTTTGAGGCATTCAGCTGGTAGATGTCCAGGGGCATTGTCATGACAGAATTTGCATTGATAGCAGTGGCAATGTACTTTGTCATGTCCGCATTTGTTGCAGATGGTACAGTCATGGGTTTTTGCTCATCGTCTGGTTTCTCTGGTGATAAAGAGTTCAGTTGGTATATGTTCGATGGGTTTATTGGAATCATCAGAGATGTTAATGACGGTTCTTCTGTTTGCAGGTGGTTTCTTCGGGAATATTTGTTCGACCGAAGGGGATTGGGTGGAGGGGTAAGGGTTTCTTCATTCAGTTTGTCAGGTTTGTTTAAAAATGACAGGGGATGGTGATCTGTTGTTGAGAGGGGAAAAGTGTCTAATGGAGATCGGTTCTTCCGGTGTAATGACAAGTTTTGAAGGATATGTGATGGTTGGTTTCAATGGAGTGAGGAGATGGTTTAAGAGTTGGTCAGCATCAGTATTCAGGAGAAGGTCGATGTTTTCATTGAGTAAGGAGTCGATCTTTTTAATGGCTTCTGAGTGGATCTTTCATAGCCCTAGAAGGGTATAAGTGTTCTTGATAATGTTTGAGTCAAGAGGGTCACTGATACAAGAAAGAACAGTAGTTTGGAGGGGTTCGTGACCAAGAAGTTCTTGCATGCATGAACGACAGAGTTTTCTAAGGTGTTCTTGGATGTTGGGGATGGTGGCTTTCTGGATAGAAGAAGACATGAGGATGAGGTTTTTGAGGGAGGTTGTCATTCAAAGGAGGTGATGGGCAAGTTGGTATTCTTTCAAGATTTCTTGAGTGTTTTTAAGGTTGCTTGGTGGTTCCCATATGTTGTTACTAATGGGGTATCCTTTTCACTTGACAAGATAACAGTATCCTCTACCCCATTTCTTGTGACTCGTGATAGCTTCTATCCCGTATTCTTCTTCTCCTTCGATAAGGTCAGGAGGTGGTTTCACGAAGTTCGGACCATGGGCTTTGGTTTCATGATAAGGTGATAAGAGTGATGCATAGAAGATATCATGAATTTGCCATTGGTTCGGGAGTTGTAGATGGTAGGTCACTGGTCCCAAGACTTCTGTTATTGTGAAGGGTCCTTCTCTTTTTGGGGCTAGCTTTCTAGATTGGTAGCCTATCTTCAAGTTCCATCCATCAAGCCACACCTGTTCTCCTTTTTTGAACGGGGTTAAACCTTGTGTTGTTCTTTCAGTGACCATTTGTCTCGCCAGTTCATGCGCAGCAGCAGCTTCATTTTGTGCTTCTTTGAGGGTCGTAATTTGTTGTTCTGCAGTGGGCGCATTTGTCTTCTCAAATGCCAAGGGGATATCTTTAGGTTCATACCCCATCATGAGGTAGAATGGGGTCTGTTTTGTGGTGGAGTGAGCCTTCTGATTGTGGCTGAACTCCATAAGGGGGTTGAGTTGTTTCCACATTTCGGGGTTGTTGGAGCAGAAGATTCTGAAATAGATTTCCAGCTCATAATTGACCCTTTCTGTTTCTCCATCGGTCTGAGGGTGATATGCCATGCTTCTGAGCATTTTAATTCCTAGGAGTCAGGCCATTTCTCTGAAGACTTGTGAGGAAAATTGTGGGCCGCAGTCAGATAGAAATGAGTCAGGGAGTCCAAAGCATCGGTACACATGATCAATGTAATTTTGTGCCATGAGCATGGCATCAATCGTCTTGTTGCAGGGAATAGAAATTACCCTCTTTGTAGATCCATGGTCTACCACGACCATGAGACTGTCCAATCCATCGCTTTTGGATAAGTCTGTGATGAAGTCACAGGTGACTTGTGAAAATGGTGTTGCGTTTTCTTGTCCTTTGATTGGTATTAAACCAGGGGATGAAGGGTGTGTATTAACCTTCATTTGTTGACAAATAGCGCATTCCATGACATAGTTTTTGACAAAAACTGTTATTCCAGGCCACCAGTAGTTTCGGCGGATTAATTCTAGAGTTTTGAAGTGCCCTGAGTGTCCTTCAGTTAAGGAGTCATGGTATTGTTTCACAATTTCTCAACGCAGCTCTTCATGCGGAGGGATGTAGCATCTGTTTTTGAAGAATAATAATCCTTCTTCGGTTTTCCAGTCTTCCAATTTTGATCTAATTGGTAGAGGGCCGTTTTCTTTTATGGCGAATAATGCTTTCACAAAGAAGTCATCTTTTGCAGTTTCTTCTTGTACTTCATTCTGGAGTTCAAGGTTGATCATTTTGATGAAAATGTTATTGGGTAAGACAATTATATCATCATTGTCAATTTCATTGGTGATGTGATCAGGTCATCAGGAGAGGGCGTCTGATTGGATCATTTTGGATCTGGGGGTGTGGATGAGTTTTAAGTCGAATTCTGATAGGAATAAGCTCCAATTCAACTTTTGGGCAGTTCAGAAATACATCAGATTTTTGTGATCTGATAGGATGATTGTGGGGAATGGGGATCCTTGGAGGTAATGTCGCCAGGTTTCCAAGGCACGAACTATACCCATTAGTTCTCTGTCATAAATCTCATAGTTCCGTTGTGTCGCATCAAAGGAGTGGGAAATGTATCCACAGGGGTGCCAGTCTCCATTCATGTCTTTTTGTCGTATGACTGCTCCAGTGGCAAACTTGGAGGCATCGGTTTTGATGACAAAAGGTTTCGTCGAATCAGGCATCAGAAGCACTGGTGCTTTCTGGAATTCTTCTTTTAATTTCTCAAATGCTTCTTCACAAGCATTCATCCAATTCCATGTTAGATCTTTCTTCGTTAAATCATTCAAGGGTCAGGCAATGTCGGCGTAATGACCAATGAATTTTCTATAGAAGTTTCCAAATCCTAAAAAGGATCGGACTTGTTTCACGGTTGTCGGTGACGGCCAGTTCTTGATTCCTTCTAATTTTGCTGGATCCATCTTGATCTGATTTTCACAGATGATCATTTCTAGATAGTCAACTTCTGTTGCTTCAAAAGTGCACTTATCTAGGTTTGCGAAGAGATCGTTCTCTTGGAGTTTCTGGAGTTCTTCTTTCCTTTTTGAGAATATCAAGATATCGTCAATATAGATTAAGATCCATCCTTCATTGGTTTCCATGATGAAAATGTCGTTCATCATGTTCTGGAATGTCGCTGGGGAATTGCATAAACGAAAGAACATTACCAATGGTTCAAAAAGGCCTTTGTTTGTTTTGAATGCCACTTTCTATTCATCACCTTCTTTGATCCGAACATTGTTGTATCCCCATCGAAGATCGAGTTTCGTGAAGTATTTTGCTTCTTTGAGTTTGTCTAGGAGTTCATCAACTTGTGGTAGAGGATAGGCATTTTTGATTGTTCCCTCGTTTAGACATCTATAATCTTGGCATGGTCTAAGTTTCTTCAAGTCTTTCTTGGAGACAAAGAAGAATGGTGATGCCATTGGGGATTTCGAGGGTCAGATATATCCTTTTCTGAGGTTTTCTTCAAGGAACTCGTCTTGTTCTTTCTGTTCTTCGGGTGATAATGGGTAGATTTTACAATCTTTGGGGATAAAATCGGTTTTGAGATCGATGGCGTGATCCCATGCTTTTCGTTCCGGCATTCGTTCCGAGGCTTCTTTTTCGAATATGGTTCTATATTCGGCATAGACTTCTGGGAGTTCAACTTTGGCTTTATCGTCAATGTGTTGGTGAGCCAATCCTTGGGATATGGATGTTTTTGCTTGAATCCATATTTCCTCATTTTCTAACCAACTATCTAGTAGGCCTTCTAGAATGGGTCCATTGTCTGGAAGAGTTTCGAAAACTTCTTCCATGTCAGGTCTGGGTTGGGGTTTGATGACCTCCATTCTTGCCAGTTCTATACTTCGCACAAACATTCTGCTGAAGGTGTTTTCCACATGTATGGAGTCAATATCGACTTTTCCGGTGTTCCAATCTATTTTTGGGTTGTATTGCTTCAACCAGGGAAGCCCCAAAATTATCTTGTCTTTTCCCAATTTCATGACAAGGAATCTGGTACTGATCTTCTTTTTGCTCATTTGTATCTTGAGCCATATGCAGCTTTCGATAGTTCCGGAATTGTTCTCAGTTCCATCTGCATTAAAGATCTGGATCTTCTTTTCTATCGGGATTAAGGCGATCTCATTCTGTTTGGTGAACTTTTTATCAATGAAAGTTCCACCTGCCCCTGAGTCGATTAGGGCATTCATTTCAAATCATTTGTTGGTGTTTCTTCCTTCTCCTGTTACTACCAGTGGAATGGTGAAAGAGTTCTGATTGGCACTGGCTAGTAGTACAGGTTTAAGAGGAATACATGTGGGAGCGGGTACTGACGTTGAGGCAGGCTGCTTCTTTAAAAACCCTGGTCTTCCATAGTGTCAGTCAATTTCTTCTTTTCTTTGTCTGACAATCCTCCATAGATTGTTTTGATATGGGCATATGCTCCTCTGGCTTCTTTGAAGGTTGGGTGGGGGTTCATTGGTGGAGCATATGGTGCCAATGTTTTTCTTGACCCAGTGGACGATCCAGGTCCATGGTCATTTGCTCTGTGTCTGGCTTGGTGACACATGAAGCACAATCCTTTTTTCATGTGATCGGCCTGTTCTTGGGCCGTCAATCTGTCGATCTCCATTGCATTGGGGTCGACTGGTGGGACATATCAGGGAATATTCTTGTTTGGGAAGCGAAATCCCTTTTTCTTCGCATCGGTTCCTCCTTTCAATCTATTGGCGATTGCTCGCCCTCTTCTTCATTGGTTGTCAAGTTTTGAGGCTGTGGTGTGCCAGCCTATGATTGTGGTTGGAGGATTCTCGAGGAAGGGAGCATTTATTCCCTTCATGAACCATTCTATAAGTGGTCTGTCCTGTGTGACTCCGCTGTCGTTTGTATTGATCTTGAATCTTTCGATGAATTCATCAGCTGTCCCACTGGTCATTGTTTCTGTTTCCATCTTGGTGATTACATCACCTGGTTTTTCTGGGGTGGCGAAGGATGTGGTGAGGGCATTCTTGAATATCGTCCAATCTCATAGTTGCGTCTGTTCTTGTGTCTGTTTCCAGTAGGATTGTTTCCATGATCCTGCTGTTCCTTCTTTCATGAACGAAAGAGCGAATATGATCTTCCGTTGGTCTGTGTTGTAGATGTCAGTGTTCATCGCCAAATACATCTCGAGTTCAATCAAGAACTCTTCTAGTTTCTCTCTTTTCCCTGTGAAGGGAGTCGGTGTGTTCATTTTGGTTTCTTTGTTCGGGACTGCAGCAGCAGCAGTTTCTGATTCTTGTGCCATTCTCAATGACAATGATTTGAATTGGATCAGGGGTTCTGGTAGGGTCTGGGATTGAGCAAGTGATCCAGGTTGAGTCGGATAGTTGTTCCAATCTGGTTCTGGTGAGAGTGACTGTCTCTCTGTTTCTGTTTCTGTTTCTTCTTCGATCAAGGGAAGCGGTTCCCTGTACAATTCAATGGTGGGCGCCAAAGCTTGGGTAAGCTGTGGTGTCGAGAGCTTTGACCTTTTGTTATGACAAAGGTTTGATCCTATGTCCCAACGGCAAGTCTTACTCTATCTGTCTGTTCTGTTCTGTCGTACCCCCTCTGTAAGGTCAGTATACAATATCTGTGCTTGTCCCTATTCAAGGTCAATCAAGTGTTTGGATGAGCCAAGTCTTTATCAAGACACTTGGTTTGAGATCGTCTGATGAGCGAAGAGGAAGGTGGATTACCTAGGTCAAAGCTAAAGAATACAGTTTGTACAAGAGGTTTATATACTAATGGATTTGGTGCACAGACCAAGTCAATTTGGGATAAGATGTCATAGGAAATGAGTCAGGATGAGTAATCATGAGAGAAATAGTCTATAAGGGGAAAGCCCGCAGTTGAGCTGACTAAGAGCACAGTAAGTATGTCATATATAGTGAGTCAAGAGCGATCGGGTCGGAGCAATGAGTAAAAGAGATGTTGTAATAGTTCAGAGTAAAGAAAAGTTGTAACAATACACTCCATCGGCTTTCTTTAAAGCGGCGGGGTAAGATGTCAGCATCAGGGGTGTCTGTGGTGGCGCATATTGCCTTCTGGGTGCAGGAGGTGGTCCAGATCCTCCTGATCTATGATCACTTGCTCTATGCCCTAGTAGATGGCATACAAAGCAAAGGCCTTTCTTCATATGATCAGCTTGTTCTTGAATGGACAATCTGTCCATGTCCATCACGTAGGGGTCTCTGGTAGGTGGTGTGTATCAGAGAGGGTGGTTAGAGAGGCACAGTCCCCTTTTCTTTATGTCGTTTCCTCCTTTCAATCTGTTGGTGATTGCCCTTCTTCTCCTCCATTGGTTGTCCATTTTCAAGGCTGTGGTATACCAGCCTTGGATCATTGTCGGTGGATTTTCGAGATTTAGAATCCTATTGAGGAGAGGGGTATTCAGCCCTTTCATGAACCATTCTACTAATGGTCTGTCTTGCGTGACCTTGCTCTCAGCCTCATAGATCTTGAATCATTCGATGTATTCATCGGCTGTCTGGCTGGAAATCGTCTCCATTTCCATTTTTGTGACTGAGTCACCTTCTTTGTCAGGGGCAGAGAACGATTTTCTCAATGCCCTTTTGAACTTGTCCCAGATTCCTAGATTGTTGTTCTCTCTAGCCTGTGTCCAAAATGACTGTTTCCATGACCCTGCTGTTCCATCCTTCATGAAGGACAGGGCGAATATGATCTGTCAATTGTCATTGTTGTATGTATCCTCATTCATGGTGAGGTATATGTCAGTTTCGATCAGAAACTCTTCTAGTTTCTTTCTGTCTCCTGTGAAGGGGGTCAGTGTGTTCATCTTCACTTCTTTCTGAGTGGCATTGACTGTGATTGGCTGTACAGGGTTTGCTGGTGGAGCGGGTGGAGGTGGAGCTTGTTCTGGTTCCACATGTTCCATTCTAGGTGTGGGTGGTAAGGTGCCAGATTGACTCATATCTGTCACTGTGATTGGTGTCTGAGTTTCGGATTCAAGAATTGATTCAATCAAGGGGTAGGATTCGATCAGTATGAGTTCATATGGGAATAAGGATGTAATGGTGGGTGCTGAAGCTTGAATAAGCTGGTGGTAGTGAGAGCTTTGACCTTGTGTAACGGCTTTACTATTCCCTAGTCATGTCTTCTGTTCTGTCTTCATAGGCATGCGAACTGGTTGCCTAAATCACAAGAGCCCCGCTATACAGTTGGTCACTTGTTCTGCTTGAGCCCTGCTATATGGATGGTCACAAGTATCTTCAGAGCTCTGCTATACAGTAGTCACTGATATCGGTTCAGCAGAGCTATGTCTCTTACAAGAGCACTTAGTTTGAGAGTGGATCAATGGGCAAAGAATAGATTATTAGCCTAGGTCAAAGCTAAAGAATACAGTTTGTACAAGAAGTTTATATACTAATGGGTCTGGCGCACAGACCAAGTCAATCTGAGATAAGATGTCATAGGAAATGAGTCAGGATGAGTAATTGTGAGAGAAATAGTCTATAAAGAGAAAGTCTGCAGTCGAGCTGACTGAGAGCGCAGTAAGTATGTCATATATGGTGAGTCGAGAGCGATTGAGTCGGAGCGATGAGTAAAAGAGATGTCATAATAGTTCAGAGTAAAGAAAAGTTGTAACAGGTCCAGCTCTAAGTTCTCCCCCTTGTTTGTGGAACCGGGATTTGGTGGTAGAGTGCGATGACTCAAGCCTTGCTCAAAGATCATGTTGTGTGAGCAGTAAGTCCTACCAGTTGATCAATTGAGGAGGTGATAGGAGTCCCTGCTGAAATAGCCAATAAGAACACATTTGTGATTGACCATACATCCAGCTTCCCTCCTCCAATCTCAACTGGGATCTTCATATAGGCAGTGCAACCAAAGGGACAGAGGTGGGAGATATCTGGGCGAAGGCCCGTCCAGTCCTTGTAGGGTGTGGTGTCAGGATGGCAGGTTGTGGGGATGAAATCCTTCAGGTAGATGATAGTGGCTGCGACTTCACACCACATGGAATGGGGAAGGCCACTGTCATTCAAGAGGACACGTGTCCTCTCAATGATGGTTTGGTTGCTGTGCTCGACTACACCATTGGACTCAGAGGAGTAGGCAGTGGTCATCTCGTGTACAATGCCATGTTCAGTGAGGTAAGTGCTCCAGAGAGTGTTACAGAATTCTGGCCCCTCATCAGTTCTGATACAGAGGAGCTTCCTTTCCATCTGTCATCCCGCCATCGCATGGTATTGGACCTATGTGGTCTGTCATCTCGGTTGTCTATATCGGGACATTCAGTTCTATGCCTTGTATATACATTATATTCCTGTACTCGTCACATACTTCATCTCTTATTCATTCGTTCTCCTGTCCGCTGTCTCAACTCTGTCTGTTCATCAGATTATGGGCCTCTGTCCTGGACTATAGTCGACTTTTCATGGCAGAAGCAGCTCTCTACAGGCTGGATTCCATCTCATCCACTCCGATAATGTTCCTCATCAAAACATTCCTCACAACTCTATGACCCTGACACCGCCATTCCATGCTGCGTCAGCAACTTTCATGCTGCTGGTACTCATGCCGACTTGTTGTATCTCTGTCACCTTCAGCTTTTATCTCTCTCTCATATCTCTTTCCTTGTACACACTCTCAGCTCTCACTGCCACCACCATCTCTCTCAGCCAACACTTTTTACGACTCTTGTCTCATCTCTCATCCTGACTCTACAACCCTAGCATTCTGCTAGCAGCTTCCACGCTCTGGTCTCACGAACCGACCCATTGTATCTCTGTCACAAGAGTCCTTTCACAGACTTGCATCAATTGTTCACTCATTCCAGTCTTTTGACACCCTGTCTCAACGTTGCAAACTTAACACTCCATTAGCCGCTTCCATGCATCCAGCTGTGCATGCCGAAGTATCGTATTTTTGTCACCAGAGCCCTTCCATGGTCTCGCCCTTATGTCTCTCTCCAAGCAGACTCCGTTCCTTGACTTTGTCTTCATCACCTTCCACATTCTCTCTGACATCTCCATCTCTCTTAGGCTCCCACTCTGCATTCATTTAGCTTTCAACTTTCTTTCCCACCTTGCTTACTATGCCTCGAAGACGACAAAACCTCCCTTCCGCTGATACGACCGTTGAGTGGCTGCGCCTGTATTTGCGCTTTTCCCATAGTTTTGTCAGTACAGAATGCAATGTTGGGCTCATTATAAACATTATTCTATTGGAACTGCTGGTACTAATGGCTACCTAAGAGTGTCTAAATACCACTGGACTACCTTTGGTCATAATTATAGGAATAGTCTCTTTGAGGGCTTAACTATGACTTGACACAACCTTTCATTTCTCATTGGATAAGACCAGTGAGGGGACCAGTATTGATGCTACTATTGTATGACCTATCACCCTATCCACCTTATCCAGAAACACCCTGATTATCTGTGGACTTAATGAGGGCTCAGGGGATTTGCTATCTTGAACACGAGCATCCAAAAACCCATGCATCACAGAACATGTCGTGCGATCACTAAAGCCATGATGCTGAGCATGTGAATTACCGGAAATAGAAAGAACTCTGGAAACGGGTTCCGAGGGCCTGGAACTGGTCCCTGACACTTTGGAACATGATTGATGGCAACTGGGGACTCCGATCAATATTGATGCAGCATTCTATAATGCTCGCGCACCCTCGCAACACACGGAAACCTCATGGAAATGGCCCGTGCACAGCACTGAACATGCATGCAAAGGCTATTAGATTGATTCCCCATTTGATTTGACTCATTTCTTGTGATAAACTCTATTTATTTTAGATTACCACTCTTTGTATAAAAACCCCCGAAAACTGTAGAATACAAAAGAGTAGTGCCCAGGACTGAACCCCTCAGAATCTCTCTCCCTCGGCAGCTGGCCGTTGTAAACTGTTTGACTGGAACTGGCCTCAGTGGCATGCTGTTAACTATACTGTGACTGTTTAAAATCATTATTTTTATGATTATTGTACTGAGTTGGAAAACTCTTACAACTTCGGCCAACCCTGGACCCTTAGTCAGTATCAATGGATCTTTGATCAAGCCTTTTGAATGAGGCTTGATACCTCTTTGCACCTCACGAACTTGTTATGCTGAGTGGTTTTGGTGTTGGTTTGAGGTGTTTTTGCACTTCTCACTCTTCATCATTTTCCGTCTCATCACCACAAATCTTCATTCACCACAATCTATCCTGTCAACACACCCTACTTTTACTCAAGCAAAACTGTTATTGCAATCTGTGGTGAAACCCAAACCATCACACTGTGCTTCATGAAACCCACCAAACTACCGCCCAGAGAAGGATGAAACCCCAGTCCTCTGACTCTTACTTGACTCTGTCCTCCCTTATCATGCATCCGAGTGACGCTTTCTTTTTCATAACTACAAAGCCAAGCACCGCGTTCTCAAGACTATTTACAGAGATGTGATAGTTGAAGGCACTGGGACTCTTCACCTTTGGATTGCTACTCTTGGCCAACACCATAATGTAACTCTCCACAACTGTCTTCATGTTTCCAATGCCCCTGGCCATGGTCTTCTGTCCATCCCACATCTTCTCGATCTCAACTACTCTATCATGCTGGCTGGCCACTTGCCACGTCTTATTGTAAGCCATATGGCAATTTTTATTGAGGCTCTGCCCCTGACTCATTCGACGTTGGTTCCAACTTCTTCACATCCTCCTCACTCACATCAACCCTCATCATTGTCAACTATTCTTCCTACTATGTCAATATCATTGACTGGTCCTCAGCCTTAGGCTATTGCTATGTCTTCGATCTCACCCTTCATCAGACTTGCCTTCTCATCACCACCAGGGCTGACTCCTACACCAACACCCCTATCTTTGCCCCTTCCCTCACAACCACCTGTTCTCCCATGATCATCTATTTTTCCTTCACAGCAACCACCTCTCCCTCTATGGCCACGGCCACTTCTACATCTCTCCCTGCGACCACCACCTGTTCCTCCATAGCCACCACCTATTTTTTCATGGCCACCATCTTTACTCTCTTTATAGCCTCGTTTATGGGGGCGATATTATGGAAGTGTCTTTCATCTTCCTTGTTCCTTGTTTCAATATCCTTTGCTGATGGGGGTATATTGGACCTATGTGGTCTGTCATCTCAGTTGTCTATATTGGGACATTCAGTCCCATGCCTCATATATATATTATATTCCTGTACTTGTCGTATACTTCATCTCTTATTCATTCATTCTCCTGCCCACTGTCTCGACTCCATCTGTTCTTTACATGAAAGAGTGGTCTCAGCACATTTGTCCGCTGTTAAGACACACTAAACCTATTACTAGGCTTTTGCGGGCTTACAAGAATCAAACAACAGAAATGTGAAGGGGGAAGTTTATATTGACCAGAAGTCCTCACACTAGGTTATAGTGGAGTTCTTAAGAGAATACAACTAGAGTTACAGGTTTTGGGCTACTCTATATATACTATACTAGCCAAAACTTATCAACCAATAGGATATGGTCCAGATATCCTCCAATAGGATATGAGCCAGAGATAAGAAGATAAGGAGATAAGAGATAAGAGATAGGAGATAGGAGATAGCCAAACAAGAACAAACAAAGATAAAATGAAATGAAGTCGGATTCATGTTGTTGACCTTTTATAATA
>Ga0307516_10004884_pt1 | contig 16323 bp, 11 predicted proteins | sample 19_EM_MG_FD_203310 | JGI IMG/M metagenome (GOLD analysis project Ga0307516, IMG submission 203310) | Populus trichocarpa ectomycorrhiza microbial communities from riparian zone in the Pacific Northwest, United States - 19_EM | ecosystem: Host-associated > Plants > Roots > Unclassified | place...
CGAAGGCGCGCGACGAAGAAACCAACGGCCCGCAGAAGGCCTTCGCCGGCCCGATGGGCAAGAACAGCCTGATCGAGAACCTGTGGATCGAGCACAAGGTGGCGGCCATCTGGGTGGGCAACGACCCGCCGTACCAGAGCCAGCCAACCGATGGCCTCATCATCCGCAACTGCCGCATCCGCAACACCTACGCCGACGGCGTGAACCTCGACAACGGCACCTCGAACTCGATCGTCGAGAACTGCCACATGCGCAACACCGGCGACGATGCGGTGGCGATCTGGGCTATCCAGTGGACGAAGTGGGTCGCCTACAAGACCTACGAGTTCGGCCCCAACTTCTTCACCGACGAGCAGCGCAACGCGCCGGACCAGGGCATCGGCCACGGCAACATCGTTCGCCACGTGTCGGTGCAGATGCCGTGGCGCGCCAACTGCTTTGCGGTCTACGGCGGGGCTGACAACATCTTCCGCGACAGCACCTGTGAAGACGTGTTGACCTACCCGGGCATCCTGATCGACCACGAGTTCAGCCCGTATCCGTTCGCGAAGCCGCGCACGACCTTCCAGAACATCTCGCTGACGCGCGCCGGCGGCACGATGTTCCGCGAAGACGGTCCCAACCCGTGGCACCACGGCGCGCTGAAGTTCTACCTGCGCGAAGGCAGCATCACCGACATCTACGTGAAAGACGTGGACATCATCGAGCCGACCTACGCCGGCATCGAGTTCCGCGGCTTCGGCACGCCTTACGTCCAAGGTGAACGCATCCCGCCCTATGCGTTGCAGGCCGCCGACAACGCGACGATGACCAACGTGAAGCTCGAGAACGTGCACGTCAAGCGTGCCGGCACCTACGGCATCGAGGTGGCCGACGGTGGTGGCCGCGGCTCGGTGCGTTTCGTTGGCGTCACCGTGGCCGGTTCCAAGGTCGCGCCGCTGCAGCGCGAGAACGCGCCCGACAGCTTCTTCGACAAGGGCGCGGGCAACAAGGGCTGGTGACCAGCCTGCAAGGTGGCGCTCCGTGCATCCGTGCATCCGTGCATCCGTGCATGGGGCGCCGCGCCGCTGTGCCCGATCCATTCACATCACAGACTACCCAGAGACCACGCATGACACCCAAATTCCTGTGGGCCGTGTTGGCCAGCGCTGCGATGCTGGCCGGTTGCGGCGGCGCGGCTGACGAAACTTCCAGCGCGCCAACCGCTGGGCAACGCGCACATGCGCTGTCCGCACCGGCTGACGCTGACGCGCCCGCCATGGCCCCTGCGCCGCGCATGACCACCCCGTGGACCGACGCCGCCTTGCAAGCGCCCGTCCCACTGCCCGAATACCCGCGGCCGCAGATGACGCGCACCGACTGGCTCAACCTGAACGGCATGTGGGCCTACCGCGGCGGCGCCGGCGCGCCCGATGCCGAGCACCCGCCGGCCAGCGCACCGAGCTTTCCGCAGAACCCCGAGCAGATCCGCGTGCCTTACCCGGCCGAGTCGTACCTGTCGGGCATCCAGCGCATGGGCGAGCGCCACCTTTGGTACAAGCGAAGCTTCACCGTGCCGGCGGGCTGGTCGGGCAAGCATGTGCTGCTGAACTTCGGCGCGGTCGATCGGCTGGCCACGGTCTACGTCAACGGCACCCAGGTCGGCCAGCACAGCGGCGGCTACGACGCCTTCAGCTTCGACGTCACCAAATATCTGAAGACCGGCTCGAACGAGCTGGTGGTCGGCGCCTTCGACCCGACCGACGGCAGCGACATGCTGGGCAAGCAGACCAATTCGCCCGGCGGCATCTTCTACACGCCCAGCTCCGGCATCTGGCAGACGGTGTGGCTCGAGCCCGTGGCCGTTGCCCACGTCGACAGGCTCGACCTCACGCCCAACGTCACCAACGAGTCGCTGAAGATCGCGCTCAAGGGCAAGAAGCTCGACGGGCTGACGATTGAAGCGGTGGTCTCGGCCAACGGCGTGAAGGTCGCCACCGCCAGCGGCGGTGCCGCCAAGCCGCTGAACGTGAAGGTCAGCAACCCGCACCTCTGGTCGCCGGACGATCCGTTCCTCTACGACCTGACGCTCAAGCTGAAGAACGCCAACGGCAAGGTCGTCGACCAGATCGGCAGCTACTTCGGCATGCGCTCGATCAGCGTGGGCGACGTGGGCGGCGTTCCGCGGCCGCTGCTCAACGGCAAGTTCGTCTTCCAGAACGGCCCGCTCGACCAGGGCTTCTGGCCCGATGGCAACTACACCGCGCCAACCGACGAAGCGCTGAAGTCCGACCTCGTGGCCATCAAGGATCTCGGCTTCAACATGGTCCGCAAGCACATCAAGGTCGAGCCGCAACGCTGGTACTACTGGGCCGACAAGCTGGGCCTGCTGGTGTGGCAAGACATGCCGCACGCGTGGGACGCCGAGAACAACACGGCTGTGCGAGACAAGGTGCGCGCCGAAGACCAGGAGATCGTCAACGAGCATCGCTCATCGCCCGCGATCATCACCTGGGTGATCTTCAACGAGAGCTGGGGCGATTTCGACATGCCCGGCATGGCGGCCACCTTCCGCCAGTGGGATGCGACACGCCTGATCAACACCCACTCGGGCATCAACTGGACACCGGGCGACAGCGGCGCCGGCGACCTGATCGACCTGCACGACTACCCCGGGCCCGCGGCGCCGGACTGGCAGCCCGGCCGCATCTCGGTGCTGGGTGAATACGGCGGCAACGGCCTTCGTGTGGACGGCCACATGTGGAACCCCGACTCCACCTGCTGCTACGTGCTCTACCCCGACCAGGCCTCGCTGCAATCGGCCTACGTGGGGCAGGTGAACCGCATCCGCGAATTGGCCAACACCAAGGGCTTGAGCGCGGTGGTCTACACCGAGATCACCGATGTGGAAGACGAACTCAACGGTTTCCTCACCTACGACCGGCGCATCCACAAGATGGACTTCGCCTTCGTTCGCGCTACCAATCAGGCGCTGGTCGAAGGCGTGCCGTACTTCCGGCTCGGCACCTCGTACTCGCTGCGCACCGTCACGCCGGGCGTCACCGACCGCTACATCCGCCACTTCGACAACCTGGGCTACACCGCGGTGGTCGACGACGCGAGCAGCGCCGTGCTGAAGCAAGACGCATCGTGGAAGCCGGTGACAGGCCTGTCGAACAGCGCGTGCCTGTCGTTCGAGTCGGTGAACATCCCGGGCAAGTTCATGCGCCACCTTGACGGCCGCATCCGCATCGACGCGAGCGACAACAGCGACGCGTTCAAGCAATCGGCCACCTTCTGCCCACGCAAGGCGCTGGACGGTGGTGGTGGCGTGTCGTTCGAGTCGGCCAACAAGCCCGGCTTCTACATCCGCCATCAGTCTGAAGGCGTGTGGCTGCACCAGTCCGACAACAGCGACCTGTTCAAGGCCGACGCATCGTGGGCGCAGCAGACGGGCTGGTGGCGCAGCGCGGTGATCCTGCCCACCGGCAACTTCCAATCGCTGCGCGTGCTGACCCCGGGCTTCGACAACCGTTACCTGCGCCACATCGACGGCGTGGCCAACACCGAGGTGGTGAATAGCGGCAGCGACGCGGTGCTGAAAGCCGATGCCACCTGGCGCCTCGTGCCGGGCCTGGCGAACGCGAGCTGCTACTCGTTCGAATCGCGCAACTTCCCTGGCGAATACCTGCGCCACCAGGCCTCGCGCGTGAAGCGGATGCCGCTCGAGAACTCAGACCTCTACCGCCAGGACGCCACCTTCTGCTCGGCAGGCGGGCAGGGCGGCGGCGTGCGCTTCGCGGCCATCAACTACCCGAACCGGTTCATGCGGCACTACGCGGCGGAGGTCTGGATCGCGGATGGCTACGGCGGCAGCGACTGGAACACCTCGGGCAGCTTCGAGAACGACACGCGCTGGGCCGTGGAGACGGCCTGGGCGCCGTGAGCACAGGGTGGCCGTTGCTGTGCGGCCGCCCAGCTGTTTCGAACTAGAAGAGGGCGGGCTACAAGCCCGCCCGATCAGGCAGGGATGACACACACATCGTCAATCTGAAGGAGACAGAGCATGTTGAATCATCTGAGGTGGGGAGTGGCTGCGGTAGCGATGGCCTGCACGGCTGTTCAAGCGGCGGAAGTGAAGATCTTCGGAGCACACGCGAAAGGTGCGGAGCTGGCGAAGATAGAGGCGGCGCGGCCCGCGGACCTGCCCGGCAAAGGCACGTTCCCTGTCAACGTGAACATGCGCCAGCTGCGCAAGTTGCCCATCAATGCCGAAGTCGAGCTGAACCTGCCCGACGGCCGCAGCGTCGTCGTGGTTCACGATGACACGCATCGCAGCGAATCGGGCAACCACACCTTCGTCGGCCATTTGCGCGACCTGGGGCCGGACTACCGCGTGATCCTGACCGAAGCGCCGGACGGCCTGGCCAACGGCATCGTCACCCTGCGCGAAGGTGGGCTGCGCGTTGAAGGCCGCACTGGCCAGACCTGGCTGATCGACCCGCAACGCGCTGGCATCGGCTATGCGCCGCTGGCTGAACCGCGCCTGCCCGAGACCTTGAGCGCCGCGGTCGACAAGAAGCTCGATGAGGCGGCCTCGCCCGAAGGCGCCATCCAGCCCCTGGCGCAAACGACTGTCGACATGATGGTCGTCTACACGCCCAACATGGTCAGCCGCTACGGCGGCGACGCCGGGGCCCGCGCACGCATTGACAGCCAGATGGCGATCTTCAACCAGATCCTGAGGGACAGCGCCGTCGAGGTGACCGCGCGCCTGGTCAAGACGCTGTACGTGAACCAGGACGACAACGTCAACCAGGGCACCTTGCTGACGATGATCACCAACGGCCAGGGCGCCTTCTCGACCGTGCGCCCTGCGCGCGACGCTGCCAAGGCCGACGTGGTGCACCTGCTGCACAAGCCGACAGTCGGCGTGGGCTCATGCGGCATCGCCTACCTCAGCGTCACCAAAGGCCCGGCCGGCCATGCCGACTGGGCGTATGGCGTGACGGACGACAACTGCCCGACGATGGTGATGCCGCACGAGGTGGGACACAACTTCGGCATGAACCACGACCACGCGCAAGGCGGCGGCGAGCCGGTGTTCCCCTACGCCTGGGGCTACATCGTGCCGGGCACGAACTACGGCGACGTGATGTCTTACGCCGGGACGCACTACTACAAGTATTCGAACCCACGCATCGGCGGCTGCTCGGGCCAGGCCTGCGGCCAGGATGGTTGGGCCGATGCGGCGCGGGCAATCAACGGCACGAAGGACATCGTCGCCAACTACCGCATCGGCAGCCTCGCACCGGCGTGCTTCTACGAGCACGCCAACTACGCCGGCAGAGGCTTCTGCGCGACGGCCGACAGCTCGTGGGTCGGGCAGGACTGGAACGACCTGATCTCGTCCGTGCGCGTCCCGGCCGGGGCCCGGGTCACGCTGTACGAGCACGCCAACTACGGTGGACGCGCGGTGGTGCTGACCGGTGACACCTCGATGGTGCCGCTGGATTTCAACGACAAGACCTCGTCGTTCAAGATCGCCCGCTGATGCGGGTGGAACCAGCGGCTGCGCACGAGCGCGCCGCTGGTCTCATTCACTGGTAGGGGAGAGACATATGCCGGTTCGTCCGTCAGGTGCCAGGTGCACGCCCATCGCGTTGGCCGTGCTGATACTGGGCTGCCAATTCGTTCCCAACGTCTTTGCGCAGGCCGCCGATTCCAACCCCAGGGATTGGGCGGTGATATCGGGGGCGGCCCGTTTCGAGGTGCTGTCGCCGCGCCTGATCCGAACTGAATTTGCGGGGGACAAGCAATTCCAGAATGCAGGCACCTTCAATGTGGTCGGCCGGAACCAATTTTCCAAGCCGAAATTCACCACTGAAACCTCGAATGGGTGGCTGACCATCACCACCGCGGCGATGGTGCTGAAATACAAGGAAGGCTCAGGCGCCTTCAATGCGCGCAACCTGATCGTGCACCTGACGGGCGACGAGCCGCTCGCGGTGGTGCCGTGGCAGCGCATCGAGTGCGAGCTGGGCAACCTGTGCGAGGCCGAGCAATTGGCCTCGACCGGACCATCGCTGGCCACCGACCACACCGGCTACACCGGCGAAGGTTTCGTGGCCGGTTTCACTAACGTCAACGACGGCCTGACCGTCGACGTGAACGTGCCCAATGCCGGCACCTATTCATTCCAGGCGCGCTACGCCAACGGCGTGGGCGGCGACGGCCAACACACCCAGCGCAGCCTGAGCCTGACCGTGGGTGGGGATGCCGCGCCGGCGCTGGCGCTGCCGACCACCGCCAACTGGGACACATGGGCCGTGGCGAGCGGCACGCTGCAGCTGAAGGCCGGCAAGAACACCGTGCGGCTCTTTCGCGCGGCGGGTGACTCCGGCAACGTCAACATCGACAGCGTGGCCGTGGTGAAGCTGGGCGCCGGCTTCCCGCCGCCGTCATCTCGCCAGGCGCTGGACTGCACCTACGGCACCGTCTGCGAAGCCGAGAGCAGCCGGCTCGCCGGCTCTGCCGCCACGATGACGGACCATGCGGGCTACGCCGGCCGCGGCTTCGTGGCCGAGATCAACCAGGGCTCCAGCCTGGCCACCCGCATCACCGGCGTGCCGACCGACGGCACCTACACCTTGCAGGTGCGCTACGCCAACAGCACCGGCAGCGATGGCTTGAACCAGACCCGCACAATGCGCGTCAGCGCCAACGGCGCCAACACCACGCTCAGCCTGCCATCGACCGGCAACTGGGACACGTGGAAGACCGCCGCGGTGGACGTGGCGCTGAAGGCCGGCGACAACGACCTGACGCTGAGCTGCCCAGACGCCACCAGCTGCCATGTGAATGCCGACACCATCGCCATCACGGCCACCGGGGCACCCGCCCTGATGGCGCACATCCCGCTGGGTGGCTACCGCCGCAGTCTCGACCAGATCCACGGCGGTGTGGCGCCGCTGACGCCGGGGCTGCTGCACCGCGATGGTTGGTACCGGCTGGACGACACGCTGTCTGGTCTGTACGACACCAAGACCGACGTGCTCAAGCCGCGCCCGTCCCATGGCAGCGAGGACTACCAGGACGGCTACGTGTTTGCCTATGGCAGCAACTACAAGAAGGCGCTGGGCGACCTGGCCACGCTGACCGGCCCATCGATGTTGCTGCCTCGCTGGGCCTATGGCGTGTGGTTCTCGGAGTACTACGACCGCACCGCGGCGGACTTCCAGAACAACATCGTGCCGCGCTTCCGCACCGAGGGCGTGCCGCTGGACGTGCTCGTCGTCGACACCGACTTCAAGGCGGTGGACACCTGGTCCGGCTGGGAGATCGACACGGTCAAGTTCCCCGACCCGAAGGGTTTCCTGGATTGGGTGCACGGCCAGGGCCTGTTCGCACCGTTCAACATCCACCCGTCCGTCGTCGGCAACGACCCGCAGTTCGCGCAGGCGCAATCCACCGCCAAGAACAAGCTGTTCCGCACCTACTGCGGCGGCACGGCCGGGTCCAACCCTTTCGGCTGTTATGGCTTCGACTGGGGCGACGCTGACCAGCTCGCCGCGTACTTCGGTCTGCACAAGCAGATGGAAGACCAGGGCGTGGACATCTGGTGGCTGGACTGGTGCTGCGACGGCTCGACGAACTCGCGGCGGGAAGTGGCATCGGATGCCTACATCAACCAGAAATATGCGGCCAGGGTGAGCAAGAAGGTCGGCCGTGGCTTCGCCTTTTCGCGGGCCTACGGCTCCGGCCCGGCCAACAACCTGCCCAACGAGCCCACCGGCCCGTGGGCGGACAAGCGCAGCACGCTGCACTTCACCGGCGACACCTACTCCACCTGGGAAATGCTGGCCACGGCGGGGGGCTACACCGCGGCCGAGTCGGCCGCCACCGGCATCGCGTCAGTCAGCCACGACATTGGCGGGCACAACAACCCGGGTGACCAGGCGCCGGGCGCCGAGCCGGGCACGACGCGCATGTCCGACGACATGTACGCCCGCTGGGTGCAATTCGGTGCCTTCCAACCCATCTTGCGCCTACACAGCAACCACAGCGACCGGCTGCCCTGGCAATACGGCGCGGCGGGCAAGGCTTCGGCCACCAAGTTCCTGCGCTTGCGCGAACAGCTCGTGCCCACCACCTACTCGTTGGCATGGAAGGCCAACAAGACGGGCGTGCCCCTGGTACGGGCGATGTACCTGGAGTACCCGAAGGAAGAGGCCGCCTACAACACCGCCTGGTCGCAGTACTTCTACGGCCCCGACATCCTGGTGGCGCCGGTCGCGTCACCTGGCAGCTCTGCCAGCACCTCGGTGTGGTTGCCGCCCGGCCAGTGGACCGACTATTTTTCTGGCACCACCTACAACGGCAACAGCACGCCGACCATCACGACCGACCTGAACGCGATGCCGGTGTTCCTCAGGCAGGGTGGGGTGCTGGTGACCCGCAGCGACAACGCGCCCAATGACGCACAGAACCCGATGACTGCACTGACCGTGACGTTGGCGACCGGTGCCAAGGGCAAGTTCACGCTGTTCGAAGACGACGGCAAGAACCCCGACCTGGCGCAGAGCGCCACCACCGCGATGGTGTACGACGAAAGCGGCGGCAGCCACACCTTGAGCATCAGCCCGGCTCATGGCCGCTTTGCAGGTCAGGTCATGCAACGGGCTTGGAGCGTCGTGTTCATGAACGCCAGCGCGCCCACCGCCGTGACGCTGGACGACGTGGCCGTGCCGCCGGGCAGTTGGCACTATGACGCTGGCAGCCGGCGCCTGACGGTGCAGGTGGCCCAGCGCCCAGTGACGAAGAAGACCACGGTGGCTTATCGCTGAACTGCCATTGACCTAGGCTCACACCCGTTGGTGGTGGCAGATCCAGTTCACTTCCCAGGTCTTGCCGCCGTCCGTGGAGAACGACTGTTGCCAGAGCGCGCGGTCAGGGCCCAGGCGCTGCCAGTGGTAGCGCACGGTGATCGGCTGGCCCTTGAACTCGTCCGGCCCTTCGAAGTCGGCTGAATCGCCTTCGAAGCGGCCGATCACCGGCGGCAGCAGCGCGCTGGTCTTCGGGTCGAAGCCGTTGCCGCGCGTGTCGAACGAATACAGGCCCCACAGCTTCGTGGTCGGGTTGTAGATGCGCAGGGTGGTGCCCACGTAACCCGGCCGCCAGGCCGCGCCGCTGAAGCGGTCGACATTGTTGATGCCGTCGGGCAGCTTGCTCGTTTCCAGTTCCGTGTCGAACTCCTCCCAGTCGGCCTCGGCCCCGCCGCGCCCGGTGAGCGGCGCGCGCAGCTTGCGGTTGTGGCTCTGCCAGCGGCCGATGAGGAAATCGAAGTCGTGCACCGGGTCAGCGGCGGCGGTGGATGTGAGCGTGGCAACGGCGGAAGGCATGGCAAGGCTCCTGTCGGTCGGGGAATGGGATGGGGTGGAAGCAGGCGCGGCAGACGCCGGCGCAGCCGTGGCGGCACCCACCGCCATCGCCCCTGCAGAGGCGATCAAGAGGGCTCCCACGCCGCGCGCCGTCCAGGCTTGTGCGCGCTCGCGGCGCTTGAGCCAGGGGCGGGCGCCGGCGGCCATCAACGCCACCGCGCCGTAGATCAGCGCCTGGTTGATGGCGATGATCCCGCCCATCGCCAGCGCCTGCGCCGCGGTGCTGCGCTCGGGCGTGTGGATGAATGAAGGCAGAACGGCCAGCGTGAACGCGTAGGCCTTGGGGTTCATCAGGCAGGTGGCCGCCGCCCGGAAGAAGGCCTGGCGCGTGCCCGCGATGGGTGCGCCAGGCACGATCGCCGGCGTGGCCGCCGAAGCGGTGGAAGCCACGCCCCAGGTTGAGCGAAGAATCGTCCAGCCGATCCAGGCCATGTAGGCCGCGCCGGCCAGCAGCAGTGCCGCCTGCGCACCCGGCCACACGAGCAGCAGCGCAGCGAGACCGACGACGCCGGCCACCAGGTGCACCTGGCCGGCGACCATGATGCCGGCGACGGCGGCCAGGCCGGCGCGCAAGCCGGTGGTGACCGCGCTGCCGGCGACGAACGCCATGTCCATGCCGGGCAGCAAGACGACGCCGAAAACAAGCGTGGCGAAGAGCCACAGATCGGGGTGAAGGTTCATGGTGAAGAGGGGTGTCCGAGTGGTCGATGCAGATCAGTCTAGAGGCCATAGAGGACAGAAACCGTCCTATATCGCGCACGAGGGAGTTAGGATCGGCTCATGAGCGCACCCACCAGCCGCGTGCTCGCGCTGCTCGAACTTCTGCAATCCGGCCAAGGCGCGAACGGCGCCGAGTTGGCGCGCCGCGTCGGCGTCGACAGGCGCACCGTGCGGCGCTATGTCACGCACCTGCAGGCGCTGGGTGTGCCGGTCGAAGCCACCCGCGGGCGCGACGGCGGCTACGCGCTGCGCCCGGGCTTCAAGCTGCCGCCGATGATGTTCAACGCCGACGAGGCGCTCGCCCTCGCGGTGGGCCTGCGCGCCGCCGCGGAGATGGGCCTGGATGGCATCACGCCCGCTATCGCCAGCACCCAGGCCAAGCTCGAACGCGTGCTGCCGCACGAGCTGAAGCGCCGCCTGGCCGATGTCGACCAGACCGTGCAACTGGACCTGCGCCGGCCCTTCGCCACCGGCGCCACCGCGCCGCTGCTGGCCCTGAGCGGCGCGGCGCGGCGCCAGCAGCGGGTGCGCCTGCGCTACCGCGCGGCCGGGCAGGACGAGACCGAGCGCGATGTCGATGTCTACGGCTTGGCCTACCGCGGCGGCGGCTGGTATGCGGTGGCCCACTGCCACCTGCGGCGCGACCTGCGCAGCTTCCGCCTCGACCGCGTCGTGGCCGTCGAGGCGCTGCCGATCAGCTTTGGCCGGCCCGAGGGCTTCGACGTGCTGGCCTACCTGAAGACCGCCATCGCCGAGCTGCCGCGCGCCTATGCGGTGGAGGTGCTGCTCGACACCGACCTGGCCAACGCCCGCCGCTCAGTGTTCGTCGAGATGGGCGTGCCCGAGGCCACGCCGCGCGGCGTGCTGCTCAAGGTCCAGGCCGACGACCTCGAATGGGTGGCGCGCGAACTGGCCCGCCTTCCATTCAGCTTTCGCATCATCAAGCCGGTAGCGCTCAAGCGAGCGCTCGCGGAGCGGGCGCGCGAGCTGCTCGCGTTGGCAGGAGAGGGCGCGTGAGTTGAAGCGAATCGGCTGGCATGCGTGCACCCCGTAGCAAAGCCGGCGGCGAAGGGCACGTCTGCTTCAGACTGGGTGCTGCCCGTCGACCGTGGCTGGTCGAACGACGCCGCTTGCCCAAAGCAATCCTTAGCCGTCCTGCCGACGAACGGCCGGACTACTTCGGGATCTGAAGTTCACCAACCCGCGGCAACGCGCACTGGACGCGCGATTCAAGGCTTCTTGTCTTTCGGCGGGTTCGGATCGTTGCCGAAGCTGTTGCTGTTGCGGATCGTGCCGTCCGGTCGGTGGATCACGACCTCAACGCGCTCGCGCTTCGCCTGCTCGCGCGCCTGCTGGTAGGCCTGCTGCTGCGTGTCGGCTGTGTGACCGACGCGCTGGGCGCCTTCCTTGCGAGTCGCCCAGCCGTCACCGTGCGGCACGACGTGGATGTCCTTCTTGCTCATGACGATCTCCTTGGGTTCAGCGGTACAGACATTGATCGAGCGACAACAGGTTGTTGTTCCAGTCGCCGTCGGCATGGGTGCGCAGATATGGAGCCTTCCCGGCTTCGCGCACGACCCCGACCTCCGATCGCTTGCCGGTGTACGGGTCGCGGACGAAGAAGGTGTTGGACTTTGCGTCGATGCTGGCGATGACATCCTCGCGCGGCCACACCCAGTTCGGCGGATTGCCGACGTGCGTGATGTGTTCATGCGGGCTCTGCGGATTCGGTTTGGTAATGCAGGTAATTTGAGCGTCGGCCATGTCGGCGTCCTTTTCAGCTTGCTTGCACCGGGAGCGTCATCTAAGATACGACGGATTCGTCAACTCCCGGTCCAAAAAAGAGGCCCCACATGGCCAAGACGAACTCGTCACTTATAACTATACGGATTCGTAATGCAACCGTCAAGCCCCCCGTCAGATTCTTTCCCTGATCGCCTGCGCGCCGCACGCGAATATCGCGGTCTTTCGCAGGGCCAGCTCGCCGAGAAGGCTGGGCTCCAGCCCTCGGCTATTTCTCATTTCGAGACCGGCGCTCGCAAGCCATCGTTCGACAACCTCCGTCTGCTGGCCGACACGCTCGACGTGACGACGGACTATTTGCTGGGCCGGGTTGCTGAGTTCAAGGCATTGGCCGGAGCCGACACTCTCCATCGGCACTACAACGCGCTACAGGACGCCGATCGCAAGTTCGCCGACGACCTCATCACCCATCTGGCAAGCAAGGCCAGCAAGAAGCGGTAAGAGATGAAGTCCACGGCCAACCACTATGCGCACGGCGCGTTGGCCGCGGAGCAGCTCGTCAAGAGCTGGGGGTTGGCGTTGCCCATTGATCCGTTCGCGATTGCAGCGGAGTTCAAGATCACCGTGGCCGCGAAGCCTGCGAGCCATCCCGGTGTATCCGGAATGCTCGTGCGCGTCGGCAACGAATTTGCGATCGCCTACGCGACGCACATCGACAACGAGCCCTTCCAGCGCTTCAGCGTCGCCCACGAGCTGGGGCACTATTTCTTGCCGGGTCATCCGGAGGCTGTCTTCGATGCGCGCGGGATACATGAGTCCCGCGCGCAGTTCACGTCAAAGGATCGCTATGAGATGGAGGCCGACGGCTTCGCTGCTGGCCTGCTGATGCCGCGACATCTGTTCTTTCCGGCGCTTGAGCGCGCCGGTCAAGGCCTTGCAGCGGTCGAAAGCCTGGCAGATCTGTGCAAGACATCGCTGCACGCGACGGCTATTCGCCTTGCCCAATGCACGCGTGATCCGGCGGCGATCGTAGTCAGCAGTGGCAGCCGCATCGATCATTGCTTCATGTCAGAAGTGCTCAAGGCCGTTAACGGCATCGACTGGCTACACAAGCGCGAGGCCGTGCCGCGCAGCACGCCCACGTTCACGTTTAATCAGGACGCCGAGAACGTGCGGCGCGCCACGCGCATTGAGGACACGTCCAATCTGCAGGACTGGTTCGGCGGACGGCGGCGAATCGCTATCGATGAAGACGTCATCGGCCTTGGTACCTACGGCAAGACGCTCACTGTGCTCTACAACATCAATATGCCCGAGCCCGAAGAAGAAGAGGACGAGGCAGCGCTAGTCGAATCCTGGACTCCACGGTTCCGGCGATGAAGCGTCTGTTCACCAACAAGGTTCAAGACCAACGCTAACTGGCGCAATGCTCCCTATGTCGCTGCGCAAGCCATCGGACGTCTTGAAGTTCCATCTTGGTGAGCACGGCATGACGTTCGTGCAGCATGCGGCAAATGCAATCCAGCGCTTGCTCCCGCATATTGAAGTCTCTGATTGGCAAGAAAGGCAATGGGCTCAGCAGGGGTGCGTATGGACGGCCGCTGACCGACGTGAGGTCCGCATCACTATCACGTTCGGCACACGGTCGAACTCCAACTCGGTGTCTCTCGTCGCTGTCGCGCGGCGACGGAGCATTCGTGGCGCTAGCTCTGTCGCATCCGAGATTGTTGATACGCGTGAACACCAAATTTGCGACCTGGTCGCGTGCCGCATATCAAACCTCCTTACTGCCAACGCACCCGCACTTCTTGCAGATCCAACCTCTCTAAAGGCTATCGCACGCGAGTTCGACGAATCGGTTGTCTCAGATCACATCCAGCGCCACCACAAACTCGAATTGCCAGTCTCAGCGGTACTGAGCTCGCTGCATACGCTGTCAGAGCAGAGCTATGAGAACAAGGCGTTGACTTTCGGATGCGTCCTGGATCCGACCGACACCGAGGTAGCAGACTTCACCAATGTGTTCCCGTCCGACTTCCTGCGTAGTAAGAAGTACAAAGCCCTCTCTGATGGATTTAGGACTGCCTACTGGGTTTCCACACACGGCGCAGTAGTTGGCTTCGTAGACCTCGATAGGACCGGAGTCGTCCCATTGTCGGAGAAGAATCACTTCCCGGATTGGTCTGAGCCAATTGCAAAGGTAAGCCGAAGCGGTCGATGCGGAGTCGCGTTGAGCCGCCAAGGTGACATCCTTATCTTCGATGAGGGAACCCTCCGGCTGACGTACCGATACGGTCAGTGGCAGTACTGGAATCACGTTCATCTAGTCAAACTGCTACGCGACAGAGCCAAAGCGCAGCGTGTCCCCAAGAGAATGCTTGGACGAGTCGTTGGCACCATCTATCGCGTCGCGCTTGACGTCTCGTTTCGTCGTTCTGGCGGTCTCTTTGTGATTCTCCATAACAAGGACAACCTTCACGACATAGTGCGACCCGGCGATGCTATTGGCGACAGCGCCAGAGAGAGCACCGATGCGTCTTTTGATGCCGTAGTCGCACAGCGCACCATTCAATCACTGCCTCGTTCCGTGGCTGTTGAATTGGCGTCACTTGACGGGGCTGTGGTCTTGCGGAACTCTGGCCAAGTAGTCGCCTATGGCGCCGTGCTCCAGCCCAAGAAATCGGGCAAGTTGCATGGATCGGAGGGGAGTCGGACCAAGGCCGCGATTGGGGCGTCGAATTACGGACTTGTGGTTAAGGTGAGTTCTGATGGGGACATCAGCGTGTACCACGATGGAAACGAGTTCATACGTGTCTAGTCACGCAGGTGCCACGCATTCAGCCCGACGCAAGCCGAACCTGCTCCCGGTGGCACTGCTGTGACAGCGGGCTCTCTAGCATCTCTCACCGGTCGCCGGATCGAGGTCGTTGATTTGCTCGGGACGTGCGAGAAGTGGGCGACGTCCGCAGTACTCTTGCGACTTTCTGCTGTGCTGCGGAGAGGTCAACAAGCGTTGACCTTACGTTCCCCTTTGATTCATTCCGGCTGACCGAGGGCAGTCAACACCCGCAGATCCGATCCTTCAGCTGGCTATGAAACCTAGGATCTGCTGGATCTCCGCCACCGTCGTATTGAACCACTCAGTGCCGGGGACGTTTTCGCGCCACTTGCCGCGAGCCTTCAGTACATTGTGCGTTGCAAGCTCTGTTGGACCGACGCGGTTGACCTGCCATTTCCCAAGGATCACGGGATTGTCGAAAGACGCGGAGCCTTTGCATTGCTGCATGACGCGATCGTTCACATCTCCGATCGTCTTTCCAACCTTGATGGGAAAGGGCTCATTGGCGCGCATGAGGACGGAGAAGCTGAAGGCGTAGATCCATCCTTCGAACTCGGCGGCGTCATCGTCGCCATCGGCAAGCGCTGCCTCTTCCAATTCCACGTCCGAAATGTCCGCATCAGTCTTGGCGCGATAGAGGCCATTCCCAAGGCGAATGAAGGTCTCTTGTTCCTTTGCAATGAACGAAGCGAAAAACTTGATGATCGAATGGATGGGTTCGAAGCGTTCTGATTGCGCCTTTTTGACCTTGAGCTGTTGTTGCTCCAAGGTAAGGTACTTGTCCATGACGCGCTGTGCGAGGTCTGTCAACCTGAAGTCGGCGCCACCCGCCACCTCCGGCATGGCCTGCACTTCCGGCAGCACTTTGTACCGGCCAAACTTGTAGCAAAACGAGCGCGTCGGCTCAAACGGCAGGTCGAGCAATGGCGCCGACGATACCGACGTGGTTGGGAGTGTTATGTCCAACATGCCCCTCGCCCCGACAGTCTGTCGTAGGCACCCTTGTTGTCGAATTCATTGATGTTCGCCCAGCACCGCAGGTCGGTCAAGTTCCCGTGCTCGAATGAGGACCCACCAGATGAAGCCGCAGCACCGGCTTCGGCGGCGAGGAATCCGAAGCGCAGTAGACCGATCGAGCAGCGCACCTCGCGGGGTGAACGACTGCAAAGTGGCAGGCAGCGTGTGTATGGCCGCTGGTCACCACGGACAGCATCCGCTGCGGACAGGCGCTCCCCCCCATGGGCTGTACGTCAGCAACGGGTCGACAGTCCCGGTTCAACGCCACCGGCAGCAGCCGCTGGCCATGCCTCGTCACCAAGAAGTTGATACTCTCGCGCACAGCCTACACCGAAGGACGCGTTCCGAAACACAGCAGACCCTCGCCCGAGGGGGCGATGGTAAGAAGCGGCGTACGCAGACATCTTTCGCTCCGACAAGCTCACCCTGTGAGCCTGTGACTGAAGGATCATCGCCAATCAAGCACTCACCAATCCCGCGGGTTCCGCGCCCTTCGAAAGCCCCTTCCATGCACCAAGGTTCCTGCCACTGCGGCGCTGTCAAGCTGAAGCTCCCTTCCACACCCACGGTGGCTACTTCTTGCAA
>Ga0307516_10004885_pt1 | contig 16319 bp, 21 predicted proteins | sample 19_EM_MG_FD_203310 | JGI IMG/M metagenome (GOLD analysis project Ga0307516, IMG submission 203310) | Populus trichocarpa ectomycorrhiza microbial communities from riparian zone in the Pacific Northwest, United States - 19_EM | ecosystem: Host-associated > Plants > Roots > Unclassified | place...
TAGCCGCCATGGGGTTCTCGATGACGACGGCGAGTTCGGAGAACACAGGGGATGTGATAGTCGAGAACACCTCTGTGACGACGGCATGACGGCGGTGGCCCGTTGGGAGGCTGTCACCGCCTGCCCACTTCCCGACTTGTAGAGATCGGAGGGATTTGAGCTGGGATAGGTTGAATTCCGGAAGCGAGAGGGGATACTCTCCTGTTTACCGAGTTAGCTCGAGCTCGCGGAGGTCCCACCGTAGGACTGCTTACCAACCCAGTCACCCGTCGCGTAGAATCGTAACGTCTCTATGGTCTCGGCACACGCCTCTAACAGGAGGGGTGCACAGCTCGCACTTCCACGCAGGTCCACGCGGCAAAACCGTGGGGCACCGTGGGCATTGATGAGGTGTGTCCAGGTCTCAACCCAGTTGGAGTGAAGGAGGACCAACCGCCCTCGCATTTTCGGTGCGGAGGACAGAACGAGCTCTGTATCTGACATGACGGTGGGGGGTATGTATCCCCACCGGGTCTCCTGGAGCTCGATGTCGTCTAGGTTTGGAAATAGAGAGAGGAAATATGCCAGCAGTCTGGGAGTGGAACGCGACCTGGTGATGGTGATGGATCGTAGCGAGGACGAGAAGTGCTCGAAGTAGTGTTTGATATCGGGTACAAAGTGGTCGAGTTGTACCAGGTAAAGCACCAGAGTTTGAACGTTCGCGAAGGCAGAAAAGTACCGCAGGTCGTGGTGGCTGAATGCTTGAGGCGCGAACCAACCAGTCGGCGTATGCAATTGGCTAACCCGGATTTCGTTTACAAGGGGCATTAGACCCAGTTCGTACAGCTTGGATAACGGCTTCAGTTCGCAATGAGCAACGTCAGGGTGGTCCTCCCTAAGAGTGAGAGTGTGGTGAAGGTGTGGGGCCGCCGCAGTATACCAGGAGCGGCAGGTCAATGAACACGCCTTGAGGGTAACGAGGTCGCGGGTGAGATTGGCGATGATCATTTCCACAACATCATACGGGAGGGAGGAGGTCGGTTCGCGCGCGGCGCATGTGCTTGGAGACGGATCCCCGAGGAGGAGTTTGACTAAGGTTTTGCCTCGATGCCAGACGGTCACCATAGGAGTCAGGAGACGTGTCTCTACAGCGGGAGCGGCACAGGTCAGAACCACCGACGTGAACTAATGAGAAGCCATACCCGGTAACTGAACCATAGACCCCGCCGAACGACTGGTTTTTGGAGGCATCGAAGTCGTGGCAGGTGCAAGGCAAAGTGAGCAAACACCGAATCAGCCCGAGCTCAATCTGGTCGATCCGCAGCTACTCGGCTAAATGATTCATCCTGCAATGATCCCGGGTGGGGACCTCGAACACGCGCCCTCGCGTTTGCGAACGAGCAACAACCCCGGTTTCAAACCGATATATCACGGGCCAGCTCTCACATAGTGCGCAACTTGATACCCACTGCCGCCCCGACACGAATGCTGCCGATTCACCACCTGGTACAACGAGGTCGGTGTCTATCTGCATCCGGGTCGGGGTCCAACCGAGCGCCGGGAAAGAGAGACAAGTGGCGGTTTCCTGGAGTGTGACGAATTGGCGAAGCGCGTCCTTGAGATCTAATCTGGAATTCGAAGACGCAATGAACGGCAGTAGCATACTGCCTTTCAATATTTGGCCCAACGACACCAAGTCGTACGGGTCGACGTTCGGCGGTCACGCCAGAAAAATTGAGCGACGTCTGAGGAGGCACATCACTCTCCAACTCGAACGTTAGAAAACAGAAGACGAAGATACCGGGTCATAACTTTTGAGCGATACAGGGCGACATCTGTGCCGGAGTCCAATTATTCAGAGCACGCGAAAAGCGTTACGTTTGAGGGGTATACGATATGACATTGAACGTGAAAACGCGGGATAACAGTGAGATGGGTATCTACTCGCTGGGCATGGTTGCACGACCGAGGGACGGTAGCACATGCTACTCTGACAATTCCGTTGAGAATCGGTACTGGTCCAGAACAAATACGAACACACTCACCAGAGGACGGACCACAAACCCCCCTTCCTCCTCTCCCCATCACCTCCATTACTGTCATTGCTGGCTGCATCGGAATTCCACGTACAAGACGTGTTTCCTGAGCTCCGATACGTCGAGTTGGGCATACACACCTCTATACCAGCTAACGATCCTAACCGCCTTGAGTTTCACCCCTCCCGACGCCCTCGCCGCCGCCATTTCTGCCACTTCCTTGATGTCAAACATACCCCTATGCTCGATAACAAGCTCCTCCAGTTTTGGGACCACAACTCCCGACGAACTCATACTGGGGTGCAAGGCTTGGACGAAGACGTGCGGGTTTTCACACCGGTTGAGCGTGAGGGTTCGTAGGTCTTTCATGGGGAGAAGCGCTCGGTGAAGAGGGTCGCTGGTCGGAGACTTGCCGCACTTGATTTCCAGCCGTTCGGTCTTCGAGGTGTCGAAATTGGCGAGAGATTCGAGCATCGAGCAGGTCCCGTTGACGTTGGGAGCCATCCAGACCTCCCCATTCGGTCCGCTGAAATGGATGCGCTTCAGCTCGTTGTGTAATTCGATGGTGGTGGAGTCGGGGAAGTTCCTGAGGTTGTCGAAAAACCTGGGGGGGCGTCCCACGGCCGGGGGGGTGGGTAAATGTACCCCCATTGTCAAACGCGCGCCAACCGGGATCAACAGGTGGTCTAACAACAGGGAAGATAAAAATCCACCGAGATCCATCCTCTTCAGACACGCCAGTGGCACTAACCGCCCGCTTTGAAAATCGGTGGTTGGGATTATAGAAAGGAGGCTGACTTCACGGAGGTAAGGAGCGCCTTCGAAGAAGTCGAGAAACTCTTTGATGGAGATTGGCGACCCGTTGACCACCAGGAACGACGTGAGGTTGACCATGTTCCTCCAAGGTAGCTCGGTTCGAACGTTCTCCAAATGCAAATCGCGCAACGAAGAAAGATCTCCGTTGAAGAGCGCGGATGGGAGCACAGGGTCATTACCACCGTCTATCGATAACTTCTCAAGAAGAGGGGCGGGGCGAGATAGGTGAGCGGTGATGCTTCGCAGGCTTCCCGCCATTGCATCGATGCCCAGGGATTTGAGTCGTCCAATAGTGTGGGGGATGATCTCGGAGAAGGGACCCAGGCAGCCGTTCATGTGCAGCCACAGGTTGATTGGGGAGGTCTTTGAGCGTTCGAGGTAGACACGAGTTTTTTCCATGCACATGCAGTCGAGATCGGTCCACAAAGAAGGACGGGATACGAACACCTCCCTCCAAGCCCGGCATACGTGGGTTAAAGCGATTACGTCTTGATCCTTGAACCACCCATACCAAAAGTCCGGAACGAGAGAGAGGATTTCTGGAGGGATTCGGTTTATTGGTGCAGCCTTATTCCTCCAGGACCGGACCAGCCGGGGGATCTCTAAAACGCCTCGCTCGAGAACATCGAACTAGAATAAAAACGCGGGTCAGTCGCAATACGGATACCCGCTCCGTTCGTTTGTCTGACCTCATCCCCGCCCGGGGTCGTCCCGGTCCTACAAACACGAATTCAGTCATCCGACGCGACGGGTTTCACCGCTCCAGACATACTTCGCGTCGAAAACCGCATCTTGCATCATTTTCTTGGTTGTGTGTAAGTGGTAGGATACGGATGAACCCCGACCGGTGGTGGGGGTAGACACGGACGTTTACGACGAGAACGATCAGGCGTGGACCGGTTATCGTTCACCTGGTAAATCCAAGCCCCCGCACCCGAAAAGGTTCTCCTGTGCTCACGGAGCGCCGAGCTGTCAAGGGCACGTGGTGTAGTTGGTTATCACGCTCGCTTAGCACATCTTTGAGCAATCTGCGAGAGGGGTCCGGTTCAATCCCGGACGTGTCCATCCTTTTTCTCATCGATGGGGTGAGCCTGAAGCCCTCTCTGTAGACTCACACCGGTATTGTATCCGTGCTACACAGAGGTTACCACAGACCCCATCCGAGGTCGCGAGGTGGCACCCAGCCACGGCCTTCTGGTTAAAGAAGGTTCTCTCCATCAACCTCAAGATCTACCCCTTCCTCGATTACGCCCAACCCAATGGCCGGCCTCCCAGTCCCAGTGTACACGAGCTTCGAGCAGGCAAACGAGGGCCCTGAACAAATGTGGGTGATCCGCCGGGTTGCCTCGCCGCTGTTGATCTAATTCTTCGTTTCCAGGCGGAAATGGACCAAAGTCACAGAACAATTCAAGGCTCGTTTTGGCCGAAGCCCGGCTTACGTTGCCAGAGCTCCAGGGAGAGTCAAGTAAGCAATCCAGATCAGCCAAACGCGTCGGTTCTAACACCCACGACGGCAACCCACACAGCTTGATCGGCGAACACATCGACTACGCACTGTTCGGAGTCTTCCCGGCTGCAATCGAACGCGACATCCTCATCGCCCTCGGACCTCGCCCGCTAGGCGACGAACCGGGGGTCGTCGTGGCAAACGCCGAAGCCAAATACACCGAACAGACGTTCACACCCTCTCGCATCACCAAAGCCGGCACTCGAGATCGGGACGCTTGGGTGATAGACATCAACGCGAAAGAGCTCCGGTGGGATAGTTATGTGAAAGCGGGGTACTACGTTCGCTCTCGACACCACTCTTCGTCGAGCGTTGTGTGCTTACTTTGATCTCGCTTCAGGGTGTCTTAAATAACTTCTTTGAAGTGAGAACGAAAGATCCTGTACCTGTCGACATGCTCGTATCGGGCAGCGTCCCAGCGGGCTCGGGGCTATCCTCTAGCGCGGGGATGGTGGTAGCGTCGACCCTCAGTTTTCTCAGCGTAAATAACAAACTCGACGGCGTCACCAAGGGCAAACTCGTAGAGATCGCGGTCGCGAACGAGAAACGGGTTGGTGTCAACAGTGGCGGGTAAGGAGATAAACTGGTGGTCTGAAATTCATTACCGTACTCACGGAATATCATTCAGAATGGACCAAGCGGCTTCTGTGATCTCCACTTTGGATTCCGCTCTGTACATTTCATTCTACCCTACACTCTCTGCCGAGCCGATTGAACTGCCGACAGAGCGAGCGGACCCTCCAGCGGTTTTCGTCATCGCCAACTCGCTCATGGTGTCTGATAAAGCTGTGTCAGCCAAGACGCAATACAACCTCCGCGTCGTCGAGACTCTCGTCGGGGCGCGAATCCTCGCATGTCGCCTGGGGGTGAAGGTCGGACGTGCGGAGAAGGTGACGTTTAGGGAAGTCCTTGGGAGGTGGCTATACGGGGACGAGAAAGAGTCGGGGGAAGAGATCGAAGTGGGGAAACTGAAGGATGGGTTGGAGAGGATTCTTGTGGAGGCGGAAGGCCTCAGACCTCCCCCAGAGAGGGCCGTACACGGTCAACTTGGCGTGACTTTGGAGGAGATGATCACCTTGAGCGGGTTACCTGGACCTGAATTCCACCAACTCTACCTATCGTGGGTGGAAGGTAGTTGCTTTCCCGGTCAATCGCCTTCCATCTTAACTTACCGCACGAACAGTCGAGGCAACCCATTTCCACCTCTACACTCGAGCGAAGCACGTCTTCTCAGAAGCTCTTCGAGTTCTCCAATTCCGTGACTTATGCCTCGATCCTCGGCCTTCCTCTCGTTCATCGGCCGAGGAAACTCTCCGGGAGCTCGGAAAACTCATGAACGAGTCTCACGAGTCTTGTTCAGATTTGTTTGATTGTTCGCGTCCCGAACTTGACGAACTTGTGGCCCTCGCTCGTGTGTCTGGAGCATATGGGTCTCGTCTGACAGGGGCTGGATGGGGTGGGTGCACCGTCAGTTTGGTCTGTGAGGGTAGGGTGGGAGAGTTCAAGAAGAAGTTGAAGGAAGGATACCCGAAATACCGAGGGCTGACTGAAGAGGAATTGAACGAGGTGGTGTTTGCCACAAAGCCGAGCTCTGGGGCATTCGGTATGTTCCCCTGTATTGCCAATATTCCGCCGAGGGCATCAGACGCTGACCGCGAACTCGCAGTCCTCAAACTGTAACAGGCATTCCACGACCAAACTGGCGATGGTGTATTGGAAACGAACGGATATATGTGATCGCGCTAGGGAGTCATTGAAAGGGTTGATCAAGATGAGAAAAGAGAAATAGGATTATCGAAAGAAACAGAGAAAAGGAAAAAGTGTAAGATAATGTTCGATGAGTTCCGATACCCTAGGTCTGTCCCATAATGAAACAAGGCGAAATATAAGTCTGTGGATGTAGCCACCTTTCCGACGATGGTATAAATCGGTGGTGGATCCGCTGCCCAGGTTTAAGCCAGAACGAGGATGGCGAACACAACACCAACGGCGCCAATACCCATGGAGAGGATGGCGGAGCCGACCTTGATGCCGACAGCGGAGCCGCTGCTGCCTCCCTGAGCGGTGTTGGCAGGGCCTGATCCACTGGAAGTCCTGGTGCCCGTGGGGCGACTGGAGATACCAGAGGGAGAGGGTGTGACGCCGGAGGTAGGGAGGGACCCGTAGATGACGGACGAGGTGTAGGTAACACAGTTGGAAGAAGCGGGAACCTTGGGCTGGTACGGTATGGTGGTGATGGGACCCAGGGACTCGGGAGGCTGCGTGTAGGTCTGGACCTGACCACTGGGATTGGTGTAGATGCCGGGGAAGTCCTGGTTGTCGCCCTGACAAACCTCGAAGGTACCGTTCTTGGCGTTGTTGGGGGCATTGTAGGCGCATCCGATCCGGTCGAAGATGTGTTCGCAGTAGCGAGCAGCGTTGGGACCGGCGGGGTCGCAAGCCTTGAAACAGAAGAAGTGCCCGCCAAAGAAACTAGAGCAAGAGGATGAGGGACGACGGACGAGGCAAACAACAAGAAAGTGACTTACTCGTGCCACTGAATTACCTGCTTGTAATTGGTCTTGTTATCACCGCTCCAAGCATTTGAGTAGACGAGACCACCGAGGGGGTTTCCTCGGAGATCGGCACCGTGAGGGTCCATCTCACCTCCAGAGTCGTCGGATTTGAGGTTCACCTGGGTCTGGTCAATGAAACCGACGACCTGGATGTAGTCGGGGGTCTTCATGAATTGAACACCCTTGAGAGAGCCGCGGGGAATAAGACGGGACCCGTGACCAGGTTTGGTACACCACGCGACGGCCTCGTGCTCGGTCTCACCAACAGTGGTGGGGCCATTAGGCGGAGCCCAAAGACAGAAATCTAGAAACACGAAGCGATTGAGGAACGGTTTGATTTTCTCAGAGTCCTCCTTCGGCTCGCGCAACATTCTCCAGAGGAAGGGCACTCACCATCAATCGAGTTGATGACAGCAGTCTGACAGAGCGACTGTTGGTTTTCGGTCGTCGAGTTGCAGCGGTTATAACCGTGTTGACGGCCACGAACGCCGTCATCGGGGTCGGCTTTATACGGCTGTTGAGGGGGGGTGGGATTAGATGGGAAGAGAAAGAGAAAAAGAAGCGTACAAGGTTGTTCCAGTCGAATGATTTGGAAGCAAGGGGCGTGAATGCACTTGAAGTAGCGCCTGAGGGGGTTTGTGCGCGGGCGAGATGTGGGGCGGCGGCTAGGGCGAGAGAGACGAGCAAAGCGAAAGGAGCCATGGGTATAGGGAAAGAAAGAAGAGGGATGGGCTGGGAGGGGGGAGGAACGAGGAATGGTTCATTTTACAGAACCAGTCGTGGTTTTAAGAGCCAGCCAAGATGTCACGGGCAAGGATCGCCAAGATGGTTCAAAGGTCCCAAGCTCCTTGTGCTTTTGAACGGCCCCATCGGCCGCTCAGCCACAGATGCTGGATGGAGACGCGGCCAGAGATCGCAGTAGACATCGGAGGGGCGGTCGAATCTCCTCCTGAGTCTCTTCCGTAGGTCGCCAGTTGACTCACAAGCACCACAGATACACACCCCTCCGTCTGGTCAACAGAACCAAGGAGTGGCCAATGCTAATGCTTCGCTGGTCCTCCGTCTCCCTCGCCCATCCCGAGCGCGGTTAGTAGGGCGGGATCGGGGCGGGGGTGGGAGGCTCCAAGCCCACCAACCTGCCAAGCATACGTTTCATTTCCCCACAGCGGTCACACAGCCTCCATTTCGGGTTCGTTGGCGTCTTGTGTCCTGATCCTGGTGGTAAGCACAGTCAACGATTCGTCGCTTACACCCAACAGGTGTCCGTGCCCGCCTGTATACCCCCGGTGATCAAGTTGACATTCGAATTGAACATCGATCGATCCTAAAATGCCGATGTTTATGTAGTAAAACAAGAAAATAAGCACATCCGCTTCCGAAAAATGTTAATGAAGACATCTTCACGGATAATCCACATCACCTGAGCGAGTGCCAAGAATTGAAGAATGGTCCACACCCGGATAGAGACAAGGGTGAAACTGCTATAACTTTATTTCTGACGACCGAACAAAGAAACCCAGTAGTGATGTTACAGACGCAAAGCGTAAGAAATCCAACGAACGAAGGTACATAAGCGGAGGCCCAGAAAAACCTTGATTAGGACGGAAGAACGCGAGATAGTAAAGTCTAGGATCGTAGCGTGTCATGAGTCGGGATACAGTATGTCACACGGGACCCCACGCCAGCGCGGGTGGCATGATAAGGACTCACTGGTTTTGCAGGAGTCACGACGTGAAACCGTAGAAGGCGTGAGGGGGAAAGCAGACGGAGGAACGAGGGGTCACCGCATCGTGAGCTCCTCCACGATGGCCCTTGACTTTGACGACGAGGACTCCAGTGATCCCTTCTCCATTCCTGGCTGGTATCTCACAGGAGATAGAACGATACCCTCTTCCGGGTCACGGCTCACGAGGGATTTCTCCCTGGTGACCTGTACCTCCCTGTCGATTTGTACTCCAATCTGATCCTAATAGATTCCCCTCGTTAGGCCAGGCTCTACTTTAGAGCACACAAGGAGACGAACCATAGAACGTTTCAGTGTAGTACCTCGGCGGAGGTTGAATATCAGGGGAGGTCCGTCCATTGATGAACCTGAACGGTGGCTCCGAAGCTGCTTTCGGTTGTTCAGCCTATGGGCGATCAACGGTCAGCACCGACACTTCGGGGGATATGAAGAAATGCGGTCTCACGCGGCGAGAAGCGAGTTGGCATAAACTGCGCACACGAATTCAGATCAAACCACATCCGGATCAGAGCCGGGGAAATACTCACGTTTGGCGAGGACGAAGTGGATGGCCATAAAGATCAAACTATGTCGTCTCATTCCCAACCACTAACGGAGGCGTTAGTATGCTCAATACTCCAAGGATGGAGGGGGGGTTGCCGCTCACGAAGCCAAGTGATATTATGATCGCCACGCTGGAACGGCAACAATTAAAACTTCGGCCCGGCGCTACCAGATGTGGAGACCCACCTGGTAAGGAGCCCATTCTCGATGGCGTAGACGGACAGGGTATTGACGATCTCGTCCATGCTGGAGAAAGCGGTCAGTTAAGCCTGTGGCCTATTTCACCCCCCACTCACCCTGCGAAACCGGTCCTCGCTTTGCGCAGATACCAAAGCAGACACGAAGTGATGATGACATCCAGAATCGTAGATGTCACAAGTCCCATAGTGAATACCCACTGTAGTACAAAAGGCACGACGGTTGATCCGGTCACTAGGAAGAAAAAGGGCGATGTGGGACGACTCCACTCACCGACACCTCAGCCACGAATTTACTGAAGCTCCCGTATATCAACCTGATAGGGGAGGATCAATTCATTAATCTTTGGGGAAAGATGCGAGAGTGTGGGACGGCGGGGGGCGTACATTTTCGCACAGGTTGTTGATGCAAAGCCTAGACGATATGATCAGCCGATGTACCTTCCGAGTTGAGGGGATTGCTCGCCTACTCGAAGGACGGCTAGTGCCAGCTGCGGTGCTAAATTAGCCGCCGACAACAACAGAGACCACTCGTTGACTTACAATAGGGCTAACAACAAACCAGTTGCCCTTGCTCACTATCAACCACAGCCTGTCAGGAAGCCTGTCGGAGTTGCCGTGCACATCATAAACTCACGGCCGAATATCCTATACGCAAAGAAGCTGCATATACGATGAGCCAAAACTGAAAATCGGCGCATGTGAGTGAGGGCCTCACCAATGCACGATGATGGTGATCGAGGCCTGTGATGTGATTAGGTCCGTCGGGAGGCCAGTGGCTTCATCGAAAGAGACTCACGGTCAATACCACACTGATCTGTAGGAGTCGGGTTACGAGAAATATGAGTGACGATGATCAAAGCTGCAGTGAGATGGGTACTAACTGCTAGCGACCTGCAGTTTGCCGGCGAAAGCAAGGTAGGGAAAGCGCCAAAGTCAGATCCCGTGACGATGACGATTGGAACCGATAAGAATAAAATCGACTTGCCAAGGGATCCAATCATCGGCTTTGGGGTCGCCAAAGTGTTCAATCAACCACAGCCAATCCGACGCGAACACCATGATCGTATGAAGGATGTCGAGGAACCTGTGGAACCCTCTGAGATCCGGATCCCAAGAGCGAACCTCCAAAACACCTACCAGACAAAGACGACCTACTTTTTGGTAAGCCGACCTACCGAGCGATGGGATGAGGATAAGAGACTCACCATAGATTTGATTGGGGGTTTGTCATCTGGGTAATGCTGGAAGTAGTATATCGCTTGCGTGGTGACAATCCCGGTCAAGCTGAGTGTCCATCCTCAGGTATCAGCCCAATCGCAGTCTCAGAAGGTAAGAGGTAGGTCACGAACATGGCGGCAAGACCGCTTCCTGTCAATATGGAGCCGAGCGTCCCCCTCACATCGGTTGTCGCCATCCTGTCGAGAGTCTTGCTTTAGAGTATAGGCCTTGAGGAACGAGGAGGTAGCGGGAAGTGGGGGGGCGAGGAGGAATATGGAAGCCCGGACGCCTCCTTATGAATGAGCTGAAACGCCGGGTCAGGGTCGGGGACGTTTTGTCTTAAGCAAATGGGGGCCGTGCATTCAGCTAGTATATATAGACAGCCAGTTCGGACTGGCGCGCTTGACGCCCGCTTGTGTGTGGGAAGGGTCCATGACAGGATGCATCCTGCATCATTGTGGAACCAGAAGCGATCCCTTCCCTGAAGTCACTGATGGGACCATTCCGAAAGAAGATGGCCAGGCGCGAGAGATGGGTATATCTAGCCGCAGGTCCCCAGGAACCGGGTCGCAGGGTCATCCACAACTCGACCGAGCCCACCACCGTTTTTCCCAATGCAACCACGAGGAACAGAGATCTTGCCCGACTCGCGTACCGCGCAATTAATGTAAACGAAAGATGCGCTCTATCCCACCATTCCAGTCGACCTGTACCGAACGTGATGTTCCAGAAGGGGGGGATAACACGCTGACCTACCTTCGTGAAGCGCGCGAAGGGCGAGGACCCCGTCCGCATCCCGTCCGCCAGCGCAAATGAAGAAAATCACCTAGTGCTAGTGGACGAGCCTTTGTGGTAGATCGAAGAACAAAAGGAACGTAACGAAACACCAATCCGATGCCAATCTGGCGCCGTCCGACCATCAAGGGCTAAAACCCAGTTGAAGAACCGCACCCCGACGATTTGGCTTGTTGGCTTGGCTTAAGTATCCTCGAACGATGCGGACTCTTCGGCGATGCCGTGCCTGTGTAAATTTCAGGCGGCACATTGGGGAACACCGGCAGCATCTCGTCTTTCCACGCTCCCGAGGGCGCTTTGATCTGACAACTGATCTAAATCATGGTCGAGAGTCACGACATCAAGATGATCGCTGACATATCAATGCTGCATGGCCCAGGCGAATGGTCACCGGTTAACAGGCGGTAGGCTGCATTGGTGCCTGGACGCTTAGGTTTAACATCAGCCCTTTCCAAATCCGGGCAACTTGTCGAGCGTATCTGGAAGATTGGGGCAGGCTAGGTGTTTCTGCACCTGGGCAACCACGGTCGCATGACCCCCCTCCGACTTGAGGATCGTCCAGCTCTGTGGTGAGGGGCGGACCGGTTGCCCCCGCCACGTTTCTGACCCCACGGGGAGCCGTGAATCTATGTGCGCTGATGCGGTCCCGGCCTCTGCGGGAGCGTGGGTGCGATCCTCGTTCGCCAAGACCGTCAACCTGCTTGGACCATTGGACGAAATCCAGGAGAGGGACTGGTTACCGGATATGGAGTGCAAATACCCTGACCGCAATCTCATGGACCCTATACCAGATGCGGTGCTCAGACAAGCCAAAAGAAATTTGATCGTTTTCCACATACACTAGACGGAAAGGGTATACTTGAACTCCGACGAACAGGTTATTCACGAAGGCGACCTTTGCGCCAACGAACGTCATTCGTCACAGTATGCAACGATGCTGGGGCATATGGGGGGGTTGCACCACTCGGCCGTACTCCAGATGAATAACCACACCCGCCGAAAGTACCCAAGGGCTCTGTCGGCGGTAGTGGTCTAGGACCGTCCCAGTGAAACACGTAGCAAAAGAAAGGGTGAAGGTAGGAGGATGTGTCGGCGGAACCTCGCGTGAGGAACGACGAGTCGAACGGATAAGATCAACCGAAACCGGGACCCCACTCATGCTGGCAGATTCAGATCTCGTTGACGGGTTATCCAATACAGCGGACGGCATGCTAGCGGTACGCCGCTGTCACGTCTATTGTTCCATAAAGGCTTGTGCCCGTATCTGCATGTGCGTGGAAATTCACGTACCGATGAAAGCTGCCGTAACATCACATGCCAGGGTGAACCTGAAGCTCGTCCCAACACACACGAATACCGTCGGCCAGCAGCCACAGCTCGACTGATAGCAAGTCGTGTTTCAGAATTCGTACAGTATTGATACAGCGTGTAACTCCACCGTATGGGACGCTTTCTCGTCAGGAAGTCTGGGAAAGACGTCGTTTGAGTGAGGGAAATAACATTGGAGAAGTGGGGAGGCGGCGGTCAACACTCACAATGGAGGTACTCAATCAGTGATAGCGTTCAGGGCCGTTGCGTATCTGTTCTTGTTTTTGGTTGCAATCGTTTCTGTTATCCCCGGGCACCTCTCGCCGAGAGCCACAGCCGCAGACGCGAACTTGAGGCCCTCAGTGTGCTGTTCCCCTCTGATAGACATCTCTGCCGCATTCCCCAAACAGAGAACGAGTTCATTCCGCGCGTCGCCCAAGAATCTGGTCTTGAGCTTCACCGAGGCTTCGGGACTTTCCAAGAGCGCTACGATGGCGGCCGACAGTTCGGAGCCGCAAGCGTAAGACCACCGTGCGTCACAAATCTTCCCTGTTTCCACCTGTCCGCGTCCGTGAACTTCCCGGAGTTCCTTTACCTTCTTGAGTGCCATCGAAACGAACTTCTTGATCACAGTTGGTGAGGTAATCTGCTTCAGCTGTGAAAGGCTTTGTTTCTTCATACCCGGCTCCATGGCATCTCCGTTATAGTGAGGAATCGCAGACCAGGAAGGGATCTTGGACAATAGACCGCGATCCGACAGCAAGAGTAACAAGCGTAGGAAAGCGATGGGGCCAGCGAACTCCTCGCGATAGAGGACCGAGGAGTAACCTCTGCCATCTGTATCACCCCCCATTGTAACCCAAATCGGCTGCCGGAAGACTTCTTGGCTTCGCTCGATCAACTGGTGCACTGTGTCGATGTCTCCCGCAGGAATATGCCCGAGCTGTGGGACTTTTTGTGAACACGAATAAGCAACTCGAAGGAACGTGAAAAGGAAGCAGTCGGGCAGCGACTCGGGGACGTATGTCAAATTGATGATCGTCCTCAAAACGGAGATACGTGAAGTCCCTAAAGACCGGAGTCAACGAGAAGCGCAAAGATGCAGGGAATGGCGGGAACCGACCTCTCTCTCGCAAGATGGTGTAAAGGGCATTTGGGTCCTTGACGTTATGGTGGTCTGTGATCCCGTCCAAAAGTCTTCGGATACGTCAGAACGGCATGGAACGATGTAAACAAGCCAGTACTTACACCTGAACGGCTATCCAAGACTCTGACTCCACGCGATCCCACATCGCGTAGATTTTGTTGATCCATCCCGGAATTGCAGTAACCGTCTGGAGAATTTCCACTACCGCCGCCCACTCTTCGTGGGTCTCCCGTTGCAGATCGCCCTCGACAGATACGGACACACCGGGGATACGATCCATGGGCGAGCTCACCAACGAAGCGAACGACTCCGCCGCAACGCCGTACACCTCCGTCTCCGGATACCACGGAGGTCGCGTCTCGGAGGCGATGGCTAGTGTTTGGCTTAGTATTTGTGGCCGTTTTCGGACGATTTCGAGGACGGCGGTTTTTTTGCGAACGGGTAGAGGAGCGATAAGGTTCGCAATACTGTAGACCACAAACTCCTGCAGTATGCCGTACCTCCTGGGGGCGTATTTCACAGCCTCCCGGATGGTCATCTGGCTCTGGCGAATAATCGGAGTGAGTCAGGTGGTCCTGGCTTCCCTATCTGGAGAACTGACTTTACGCTGCTCATCCCAGATGTGACGAGTGGTCCACCGCCTTGATGGATCTCTCATCTCCTCCTCGGCTTGACTAGGACCGACCAAGCAGGCTTGACAGAGCTGGAAGATCATTTCAGCTGTCACCGCCGTATCCGGTTGCAAGGCAAAGTATCCGGATTCTCTAGCTATCGTGGCCAGAAGTTCCGCGGTGGTGATCCTGACAATGAAATATGGGTAGTCCTCCAGTCGCTAAGCCGCAAGTTTCGGGTTAGGCGACGGCACGGAACAAGTAGCCTGCGCACGTTGTAAATGATTGGAAGGAGGTCGTGTTCCAGAATCTCCTTGGCGAGAGAACCCCTTTGCTCCGTCGTCCCGGTCTTCCATACTTGTGTCAACGTGTTGATACCATAATAAACCGCCAAGACAGAGTAGTTCTCCTGGTCGGCCGTAGCGACGACGGATTTAATGACAGGCACCAAACCTGCGTCCACGGCGGTTTGCCCAAACCTACTGAATCCCCGGCCTAGAGACTCGTCGCCTTCCATCCTCCGTCTCTCGCGGGAGAAGACTTTTCTGATAGATACCTATGCGGCAGCGTAGACTCAGGGTGGGGGGTAGGTAAGGGTTACGGGTGGGTACCGACCACATACGAATACGTGAGCCGTGGTTCCAACTCCGGATCGAGGATCTTCTCGAAAAGAAGCGGGAGTTGGATCGCCAGTTCGTTCCGAGAAATTTGTTCCAACCTATTGACATGATTCGCGGCGGTTGGGTCTACGTCCATTATTGAGAATAGCCGCAAGATGGAAGGTTAATGGTAAGGACCCCTGTCCGTGAGAAACTGCGGATCACCCGCGATCATTTGTAGTCGACCCCCTGAAGGCTCCTCTCGCGGATTGCCCACTCCGGTTGAGCTGCCTGCCGGTTAATCCCAGGCGAACGGAACACAGGTCGGGAGCTGCACTTCTCCGAATCTGACTTACGATGTTCGCGAAAGGCGAAGGTGCACTGAGGCTCTTCCGTCGACACCCATTACGTGGATCACGTCGGGATCGCGTCCAAGTCCGGCGGACTCGCCGAAGAAACACAGAACGCACGTCACACAGTTCCCAACGCAGTGTTTTCGTGAAGCGCGGACTTCCCAACAAGTTCACTTCCTGAGCACTGCCCCTCTCTTGACGCCAGCGGTAATAACCCCGTTCCCGGCCGCCGAACGCGAAATTGGCCACTCATTCACCGCCTGGGGGTTTCAGATCTTCAGGCCAAGGGACTGAAGCGTGTGAGTCCATGCACCCTATTCGCGCAGCCGCCCCCCATTTGGACTGCATTGTTTCAGAGACGGCCTGTGAAATCTCCGCCGTCTGCTGTGGAAACCGGTTTGGGGGATAAGTCCGGTCAAGCTGCAGCGTGTGCCCTTATTCTGTGAGATTGTTTCTCCCGTCAGAATCGCCCCCAGGCCGTGACTTCTGCCATGCCTTCGCTCAGCCCCACCAGCTCGCCTGACACAACACGTGAAGGGGTGAAGTGGCCGACGTGAGAACTCCACACTGGTTCGGATCGCCATTCGCTACAAACCCCCTCACGAGAGGCGAAACCCTGGGAAAACATGTCTTCTTTCTCCCTCAAGCTGGCGAACCGTCGGCTAACGGCGAAGCTTCGGGGGTCGTGGGAACTCGGAACCCCGACATGCGGCAGGGGCAACATGGTAACGATCCACATCGACCTCATCGCTGAATTGCCTTTTCGGTCGGGCAAGCCACACCGTAGGTCAAGATTCAAACACCACCGGGATGCCGGTGGGGCGGTTGTTATCCGAGGTAACACATGGGTAGGAAAGGAAATGTGTAAGGTTCACGTGGTTCCTTCCTACTCAATTGGATTGTAGGTC